>ENA-UOOD01000143-UOOD01000143.1-human-gut-metagenome-genome-assembly--contig:-CS67-NODE-143-length-99877-cov-11.966661_pt1 | contig 99877 bp, 78 predicted proteins | sample MGYA00242464_ERZ724011 | MGnify/ENA metagenome assembly ERZ724011 | reverse complement strand
AATCACCCCACTTGTTAGCATTATATCACATGCCTAACAAATGGGGTGCAGTTCATGACGGTGAACCTTTTTCCTCTGAAGACGTAAAATTCACCATCGAAACCGTACTTGAAAACAAGGGGCGTATGGCAATAGAGTGGAGCGCAATAGAATCCATCGATTGCCCTGATGCTAACACCGTTATCCTGCACCTCTCTCAACCTGATGCGGCTCTGATGGGCTTCCTTGCATGGTATGCCTGCCAGATAATCCCCAAACACATTTACGAAGGCACGGATTGGACCACTAACCCCGCTAATCAGGCACCCATAGGTACTGGTCCATTCAAGTTTGTTGAATGGAACCAGGGCGTAAGCGTCACGCTTGAAGCCAATGAAGATTACTTCAAGGGCCGTCCTTACGTGGATAAGCTTGTTATACAGTTCATATCAGATGCTAATACTGCTGAGCAGGCATTGCTTAACGGAGAAGCTGACTATATGTTTTCCTCTCCACCGCTTAGCGATGGTCCCGCACTCGAAGCCAATGCTGACATGATAGTTGTCAAGCCGAATATGCCCAGCCGCTATTACATTGGCTTTAACTTTGGTCGTGAACTTACAGGCAACATAAAAGTGCGTGAAGCTATCTCCATGGCCATAAACCAAGAAGAAATCGTTCAGCGTGCATTCAATGGCTACGGCAAGGCAGCTGAAGGCTATTTTACTCCCGCTTTTGCTTGGGCATATAACGATGAAGATGTTTGCCCCGCCTATGATCCCGATGCAGCTAATGCTCTTCTGGATGAAGCCGGATATCCGATAGCTTATAATGGTTACAGATTCTCTCTTGACCTTGTAAATTGGCAGAGTCAGGGTGTAAGCGACATGTCAGCCGTTATAAAGGAGCAACTGAAAGCTGTTGGCATTGAAGTGAATATCATAACCCTTGAAATGGGCGCATGGACTCCCAGAGTAAAAGAGGACTTCGACTTCGATATGGCAATAAACAATGGTTTCCACGGTCCAGATCCGCACAATATGTACAGCCGCATTGCTACTGATGGGTCCAACAAGATACTTGGGCCTTACAGCAACGAGGAGCTTGACAACACTTTGAAAGAAGCCGTGAAGGTATCCGACCAGACCAAGCGTGGTGAGCTCTACAAGTACGCCCAAAAGCTTATGCACGATGACTACTGCATTGTACCTTTGGCTGAATATCCCAGTTTCTACGTTTACAGCGCCAAGCTTGATGGCACTCCGCTTTCTGAGGAAGGTAAGGCGGCAGGACTTTCTTTCAATAGCTTTGCGCTTACACGCTTCAATGATCCTTCTATGATCAATAACTGATAAGCAAGTTAGACAAATTGTGTTCTTATCCCGGGTCGATTGAGATAATGGTATCGGTTCCGGCCCGGGATCGAGTTTATAAGGTGGTGCTATGGGCAGATATTTATTAAAAAGAATAGGAACGGCTATTTTGACCGTGCTGTTCGTATTTGTATTAAATTTTGTATTGATAAGGCTTGCTCCGGGCGATCCGGTAACGATACTTGCCGGTCAGGATAACCCATCTCAGGAATTGATAGACATAATGAAGGCAAAATATGGCCTTGATAAGAGCATACCGGAGCAGCTTGTTGTTTATCTTGGGAATGTAATTAAGGGCGACCTTGGAACATCCATAATATATGGCCGTCCAGTAATGGACATTATAATGGAACGCCTTGGCCCAACGCTGATGTTGTCCTTAACCGGCGCCGTTATTGCGCTTGTGCTGGGTACACTCTTGGCCATATGGGCATCACGTAACCCTGGAGGTGTTGTAGACAACATCATATCTTATATAGCATATGTGCTCTATTCTATGCCCGGTTTTTGGCTTGGATTGATAATGATACTATTCTTTGCATCAAAACTCGGCTGGTTGCCTACGGCAGGTATGGAGAATGCAAGGGCTGGCTATACCGGAATAAAACATGTACTCGATGTAGCTAAGCATTTGGTACTTCCCGCAAGCGCTTTAGCTTTAGTAGGCGTGCCTGCTTATTTCCGAATAGGTCGTTCTTCTATGATGCAGGTAATTAAGAGCGACTATGTCAACACTTTTAAAGCCGCAGGCTTAGACAAAGGCAAAATCTACCGCAAGTATCTGTTTCGCGAAGCTATGTTGCCGACTATAACCACATTCGGCATCAGACTTGCATATATAATAGGCGGCAGTGCTGCAACCGAGATAGTATTCGCTTGGCCCGGAATGGGAACATTGGTACTTTCCGCAATATCGTCAAGGGACTATCCGTTGCTTATGGGCAATTATCTGATATTATCCATATCGGTAGCTGTATGGATGATACTGGTCGATCTTATATATGCCGTGGCTGATCCGCGTATACGTTTGAGTTAAGAGGTGGCCTTATGAGCAGAAAAGTAAAAGATAAACGCAAACTGAAAAACTTTATATTGGAGTATACGCATAATGCTCATGCTATGATCGGGCTGTGCTTGCTTATACTCATTATACTTATAGCTATATTTGCGGATGTAATTGCACCGTATTCACCAACGGAGTTCTTGGATGATGCATTGCTCAAACCAAGCTCACAATACTTACTCGGCACCGACCATCTTGGCCGCGACATGTTCTCACGCATAATACATGGGACGCGTGTCTCATTGATGATAGGTGTTGTTGCCGCGGCAATATCAGGCATAACCGGTACACTGGTCGGAGCCATAGCAGGCTATTATGGCGGACGTATTGACAGAATACTTTCCCAGATAATAGATATATTTATTATGGTTCCCACGTTTTTTCTAATAATATTGGTTGTAGCCATATTCGGCAGCAGCATATTCAACGTTATGCTGGTTATTGGTTTCACAAGCTGGCCAGGCAATGCAAGAGTCATGCGCAGCCAAGCTATGTCGCTAAGAGAACGCACATTTGTAAAGGGTGCACGCACAATAGGTACATCAGAGCGCAAAATACTATTTTCCTGCGTTATACCCAACGGCATATTCCCCGTAATCTCAAATACTACCATGCAGATTGCTACAGCCATTTTAACGGAAGCCAGCCTATCCTTTCTTGGACTTGGCGATCCAAATGCAATAAGCTGGGGACAAATGATATTCAACGGAAGGAACGTGATGACAACCGCATGGTGGGTTGCAACATTCCCTGGCATAGCAATTATCATCACCGTTGCAACGTTCTATATGATAGGCGATGGGTTGAATACTGTGCTTAACCCGAAACTAAGGAGATAAAGGAGGTGCTCTGATATGACAGGAAACGCATTACTAAGCTTAAAAAACGTAAATGTAGGGTATAAGACCCTTACAGGAACCGTATATGCTGCAAACGATATAAATCTTGACCTGTATGAATCGGATGCACTCGGTATAGTTGGCGAATCTGGCTCCGGTAAAAGCACTCTTGCGATGGGCGTGCTCGATTTACTTGCAGATAATGCGAAGGTAACTGGTAAAGCCATATTTAACGGAAAGAATCTTATTGGACTGAGCGAAAAGGAAATGCGTGCAATACGTTGGCGCGAAATATCGGTAGTGTTTCAAAAATCCATGAATAGCTTTAGTCCTGTATATAAGATTGGTGAACAGATATATGATATATATAAAGTCCACAAGCCAAGTGCAACACGGGCAGAATCAGATGCAGCAATAACTCGCCTTCTCGGTGTTGTAAATTTGACAGATAGGGTTCTAAATATGTATCAGCACCAGCTCTCAGGAGGTATGCTGCAAAGGATCTGCATAGCCCTGAGCCTGATATTTGATCCGAAAATTGTTGTGTTTGACGAAGCTACAACAGCTCTTGATGTTGTGACACAAGGACAGGTAATAGGGGAAATAAAGCGTCTCCAGAGGGATTTCAACGTCTCCAGTATTCTTATTACACATGATATATCAGTAGTTGCTGAGACATGCAATAGGGTTGCTGTAATGTATGCGGGTTACTTGATGGAAACAGGGCCAGTAAGAAGCGTAATAAAGGAACCATTACATCCTTACACCCAAGGATTGATATCATCGTTCCCTACACTTGAGACGGGCAAAACGATGATAAGAGGCATTCCGGGCACATTGCCTAATTTAAAGAATAAAGTACAAGGTTGCGTTTTTGCTCCGCGCTGCCCAAGGGCAAAAGATATATGCCGCAACGAACGTCCGCTTCAACGCTGTGCAACACCTGAACATATGGTGGCTTGCCACTTTTACGGGAGGGAATGATAATGGAAGATAAAGTATTGCTTAACGTTAGGAACGCCCAACAGTGGTATGGGATAAAGCGTTCCATTGCCCAGATAGCTAAAAAGCAGGACAAGAAATGGGTAAAAGCAGTAGACGATGTAAGTTTTACATTAAAGTGCGGCGAAGTATTGGGAGTAATAGGCGAATCCGGCTGCGGCAAGTCAACGCTTGGCAGAATGCTTGCCATGCTCGAAAAGCCATATGGAGGCTATCTGGAACTTGATGGCCAGGACTACACCAGAATATGCCGGAAAGATGTTCTCACATTCAGGCGTAAAGTTCAGATAGTTTTTCAGAACCCATTTGAAACGTTTGACCCGCGCCATGTTATAGAGGACATATTGATGCAGCCCCTTGAAATACATTCAATAGGTTCGAGTGTAGACGAGCGCAGGAGGATAATCTGCGACGGCCTTGAAAAGCTTGGCATAACTCCAGCTGAGGATTATCTTTCGCGCTGGCCGCACGAACTTAGCGGTGGACAGCTGCAGCGAATATCCGTACTTAGAAGTATGCTCCTTAATCCGCTGCTTATAATAGCGGACGAGCCCGTAAGTATGCTTGACGTATCGGTGCGCGCCGACCTGTTGAACACACTTATGAATCTTGTCCATGAATACAATATGGCCATGGTATTTATCAGTCACGATATTGCTGTAACTAATTATGTGGCAGATCGCGTTGCAGTTATGTACCTTGGCAGAATAGTGGAGATGGGTACTGCTGATCAGATAATAAAAAATCCACAGCATCCTTATACAAAAGTGCTTATCTCAAACTTTCCATCGCTCGATTTTGATAAGCAGACAAAGCCTATATCTATCCACGGTGAGCCGCCGACACCCATCAATCCGGGGCCTGGCTGCTATTTTGCGCCGAGATGTTATATGGCAACAGAGAGATGCTTCAGGGAATATCCGAGTGCTGTCGAAGGCGAAAGTGGTCATACCGTGTGCTGCCATTGTGCTGCGAATGTGTAATGGAATGGAAAGGAGAACAACGATGAAGGCATTGGAGAACTATCTTAATATAGGCAGTTGCAAAGGTCCTCAATGGAAAGATGCAGAACACATTATATATGTGCATAGTGGCGTTGGTGGTAAACATATAATATGCAAAAATATTAGATCAGACGAAGAGACAACGTTATATACAACACAAGAACAAATATGGAAAACATATGCCTCTAACGATGGAAGGATATTCTTCACTAGTGATCTCGGCGGTAACGAGAACGAGCAAGTGTTTATGGTAAACGATACGGCCGCAATAAACCTTACAAATGAACCAAGTGTGAGGCACTACTTCGGCGGGTTAAAGCCCGATGGCAGGACACTTGTATATTCAAGCAATAAGCGCTGCAAACAGTCCTTTGACATAATTGCGCATGATATAGAGAATGGAGAACAGCGTATAATACTCGAAAACAGCGACAATTATAATACGCCTGCCGCACTTTCGCCGGACGGAAAATATTTGCTCTATAATAAGCTTCTTGGTGGGTCTGACAATGCCATGTGGATGGTAAATACAGAAACGGGCGAAGCGGTCAGACGTCCTGACGTTATCGGCAAATCGGCCGAGAAATTCCCTGCATGGACTCCAGATTCAAAGGGGATCTACTATGTCACGGATAGAGACAGCGATTTCTTCCGTGTTGCATATTGCAATGCAAAAGACGGCATAGAGCAAGAAGTGGTCAGTTTTAACTGGGATGTTGAAAATCTGGCATTAGCTCCCGATGGAAAACATCTTGCGATGCTCATAAATGAAAATGGTTATTCCATATTAAAAATATATGATACGGAAAGTAAGACGTTTTGCAATATCCCTCAGGCTCCGGCAGGTGTGTATGCGTTATACGATAGTATCTCTTGGGCGCCAAGTGGTTTGAAGCTCGCCTTTACAGTAAGCAGCGGTACTCGTGCGCAAGATGTTTGGGTGCTTGACATGGAAGCTGATGCTATCAAGCGCATAAGTAGTTGTATAGATAATGGAATGGACAATAATGATTTTGTTGAACCTGACATTCATTCTTTTAAGTCCTTTGATGGACTTGAGGTTCCATACTTCATATATGTTCCCAAGGGGAAGCAATTGCATGATCTTCCCGTAATGATCTCCATACATGGCGGACCCGAAGGTCAAAGCAGGCCAAACCTATCTGGCAAAGAGTTCCTTCAGTATATTGTTTCGCAGGGAATTGCTGTAGTTGAGCCTAATGTTCGTGGGTCGATAGGATACGGCAAAACGTATTCTCATCTTGATGACGTTGAAAAACGATTGGATAGCGTTAAGGATATAGAATTCCTTGTGAAGCACCTCATTGATACCGGTATTGCGAACGCAAAGCGCATAAGTGTAATGGGGACAAGCTATGGTGGATTCATGACTTTATCATGCGCAGCACGGTATCCGGAATTGTGGTGCTGTGCCGTATGCACAGTCGGCATGTTCAATTTGGTTACGTTTCTTGAAAATACAGCTCCATATAGACGACCGCACAGAGAAAGCGAATATGGTACGCTGGCACATGACAGAGAAACACTATTTAATGTGTCGCCTGTAGCTGCCGTGGATGGCATACGTGGTCCCCTTATGATAATACATGGCCGCAACGACCCTCGTGTTCCTGTTAGCGAAGCCATACAAACTATGGATTATATAAAAGGACGCGGTGTTGATGCGCAAATGCTTATATATGAGGATGAAGGGCATGGCGTTAACAAGTTGAAGAATAAGCTTGACTGTTATCCCAAAATGCTTGAGTTCGTAAAAAAGTATATGCAGCTTGGTTGAATTAAGAAGAGGAGCAAAAAAATGAAAGCAGTATTTCAGAAACTAATCGATACAATACCTGATTATAAAGGCTTTTTCACCGTAGATGAAATGGATAATAGCTCTAAGCGCCTTGCTGAGCAATATCCTGAATGTGTAAGCATAACAGAAATAGGAAAGTCCGGATCCGGCAATCCACTTTATTGTTTGAAAATAGGACACGGCGAACGCAATGCCTTGTTCCTTGGCTGCCCTCATCCGAATGAGCCAATCGGTGCCGCATTATTAGAGCACTTCACATGGAGTCTTGCTGCTAATAAAGAACTACAGGACGAACTTGGTTACACTTGCTATGTTGTAAAGGCTTGGGACTGCGATGGCGTAAGGTTAAACGAGAAATGGCTCAAGGGACCTTTTACAATAACCAATTATTCGCGTAACTTTTATCGCCCAGCAGGATTTAAACAAGTTGATTGGACATTCCCAATTGACTATAAGGAGCTGCATTTTAATAACGCAATTCCGGAAACAAGAGCGGTTATGCGCCTGATAGATGAAATACGGCCAAGTTTTATCTATTCCTTGCATAATGCCGGATTTGGCGGAGTTTATTGGTACATATCGCATGATATGCCTGAAATACATGACGAGATGTATGCCGCAGCAAATAGGCAACAGGTCCCGCTTAACCTTGGCGAACCCGAATCACCATACTGTCATGCATATGCCCCTGCTATATATCAAAAAACAACAATACGGGATAATTACGATTATCTTGAGCAGAATGGCGCTAAAGAAATAGGCAAGCGTATAAAGACCGGCACATGCAGTGCGGATTACGGTGAAGAAGTGTGCAGAGCTTTCACGTTACTTACCGAGCTTCCGTATTTCTTTGATAAACGCATAAGCGACATGAGCGAGAGCAAGGCTATACGCCGCGATGTGGCAGAGGAGAAACTTAATTGCGAAGAGCAATATAACAATAGCATTACCGCGCTTATCAATGAGTCGGAAGCATACATAGATAAACAAAATCCGTTTATGGTAACACTGCGTGACTTTGCTTCCCCTAAACGCAACGATGCTACGCGTAAGATGATAAGCGTAAATCCTGCGTTTGCAAAGCATGCTACTATTGCCGAGGAATTCTCAAACCTGTTGGTAGCAAAATTCTATAAGCTTTTGCAGTTTGGCATGCTTGTGCGCATGCACGAAAGTGAATTGGAGAATATGAAAAAGACTGGCGAAGAAGATCCTTGTAAGCGTGCTGCACTTGAACGCGGAATGCAAAAAGCTCTTACAATGTTTAATGAACTGGCTGAATACCTTGAAGCGGAAATACATTACGAGGTTGTGCCAATACGTAAACTCGTAGCCATACAGCTTGAGAGCGGACTGCTTACTATGCAGTATCTGAAAGACCACAAATAAATAGATTGTACTCCACATGTGATGCCGCTTGGGATTCTTCCCGGCGGCATTGCTATATTACTTGCCGTATTTTATTTATACCCTGTTTTTTTAGTGCTTTTATGCTATACTATCCCCGAAGGGTAAGGTGATAATTTGCTCAAGCTTAACGCGTGGATAAAGCGTTTTTCAATACCGCTTCTGTGGGGCGCGGGAATACTCATTGCTTTGGCAACAGCGTTTTCGCATATATTTAGTGTTAAAATCGTTGCTGATGTGTGTTTCATTGCGGCGTTCGTGCAGTCCGGCGTACCAATATTGCTTCGGGCTATTCAGGCGCTGCGGTTCAAAACGGTCAGCATAGAACTGCTTGTCTCCATTGCGGCAATAGGTGCATGCGTGATTGGCGAATTTAACGAATCCGCAATAGTCACGTTCCTGTTTCAGTTCGGCTCGTTCTTGGAGCAGAAAACCATGAAAAAGACGCGCTCTGCAATTAGGGCGTTGACCGAAATGGCTCCGACTACGGCATGGCGTATTATTGAAAACGGCGCGGAAGATGTATTCGAAACGGAAGAGATAGATGCGGACGAGGTTGAGATTGGGGACATCCTGCTGGTTAAGGCCGGCGGCAAGATAGCGTCCGACGGCATTGTGGTAAAGGGCGACGGCTATGCAGCGGAAGCCAGCATCACGGGTGAGCCGATGGCCAAGCATAAAACCGTTGGCGACACAGTCTATGCAGGAACCATTTTGGACAGCGGCACAATACAAATGCGCGCAACAAAGGTAGGGGAGGATACTACATTCGCCAAAATAATCGCCCTTGTTGAAGAAGCGCAGGACACCAAATCCCCCGTTGAGCGGTTCATAGATAAGTTTGCTAAATACTATACTCCGGCTGTTATTGCAATAGCTGCGGCGGTATTCATATTCACCCGAAACGTTGACACAGCAATTACGGTGCTGGTGCTTGCATGCCCGGGCGCTCTTGTGATAGGCGCTCCTATCGCCAACGTAGCCGGAATAGGCCGCGGTGCGCAGGAAGGCATACTGCTGAAGGGTGGAGACAGTATCCATACATTTTCAAAGGCCGATACTGTTGTTTTTGACAAGACCGGCACGCTCACCGAAGGCGTTCCCGAAGTATGCGTTCAGAAGGATTACTCTAACGAAGCCACTCAAGCTTTGGCCTTGGCGGCGAGTGTTGAAAGGGCATCCGATCATCCGCTTGCAAATGCCGTGATTAGGTATGCCGCTGATTTGCCTTCTTATGAAGCCGAATCCATACAAAACATTAAGGGCTGCGGAATGGATGCAAGCATCTGCGGCCACAGAGTGCTGATAGGCAACCGAAAACTTATGGAGCAAAACGGCATAGAGCTGACTGAGCAAGTGCTTAATGATTTGAGCGAAGTGCAAAATAGCGGCGCATCTATCGCCCTGATAGCAGTAGACGGCAAAGCAGAAATGCTTCTCGGAATATCGGATAAATTGAAAGCAGATGCAAAAGACAGCATAAGCCGCCTGAAGAATATGGGCATTGCCGATATAATAATGCTTACTGGCGACAATGCAGGCACGGCCTCCGCAATAGCGGCTCAGCTTGGCATTACGGAATACCGCGCGGAGCTTTTGCCGGAAGATAAGCTTACTGTGATACGCGAACTGCAAAGCAAAGGCAGAACTGTTACGTTCGTGGGCGACGGCATTAACGACAGCCCTGCACTTGCGGCGGCAGACACAGGCATAGCCATGGGCTCGGGAACCGATGTGGCAATAGACAATTCGGATGTGGTGCTGATAAAATCTGATTTGAAGAGCTTGGTGCGCTCGCTCAAGCTGTCTAAAAAGACAGTACTTACGCTGTATGAAAACATAGCCATTGCAGTAGGAACGGTTGTACTGCTGCTAATTGGCTTGTTCGCTGGCTATATACATATGTCGATAGGCATGCTGATACACGAAGCCAGCATATTGGTCGTAATATTGAACGCGATGCGTCTTTTGGTTCATAATTAAGAAGGAGAATTGACTATGAAGAAAACTATTCAGATGGAAGAACTCGTTTGCCCCATGTGCGCACAAAAAATCGAGACCGCCCTGCAAAAGGCTCCCGGCGTGGTGAGCGCATCCGTGCTGTACAACGCCAGCAAGGCCAAGGTTGAATTTGACGAGACCAAAACCAGTGTAGACGAGCTGGTAAAGGTTATAACCGGACTGGGCTATGTTGTCATAGGTTAAAAGAATAGGGGACAGCATGAACGGAGAAATCATAAAGAACCTGAATAAGATACTGCCCGTTGTTGAACGGGTACATAGCGACCACCACCCAGAACTGCATCAGGTGGCGGCACTTTATGCCGAGCTGAAGCAGAATCCAAGCCGTGAAGTATTCGATAAGCTTAGGGACGTTACCAAGAACTATACCCTCCCTGAAGATGCCTGTCAGGCATATACCAAGGTATACAACATGCTCGAAGAACTGGATAAGGCGTTTGTATGATGCACCGATAAACCCAACAACAGAATACGAAATAATGTAGGCCCCTGCTGCATGAGCATACTTTATATGCAAAATGTTTGGCGGGGGCTAATTTTTACAAAGGCTATTGTGATTTTGTATGCACTATGTTAAAATACTTGGTGTATACACCAAAGTCGTGAAAGGAAGTGATCGTCATAGCAATTACAAGCGCAAGCTTGCCCGCAAAGAAACGCATTTTAGCAGTGTGCGTGCGGCTGTTCCTCGAAAAGGGCTACAAAAAAACCACTTTGGCCGAGATAATCGATAAGGCCAACGTTTCATACAGCTCCTTTCAGAATATATTCCGCGCAAAAGACGGCGTGCTGACGGAATTGGTTGAGTTTATGTTCAGCACTCAGTTCGGCATGGCAAGGCAGCTTGCCGGGGCAGACCTGCCGCCGGTTTATGTTTATGCCGTTGAAACGGCTATTCAAATGACTCTGACAGAGCTTAACGAAAACCTGCGGGAAATCTACATTGAAGCCTACACTCAAAAAGAAGCATCGGAGTATATATTCAGGGAAACAACAAAGGAACTGCACCAAATCTTCGGCTCATATCTGCCGGGGCTTACTTTGCGCGACTTTTATGAGATGGAGATAGGTTCAGCGAGCATAATGCGCGGCTATATGGCGCACCCGTGTGACGATGAGCTGACGCTTGAGAAAAAGCTGAGGCTGTTTCTTACCATGAGCCTTAGGGTATATAACGTCCCTAATCAGGAGATAGACAAGGCTATTCATTTTGTTGAGGGACTAGATATCAGAACGATTTCAGAACAGGTAATGCAGCAATTATTCAAGGTGCTGGCAATGCACTTTGAGTTTTCGCTGCAGGGAATAGAAAAGGCAAATATAACAAAAACGGAGGGAATTAAATGAAGAAAAGACTGATCAGTATTCTGCTCTCACTCTGCATGGTGCTTACGCTCCTGCCGGCAACGGTATTATCGGCCGGAGTGGGCACGTCCAAGGCCGGCGATGCTGCGTTCACGCTCAGCGCGTTAAGCGCCTCCTGCGCGGACGGACACACCGGCGAACTTGGAAGCATACAAGTAACCAATGTTGACATTTCAAAGTGGAAATCGGACAAAAGGATCACGCTCAAGTACGATGTGCAGTATCGCTGCACCGATTCTTCGTGCGAGTTATACGACAGCGACGATTCGTTCTTTTCCTACAGCGGAGAACATACCTTCACGGATACAAATGGAGAGTTCTGTCACAAGAAAATCAGCGAATCCTTTACGGCGACAATTCCGACAGCCCTTACGTCCGGCGGCGCCAAGAATTTCTCTATTTCCTTTGCGCTGACGTCGGATAAGGGGATTTACGAGTCGGTGCTTCATAATCAAAACATCGACCTCTGCACCGAGTACTATTATAGCCAGCACTGCTGGGAATGCACTGGCTGCGGGTATTTCTTCCTGCATGCGGACATGTCCGGCAATAGATTTACAACGAATCAAGTGTATTTTCCTCCGGCCGGACATGATCTGAAGCACGTCCCAGAGAAAGACCCCACCAGTGTTGCCAAGGGCACCGTGGAATACTGGCACTGCGAACGCTGCGGCCTGAATTTCAGCGATGAGGAAGGCAAAAACGAGCTTACCAATATCGAAACTGATGCTCCGCTGCTGCCGCATAGCTATGACGACAACGGAGTTTGCAGTGTATGCAGCTTCAAGGCTGCTGCAAAGGTGCTGTCCAAGGATAATAAATGGTACGATAACATTGCCGATGCCCTTACCGCGCTCGATGTCGAAGATGCTTACAGAATCGAAATAGGCAAAGACTGCGATGAGAGCATCACCATAAGCAATGCCCGCGAAGTGTACATCAATAAAGGTGTAACTGTTGCAAAGCTTGAAGCAACCGATGCCGAAGGCTGCATTGTTACGGTTATAAACGACGGTACAATCAAAGAACTGAATGGCTATACCGGCAAAGTTGTACTGATGAGCGCCGGAGGTACATACGGCAAGGTAATCAACCAAACCAGCGGCGGCAATGTCGGCAGCTTCCTTTACGGTGATCCGGAAGATGCTAACAAGTTCTGCTATTACAAGAATCTTACCAATGGCAAATGGATTCTCCCGGCCGAGGCTACGACAAACACGCAGAGCAACGTGAAGGTCAGCTATGCGCCTATGGCTTATATTGAAATCGCAGGCGACGGCGTTACAGGAAGCGATGGCAGCTATGCACTCACTACCAGTTCCGGCAATACCGTAGCATTTACCGCGACAGCAAAAACCGCGGACGGCAATGACAGAGCCAACGTTACCTACAAATGGTACTATGACGGTCAGGACGATACTATTCTTTCTGAAAAGGCAGAACTGACCATCGAGAATATCAAGGCCGGAAAGCGCACCGTAGTCTGTATGGCGACTGCCGATGATTACAGCATATCCGCCAAGATTGTGCTTACGGTAGCGGGGGAGAAGGAGCCTCAGAACTTCACACTGAATGTATCCAAGACTACCGTTGGCATACGCGAAAAGATACTTCCGCTGCTTTCCGTTGAAGGCATAAAGGAAGATGCTGCCATAACATATTACCTCATGAACGGGAGTTCACCCGCTCCCGAAAGCGATACCGTTATAGACGAGAACTTTGCTTTCGCTCAGACAGGAACCGGTTCCATATATGCCTATACCGCGGAAACCGACAACTATGCGGCAACGGCCTCTGCGCCGGTTTCCATCACCGTCACGCCGCACGCTAACCACTGCATCTGCGGCGGTATGTTCAATCATACCCACGAAAACGTGGAATGGCAGGCGTGGGACGGCAAGAGCGAGATTAAATATGAACAGAAATGGGTTCAGGTCAGCGAATACACTAAACAGGGCCGTTATGTTGCTTATGTCTATCTGACCGGCAATGTGTCAGCCAATCTGACAGTTGCGCCGAAGCACATCCTGTATCTGTGCCTGAACGGCTACAGTTTCACCTGCGCCGATCCATCTCAGCCGGCCATCACTCTGACAGGCGAGGATGGCAAGCCTGTGGAACTGGATCTGTGCGACTGCGTTGGCACAGGTACGCTTGGCGGCTCCAGTGCCAGCGGCGGCAGTATCCGTATCGGCGCATATGCAAACGCCACGCTCTACAGCGGCACGCTGACCGGCAACAACGTATCCGGAGACGGCGGCGCTGTGTCAGTCACGGGAGGCAATTGCAGCTTTACGATGTATGGCGGTGCGATTACCGGCAACACGGCCACCGGCAACGGCGGCGGTATTTCTTCTTACGACTCTTGGAATGCCGGCACGGTCAATATCAACGGCGGTGTCATTTCCAATAACCGCGCTACCAACGGCGGCGGTATCTATGCCGCAAGCAGAACACATTTTCATCTCAACGGCGGCGAGATTATCAACAACACCGCCACAGGGGATGGCGGCGGAGTTTACTGCAGCGGCCTTTATAGCAACGCAGACGGACGCTGCGAGTTTAACGGCAGCACCATATCCGGTAACACGGCCCAACGGGGCGGCGGCGCGTATGTCCGCGTCTGCTTCATCGGTTACCGGAACTGCCGCATCACCGGCAACACCGCCACCGAAGCGGGCGGCGGCCTCTATCTGTTCCCGTACGCGTCTGAAAAGAAAATATATATGGGCAACGTGTATGGAGGAGGCGGCACGATCGCTCCGTATATCTATGACAACACGGTCAATTCCGCCCAGAACAACCTCTATCTCAGCGATCCGGACACGCAGATTGTATTTACCGCCCGCATAAACACGGACGCAGACGCAAAGCTCGGCGTCTACTTCACCGGCATCACCAAAAACGGCGCGTCTGTCCTTTTGAATTATCTGCAAATTAATTCTGAGTCTCGGGCGAAGCCATACCACGAGCGCATCTTCTGCGATAACCCGGATTATGGGCGGCTGGAGATACAAAACGATAACGGATACTATAATCTATATCTGCGCAGCACCGCTTCTGCGGTCAAGGTCACCTTCGCCCCGAACGGCGGTATGCTGAACGCAGGCGAAGAGAGCAAACTCGTTCAGCCCGACTCGCCCTACGGCTCGCTGCCGACGCCGACGCGCGCGGACTACCGCTTCGACGGCTGGTTCACCGCGATAGACGGCGGCGAAAAGGTGGAGGAAACCACAATTATGTCCTCCCGTGCGGCGCATACGCTCTACGCCCACTGGACGCCGATCCATGTGCACGCCTACACACAGCAGGTTCAAAAGCCCGAAGCGCTGAAAACTCCTGCGGACTGCACCAATAACGCGGTGTATTATCTATCCTGTGCGTGCGGAGAAGTAAGCACCAACGACGCTGATACGTTTATCGCAGCGAATACCGCGCTGGACCACGACTGGGGTGCTTGGACGCAGAACAGCGATGAAAAGACCCACACCCGAATCTGTAAGCGTGACACCAGCCATACGGAAACCGAGAATTGCCACGGCGGCACGGCAGACTGTACGCACAAGGCTGCCTGTACGGTCTGCGGCGGCGAATACGGCGAGATGGCGGCACACAGCTTCACGGCTGAAAAAGCAGAGACGCAGTATTTGAAGTCTGCTGCAACCTGTACGGAAAAGGCGGTCTACTACAAGTCCTGCGCAGTCTGCGGTCTGAGCTCCGAGGGCACGGCGGATGAGGCGACCTTCTTCTCCGGCAATCCGCTGGGCCACGACTTGCCTAACGATTGGAGCAAGGACGAAAACGAGCATTGGCATGAATGCAAGCGCTGCCACAGCAAGGAGGACAAGGGAGAGCATGAATACGGCGATGATAACATATGCGATATCTGCGGATACGACAAGACCGTGCCGCATACGCATAATCTGACACTTGTTTCTGCAAACGCCGCTACTTGTACCAAGAATGGCAACAAGGCCTATTATACCTGCGACGGCTGCGATATGTGGTTCGAGGATGCTAACGGCAGCATAGAGATAACCGACAAAACAACTGTTATCATCCCGGCTACCAGCCATGCGCCTTCAGAAAGCTGGAAGTTCGATAAGGCAGACCATTGGAAGGACTGCACAAACGCAGGCTGCGGCACGATTATAGAAGGCAGCAAGGCGGCGCATACGGAAAGCGGCTGGATAATAGACACCGCGCCTACTTACTATAAGAGCGGAACGCAGCATAAAGAATGCACGGTTTGCCATTATGTTACGGCGGTTGGCTTCATACCGGCAAGGGGCGGCGATATAGAGCCGAGCGACCCATTCGGCTGGACGCCTAACCCCAACCTGCCCGCTACCGGCGACGACAATACCGCATTCATTTGGATAGCGCTGCTGCTCATATGCGCATCCACAGCCGCCGGAACCGTTATTTACGGCAGAAGGAAAAAGCAAAGGTAAGATTCTGAATCAAACTAACAGCTAACACTAACATCCGCTCTGATGGACACGTCAGAGCGGATAATTTATTTTGCTTGACTTTATGCCCGACAATTTGTATGTGTGCATTCGCAACAACGCCTATCGGCAAACGCATATACGATTGGCTGAACGGCCATTTAAAGCAGGGGGATGCTTACCATTGCCGATTGCGGCGGAATGCTGTGCGTGCTTACCGCAGCGGCGGCGTATCTTGTGAGCGGCAGCTATAATCCGTTCCTGTATTTCAGGTTTTGAGGTGGCTTTATGCGAAATAAGCTGATAATTTCATTCTTTTGCGTACTGCTGGCGGTATGTGCGCTTGCAGGGCTGTTCATTCCGGATAAATACTATTCGGAACGCGAAAAGCGCACCCTTGCACAGAAGCCGGCCTTCATAGCAGCGGACTTCTTTTCCGGTAAGTTCGGCGGCAAGCTGGAAACCTACCTTGCCGATCAGGTACCGCTCCGCGACAAATGGATAACGCTGAAAGCCTACCTTGAACTTGGCATAGGCAAGCATGAAAGCGGCGGCGTTTATATCTGCAAGGACAATTATCTGATGGATAAGTTTACGTCTTACAGCCAAAAGCAGCTTGCAGCCAATGCCGAAGCGCTTGCAGAACTGCAAAAGAAGCTGGCGGAGAAGGGCATATCCGTGAGTACAATGCTTGTTCCCGTTGCGGCGCAGGTGCTAAGCGATAAGCTGCCCGCATGCGCCCTGTTGCAGACTATGCATCCATACTTAAAGTGCTTAATGATGCAGGCGTGAACGTAACCGATATCATGAGCACACTTACGGCGCACAGCGATGAAGCCATATATTACCGCATAGACCATCATTGGACAAGCCTTGGCGCGTATTACGCATACTGCGCATGGCGCGACACTGAACCTGCGGCGGATGAATGGACAAAGGAAGCGCTTTGCAATAACTTCCGCGGCACAACCTGGAACAAAGTTCCGCTGCCTTCTGTTCCGGCGGAGGAGATAACGGCATGGTATAAGCATGCAAACAGGCGCGTTTCATATAATAACGGGGAATATGAGACGGACAGGGAAGAAGGCAAGCTGCTGCTCATAAAGGATTCATACGGCAATACGTTTGCCCAGTTCCCCGTTGAGGATTATGCCGAAGTACATGTGATAGACTTGCGCTTCTTCCGCGACGACATAGTCGAATATGCCAAGGCGAATGGCATTACAGATGCGCTTATTCTTTACGGCGTGCAGAATTTTGTGAAGAATACCAAATTATCCTGATGTTCCCTTGACAACCAAGCCGCTAATAACTATAATCACAAACAGAAAGGTTGCCATATGGCGGCTTTTTGTTTTATATCGGCTGAAATAAATTCGATGTGTATTTTCAGGCATAAGTAGTAGATACAGAAAAATGCTAACATATTCCGGATAGCAAAACAAAAAGCTAAAGCGAATCGTTAACGGTTCTCATGAGTATAACTTGCCTTTAATCTTTGGACGATCGAATGAACAAGCATTATGTCCTCATCCGAAAGACCGTCTGTACGGATTGCTGAGGATGTATCAATACCAAGCAGGTAATCCGTAGATATATCAAAAATTTCGGCAAGCTGGACAAGCGACTGCGTGGACGGAACAGAGATACCCATTTCCCAAGCATTTACACTTGAGCGCGTTACGTTAAGCATCCTGGCAAGCGCTGCCTGTGTCAGGCCTTTCTGTTCACGGAGTTGCTTGATCCTATCGTAAATCATTATCACCTCTTAAAAACGCTTCACACAGCCATGTAGAAGCACGTAATATTTCTATGTTAGTTTACGTTAAGGTATTTTGCATTATCAATATGATACTTATACTTGACAATGAAGATTAAGAATGCTTTAATACTATTATAAAATAAATCAACGAAAGGGAGGTTCTTTATGTTGAGAAAGCATCTTTCGCTTTTCCTTGCTTTATTGATGATTTTCACGGCAATACCGGAAGCATCATTGGCAGAAAATGGCGTGGATGAACCGGAAAGTCCTACTTCTATCGGTTTCCTTAACGCCGATAGTTGCGACGAGGCATTCGTATATCATTACACGGTTGAAGCTTCTCCTGGCGATACGATCATGCTTACACCGGAGCCGGATTATAACGGCGATGGTGAGTTGTCGTATCGTTGGATGCGCTTTGATGCAGCGCAAGGCATTTACGTTGAACTACCCGATGAAACCGGAAGCACTCTGGAAATAACTGTATCCGAGGATGAGTTTGCCGCGGAAGCCCTCTATGCCTGCGAGGTTTCCGATGGAGAGATTTCGGGGACAGCAGGGTTTACGATCACTGAGCGTATGTGCGAAAATGAGGCGGGAAATGAGGCCGGGCAATCATTCATAGCAGCAACGCATAATGAATTGAAAACGGCATCTGTTGGGAACATTCCTGTACTGCTTGCTAATGTGGATATAGACTATAGCAAATATATATCGCCTAATCCAGGCTCGTATAATGCAGACGATGCTCTCACCTATGCTCGAACCCATTATAATGATGGTCAAGGACTTTGCGCAGAATTTGTTGCAACGTGTCTAAATGCTGGCGGCCTTAATATACCACGGTATACTTATACACACGAAGTACTCGCATGGCTTGAAGCAAATGGATATAATAGAGTTTCTCTAGTTGGAAAAACAATGGGGAACTATGATTCGTTCTGGGAAAGAGACAATAAGAATCTTGTCTCGCCAGGAGACATATTGTTCTATGTACCGATAGGAGAACAGAGCACAGCAAATAATCCATTTCACACCGTGATAGCAAGCGGATTTGGGCAAAAAAGAACAGATAATCGTTTACTGGCATATGGTCATAACCCAGCATGGAACCAACTTCCAGCTGATAACTATATAACCGCGACTAACGAGGCTACTCAAATCATATGTATAAACATGAGATCTGCTTCCAATGATAAGCCCGACATGACTGCTAATATGTCTGCAAATGATTACCTAACGTACTATGCGCAGAGTGTGACCACATTTACGGGTACTGCCACGCCGAAAAACGGTACACTAAGGATGTATAATTTGCCGACCACGCTCAGCAATACTGTCGGTTACACTACTACCACCGGCTCCGTTAAACTTACTAAGAAGGTAGTTAACCATGCCGGAAATACATGGTATCAGATTGACAGTGGCAAGTTTGTTTATTCGGGCGATATCAATATATCCTCAGCCCCAACGATCATCAATATTGATAAAGGTAGCATAACTCAAACTTCGGCTGTAATCAAAGCGGAGGTTGGACACTCAAGCAGCAATAAGCCCACTTCATGGACATTGGAGTATGGTACAACTGGAGATCTCAGCAATGCAAAAACGCACACAGAAAAATTTACCGATGCCGTGCTGAATGCATACAATCCGGTACCAATCTCCGTAACCTTCGGAGTGGAAGAACCCAATCTAAAACCGGGTACGCGTTACTATTACCGCTTTACGGTCGAAAGCGCAAACGCTGCTCCTGTGGTAAGTGAAATAAGGGATTTCGATACACTGGAATGTTCTTCACACAGTTATAATTCACTCGGTGTTTGCACCGCGTGCGGAACAAGTTATGACTGGAGTAGCACAAGGAGCACAAATTCCTCATGGCTGAAAGGTAATATGACTGTCCGCAGTACGCCATATGATGCTGCCACCAGTATTGGCTCGACAGCGCGTATTCAGGCTCAGGCAACCGTAAAGAATTGCAGCGGTATCTTATGGTATCAGGTTTCATACAATGGACAGACAGGCTACATAAAGGCTGACTCAGCAACTATCTTTACGCCTGTCACAGGCATTACGTTGAGTCATAGCTCAGCTTCGCTTGTTCCGGGTGATACATTAAGTCTTGCGGCAACTATATTGCCGTCCGGAGCAACCGAAAAAAGCGTAACATGGAGCAGCAACAGCACTTCCGTTGCAACAGTAACTCAGTCTGGTGTAGTTACGGCAGTATCGCCCGGCACTGCTGTTATTAAGGTTACAAGCATAGATAATGCTTCTGCTACCGCCTCATGCACAGTTACGGTATCTTCTATATTAACAACGCAAGTCATAATTGACAGTGTGTTTTCCGAAGTAGAGATTGGCGTACCCGTGAAACTCGAGGCACATGTTCTTCCAACCAATGCAACAGTGCAGGGCGTAAATTGGGTTTTAAAGAACGGCACTGGTTCAGGCGAGATTTCTAATGGCTATTTTATCGGACGCTCTGCCGGCACGGTTACTTTGGAGGCACATTCTGCTGATGGCATAACGTATAATACTATGACGGTTACAGTCAAGTTATCGGGTGCATCGATTGAAGAAGGGCTTCGCGCCGCCATTGCCAATAAAGATGAAGCGTATTACATTTCGGGAGATGTTACGCTGTCGGCTGATATAGTTATACCCGATTATCTTACTCTCTATATTGAAGATAGCGGCAGTCTCACCATTCCCAATGGAGTTACTTTAACAAACAATAGCTTTATTGGTGTGTTTGGCAGTGTTACCGTTGAGTCAGGGGGGAAAATAGTCAATAACCGTCATATTCGCGCTTATGACGGAAGTGTGATTGTAATTGACGAGGGGGGGGTTCTTGAGAACAACCGGAGTATATCTATAGATAGCCCTACATATGTGAATGGTACATACATTCATGGTGATGAAGCGGTTGTGTTCGTTTTTTCAGACATAAAAGAAGACGAAAACCAACTGCTTGTAGGCATCCCCAAGGAACTTGTAATGATAGAGTTTTTTGTTGAGACCGAGGACGAAATTCATGCCGCTTTCGCAAAGCGGGCGGACGGATATGTTAGGGTATATGTGCAAATAAATGAGTCCATCACACTATCATCAGACCTGGAGATTCCCCAAGGTTGCACGCTTGATCTTGAAGATCAGATGGTGCTTAGAGTTCCGCAGGGAAAAGCTCTTATCAACAACGGTGGGATTGGTATCCTTAACGGAAGCACCTTATTAATAGAGGAAGGAGCGGAACTTGAGAACAACGCTTTTGTAGAAGTAGTAGGAACTCTAAATGTGCAAGGCAACCATAGCGGAAACAAGGTTGACATATATGAGGGGGGCATATTGATACCTGATACAATACCGCATTGCACAGAAGGTGTTCTGGTTGAAAGCATTGATATTTTGGGTCCAGATACGGTACTAATCAACAGCGAGAATGAGTATGCATATGTTCTTGCCCCGGATGATGTATGGATCGACTGGGCCATGTGGTCAATAGTATCCGGTGAATCACTCGCCGAAATCGATGAACATACGGGCGTCCTTACAACTGGGAATATTGAAGGTGAAATAGTTATTCGCGCTTACTCTATGGACGAATCTGATATATATGGCGAAAAAACTATAAACATTAAATCTGCATTTGATTACATGTTGACGGTAATATCGGCAGACACAAGCATGGGCACTGTTACCGGAGGCGGCAAATACAATGCTGGAGCGATAGCGACCATAACAGCGACGCCCAAGGAAGGTTATGAGTTCGTAAAATGGAATGATGGCGATACAAGTGCATCTCGCACCGTTACCGTAAATGCGGATAAAACGTATACCGCTACATTCAAAAAGAAGGTTGTCAGTGCGGATGCCGCAAACTTCTATATATCTAATATATCGGCTCAAGCTGGAGAATATGCGACTATAGCTGTCAACGTATCTAACAACCCCGGAATATCGGGATTTACTATATCTGTTGCGTTTAGCAATAGCGCCTTTGAGTTTGATTCAATAGCTGTAAACTCTGATATTATTTCAAGCATAACAGATAACGTCATTGTGAAAGATAACGTGTGCACCGTAACAGCTACATACTTTAGCGCTAACGGTGATTTCACAGATAATGGCGAATTGTTTGGGATCAAGCTTAAAGTTCGGGAAAACGCAGAACCAGGAGAATATGCTGTCGGTCTTAAAATAAAGGAAAGCGACGTATGTAATAATGACTTGGCTTTAGTTCCATTCGATACTGTTGACGGTTCTATTGAGATTGCCGCCTTTGTATACGGAGATATATTTGTAGACGGTGTGATAGACATAAGGGATTTAGTTTACTTCGCACAGTATATGGCCGGCCGTAAACTTAATCCTACCAGTCAGCAAATTATGGCTATGGATGTATACAGGGACGATACTTTGGACATACGCGATCTTGTTAAACTGGCGCAATATGTGGCTGGAAGGCCGCTTGTGCTTGGAACAAAATAAAAATTAAGGAGAACTTGTTGTATGAAAAGAATGATTGCCGTATTAACGGCACTGATTATGGTGTTTACCTCTGCAGTTGCATTGGCCGATAACAGCAGCGGAGTAAAGTTAGTCGCCGTAGCGGGCAATATAGAGAGCAATCAGGTTACTGTTGACATTATGTTGACAGAAAACACAGGAATAGCCGGAATTAAGCTCGCTGTAAAATATGATACGAGCAAAATGAAGGCCTTAAACGTAAAACGTGGAAGCGAATTCCCCAGCGCTACATCATGGGAGGGTACCCCTGGTGAAATTGGCTATAACTCATATGACGCAAATAATAATCATACCATTACCGGTACGCTTATGTCTGTTACATTTGAACTGATAGCCGGCGAGTGGGAAAGAACCGAAGTAACAATTGAGTGCAGAGAAAACGATGTTACGGACGAGTTCTTTAATTTGATTCCCATTAAGTCTATAGTCAATGCAACTATTACTAAGCCCCACACGCATAAAGCGGGAACAGAGTGGAAGAAGGACAAATCTTCTCATTGGCATGAGTGCGTAGGTGAGGACTGTAGTGAAAAGATGGATGTTGCTCCGCATTCGTGGAACGAAGGTGTGATTGCGCAGCGGCCAAGTTGCAAGAACACTGGCATAAAGCTTTTCACCTGTACGGTATCTGGCTGCGGAGCTACCAAGACGGAGATTGTTGCAGCTACCGGCCACACTTTTGACAATGGTACGGTAACAACGGAACCCACTTGCACAATCGACGGTATAAAGACATTTAAATGCACGAACGAGGGATGCACTGAGACAAAAACGGAACCGATTAACGCACTTGGCCATAAGTGGGATGAGGGAACTGTAATTACAGAACCCACATGCACTGTTGCGGGATTGAAGTCATTTAAGTGCACCAACAAGAACTGTGACGAAACAAAGACTGAGCCGGTCAATGCACTTGGGCATAAATGGGATAACGGTACTGTAACCATTGAGCCTACAACAACCAAGAACGGCGAAAAAACATATAAGTGTACCAACGCTGGATGTACGGAAGTAAAAACCGAGAGCATACCTGCCACCGGCCGTGATTATCCGACACATCTCATTCCGACAACCCCCGTACCCCCGACAGCCGATATGCCGCAGACAGGTAACACTGACATTACAATGGCTGCAATAGTGCTTATACTGCTTGGCGGTATAACATGGATTATTGTTTCAAAGAAAAAGCATAACAACTAAAATATTAAATATGCTCCGCTTGCGGAGGGGAGTCAAAGACGGTAGCACAATTTAACTCGCTACCGTTTTTGACTCATAGTATTCCCTTGACAACCAAGCCCCCAGTAACTATAATCACAACCAGAAAGGCTGCCGCATGGCGGCTTTTCAAAGGCCATTGGGTTAGAGTAAGTTAACTGTAGCTATTTGGTCAATTTTAGGGAGTAACCGGTGTGGATGAGAAGATAACCCTTTCCGGTGTGCCGGAAACAATGCTGCAAACCATATACGCCCGTGCAAAGGAAAGCAAAGATCGCGGCGCTATCAACGACAAAAAGGCGGAGGAGATAATAGGCAAACTTAACTATGACTTTTCACTCGCGGATAAAGACGCACCCATGCACAGCGGCGTCATAGCAAGGACCATAGTGCTGGATAAACTCGTAAGTGAATATCTTGCCAAGAATCCCGGAGCAGCAGTTGTAAACATTGCCTGCGGGCTTGATACACACTGCTACCGCATGACCGGCTTTAAGCATTGGTATAATCTCGATCTGCCGGAAACCATTGCCGTGCGCGAAAAGCTTTTACCGGAAAGCGGCAATATCACCCAGATTGCCATGTCCGCAATGGATAACTGGGGCAAAATGGTCGAGGAGAGTCGAACTCCTGTCCTTATAATCATTGAGGGGCTTACCATGTATCTTTCCGAAGCTGACATACAGCGGATATTTGCCGTTATAGCCAACCGATTCAATGATGCCACGGTGCTGGTTGAAATAATGAACCCCATGATAGTAAAGCGCTTTAAGGAAAAATCAATCGAAGGCAGCAATGCCAAGTTCACATGGGGCATAAAGGACGGTAAAGCATTGACCGCGTTGATGCCAAACTTCCGTTTTGTTGAGGAACACAGCCTGACTGAGGGCATGGCTCAGTTCGTGCCGATTTATAAGTTGCTTGATAGGATTCCAGCCATCAGGAACATATCTAACAAAACAATTACGCTAAAAAAGGTGTAAGGAGATAAAGCTATGGCATTCTTTGATAATACGCGCAAGCCTACGGGACTTGGTGGAAGAATAATGGTCTCCATGATGAACATTGGCCACCGCTCTTTGGCGGACTGGGGGCTTAAATACCTGAAACTGAATAACGATGCCAATGTGCTTGACTGCGGCTGCGGCGGCGGAGCAAACATAAAGAAGCTGCTCAAGCTTTGCCCAAACGGCTTTGTGAAGGGAATAGACTATTCGCCCGTAAGCGTAGCCAAGGCCAACAAGGTCAACAGGGGAGCGGTAAGTATCCACCGCTGCGTTGTACTTCAGGGAAACGTTGCGGATATGATATTCGCATCTGAATGGTTCGATGCAGTTACGGCATTTGAAACGGTATATTTCTGGCCCGATCTGCCCAGATGCTTCCGGGAGGTTTACCGGGTGCTGAAGCCCGGCGGGACATTTCTCATCTGCAACGAGAGCAACGGTGACACGGACAAGGATGAAAAGTGGACGAAGATCATCGGCGGCATGACCATCTACAAGGACGCCGAGCTGAAGACGTATCTGGAGCAGGCGGGCTTTCACGATGTGCAGATACACAAGAACGAAAAAGGCTGGCTTTGCATCCTAGTACAGAAGCAGCAGTATGATGCAGAAGGTATAAAGTATTCTGAAAGAGATATCTGAACTGATGGTGATATTGCACGGTAGCGGATAAGTTATCGCGTCGAACTACCCGCAACGAAGCAAATGACTTTTGAAGTAAAGACATATTTTTTAGCCACAAACACCGTTAGAAGGCCGAAGCTTTTGCTCCGGCCCTTTGCTACAGTTTAGCAGATGCTATTATGAACGCTTTCTCCTGCATACCACAAACAACACGGCTGCCATTGCCATGGCGATGAGCATGAAAGGAGCAAATTTTTCCGCATCACCGGTCTGCGGCGGAAGCACGGTAGTGTTACCGCCTGCGGTAGTACCCTGATTATCGTCCTGCCACGGATAATCAAGCTTGGTATCGAGTAGCTTGAGCGCGGCTTCTATTTCTTCAATGGAAGATGCAGCTTCTATCAATGCCCTTGCCTGATTGGCTATCTTGGCCGCTTCGCCATACACCTTAGAGGGTTGATTTGCAAGATAGTCGCTCACTTTTGCAAGCGCTTCGCTTTTCTGCTTATCAAGTGTGTTAACGGAAATTATCTTTGCTGTATACGTTATGCCGTTGTTATGCACAACGTACAGATTAGCGGTATCGCCCGCGGCAAGCTTGGCCTGCAGGGCTTCAGGCAGCGCAAGCGTACCATCCGCATTCACGATAATATCATAATAGAACTTGGAAGCGGCAAGCTTTTCTCCGGCCTTCACTTCACTCGCAAGCGTATAGGCTATAACGCCGTAGCCGGGCGTGGAGCTCTTTTGGGCAACGAAGTCCTCAGGCAGGCTGATGGTTATGCCATCCACCGAAAGACGAATGGTAGCCGCATCAACTATCTGTGCAGCAGCAGGCACGCGCTTCACGGAAGATTCTTTTACCTTGCTGCCAACGACATACATCATGCCGCGTGCGCTGGCTTTGCCGAAACCGGAAATAGCATCGGCAAGCTGTTCCGCTGTGCATGTTCCGAATACATCGCCGTTAGTCAGTTCACTCACATCTCCGCGTGGACAAACGGTCTTGAATATAACGGTACCGTCATCCTGCGTTTCGTAAGCATAAACTATTACTTGGCTTGAACTGTCGCTATTAGTGGTTTCAAGTTTTCCGCCATGCACATACAGACCTACAATATTGCCGTCTGCTATTGCCTGCTGAACGAGCGTAGGATTAGCCCCAAACTGAGTATAGGCATTATGCCCGAACAGGCCTGCCTTGAATATGGTATAGGCCCAGTTGCCCCAGCCTTCGTTGAAATCAAGACCATCGAGCGCCACTTCCTCGAACAACGCATCTGAGCCACGGCTGTTTACCATCATCAACATCATGTTCTCAAAGCGCCATGCGCTCATACCGTTTGCATAAGCATATGCACTTGTGGCGGTTATATCCACGGATGCAGACTTAGGCAGAGCATCTGCGGAGGTTTTGCCGGTATACACCGCTTCGTTTGCGCTGTAACTCGATTTCTTATAGGTGAAATTAAGTCCGAATACTTCGGGTGCATTGCCGGCATCGTCCGCGCGGAGCAGAACACGGAACTGCACATCCTTCACGTTAGCAGTAGAGCTGCTGCCGCGAACGGTGAATATATCTGTATTGAGGCTAAGATAATCATTCTTTACAGACGTGGACATACTGCTTACGCCGGAACCAAACTTGCCCCATGTGAACCAATCGCTCCATGCGCCTTCAGCACGTTCTGCCACCGCACGCACCTGCAGTTCCACGCTGGAAGCGCCGGGGGTTACAGCGTTAATGGTAGCAAAAAGGTATTCCCAAGCCCATTCGTTGGAATAAACAGGAGTTGTATACACACCTGAGGTTTCGCTGTTCTTGAGCGTTATTTCGCCAGCATTATTGCGCGCTGCACCACCTGAAAGTTTGCCTTCAGCAAGATTAACATGAACAAGATTGCCGCTGGTGGCTACGGTATCATATTCTTCGGTTATGGTAGCAGCCTTTTTGCTTACAGCAGAAATTGTAGCAGTATAGCGGCGGCCGTTATTAGCCATTACATAAACCGTCAGCATGCGGCTTTCGCCTTCGGGTATGCCTGCCTTATAAAGCGCATCGCCAGCGTTGAAGTCAAGATTGCCGTCAGCGGACGGTTTAATGCCCGTGTAGAAGAATGTATTGTTTGCGCTGACCTGAATACGGTTAGCATATTCTATTGAAGAGTCACTTGCAATAGCTGCGTTTGTAGCCATACCTTCAATGGTGTAGGCAAGAACACCACGGCCGAGAGCAGAGCGCTTACCTACCGTAAAGTCAGTCAGATCAATGGCAATGCCGTTTACATTAAGTTTATAAACGTTCTCGGTTCCAGTGGATTCAAGCGCTGCATCGAATCTCTGCACGCCGGTCACGGGCGCGTCAGATTCGGGCATTAAGGAAACCATGTATATAACTCCGTTAGTCCAGCATTTCTGGAAATACTTCCATGCATAACGGTGGAAGCTCGTGGAGTCGTCCTTAGAATAAGTATCGCTGGAGATGAGGTTCAGCTTGTCCAGATTGCCAACGTCGCCATCCTCAAATTCGTAGCCCACTATGGTTATAAGATGGCCGCCTGTTCCGCCGTATGAGCCGGGAAGGTAAGGGTAAGAACTGGTTTCGCTTGGGCTGTAGCTGACTGAAAGGCCAACGCTGCGGCCATTAGCAAGTTCCTGCAGTATTATGTCTATATTGCCGTATTGCACATATGATTCATAGCCATACAGTCCGGCAGCAGAAGCACAGAACGCCCAGTTACCGAAACCGTAATTGAAGTCCTGCACGGAAAGGGCGAGTTCTTCAGGCAGAATATCAAGCTGTGAATTACGAGAATTGAGCATTACGGAAATGGTAGAGGGGCTGCAAATGCTGCCGCCGATTTCAGGATCACGAATTATCTGTGAATACGCAGGCGAAGCATTGTATTTGGACGCAGGAAGCGATGAAACAGGAGTTTCGGCATAAACAGGTTCAGCATCGCCGCCCTTTATCGAGAAAGTTATCTGGCGCAGAACAGGGGACTGTATCTCCGCGCTATCGCGGCGGAGCACGGCGCGGAACTGGGCCTTAGTGATAGTGCCGCCCGGGGCATACTCATCAACAGAATTATCGTCGTTGCAGCCACGCATTATGGACATGCCGTATTTGCCCCAGGAGAACCAATCAGCCCATGCATCGTTGGTGTAAGCGCGTGCAAAGACTTCCACGCTGGACCCATCATAGATGGCTGCGTTCCACGAAGCTACCATCTTTAGAAAATCATCGATAAGATACACGGCGGAGGTGAACGTGCCTTCCGTTGCATCAGCGTCAAGCGTAAGCGCACCGTTGCCTACGTCTGATTGCACAAGGCCAGTCGTTTCGCCGGCGGCGAAATCGGCAGCAGTGGTGATTTTGATCAGGTTTGTTCCTTTGGCGTCAATCTCTTGTTCGCCTTCGGCAAAAACAGCCGTAGGTACAAGACATATCGCCATCAGCAACGCAAGGATCAAGGCTATCATTTTTCTCTTCATTAGTTGATATGCTCCTTCCTATTTTGTTGTGTTCTGGGCACAAGGCGTGCCCGTTAAGAGAATAATATTTTTGTTATTTTATCAAATAGTGTCGCATAGTTCAATTATAATTTTAACAAATTTGCCATAATTATGTTTATTATATATATAATCTCAGCTTTTCGCAGATGAAAGGGATGCTTTGCATTCATATGAAGAAAATCACAGCGGGCAGAGATGCCCTTGGTAGGTTCGCTCCCAAATTTGCACAGTTAAATGACGATGTTCTCTTTGGCGATGTATGTAGCAGGGAAGATAAGCATTCGCCGCGCGACCGTTCGCTTGTAACAGTAGTGGCGCTGATGGCGCATGGATTGACGGATGAATCATTCCGTTTTCATCTGCAAAGCGCAAAGAACAACGGTATAACCCGAAATGAAATAGCGGAAATACTTACACACGCCGCCTTCTACGCTGGCTGGCCCAAGGCATGGGCAGCATTCCGCATGGCAAAGGAAGTATGGGCCGATGCTGAAGCATCCGATGCCAAGCAGGCTCATCAGAATGCGATGGTGTTCCCGATAGAAGCGCCAAACGATGCTTTCGCCAAATACTTCATTGGCCAGAGCTACCTTGCACCGCTTTCAACAACCCAAGTCGGCATTTTCAATGTTACGTTTGAACCCAGCTGCCGCAACAATTGGCACATTCATCAGGCCGATAAGGGCGGAGGGCAGATACTCGTCTGCGTTGCCGGCAGCGGCTATTATCAGGAGTGGGGCAAGGAGCCGCAGGAACTCCATCCCGGGCGACATTGTTAACATAGCTCCCGGCGTAAAGCATTGGCATGGCGCAGCGCCCGATAGCATGTTCTCTCACCTTGCTGTAGAAGTTCCCGGCGAAAACAGCCACAGCCAGTGGTGCGAGGTCATCAGCGGTGAAGAGTATGGCAAGTTGAAGTAAGATTTGATTTGAAGGTAAATAAAACGGCATAATATCAGCACAAGGCAGAAGGGCAACAGCTTCTGTCTTTTTGTCTAACTGACTGATGTGGCTTGATAAAAAGTTGAAAATTGTGCAAATTGTGTAAGACTTTCACATGGCAAATGTGTTATAAATAGATAACAAAAGTAAGCATGAAAGGGAGATGTTAACTTTAATGTTAAGAATATTTGTTACCGGCGATAATCATATTGGCCTTAAGTACGCCAGTCATAAGCAATCTACTGTACTCGCTTCAAACAGATTAACAACTTTTGAAAGCATGATTCAGGCGGCAAATCAAGAAAGCTGTGATTTATTTGTTATCACTGGTGATTTGTTTGAAAACACTTACAGCACTTCTAAGAAGGATATAAAAGCACTCCTAGATATGCTATCAGATTTCAAAGGCATAGTAGCTGTCCTTCCGGGTAATCATGATTATTATGATAAAGAAGTAAAGGTATGGCAGTATTTCAATGAAGTTATGGCCAATTACGATAATATCATGCTATTAACCGATTACCGCCCGTACGAGTTAACTGCAAGCGAAGAAAGAGTCGTGCTCTACCCGGCACTATGCACATCGCTTCATTCTGCACAGGGCCAAAACAACCTCGATTGGATAAAAGAGACGGATATCAAAGAAGATGGGGCTTATCATATTGGCATCGCTCATGGAGCCGTTGAAGGTGAAACCATCGATAATGAAGGCCAATATTTTCTCATGAGCAGAGCCGAGCTGGAAGCTATTCCTGTTGACGTTTGGCTCATAGGTCATACACATGTGCCATTCCCAAGAAATCTTACGGAGAAGTTTACGCCCTGCGATAAAATACTCAATGCTGGCACACATGTTCAGACTGATGTTTCCTGCAATACGGAAGGCGTGTGCTTCATTGTGGAAATAGATGAGAGTAAAACTGTACGGGCAAAGAATTTCGCATCAGGCAATATTCGTTTCTATCGCAAGAATATCGAAGTTACAGCCGGTAAGATGGAAAACATACTTACTCATGAACTCGCCGGAATCGACAACAATAGCGTTGTAGATGTCGTCTTAACCGGCACTGTATATGCCGATGAATATGAAAACAGAAATGCAATAATCGAAAGCGCGCTTTCTCGTTTTCTGGAGGGGATGTGTAATGACTATAACCTTAGCAAGCTTATATCGCAAGATTTAATCGAAGCTGAATTTCCGGAAACATCGTTTTCAGCTAATTTACTTACTTCTTTATTAGAAGAACCCAAGGAAGCTCAACTGGCATATGAACTATTAAAGTCCTTGAAGGAGGGTAAATAAAATGAAGATAAACAGTATATCCAGCACACAGTTCGCAGGAATTCGAAATATTGATATTCCCCTTGAAGATGGGCTAAATGTAATTTACGGAAAAAACGAGAGCGGCAAAAGTACGCTCGTTAACCTGCTTTCCCGCATACTGTTTCAGAATGCAAAGCTTGATCGCAGAAGCGATAAAGACTTTCTTGAATTGTATTTCCCCTGCATCAAAAAAAACAGCCTTGTTAGAGGTGATTTTGCAGACGGCAAACTCGTATTCACAACAGAAACCGGAACGTATACACTTTCAAAAGACTGGGGCAGCAATTCACTTTGCCAGCTCACTACTCCTGATGGCGTTATTCACGACCAAAACAAGATCAATGAAATTCTAAAGGAAAAACTGCTTTACGGAGAAGGAGTTTATACCAATCTGCTTTGCTCCTCTCAGCGTAATACCGATGCCTCCTTACAGACGATTCTTGATGCTTCTCAAAAAACAGATGCCAAGCGGGAACTTACGGATGCGGTTTCTCAGGCGTTCGCAGAGGAAGACGGTATTTCCGTAGATGCCATTGAACAAGCTATCAATGCTAAGATTGGCGAAATAGTGGGAAAGCATTGGGATATCGAACATGGTGCTCCTATCCGCAAAGCAGGTGCAGGTCGTTGGGAAAACGGTATTGGCAAGATATTAGATGCATATTACAAATTGGAGGATAAAAAGGCTGTTTTGGATAAAATTTCTCGTTTGGAATCCGATGCAGATCGTGCCTCAAGTGACTACAATAAGCTGGATAATGCCGCTTCTGATGCCGAAGCCGCCTACGAAAGATTCAGCTCCTTTTCAAGTCGTCTCACAGTTCAGAGTGAACGTAAAAAGGCCATCATACGCTATGAAAAGGACCTTTCTAAACTAGATGAAGTGTTGGCTAATTGGCCCAATATTGTTGAAGCGCTTGAGAAAGCAAACGCTTTGAACCTTGAACAATTAAGCCGTAAAGACATTGATAAGTATGAAGCGGCAACAGAAATTGTTAATGAGATTCGCGAGCTTAAAGTAGGAACCGCAAACGTATCTTGCCCCACCACAGCAGAGATATCGCAGGTAGAAAATGCCCAGCGTAGTATAGAAAGGCTCGAGAACAAGCTTTGCGGAATGAACATTACAGCCGCGGTAAATATGCTTGGCAATAACGATATAATTATAACTTCTCTGCGCACCGGAACCCCCGTTGAACTGTCCGACGGAATGGCCTCAATAACCGAAGCCGTTAAGGTCACGGTACCCGGCGTTATGGAAATAGAGTTAGCTCCCGCAGATGTAGATGTTGAAACTATCGGTAATAAGATTGCCGAGTATAAGGAAACCATAAGCACGGTCTTTACCAAATATACTGTCAACTCGCTTGATGGACTGAGGCAGCTGGCAGAGCGCATCACCGGTACGAACGCAAAAATCGATAAGGCAAACGATCGTTTGGATATACTTCTTGGCTCTGTTACTTACGATGAACTCGAAGCTAAGGCTAAGGCTATAACCATTGCCGTACGCCCCGAAGACGAAATAGAAAGGGATATATTTGCTGTTTGCGGCAGCAATAATGCTGAAAAGTATATTACAGCAAAAGAGACCATCCTGAACGGCTATGCCACGGAATACGGCAGTATTAACGAGCTCAAGGTAAAAGCATTTGACTTGAAATCGGAACTGCAAAAAGCAAAAGAGTCCATTATCGCCACAGAGGATATTCCGGACGAATATCTGACGATTCCTGATCCGGAAGCCTATATGGAATCGTTAAAAAAAGATCTGCAGAATAAAAGCACTCTTCTTAAGGATGCGCTTATGCAAAAAACCGCTGCTTGCAATAGGCTGGAAGACTATAAGGAGAGCTGCAGCGGAGATCCTAAAGCAGATGTTGAAAAAGCAAAGCGTACATATGATGAACAAAAGGAGCTGTTGAACCATTGGCTGCATATCAAGGAAGTATTCAGCGAGCAGAAAGAAGGCATTCGCAATAACCCTATGCAGGATATTGCCGACAGCTTTGTTCGCTATCTCAGCATAATTTCTGCCGGCAGAGTTTCATCCGAATTTCCTGAGGCCAACAAGCTGGACATGAATATTTACAGCAACGACAACCTGCTCGATTTCCGTAAGCTTTCCGAAGGCACTAAGGAGACAGTGTCGCTTGCATTCCGTCTTGCCGTGCTTGATCATCTTTTCCCTGAAGGCGGCGGAATAATTGTATTTGATGACCCGTTCACCGATATGGATGCCGAACGTGCTGCACAGTCCTGCAAACTTATTAAAGAATGCGCTGCAAGGCATCAGGTCATATTCCTTACATGCAGGGAAGACTACCTCGGCATGTTAAACGGCAACAATATTCGTTTATAAAATATAATTTACAGGAGGAAAGAAACACATGTTTAAACCATGGCAATTGGCGTTAATTGATGAGGCCGGATATAACGGCATGAGAGAGGAACACATTCAGCGCGTAGCAGAATCACTGCTTGCCACGGAATTGTCAGAAATCGACCAAGATACATTTGAGCATCACTGCCGTATGTGCGGAATCGATCCGAACAACTTCACTCAGGAGGATTTGGATCGCCTGCAGGAAATTTTGAACCAATGATAGCATAAAGGAGACTATAATGAGTAGGCCCAACTTTTTTTGCAATACGAATACACTGAAATATTTAGCTCAAATGGAATATTCCGATGACCATGAGGCTATCGATATTTCTGTTGATTGTATTGAACTGCCGTTTTGGCTTTTATTTTCATCCGACGAAGAGAATTATTATTTGAAGTTAATTAAGAGATACGAGATTTTTTGGCATGATGAAAATATGAGTGTTATTATAAGCGAACTTACCGCTAATAAAACAACAGGCGAGGCTTCATTAAAGACCTACGATACAGGCGATGAATTTTTATCAATGATAAATCCCGGTTCCTTCAGAGCTTTCTTCGCGACTTGCAAAAACCTCAGCTTTTATGCTCAAAAGAACAGTATGGACACCAAATTCGGAGACATAAATCCGGATGAAGCAGGAATTATGCTGACTGTAGATGGTGATGAACTAACCTACAAGCTTGTCCGTGGTAAAGAACGGCCTGAAATGATGTGCTTTAATATGGATCTACTTGATAACGGTATCCACATGGCGCGTCCTTACCAGAACGAAATTATAGAAAGACATGCTAAAGGTTTATTGCCATTAGAGAGTAAAATTGCTGCCGCAGAAAGCGGCGATCCGGTCTGCATGGAATTTCTTGCACAAGCTTACTTGAATGGCAATGATGATGATGTAAAGCAAGATTTTAAAAAGGCTGCTTATTGGTGGGAAAAGCTTGCAGATACAGGCAATGCAATAGGTCAGTTTAACTTTGGACTTCTATATGCAAAAGGGTGCGGCGTTAAACGTGATTTTGCTAAAGCAGCCGAGTGGATGAATAAGGCTGCGGCGAATGGCGATGCAGATGCACCAGGTGTAGCAAAACTATATGCGGAAACTGCAGAGATTCTGAAAAAAGCAGAAGCGGGTGACGTTTCCGCTCAAGCTGCTATATCAAAAATTTATACGCAGATTAGCGGTTCGCTTGAGCAGTTTGGGCCAGAGCGCGACTACGCAGAGTCCTTCAAATGGGCAAAGAAGGCTGCTGGCAATGGTAGCCTTGATGGCATGTATTATCTTGGCCTATGTTATGAGCATGCCCGCGGAACAGATTATGATCCAGCAAAAGCAGCGATGATATATCAAAAAGCAGCAGAACTTGGCCATGCTCCATCGCAATGGAACCTTGCTGTATGCTATTTTAATGGTCAGGGATGTGAGCGAAATGAAACTAAGGGATTATACTGGGCTTACGAATCTGCAGATAAAGGACATGATTTTGCAATTCAAGGGCTCGAAAGGATGGGTAAAACCCTACCACAAATCATCGAATATCTTTCCGACAATGAAACCGAGATAAAACTTGATGGCACTCAGTATGAGGGCAGAGCGGATAGGTGCGAAAGAATCATTTCCGGTATGGAGTTTACTTATAAAATCATCAATGATAAGAATGGTGATGATGCAATCGAATGCTTCTATAACGGCGGAACGGTTGGCTTGATTTCCAAATGGGTAGCAGATGATCTCATCGCACTGCTCAAAATGGATCGAATTACCCTGACAATTAAGGTTAAAAGCTGCATCCCCAAATCCAAAAGAGGTGCAAGAGCCAGGAATGCCGAGGTGCATCTTAAACTGATTATCAAGGAAAAAGCGTCGAAAAAGGCTGCAAAGAGTGCGCCTAAATCCGCTCCTGAGAAACCGGCTGCGGAAGCAGAAAAAGAAAAGCGTAAGCCTGAAAAGGTTCAGCTTACAGAAGAAGAGAAAAAGGCCATAAAAGAGGAAAAAGCTAAACAAGCGGAAAAGGCCAGGCAAAAGAGATTATCCAAGCAGGAAGAAGAGGCCAAGCAAAAGGAAGAGGCCAGGCAAAAGGAAGAAAAAGCAAAGTACAAGGCAGATATGTCGTCATGGGGAAAAACTGCGCGGTTATTAAAGCACAGAGAGAAGAAAAAGAAAAAGAGCTGCTTCAGGCCGAAAAGGAGCAGATAGAAGCAACGGCTAAGGCTAATTACGATGCAGCATTAAACTTAAATCAGCGCATTATTGACGCCCAAACAAAACGTAAATCCCAAGCAGAACAGTTCCTTGCCTCATTGAGCTTCTTCAGGTTTATCGAGAAGAATACTCAAAGGAGCATTATTGAAGACGCCGAAAAGAGATTGGCGGATGCTAAGTATGCAATTGCGAGCGCCGAGAGGGAATATAAGTCCTCAATGGAATCAGCAGCGTCAGATGCGCAAAAGAAAGAAAGCTCAATCCGAATTGCTGTTGAGAAAGAACTTCCGCTTCCGGTTGAACCCACAATGCCGGCTTTCATGCGACGAGATCTGTTTATGTCTAAAACAGCAGTGACTGCACGACAAACTGAATCCGAAAGGAAGAACAATGAAATAAAGCGGGCCATATATAATGTTCTCGCTGATGGAAGATATTACACAATCTCTGAAATATTGTATAGTATGCCTAAAAAATATGATTTAACTCACTCGTATTTGAATCAAATTGTTCGCCAGATGAAGGAGGACGGGTTTCTCGTCAGAGAGGAATATAAGCGTAAAGCTTTTTTCCGTTTGGCATAAGACTGTTGTTTTTTAATGATGAGCATAAACATACATCAGAAAAAGCTGCTAAACAGGTTTTAACTATGAACGAACGGAACAAACAAAACGAGCTGGCACTGAGCACATTGAAGCTGGCACGCAATACCCTGCTGGTAAATCTGCGCTTTTTGGACATGGCGTTGAGTCAGTTTGATTTTGTGCTCTTCGATGGCAGTATTGCTGTCGACGGATCGCATATCTACTATGATCCGTCATGGGTGCTGCGCCGATATAAGTCAGAGAAGCAGGTGATTGTACGTGACTACCTTCATATGGTGTTCCACTGCGTGTTCCACCACGCCTTCGCGAACACGCTGCTGGATACGGACGCATGGGATTTGGCATGCGACATCGCGGCGGAGAACGCCATCAACGAATTGAATCTGCCATGCCTTAGCGCGTCACGGCAAGCGGGCCAAGCTATCCTCGTAGGGCACCTAAAGCAAAAAATAAAGCAGCTTACAGCGGAAAAAATCTACCGCTATCTGCAGGATAAAGCCTTCACTCAGGAAGAAATCGCAAAGATGCGCAAGAGCTTTGCCGCAGATGACCATAGTGTTTGGTATGCTCCGCCGTTACTCTCGATTAGCAGCAGCGGGGATGCATCGGACGAGTACATATCATCGGACGATATAAAGCAGACCTGGTCCAGCATTGCGCAGCGTATGAAAACGGAGCTGGAAATGTTTGCCGAAAAGCGGCAGGGAAGTGAGTCCGGAAGCTTAGTGCAAAGCCTATCTGCCGTTACGCGGGAAAAATATGACTATGCGGATTTTCTGCGGCGCTTTGCGGTGCTCGGTGAGATTATGAAGGTAAATGACGATGAATTCGATTACATCTTCTACACATACGGCATGAAGCTGTATGGGAATATACCGCTTATTGAGCCGCTGGAGTACAAGGAAGCCAAACGCATTAAGGATTTTGCTATTGCTATCGATACATCGGGTTCCGTATCGGGCGAGCTTGTGCAGAAGTTTGTGCAGAAAACCTACAACATTCTTAAGCAGCAGGAAAGCTTTTTCACAAGGTTTAACATTCATATTATTCAGTGCGATGCTGAAATACAGGAGGATGCGAAAATCACTTCCCAGGACGAGCTTGATAAATATATCGAGACTATGCAGATTCGCGGTCTTGGCGGTACGGATTTCCGTCCTGTGTTTGAATATGTGGAGCAGATGCGGCAGAATAAGGAGTTCGTCAATTTCAAGGGGCTGATTTATTTCACGGACGGGTTTGGTACTTTTCCGGAAAAAAAGCCGGACTACGATACTGCGTTCATATTTGTGGACGATGAATACAATAACCCTCAAGTCCCGCCGTGGGCAATAAAGTTAGTATTACAAACAGATGAAATATAGGAGGAAACTATGGAAAATTTACTGTCTGCAATTGCCATCGTCGTATCTGTATGTTCCGTGCTCTTTTCCGCTTTTACTTACGTAATAACCATGCGGCGGGACAGGAAACAAGCGACATTAGATGCCTACAACTGCCTGCAGGAGCAAGTATTTGACCTGCTGAATCAATATACGCCGTCGGAAATTCGCGAAATTGCAAAGAATAACCGCAGCAGCGAATATAAGACCGTAAGCAGCCTTGCGGCGCGGATTGAGCATTTTTGTGTTGGCGTCAATCAGAAAATATACGATTTTAATACCATGTATGAACTTGCCCACGGCTATTTTGACGCCGCGTTTCTAAAGGCACGGATTGAGCCGCTGCTTGAAAAGAAGCATCAAAATACGCCGTATGACTACTATGCCAACATTCACAGCATTTGGGCAAAAATGGAGCAAAGAACCAATAAGCAAAGCAAAAGGCAATCTAAATAAAAGCAAAGGAGTAGGACTATGGATTTCGTGATTATAGATAGTGTTTTGATAAAGTGTTACGGTAAAGACAGAGACGTAGCTATTCCAGATGGCGTAACCAGTATCGGTGACAGTGCATTCCAATGGCGCACCAAACTAACGAGTATCACCATTCCTGACGGCGTAACCGATATCTGCACACGCGCATTTTACACCTGCAGCAACCTGAGTAGCATAACTATCCCTAACAGCGTAACCAGTATCGGCGACAGTGCGTTTTCTGACTGTAGCAACCTAACGAGCATAACCATCCCCGACAGCGTAACCAGTATTGGTAAAAATGCGTTTAGCGGTTGCAGTGGTTTGGCGGATAAGCATGGATTTGTCATTATTCGGAATGTATTGTATGGATATTGCGGCAATGATCCCGATGTCACTATACCTAACAGCGTAACAAGCATTGGCGATAAGGCATTTGAGCAGTGCAATAAAGTATCTGATTTAACGCTCCCGAGCGCATTAGGGGCAGAATTGAGTCGTATTCTCGGTAAAAACTGTATGCCGAATATTCATATTGACGATATCGGCAATGTTAGCGCAAAATACCGCCCCGGGTGCGCAGTCGGATTTGCGGAGGACAATCGGGATTGCACCGACGAGAACGGCAAAGCTTATCTTAAATACATTAAGGCAAATGCCGCTAAGCTCATCGGTAAAGCCATTGAGCACCCGGCGCTTTTCTATCTTATGCTCCGCGAAAAGCTGATAACCGCAAAGAATATCGACGCGATAACCGAAGCAGTGCAGCAAAGCGGCAATGCGGAAATGATTGCCGCGATACTTGATTACGGCAACAGCTCCATATCGGAAAAGGACAAAGGAAAGGTGCAGCAGAAGAAGGACGAGCGCGACGCTAACGTGACGAACTTCATATTCGATACGGAAAAGCTTGAGGCTCTGCGCGGCAAAACATTTGTAGTTACCGGCAAGCTTAAAACATTCGCCAGCCGCGATGAGCTGAAGGAATGCCTTACAACCTGCGGCGCCAGCCTTACGGAAACGCTTGCACGCGGCGTTGATTACCTGATTACCAACACGCCTGACTCTGGCAGCGCGAAGAACAAAAAGGCCGTTGAGCTTGGCATCGCCCGAATAACAGAGGCACAGTTCAACGATATGATCGGCAGAAGTGTGCAGAAGTAGCTCTGCAGCTGCGCACCATGCAATATAACCAAACAGGAAAAACGAAAATGCGATATATAATCAACGACAGCAAGTATCATTTCATGTCGGCATTCGATACCGAAACCGGCGCATATGTTCGCACCGGAGTATTGGATGCAAACGGCAAAGATACCGGTGTTGACCCGTTTATGGCGTCATTCCCGCATCTTATAGATGTCGGCGTTATGGGGCATTGCATACACGGCAAAACCGGACTTTGCGCCAAGGCCGGAATCGGCTGCTATCAAAGCGGCTTACTTGTAGAGCAGCCCAATATGACCGTTGAAAACTTTCGGTGGATCGCCGGGCAGTGCAAGGGCAGATGCAATCAGCTGGCGCTCGGCGGGCGCGGCGACCCCGATCAGCACGAATATTTTGAGGAACTGCTGAAAATCAGCCGCGAGAATAACCTTGTGCCTAATTTTACAACTTCCGGTTACGGCATGACTCCGGAGCTTGCCGAGCTTTGCAAAAAATACTGCGGCGCGGTAGCCGTAAGCTGGTACCGCAGCGAGTATACGCTGAATGCCATACAAATGCTGCTCAACGCCGGCGTAAAGACCAATATTCACTATGTGCTCGGCAAAAACAGCATCGATGAAGCCATTGATCGCCTGGAACGCAACGATTTCCCCTCCGGCATAAACGCTGTTATCTTCCTGCTGCACAAGCCGGCAGGGCAGGGTACGGCAGCTAATATGCTCTCCGCCGATGACCCGCGCGTGGCCCGATTCTTTGCCCAGGTTGACAGCAAACACCCTTTCAAAGTAGGCATGGATTCATGCAACGTTCCGGGGGCAATCAATTTCTGTAAGCATATCCTTCCGGAGTCCCTCGATACATGTGAGGGCGGACGATACAGCTGCTATATCGGTGCAGACATGGTTATGGTCCCGTGCTCTTTTGACCAGCAAAAGCGCTACGAAGTGCAGCTCAGCAATGATACAACCATAGAAGATGCATGGAACAGCGATGCCTTTGAGCAATTCCGCAGTAAAATGCGCGGCGCTTGCCCCGAATGCGTGAATAAAGCTCTCTGTATGGGCGGATGCCCTATGATGCCTGAAATTGTGTTCTGCAACAAAGAACACAGAAAAATAATATAAAAGGAGATAATACCATGAAAGTCAGAACCGACTTTGTAACCAACTCAAGCAGCAGCAGCTTTACTGTTGTTTCGATCCAAAGCAAAAAGGTGGATGAATTCGTAAAGGGACAGCTTTGTACGCCCGAAGAAGCAGACAAATGGCTAAATACGAAAGAATTCCTTACGAGGCTTTCCGAATGCCTAGGCATGAAGGATGGCGATGAACGTGCCGGGTACGGTTTCCCTGTAGGGTTGGCCCCTGTAGAAACATTGATAGCTCTGATTGCAAAAGCCAAGAAGCTGGATCGTTTTTTTAATAATCTTGAGGGAGATGCGGATAAATTCGCAAAGTTCCTGCAGGATAACTCTGCTGAGCTCAACAAAGAAATGAACGGCGTTATATATTCAGCAACCATCGATGAAGTGAATATTGCACAAATCAACGCGCTGAAATTTAACGAAGGAAAGCTGCAAACGCTGGATGTCGAGTATGAACTTGAATTCGACGATGACGATGACGGTAACAGCAATGAAACAATAGACAGTTTGTTTGAAAAATACGGGGTAACAGTTGACCCTGCCGACAAACGTTCCTCTGATATTTAATTTATGTTCTGTTACAGAACATATAAAATAAAAAGGAGATACTACCATGAAAATCAGAACCGAATTTGTAACCAACTCGAGCAGCAGCAGCTATGTTGTTGAAATCACATTGACAGATATCAAAGGCCAGAATTATTATGCTACGATTCCGCCGTATGTTCCTGACGGAGAGTGCAATGCAAACATAAATTGCACTGCACAAGACATGCATCTGTAGATAGCATTGATGCATTGATGAAACTTCTTTCGTCTTCTATAGACCTTGACGATGGGTATGAAGATTATGATGAAGATAACGATGACGGTGAAGATGAATATGACATCTCAGATTACATCAAAGATTACGATGAAAATTGTGAAAATTTAAGAAAACTAGCTAAATCCGAAATGTTGCAATTTAGTAAAGCAGTAAAGAAAAATGTACCTGATATCAAACAGATTGCAAATATTGAGCTCAAGAGAATATGGCAGGCATGGGGCGAAGGCGCGAGCGACTTTGTCTTGAATTTAGACTGCATGGCCGAGGAACTCCCAATGCTCGCCAAGCACGTCTGTGAATCAGAAGGCGATGAAAAAGAAACCGCCAAGAAAGAATTGGCTGAGTACCTGTCCCATTTTAACGGCAACATTTTGTCAGATTGGGGCGGAAGTTTCCCTTCAGGATTTCTGGGTGTAAAAACAGATAATGCTATTGTATGGAACGAGCGCACGGATGATATCGAAACATTTGCCAATGATGTTCTTCATTGGAATATTCCTAATCTAGATTATGCGGTAGAAACAGTGGAAATAGATATGCAGTCGCATAAGATTTCCGGCAAGGGAGAATATATTATTCAAAAAGACATCTATTAATTCTGTTACTATGGGCTAACCAACAGCGGCAGCAGAAACACTCTGCTGCCGCTCTACCCAATAATAAAAGTATGTTAACAATCTTATTTGCAAATATTTCACTCTTGTTTTTCTTTTGCACTTCTTCCCGCCCCTCATAAATAATTTACCAAAAAATCCGCCTTTACATATGGTATCCATGGTGATTGCCGTATGAAACAATGTAAAACATATACCTTTTATATCGATTAAAGTAAGTTTTAATCAAAAAGCATATCCTGTGTAATGCAGCGCACAACAAGATTTTCTCTGTAACATTAAGCCGGTGCATGTGATTTACATCGGCTTATTTTTATAGTTGACACCCTAAAATAAGCCATTATTTCTTGCATTTATCAGTTAGGTTTGTATCATCTCATTCTCTCGATATTCCCATGCATGAATAACGACTTTAGCGTTATATTCAAACGAAAACAGTGCGCATAATCGTTTTAGCGAATAACGCGTATAATATTATCTATATATATCGTTTCCTTTTTGGCAAAAAATATAGTAAAATAACAGTTGATGTGCGGCTAAAATCGATGCCGTGCATCAAAATGACTGTATTTTTCAAGGAGAAATGTAATGAAAAAGACACTATCTCTGCTTCTGGCCATAATGATGGTCATAGGCCTGTTTGCCGGCTGCACTACAAATGTGCCTGCCGAATCTCCCGCCAACAGCGAAGAACCTACTCCTACGGAAGCTGTTCCCACCGAGCCTGTTCCTACCGACGCTGCACCCGAAACTACTCCTGCTGCCGAAGACCCCAGCGCGTTCCCCATGACCGTTACCGATCAGATCGGCACTGAAGTGACCGTTGAGCATGTTGCTGAGCGCATAGTTTCCGGTTACTATATATCTTCTTCCACCTGCATAGCTCTCGGCCTGAAGGATAAGCTGGTCGCTACTGAGGAAAAGACCGACAAACGCCCCATATATAAGCTTGCCGCGCCCGAGCTCATCGGTACCATAGGCAACGTTGGTTCCGCCAAGGCGTTTGACCTTGAGGCCTGCATAGCTGCCGAGCCCGATCTGGTAATCCTTCCCAAGAAGGCAAAGGATTATGCTGCCACGCTCGCCGAAATGGGCATCCCCGCAATAGTTGTCAACCCCGAAAGCCATGAGCAGCTTGTGGGCATGATAAACCTTATTGCTCAGCTCACCGGCGCTGAAGAGCAGGCCGCTGCGCTCATAGCCCGCTATGACGAAGTGCTTGCCAAGATAGCCGAGCTTACCGCTAACATCGCGGACGATGCAAAGCCCGTTGTATATATGTGCGGCACCAGCTCCTATCTCACCACCGCTCCCAAGGATATGTATCAGGCGAGCGTTATAACCACCGCCGGCGGCAAGAATGCCGGTGATGAACTTGAAGGCGATTCATGGGTAGATATATCCTATGAGCAGCTTATTGCCATGAATCCCGATGTTATAATCATCCCCACGAACAATATGGCCAACGGCCAGCCGGATTTCACCGCCGCCGATGTTATAGCTGATGAACAGCTTAAGGATATCACTGCCGTTAAGAACGGCGCGGTATACAATATGCCTACCGGCTTTGAAGCATGGGATTCTCCGGTTCCCTCCGGCGTACTCGGCATGCTTTGGATGACCGCAAAGCTTCATCCCGAAGTATATAGCATGGATGAGTTTGCGGCTGATGCCACCGATTTCTATAAGACCTTCTACGGCTTTGATATGGACACTTCTTCCATATTTGCCGAAACCGCAGAGAAGGCTGCATAATTAAAAAGTGAACGGAAAATCTGCAAAAAAAGGCCTTGTGCCAGCATTATTTGCAGTAGTCACCGCGGCAATATTAGTTGCCGCGGTGGTTTCGATTTGCGTAGGCAAATACTCCATTACTGTTGATGACATACGGGCCATATTCGCCGGCAAAGAGGTGGACGATATGACCCGAAGGGTATTTTTAACGCTGCGCCTTCCTCGCACCATAATGGCAATAATTGCTGGCGTTGGCCTTGGCGTAGCCGGAAGCGTATACCAGATAATATTCAAAAACCCTCTTGCATCGCCCGATATAATCGGCATAGCCGGCGGTGCTAACCTTGGCGCAGCTATAGCGATTGTATCCGTTTCAACATCCGGCATGTTTGCAATAGCAAGCGGGGCTTTCTGGGGCGGGCTGGCCGCTGTAGTATGCGTTATGCTGCTCGTTAAAGCCACACGTTCGCGTTCAACAAGCACATATGTGCTTGCGGGCATAGTAATAAACGCCATATCCAAGGCCATAATAATGGCGCTCAAATACTTTGCCGACCCCGAAAACGAACTTGCTGCAATGGAATACTGGGAAATGGGCACGTTCGGAAACACAACGCTTTCAAAGCTTCTTTCCATACTGCCCATGTTCCTTATCGGACTTATAGGCATACTGCTGCTAAGGCGGCAGATAGAGCTGATGTCCCTAAGCGACAACGAATGCCGTGCATTGGGCGTAAGGCTAAAGCCCGTGCGCGCGGCAGTACTGGCGTTATCAACCCTTATGGTAGGCTCCATAATAAGTGTTACCGGACTTATATCTTTTGCAGGGCTTATCGCGCCGCATACAGCGCGGCTTATGCTGTGCCGTAATAATTCCACAACGATTATTATGAGCGGCATGGTGGGCGCGTTTGTTGTGCTTACTGCGGACATACTCGCAAGGGTGCTTTACAGCGCCGAGCTGCCCATATCCATACTTACAACCGTTATAGGCGTGCCGATATTGGTTTATTTCCTTTGTACGCGCGGAAAGGAGACCGCATGAGCAAACTTTTCTCATTAAAGGATGTAAGAATAGCCTATGGCAAAACGGAGATTGTCCACGGCGTGGATATAGACATTGCTCCCGGCGAATTCTGCGCCCTGCTGGGGCTAAACGGCAGTGGTAAAACGACTATACTTCATGGATGCTGCGGCTTTTTACCTATACAAGGCAGTTTTACCGTGGCCGATACGGACTGCCGCAGCCTTAACGAAAAGAAGCGTGCAAGGCTTGTGTCCTTCATTCCGCAGGTATGCAGCTTACAGGGAGGGCGTACCGCGCTCGAAGTGGTGCTAATGGGCTTCAACTCGCAGCTTGGCCTGCTGGAGTCTCCGTCTGCGGAGCATAAACGCGCAGCGCTTGAGGCAATGCAGCGGCTAAACTGCGCCGAATTTGCCGAAAAGGATTTCGGCGCGCTCAGCCAGGGCCAGCGGCAGATAGTCATACTTGCGCGCTGCATTGTGCAGGATTCGCCCGTAATGCTTATGGATGAGCCCGACAGTGCGCTTGACTTTCTGAACAGGCATATGGTTCTTTCGAAAATAAGCGAACTTATAAAAGAAGAAAACAAGGCGGGGCTTATAACGCTGCACGACCCGAACTTTGCCATGGCATATTGCGACAGGCTGTTCATGCTAAAGCAAGGCAACATAGTAGGGGAGCTGGACATGCGCGCGGCAAACCGCGACGAGGTGCAGCAAAAGCTTTCGCTTATATACGGAAACATAGATATTGTTGAAAACAACGGCAGCTTCCTCATGGGTAGGGCCAAATAAGTGTAAGGAGAAAAAAACGCATGAACGCAATAGATATAGTAAAAGAACAGGCTGCGGCATATGATGCGGGCAAAAGCTATGCCGTGGTGACAATAGTCCACAGCGATGGCTCGACACCAAGAAGCAGCGGCAAAATGATTGTTTATGCCGACGGCACTACGCGCGGAACAATAGGCGGCGGCGCGGTCGAGCTTATTGCCATTAAGGATGCAATAAAGTGTATTGAAAACGGCACCAATGCCTATAAGGAATATGACCTCACTTCGCCTTCATCAAACACCGGAATGACCTGCGGCGGGGACATGAGCGTGCTGATAGAAGCATTCATTGCCAAGTCTCTGCTTGTTATGATAGGTGCGGGGCACGTTGGCGCGGCTGTAATGCATATTGCGGAATTTATAGGCTACGATACGCTGCTTATAGACGATAGGGCAGATGAGCAGATAGCCGATAAAATTGCCGCGGCAGGCCGCTTTGTGCGCGTAAAGGATTTTGAAGCCGAAATAAAGGCCATGGATATACCGGATAGTGCGTATTATGTTATCGCTACGCACGGCCATGCGCACGACGGCGCCGCGCTTGCAGGTGTGCTTGATAAAAACGCTGCATACATAGGCATGATAGGCAGCAACAAAAAGATAGCTGCGCTTTTCGCTAAGCTTACTGCACAGGGTGCAAGCGAAGAACAACTGAGCACAGTTTATACGCCAATAGGCCTTGATATAGGCGGTGAAACGCCGGAGGAGATAGCCGTTTCCATAATGGCGCAGATACAGCAGGTGCGCTACGGCGCTCCCGGCGGTCATCTGAAGGGAAAGGATAAGTAAATCGTGGGCAAAACAATCGTCATCAACCTAAATACGAACAGCATAAGCGAGATGCTCACGCCTGCCGAGCACTATGGACGCGGCCTTGCCACGGAGCTTGTACGGCAATATGCAGAAGATGGCTGTTCAAGGCTTGATGAAGGAAACGCGCTTGCGATAGTCTGCGGTCTTTTAACAGGCACTAACGCACCCTGCGCAAACCGCGCAAGCGTTGCAGCCATGGGTAATAACGCTGTTGCCGTGTCCAGTATCTCTGGCGATTTTCCTCAGAAGCTTGCCTCGCTTGGCATAGACGCGCTTGTGCTCACGGGCAAATACTCCGATGGCAATGCCGTAATAATGGTCGATGCATCAGGCATACGAATAGAGCATATGCCTCAGCTTCAGGGTAAAAGCTGCAACGATATAGTTGAATACATACGCTCAACGTTCGGTGGTAACTGCGCAGCCATAGGTACCGGCCGGGCGGCCGACATGCTGCTGCCCCTCGGCGCACTTTTTACAACATATCCCGAAGGCACTCCGCGCTTCACATGCCCGCGCAGCAGCTTCGGCGATGTTGCCGCAAGCAAAGGCATACGGGCGATAGTTATTAGCGGCAAGGCATACTTCGGCAAGCGCTGTGCGAATAAGGCCGCACTGCAGGCCAATTCAAAGAAGCTTGCCGGAATGATACTGTCCGACAAAATATGCGGCGGGGCGTTGCCCGGGCTTGGATCGATAACCATATTGCATCTGCTCAAAAGCCGCAATGCCATACCCGAAATACCCGAACGCCGTGCGCACGGTAAACGCAATAATGGCAGCAGATTAAACTACTGCTGCGCGCCTGGATGCGTAATCGGCTGCCTGAACAGGCATACCGCTGCAGACGGGCATGTGTTCTCCGCGCCGGAAGAATCGGAAGTTAAGGCGGCTATGGAGCATTGCTTCGGCATGATGGGGGAAAGTGAGCGTGCCGATACAGCGCTTGCCCTTTCAAAACGCGGGATGGCGCTTGGGCTTAACACAACCGAGTTTGTATATACCGCGGCCATGTATATGGAGCTTAATGGCGAAACGCCTTCGTCTGATCGGCTTATGGAACTTATTGGCGAAATAGAGCGCGGCAGCATAACCGGACGGCTGTTAGGCGGCGGAACAATGGCAATAGGCTCGCTTTACCGCGACAACGCTTCAATACAACGACGCATAACAAAGCCCGCAAATACCAACGATTCGGCGCATAGGCTGGATCTTAGCAAGCTATATCCTGAATTAAGCGAAATAGGCGATCTTGATATGCTGTACAGACAGATATTCCTGCTTGAAAACATGGGCATATGTATATTCTCCGCATTTGCTTTAATAAGCCGCAAGGAAGCACTTGAAACCATCGCTTCGCTTTACGGCAATGTTACCGGCAATGCTATCAGCGTTGTGCAGCTATTGAATTACGCTGGGGAATGCCTTGATAACGAGCTTCAAATGGTGCGCAGTAATTCCGCAGCGTATGTGAAGCAGAACATACCCGAATTTGTAAAAGTATTGTACCGTTACTTTGGTGAATAAAGCTATGCTCAATATAACCGAATGCCCGAACCTAAGGGACTTGGGCGGGATACGCACAAAAAACGGAATGGTAAAACCAATGCGCTTGATACGCTCAGGCGCATTGTGGCGTATAAGCAATACTGCGGCTCTTGGTCAACTCAGCGCGGTTTTCGATATGCGCAGTGAAAACGAACGCAGTTTCCATCCAGATCCCGCTTTTCCCGGCGCGGACTATATTCATATTCAGGTTTCTGAAAGCGGACGCAGGAAATTCACCCAAAGCAAACGTACTTTTGAAGACAAGGTGGACGATATACTTGCCGGTTACTACCGCGGTAAGCAAAGCGCAAGCGAAAGGATGAGGGAGGTATACCGCAGCATAGTTTTTTCTGAAAACACCGCCGTATGCATACGCGGAATAATACGCGCCGCTAATGCCGAAAGGGGAGCTGTGCTATTCCATTGTGCAACTGGTAAAGACCGCACCGGCGTAGTAGCGGCGCTTCTGCTTAGGCTGCTTGGCGCAGATGACGCCGCCATATATGCCGATTACATGCGCACAAACGAAACGCTTGAGCATGAGCTTGCTCAGGCCTACTCGCTTGCCATGGCAAAAGCGGGAATGACAAAGCTGCCGCCAGCTATGTACTCGGCTTCTTCGCTGCCTGCCCATGCTGGCTCACGGCTGCGCTCGATACGCTCGACACCACATTATAACAACAACGGCAAAAGGCAGAAGGGTAACAGCTTCTGCCTTTTGTTTTATTTTTGTGCTATAATACGTCATAGGGAGTTGGTAAATGAGGCAATAGTGCAAACGAGGAAAGAATTCGTATCATAATGAGCCGAAAAAGAAAAACAAGTATTAGCTCAGCGCCAACTCTCCGCCCCTCATAAATAATTTACCCAAAATCCGCCTTTACATATGGTATCCATGGTATCAATATCCCATTGTATCACCTCGTACCCAAGGGAGCGCATCGTGGTTATTACGGTGTCGTTATATTCGCCGAAAGGCGCGCGGAATACCTTGCAGCGTTTGCCGGCAAGTTTTTCTATTTTGTCGTCGTATTCAACGGTTTCCTTGCGCATCTGCTCTTTCGATATGCTGTTCATATGCGGATGAGTTGCGCTGTGGTTGCCTATTTCGTGGCCCCGCTCGGCTATCATCTTCACATCGTCCGGATATTTATCCGTCCAATACCCGCAAAGGAAAAACGTTGCCTTTACGCCGTATTCATCAAACGTATCCAGTATGAACTGCGTCTTATCGTCCTCCCATGCCGCGTCAACGGTTATGGCTATTTTCATGTCGCTCCTCTCAACGCTATAAACGGGCAGTTCTTTTTTCTTGCCTGCCAATACCTCAAGTTCATATTCCTCCAGCTGCGCCATGGCAGACGTTGGCGATACGGCTCCATCGGAAAACGACAGCGCGATAATTACAGCTGCCGCGACAACGAATATTACCGCCGCCGCGATTATGAGCATCTTTTTCGTGATAACAAATATCTTCATATTGCACCCTCCAAAACAACATTTATGCATATGCTTATGCATCATATTTCTAAAGATTGCCTAAGTCTAACGTGCTTTTTAGAAAGGCTTTGCCTCACAACGCCATATATGATAGAATGACCATGGCACATGAGGGAGGCTTTTACTTTGGATACGCTGAAGGGTACAGTAAAAAGCATAATATACAGGAACGCTGAAAACGGATACAGCGTTATTGAAGTTACGGATGACAATGGCGATGAACGCACAGTAGTCGGCCCGCTGCCGCTTATAACCATTGGCGAACGGGCGGAGTTTACAGGCGATTGGGTTGAACATCCCGCATACGGCCCGCAGCTGAAGGCAAAGGGGAGCAAAACCATTGCCCCGGCATCGCTGAGCGCACTGATAAGCTACCTTGGCAGTGGGCTTATAAAAGGCGTTGGCGAAGCCACGGCGCGCGACATTGTTTCAACATTCGGCATGGATACGCTCAACGTACTTGAAAACGAGCCTGAGCGTCTGCGTGAAGTACCCGGCATAGGCCGCCTCAGGGCAAATAAAATAGCTGAGTCGTTCGCCATGCAAAAAGGTATGCGCGAAGTCATGCTTGCGCTGCAGGAATTTGGCATAACCGTTGCGCAGAGCATGAAGCTTTATAACACATACGGCGCGCTGTGCATAGCCAAGCTGAAAGAGAACCCGTACAGACTGATAGATGATATTGAAGGCATAGGCTTCATCACGGCGGATAAATTGGCCGTAAAGGCCGGCTTTGAACCGGATTCGCCATTTCGCATCAAAGCCGGGCTTAAATACACGCTGCAATGGGCGCGGCAGGAGGGGCATACTTTCCTTCCGCGGGAAAAGCTTTTAAGCGTAGCCTGCCAGCTTCTGCATGTTGATACTCTTCCCGCCGAGGAGATGCTTGATGAGCTTATCATTTCGGGCAACGTGCTGTATAAGCTGATAGACAATACGGACGCCGTATTCTTGCCCGGCATGTACAGCGCAGAAAGCGAATGCGCACGGCGGCTTATGGGCATCGCTTCGCGCGACGGCATGCAGCTTATGCTCGGCATAAACGCGCAGATAAACTCCCTTGAAAAGGAGCTTAAAATTCCGCTTGCGCCGCAGCAGAGAAAGGCCGTTGAAACGGCGCTGAAAAACGGCGCAATGGTCATAACCGGCGGCCCCGGCACAGGTAAAACCACAATACTCAAATTCATAATCCGCCTCATAGAGCGCATGGGGCTTGATTATCAGCTTTGTGCGCCCACGGGGCGCGCCGCAAAGCGCATGAGCGAAGCTACTGGTGCTGAAGCGCGTACCATACACCGCATGCTCGGCTACGGCACATCCGGCGACAGATTCCTGTACGATGAAGATAATCCGCTGCTAACGGATGTTATAATAGTTGACGAAATGTCCATGGTGGATGTTTTGCTAATGCGCTCGCTGCTCAGGGCCACGCCGAGCGGGACGCACCTTATAATGGTCGGCGATGCTGATCAGCTTCCGCCGGTAGGGCCGGGCAATGTATTGAGGGATGTTATTGCCAGCGGCGTTGTGCCGGTTATTCGGCTTACTGATATATTCCGCCAAGCAGAGCGCGGCATGATAGTTGAAAACGCGCACCGTATAAATGACGGCAAGCAGCCTAATCTTTTCGCGAATGCGGACGATTTCCGGTTTGAAGAAATAGTCGGCGCGGAGCAGATAATACGCCGCGTTATTGCGCTGTGCTCGGGCAAAACAAATAAGCTTATGACCGCAGAGCCCATCAAGGACGCGCAGGTGCTTGTGCCCATGAAAAAAGGCGCGCTCGGCGCGATAAACCTGAACGCACGGCTTCAGGCCGCGCTCAATCCGCCTTCACCTTATAAAAAGGAGCGCAAGCAGGGAGAGATGATACTGCGCGAAGGCGACAAGGTGATGCAGATAAAGAACGATTATAAAATTCCTTGGAAACGCGCAAAATCCGGCGAGGAAGGCACGGGCATATTCAATGGAGACCTTGGCACGATAGAGCGGATAAATCTATCCGAACAGGAAGTTACCGTTTTGTTCGATGATGAACGCGCCGCAGCTTATGATTATTCAATGCTTGATGAACTGAATCTTGCATATGCTTCAACGGTGCATAAAAGCCAGGGCAGCGAATATCCCGTTGTCATAATGCCCATCGCCGGCGGCGCACCGCAGCTTATGACGCGTAATTTGCTCTATACCGCCGTAACCCGGGCGCGTGAGCAGGTATTCATGCTTGGCAGCAGCAAATGCATATATGACATGGTGGACAACAACCAAATTCGCCACCGTTACAGCGCGCTTAAATGCCTGCTGATGGAACTTGATACCATTGTACTTAACGTGAGCAGCCATGAGCCGACTGACAGAGACGATACTTGACGCAATATATCCGCCAAATGTCTCCTGCGCCATATGCGGCAGCGAGGCACATACCGATATACACGGGCTTTGTGCCGAATGCGCGGCATTGATACAGCCGGCCGGCATAATAGGCGGCAGCGGTTTTGTAGACGATATCTATTGTGCCGTGCATTACACCGAGCATATCGCAGCAGCCGTACATAACTATAAATATAACGATGCGCGCTATCTGTGCTGCTTCTTCGCTTCGCTGATAGAATTGCCAAAGGATTGGCAGATAGACGCCGTGCTGCCTATGCCGCTGCACCCGAACAAATTAAAAAAGCGCGGCTATAATCAAAGCGCGCTCATCGCCCGCGAACTTTGCAAAAAGTATGGTCTTATGCTTGACGAATCGCTTGCTGTGCGAATAAAGGACACAAAAAGCCAACGTGAACTGGACAGGTCTCAGCGCGCAGAAAACATGAAGAACGCATTTTCTGCAAGCGGCAGCGTAAAGAATAAGCGAATACTGATAATAGACGACGTGTTTACCACCGGCGCAACAATGAACGAATGCGCCAAAGCCCTTAAAGTAAAGGGCGCCGCATATATATATGCAGCATCTGCCTGCATGGCCGGCGGCGATAGCGCACAATAAATATTAGGCCCTTCGGTCATTATGCGCACTGTGCCCTCATAAGCTTTAGCAAAGCTTATTTGAGGGGGATCACATGTACGCATATATTGAGGAACGCGTTATGAACGTGGCGGAATACATAGTGGAACACGAAGCAACAGTAAGGGCCGCCGCAAGCAAATTCGGAATAAGCAAATCTACTGTTCATCACGATATGCAGGTTCGCTTAAAAGGCATAGATGCAGACATGGCGGAGCGCGTGCGCGCAATACTGGATAAAAACAAAAGCGAGCGCCATATCCGCGGCGGTATGGCAACATATATCAAATATAAGGGCAAAACGCCCGCCAAGAATAGCAAAGCATCAAAAAAGAACAAGCCTATAATACTATAACTATTGCTAAAGCGGCCGGCATAAAGTATACTGTCGCTCATGGAAGAAAGATTTATTAGAACTCAGTCCTTGATTGGAAGCGAAGGACTCACGCGGCTGAATAACGCCAACGTGGTCCTTTTCGGCGTTGGCGGCGTTGGCTCATATGCCGCGGAAGCGCTTATACGCAGCGGCGTAGGCTCGCTCACGCTTATAGATGGCGATATCGTTGCAAAAAGCAACATAAACCGCCAACTTATCGCACTCGATTCAACAGTAGGCTTACCAAAGGCACAGGTAATGGCTGCGCGCGCCAAGGATATAAACCCAAGCTGCCGCATAACGGCGCTGAATTGTTTCTATGATGAATCCAATAAGGATATCATAGACTTTGCCAAGTTTGATTATGTTATAGACGCGATAGATACTATATCGTCAAAGCTTTTGATAATTGAGCTTGCAAGCCGCGCCGGCACAAGGATAATAAGCTGCATGGGAGCGGGTAATAAGCTTAACGCTGTTGGTTTTGAAGTGGCCGACATATATAAAACATCTGTCTGCCCACTTGCGCGCGTAATGCGGCGGGAGCTAAAAAAGCGCGGCATAGCCAAGCTGAAGGTGGTATATTCAAAAGAAGAACCTCTTACGCCGCACTTTGATAACGCCGCGGATATAGACCCTCGTAGGCGTTCAACGCCGGGCAGCATAGCCTTCGTCCCCGGTACAGCCGGGCTTATATTGGCAGGCGAGGTAATAAAAGACATCGCATTTAATTGTCATTAACGGCTTTTTATCGCGGAATAACATCAACTCTGTAAGGCAACCATAAGAGCATCAAGTTTCTTGAGGGGGTGCTCATATGGCGCTTAACAAGGTTGAGATCTGCGGACTGGATACGTCCAAGCTGCCGAAGATCACGCAGAGTGAAAGCAGGGAGCTGCTTAGCCGAATAAAAGCGGGCGATAACGCGGCAAGAGAGGGATTTATAGGCGCAAACCTTAGGCTTGTACTCAGCATAATACAGCGTTTTTCCGGCCGTGGGGAGCAGATGGACGATCTGTTCCAAGTAGGCTGTATAGGCCTTATAAAGGCAATCGATAACTTTGACATAAATTTACAGGTAAGATTTTCCACTTATGCCGTTCCTATGATCATTGGCGAACTGCGAAGGTACCTACGCGATAACACTGCACTCAGAGTAAGCCGCTCAATACGAGATACTGCATATAAGGCGCTGAAAAAACGCACAGAGCTGATGGACGAGCTTTCACGCGAGCCTAAACTCGGTGAAATAGCAAAGGCGCTTGATATGAAAGAAGAGGACGTTGCCTTCGCACTCGAAGCCATACAGGATCCCGTTTCATTATATGAACCCGTATATCACGACGATGGCGACGCATTGTTCGTTATGGACCAAATACGGGACGATAAGGATGGGGACGAAAAGTGGCTGGATTCAATAGCCATAAGCAACGGCCTTAACAGCCTTGCCGACAGGGAACGCAGAATAATAGAACTACGCTTTTTCCATGGGCGAACGCAAATGGAGGTTGCCGAGGAAATAGGCATAAGCCAGGCGCAGGTTTCCCGCCTTGAAAAGAACGCGCTTAAAAGCATGAGAAAATATGTATAGCGCAGCTTAAAAGCATAACCGCGCCGCGCCCGCCATACAATGGCTGTATGGGGGCGTTTTTATATGAAAAAACCAAGGCGTATGATAAGGCTTGGCCACAGGGTTGGCCAAATAATGGATATTCCGCTGGAAGCAATAGGCGATACGGTAAAGATATGCATTATTGCGGACAGCTTTGCAAGCATAGAAAACTATAAGGGCGTATTTGAATGCACGGAATCACTCATACGGCTGCGCACGGCATACGGCATAGTGCGAATCGAGGGCGAAAATCTGTCCTTAGGTGAGCTTAGAAGCGAGCGCGCCGTGATAAACGGCAGGGTAAAATCGGTTGCATTTGAAAACTAACCGTTAAATATTTAAGAAAATGCATTTTGAAAGGCAGCCTATGAGGTTTGGCGTATGGCATTATCTTTCGGGATATGTTATTATTGATATCAAAGGCAAGAACCTTGAACGGTTCCTCAATCGCGTGGTGCAAAGCGGTGGAGACATTTGGCACGTTAGGCGCACCGGAAGCGAAAGCGTGCGTGCATGCGTATCCGTCGCCACGTTCTATGCACTCCGGCCCATCGTACGTCAATGCGGCGTAAGGATAAGCATAGCCGCCAAGCGCGGCGCGGTGGTCTCACTTTCGCGTTTTCGTTTCAGGAAGGCGCTGCTGTATGGCTGGATGGTTGTGCTTGCGCTTATAATAGCTGCATCGCGCTATGTATGGATAGTGGACGTTTCCGGCTGTGACAGGGTGGATGCCGATAAGCTTATAGCCTCGCTTAAGGACATGGGCGTGGGCATAGGAACGCATAAACGCGCCGTTGCAACGTATTCCTTGGGTCAAAGGCTCATGGCTACGGATGAGCGCATAGCATGGGCAGGTGTAAGCATAAGCGGCGTGGTGCTGAAAATAGAGATATCCGAAGCGGGCGAAACAAAGCCCGATACTTCGCAGTCAACGGAACCTATCAGCCTTTACGCCGCTAAGGACGGAATAGTAACCGAACTAAAGGTTATTGACGGCAAAGCCAAGGTGAACGTTGGCGATGCTGTAGTAAAAGGGCAGGAGCTTGTTTCCGGAATACTGCGAAATGACGAACTTGGGTTCATAACCACGGCGGCACGCGGCGCAGTAAGCGCAAACGTTGCATATATTGTCTCGGCCAAGGTTGGGCCGACAATAGAAAAGCTTTCGTTCAGCGGAACAGAAGCATATTACAATGCCATAAAGCTATTTGGCATTTGCATTGCCGATGAGCCGGAATATGCAAGCTATACCGATGAAGCGGTGTGTGAATATGAACTGACCGGCTGCATACTGCCATTGAAAGCGGAACGCCGCCTGCGGCAGGAAACCATAGTGAAGCAGTCTCCAGCAAGCAGGCAGGAGCTTGAGCAGGCCGCCGCGGCAAAGGCTCAGGATAAGCTGAACGAGCTTATCCCGCACAGCGCCACAATAATATCCAAGCATACCGAGTATGAAACGGATGCGGACGACGCCGTAACGGCCATAATAAGAATAATGACAGAGGAAAACATTGCTGAGGCAAGAGGTATATATGGACAACAATAACGAAATGAACCTTAGTGAAGCGACCGAAGCGCTTTGCACTGCAGAGTCTGCCGTTGAATCGATGGACGAGATGATAAAGCTTTTCGGCGTGTTCGATGAAAACCTGAAGGTAATAAGCGCCGAAACCGGTGCGCGTATAATTGCCGCGGGCGACTGCATACGCATTGAAGGCTCCGCCGAGGCAGCGGAGCTTGCCAAAACGGTTGTGGACAAGCTGCTTATAACCGTGCGTCGCGGCGAAAACGTGGACCGCAGCCGTATACGCTATGCCGTTGATTTGGCAAAAGAAGGAAACGCGGACCTTATTACTGAGCTTGAAAGCGACGTTGTGGCCTTCACCGCCAAGGGCAGGCGAATAAAGTGCAAAACGCTTGGCCAGAAGAAATATGTGAATGCGCTCAAGCGCAATACGGTAGTGTTCGGCGTTGGCCCCGCCGGCACGGGCAAAACATATCTTGCCGTTGCAATGGCCGTATTGGCATATAAGAACAAGGAGGTAGAGAAGATAATTCTTACCCGCCCCGCGGTTGAAGCCGGCGAAAAGCTGGGCTTTTTGCCCGGCGATCTTCAAAACAAGGTCGATCCTTATCTTAGGCCTCTTTATGATGCGCTTTATGACTTCCTTGGCCCGGAAACGTTTAAGAATCTTTCCGAGCGCGGCGTTATAGAAGTTGCACCGCTTGCATATATGCGCGGGCGCACGCTCAACGATGCATACATAATTCTTGACGAAGCGCAGAACTGCACCATAGAGCAGATGAAGATGTTTCTGACTCGCTTCGGCGAAGGATCGCGCGTAGTAGTTACGGGAGATATAACGCAGATAGACCTTCCGCCCGAAAGGAAGAGCGGACTTGTGCATGCGCTTGGCGTACTGAAGGACGTGGAAGGTATTTCCCAGATATATCTTACATATAAAGACGTGGTTCGGCACGAAATGGTGCAGCGCATAATAAGCGCATATGATAAGGCGTACAATAAGAAGAACTAAGCAGGAGGTGCATACGAATTGACAAAGCGGGAAGCGCCGAAACAGATCACGAAGAAAAACGCAAGACTGATTTCACTCGGTATGCTTGCGCTGTCGCTTGCAATAGCTTTTGTGTGCGTGAAGGGCATGCTCACGCCAATACGTTATGACGTAAAGGTGGGGGAGGCATCCCCCGCGACAATTCTTGCCACATGCGAAGCTGTTGACGAGATAAACACCGAAATAATGCGCGAAAAGGCGCGCATGGAAACCGGCAGCATATATGCCATCGATTCCGTCAAAATAGGCGAATATAAACGCGGGGCGGAGGATTTCTTTTCCGGAATAGATAAGCTTTACGGCAAAGCAACTGCGAATATTCCGGAGGATGCGGATATTCCCGCGTCCGCCGCACAATGGGGCGAAACGCTTTCAGCTTCCGCAAAAGCGGCGCTGTGTTCAAGCGTATCTCCCGCCATAGACGAAGCAAGCCTTCTCGCCGTGCTTTCATCTACGGACGATCAGCTGCAAACACTCAAGGACATCACAATGTCTAAGCTTGACACTGCGCTTGAAGCCGGCGTATCGGAAGAAGGGCGCGATGGGCTTGTTTCAAGCTGCACGCGGGAGATAAACGCAATGAGCGCAATACCTTCCGGCCTGAAAAAAATAGCGGTGCAGGTATTCGATGCATTCCTCAAGCCTACGCTCAGCATAGATGCTTCCGCAACGGAAGCCGAGCATGCCGCGGCAATAGAGAGCGTTGAGCCAATAGTCGTAAAAAAGGGCCAGGTCGTTGTTGAAAAGGGCAGCATAGTGAGTGAATCCCAGTTTGCTCTGCTTGAAAGCATGGATCTTGTTAAAGGGGAGGACAGCAATACCAATCTTACCTTCGGTGTGCTGCTTATAACGCTTTTGCTTTTCGCGCTGTTCGCCGTATACATGCGCTTCATGGAAAAAGAAACGCTTTCAAGTATAAAGCAAATGGCGATAGTTGCGGTGCTTATAATGCTTTCATGCGCGCTTGCATATCTTACAAACCGCGTGGATTACCGCTTTACGCCCATACTCATACCCGTGATGCTTTGTTCCCTGCTCGTCGGCGAAGGCACAGCGTATGCGCTTACCGCGCTTTTGAGCATTTTTTTCGGCATCATGGCCGGCGGGAGCGGCAGCGGCATACTCGGTTCGCATTGCGCCGTTATGATAATATGCAATACCATTTCCGGTCTTGCTGCAATATTTGCGCTTAAACAAGCGCAGAGCAGAGCATCCATGATAGCTGCCGGCGCGGTTGGCGGCGGTTACGCAGCGCTTGTTATGGTCGCGCTTCAGCTCATGGTGAAAACTGCTTTCTTGGGCGTTATGGAATCGCTTGCGTGGATATTCGGCAGCGCAATACTATGCGCTCTGCTGGTTACAGGCTCGCTTTCCATATGGGAAACTTTATTTGACGTAGCCACACCAGCACGACTGAACGAGTTGAGCAACACTAACCATCCGCTTTTAAGGCAGCTTATGGTGGAGGCGCCCGGCACATATCAGCACAGCATAAATGTTGCCGCGCTTGCCGAAGGCGCGGCCGAGCGCATAGGCGCGGATCCGCTGCTTGCACGCGTTGGCGCGTATTATCACGACGTAGGCAAGCTTAGAAGGCCGCTGTACTTCAAAGAGAATCAGAAGAATGGCGAGAATATACACGATTCTTTGCCTCCGCTCGAAAGTGCGCAGGCCATAATTGCCCACCAAAAGGACGGCGTAACGCTGCTTACCAAATATAAACTCCCATCCGCAGTTATAAAAATATGCGGCGAGCATCACGGCAATTCGCTTATGACTTACTTCTATTTCAAGGCTAAACAGGCGGACGAGACCGTGAAGGAAAAGGGCTTCCGCTATGTCGGAAACCGCCCTTCCACAAAGGAAAGCGCAATAGTAATGATGGCCGATGGATGCGAGGCTGCCGTAAGGTCGCTTGGCGATACCAACAGCACCGCGGTTGAACAGATGGTGCACAAAATAATATGGGGCAAGCTGAACGAGAATGAGAACATGATGTCCAATGCGCCCTTGACCATCGCTGAAATATCAGAAATCGAAAAGAGCTTTCTCAAGACCTTCGCAGGTCTTATGCACGACAGGATAGAATATCCTAACATGGAGGACCTAAAGGCATGATAGAAGTAATACTCGAAGCCGAATGCCCTAATGAAACGGAAGCCATAATCCGCCGCGCGGCATCCGGCGCTCTCAGCGCACAGGGCGCAAAGGGGGATATAAGTGTGTTGGTAACGGACGATAACGGCATACGGGCCATGAACAGGGATTACCGCAGCGTGGACAGGCCGACGGATGTGCTCAGTTTTCCTTCAAACGAAGGGGATGCTCTTTCCGCAGTGCCGGACGGTTTCTTGGGCGATATTGCAATATCGATTGACCGTGCTAAGGCTCAGGCCGAAGAATACGGGCACTCGTTTGAACGGGAGCTTTCGTTTTTGACCGTGCACGGCTGCCTGCACATATTGGGCCACGACCACATGAATGATGAAGAAAGGCAAGAAATGTTTGCCCTTCAAGATAAAATATTAAACGATATGGGGATAACAAGATGAGAAACATACACGAATTTGAAGTAAAGAACCTGCTCAGGATGGCTAACGACGCTAAGGAGCGCGCGTATGTGCCGTACTCCGGTTTCCGCGTAGGCGCGTGCTTAAAGGGCGCTTCCGGCGCATATTATTTCGGCTGCAATATTGAAAACGCCGCCTATTCGCCAACCGTTTGCGCCGAGCGCGTTGCAATGCTGCGCGCCATATATGAAGGCGAACGCGAATTCGATGCCCTTGCAATAGTTTGGGATGGCGATACTCCTGCGGTCCCCTGCGGCGTTTGCCGCCAGGTACTCAGCGAGTTTTGCGATGGGGAAATGCCAATAATCTGCGCCAACCGCAAAGGCGAATACAAAATGGTATCGCTTGATGATCTGCTTCCGTATGCTTTTTCAAAGAAGGACATGAATCTATGATAAGTTCCTCTTACCGTTCCGGCTTTGTATCCATAATCGGTTCACCAAATGCGGGCAAGAGTACGCTTATGAACCGCATAGTCGGGCAGAAAGTGTCAATAGTTTCGCCCAAGGCGCAAACAACCAGAAACCGCATAATGGGCGTTGCAACAAGGCCGGATTATCAAATCGTGTTTCTTGATACGCCGGGCGTTGCCGCACCTAAAAACCGCCTTGGCGAATATATGCTTAAAGTAGCATATGAATCGCTTAATGAAGTTGAATGCGCGCTGTTCATGGCAGATGCCGCGAACGGCATACGTGAGCGCGACGAGGCGATAATCGCAAAGCTTAGGGAGGCTAAGGCGCCGATAATCGCCGCAATAAACAAATGCGACATTGCAGGCGCAGACGCAATATCAGCCGCGCGGCAAAGGCTTGAAAAGGAGAATTGCTTTAGGCAAATAATAGAAATTTCCGCTGAAAGCGGGAATGGAGTAGATGCACTTGAAGCCGCCATAGCGGCATACCTTGTGCCGGGACCTATGTATTTCCCCGAAGACATGGTCACCGATATGCCCGAGCGTATAGTGTGCGCGGAGATAATCCGCGAAAAGGCACTGAACCTTTTGAAGGACGAAGTGCCGCACGGCATAGGTGTCGGCATAGATAAAATGGCGCTTAGGCCAAGCGGCGAATTATATGACATGTGGGCCACCATATACTGCGAACGCGAAGGCCACAAGGGCATCATAATCGGCAAAAAGGGCGCAATGCTGAAGCAGATAGGCAGCGAAGCGCGCAAGGACATGGAATGGATGCTTGGTGCGCGCGTCAATTTGCAGCTTTGGGTAAAGGTGCGCGACGATTGGCGCAACAGCCCTGGCGCATTGAAAGAACTTGGTTACGAATAAAAAGAGGTATTTACCATGAGAATGGTTGACTTGATAATGAAGACCCGCCACGGCGAGCCGCTGAGCAAAAACGAGATAGAGGCCATAGTATCCGGCTTCACTTCCGGCGAAATACCGGATTATCAAATGTCCGCATGGATGATGGCCGTATGCTTAAAAGGGATGGGAGCTAAGCAAACAGCCGAACTTACCATGGCCATGATGAATTCGGGCGATACAGTGGATCTGAGTGATCTTAACGGCATAAAGGTGGATAAGCATTCCACCGGCGGCGTGGGGGATTCAACCACGCTTATTGCCGCGCCGCTCGTTGCCGCATGCGGCGGTACTGTTGCAAAGCTAAGCGGCCGCGGCCTTGGGCATACTGGAGGAACGCTTGATAAACTTGAATCAGTTCCCGGCGTAAATATAGAACTGAGCATGGAACGTTTCAAGGAGATAGTATCGCAAATAGGCGTATGCGTAATGGGTCAAACCGGAAACTTCGTGCCCGCGGATAAGCTTATGTATGCCCTAAGGGACGTTACGGGAACAGTTGAGGGCATCCCGCTTATAGCTTCAAGCGTTATGAGCAAAAAGCTTGCCTCCGGTTCAGATGCGATTGTGCTGGACGTTAAGGCCGGCAGCGGCGCGTTTATGCACACGCCAGAGGACGCCGAAACGCTTGCGCGCACAATGGTGGACATAGGCAACCGCATGGGCAGGCGCACAATGGCGCTTATAACGGACATGAACCAGCCACTCGGGCTAGCCGTAGGTAATGCGCTTGAAATAATAGAGGTATACGACGCGCTTTCCGGTAAGCTTGACAAAAATGACCCGCTGCTTTCCGTAAGTCTTACGCTTGCAGGCAAAATGCTCATCCTTTCGAACCTTGCAGGCGACATGGCTGATGCCAAAGCAAAGCTGATGCGCGCGCTTGAATCAGGCGAAGGGCTTAATAAGCTCAAGCTTATGCTAAGCGCATTGGGCGGCAGGGATGAATTTGTTGAAGATCCTTATAAGCTTGTAAGCGGCGTTAAGCAGAGGATAGACATATATCTGGCAAAGGATGGATATATAGGCGATATGCATGCGGACATGATAGGCATAAGCGCGCAACTGCTCGGCGCGGGCCGCGCAAAGAAGGGGGACAGTATAGACCCCGCAACCGGCCTTGTGATGCATGTAAGGCGCGGGGACAGGGTAACGACACGCGATGCGCTGGCCACAATGTATGTGAATGATGCTTCGCATCTTGATGAAGCCAGGCAGACGTTCGTCAGCGCGATACGCATAGAGGACGAAATGCCCGCACATATTCCCATGGTATATAAAGAGGTGGATTAAATATAATGGCAAAGCTCATCGCAATAGACGGCAACAGCCTTATGCACAGGGCGTTTTATGCCCTGCCTGCCATGACTAACCGCGAAGGTACGCCTACGGGCGCGATATACGGTTTTTTAAGCATGCTGCTGAAGCTTGCCCAGCAGGAGCCTGAATATATGCTGGTCGCTTTCGATATGCACGGCCCTACGTTTAGGCATGAGGAATACAGCGAATACAAGGCCGGCAGGAAAGCCACTCCTGACGAACTGCGCACCCAGCTTTCGCTTATACGCGACCTGCTGCCTAAGATGGGCATAACCGTGTGCCAATGCCCAAGCTATGAAGCGGACGACATACTCGGCACATTTGCGCGCATAGCAAACGAAAACGGTGTAGATGCGCTGCTTGTTACCGGCGACCGCGATGCGCTGCAGCTTATAGGCGAACATACGCATGTACTCATGACCAAAAAAGGCATAAGCGATACCATTGAATACGATAAAGCAACGCTTATGGAGCAATACGGTCTTGAACCCAAGCGCATGATAGACTTGAAGGCGCTTATGGGTGACAATTCCGATAATATTCCCGGAATACCCGGCGTTGGCGAAAAAACGGCATTGAAACTCCTTGCCAAATACGGCACGGTGGAAAACACGCTTTCACACGCAGCCGATGAAAAAGGCGCGCTCGGGCAAAAGCTTGTAAACGGCGCTGACAGTGCACGCATGAGCTACCGTATAGGCACAATAAACACCGCCGCGCCGATAGACATTGCGCTTGAAGATACCCGCTTCACTAAAAACACTTTATGCGGCGGCATTGCCATGATGCGCGAACTTGAACTGCGCAACCTCATAGACCGCATACCGCAGAACGCTGAATTCGTTGCAAAAGAAACGGCTGCATTCACAGCTAAGCACATAGTAATAAATAATTCTGCTGCCCTTGCCGAACTTTGCGCAAAGCTTGGCGATGCCGATATTGCCGCATTCCATATTGACGGTGTATTCAGCGTAAGCATAGACGGCAGCACGCAGTACGACATTATGCTTGGCCAAACACTGCTTGACTCCGGACTAAGCGAAGATGAGGTTTATTTCGCATTAAAGCCCATACTCGAAAACGCAGCCATCGAGAAGGCATTTTTCGACAGCAAAGCAATGCGGCATATCGCGGCGCGCTTCGGCGTGAATATATCAAACGTAAGCTTCGACGCAATGATAGCGGACTATCTGCTGCACGCAATACATCCTGCGGCAAATCTGAAAACGCTTTCAGCCGAGCGGCTTAATTCCTCAGAAACCGGCGCGGCGGCGCTCATTAAGCTTAAAAGCGAGCTTATGAGTAAACTTGAAGCGAAGGGCCTTAAGAAACTCTATAATGAAATTGAGCTGCCGCTTATAGATGTGCTTTACGATATGGAACGCATAGGCTTCACGGTGGATCGCAATACGCTCAGTACCATGAGCAAAGAGCTTAACGCGCGCATAACATCGCTTGAAGCAGACATATACGAATGCGCAGGGGAAAAGTTCAATATACTTTCCACAAAGCAGCTTGGCACGGTTCTGTTCGAAAAGCTTGGCCTGCCGCCAGCAAAAAAGACGAAAACCGGTTATTCTACCGATTCGGAGGTACTTGAAGGCTTATACGACATGCATCCGATAGTACCAATGATACTTGAATACAAAACGCTCACAAAACTGTGTTCAACTTTTATAGACGGTCTGCTGCCGCTTATCGATAAGCAGGGCCGCGTGCACACACGCTTTAACCAAAACGTTACGGCAACGGGCAGAATATCAAGCACGGAGCCCAACCTTCAAAACATACCCGTGCGCACTCAGCTCGGGCGTGAAATACGCAAAGCATTTGTTGCAAGCGAAGGCCGCGTGCTTGTGGATGCGGATTATTCGCAAATAGAATTAAGGCTGCTTGCCGCCATGAGCGGAGACGAAGGCATGTGCCGCGCATTTATAGAAGGCGCTGACATACACCGCCGCACCGCAAGCGAGGTATTCGGCGTGCCGTTTGATGAAGTAACAAGCGAAATGCGCAGCGCCGCAAAGGCCGTAAACTTCGGCATCGTATACGGCATAAGCGATTTTGGCCTTGCGCGGCAGCTTGGCATATCCCGCAAGGAAGCCGCCCGTTACATAGAGCTATATTTCATGCGTTATCCCGGAGTGCATACATATTTGAAGGGATGCGTTGAGCGGGCCAAGCAGCAAGGCGCAGCCACTACGCTTTTCGGCAGAAGGCGCGAAATGCCTGAACTTAAATCTTCAAACTATAATACGCGCTCCTTCGGCGAACGCGTGGCCATGAACATGCCCATACAGGGTACCGCGGCAGACATAATAAAGCTTGCCATGGTAAGAGTGCATAATGAGTTGAAGGCGCGCGGTATGAAGTCAGAGCTGATATTGCAAATACACGACGAACTTATAATAGACGCCGTGCAGGAGGAAGCAGATGCCGCAACGGAAATATTGAAAAGCTGCATGGAAAACGTCGTCAACCTGAAAGTGCCGCTTCTTGCCGAGGTACACACCGGGCATAGCTGGTTCGATACTAAGTAAAAGGGCAGGGCAGCTACCATGATAATAGGGCTTACGGGAACGATAGGTTCCGGCAAATCCACTGTGTCTGCGCGGCTGAACAGTCTTGGCGCGCTTATATTGGACGCGGATATCATCGCGCGCGAAGTTGTTGAGCCGAATACCGAAGGGCTGCGCCAAATAGAAAAATCATTCGGCAGCGGCGTTATAGCTGCGGATGGCTCGCTTGACAGAAAAGCCGTTGCCGCGATCGTATTTGCCGATAGCGAAAAGCGAATGTTGCTTAATTCCATAATCCATCCGGCCGTACTAAAAACGCTTGAGGCGCGCACGGCTGCCGAATTAGCTACTAACAGCAACCGGCTGATAGTTTGGGATGTGCCGCTTTTGATTGAGGTGGGCTGGACAAAATACGTTGATTCGGTTTGGCTTGTGACTGCACCGGAAGCCGTGCGCGTAGCGCGTATAATAAAGCGAGACGGCTGCACACCTGCCCAGGCCGAGGCCCGCATACGCGCACAAATGAGCGAGGAAGAAAAGCGGGCATATAGCAGCGAGGTAATAGACAACAGTTCGTCTATCGGTATGCTTTATGAGCAAATAGACGCGCTATATAAGCAATACGCCGGCGCCGGAGCCAATGCATGAGCGCAGCACAGATCGCAAAAAGAACGCAGCCAGGCAAGGCCTATGCAAAGAAAACGTCCCATCAATCGGCCGCTAAGCGCAGCAAAAAGGCAAAAGCAGTAAAGAAAGCCAGTACGCGGCGCATCATCATTGCACTTATTGGCATTGCGGCAATAATCATGCTTACAATAGGCGGTTTTATGGCAAACAGGATGCTTGAGCGGCGCACCTATAAGCTGATATACGCAGACGAGATATTGGCCTGCGCGGATGAGTTTTCGCTTGATCCATGCCTTGTTGCGGCAGTGATACATACGGAAAGTTCAAATCGCGCGGCTGCGGTATCGCCCAAAGGCGCAATCGGCCTTATGCAGATAATGCCGTCAACAGGCGAATGGATCGCGGGTAAATTAGGCATGGCGGACTACCGTGAAGAAAAGCTGATGGAACCGCTCATAAATATCCGCCTTGGCTGCTGGTACCTTAGATATCTATCGGATAAATACGGTGGAATGGAACGCACGGCGCTTTCAGCATACAATGCAGGCCCGGGCAACGTGGACAAATGGTTAAACGACCCAGCATATGGCGACGGTAAACGGCTTATCAGCATACCATACGTCGAAACAGCCGCATATGCCGACAAAGTCCTTTCGGCAAAGGAGAAATACAGAGAACTATATGAAAAAGAGCTTTGCAAATAAAATAAAAAGACCCTTGGCGTTATGCATGGCAATAATAATTCTTACGCTTTGCGGCTGCGCCGGCAATCAGCAGAATGCCGAATCAACGCCCGATGCAAGCGAACCCACTGAAACGCCGGCTTTGCTTGCGCCTACGCCCGCGCCCGCGCCCGTGTACGGCGGCACATTAAGGCTTGCCATGCCCGAAAATGTCGATACGTCAGACCCGCTTTCGGTGAATACGAAGGAGATGCTCGGCTTCTTTTCGCTTATATACGAAAGCCTTATAGTAATTGACCAATCGGGCGTAGTTACGCCTAAGTTAGCGGAAAATTGGAGCTGTGACGATACCGGCCTTGTTTGGACGATGAAGCTGCGCTCTTCCGCCCGCTGGCAGGATACGGGAGCAAATATTACCGCGGCGGATGTTGTCTATTCGTTTGAGCGCATAAAGCAAACAGGTGGATACTATTCATACGCCACGGATAAGGTAGAATCCATTGCCGCGGGAAGTGACGGCGGTGTTGTTGTCACAATGAAGCAGCAAGGCATAGCCTCGCTGTACGCGCTGAATTTCCCTATTATAGAAAATCCCACTGCGTCAACATCCCGCTATGGCGCAGGGACAGGCCCTTATTACATCACCTCGATATCAGGCGATAAAGTTACGCTTGAAATAAACCAGAACTGGTGGAAGGAAGAACCCTATATAGAAAAAATAGAGTTCTATCAAAGGAGCAGCAACGATGTTTCCCTCGCTTCTTATGTTGCCGGTCAGCTTGACATGGTATTCACATCGTCGCTTTCCGTGGGGCGGTATCGTGAGGACGGCGTTACGAATGTTATGGACGTTATGACGCAAACGGCAGAGGTAATGCTGTTCAACTATGGCAATTCGGAACTTTCCAACCCGCTCGTGCGCCAGGCCATAGCCTATGCCTTAAACCGCAGCGCCATAATAACGAACGTTTATATGAACCGTGCGCGTGCGTGCGACGTGCCGATCGCACCTGACAGCTGGCTGTATAACAGCCGCTCCAAAGTATATGATTATAATACGGAGCTTGCGCTCAGCCTTTTTGATCAAGCTGGGTGGAAGGATACCGACGGCGATGGTTATCTTGAAAAAAATGCGCACCGCTACGATGAGCTTACTTTAAAGCTGCTTGTGAACAAATCAACCGATTCAACGCGCGAAACTGCGGTGGGCGTTATCGCAAGCCAGCTTGAAGCGATCGGCATACACGTTGAAATCGTAACCGCTGGCTTTACCCTTGGCGACAGCAGCAGCGAATACGCCCAAATGCTTGAAAACAAAGATTTTGACATTGCGCTTGTCGGTTTCAATCTGGCGCGTGATTGCGATATTTTGCCCTATATTGACGCATCCGGCGCATATAATTACGGCGGATACAGGAACGATGCCCTGTCCGCGCTTGCAAGATCGCTCAATACCGCGCGCGACGAAGCTTCCTGCCGCGAAGCCGCGGACGCGCTGCAAATGAGCTTTGTTGAGGATCTGCCGTTCATAACGCTGTATTTCCGCCTTTCAAGCATACTGTACCATGATTCTATCAAAGGCTTAGAAAGCGAGCGTGAGCCGGATTTGATGAGCAATATAGCAAATTGGTACATAGAAAGTTGAATGCAGCGCCAAGGCATGATAGAATATGCACCGATGAAGGATTTGGGGGTTGACCTATGCTGAGCATAATTATAATACTTATAGTAATAGCAATAGACCAGCTGAGCAAAATTGCCTGCGCAAATGCGCTTAAGCTGGGCGAAAGTGTAGAGATAATAAAGGGAGTGTTCTCCATTGCATATGTTGAAAACCGCGGAGCGGCATTCGGCATGCTTCAGAACGCGCAGGTTTTCTTCATAATTGCTACGGTAATCGCCTGCGGAGCAATGCTGTATTTCATGATAAAGGAATACAAGCGTATGCATACGGCCATGCGGATATCGCTTGCGCTTATATTCGCGGGCGCGCTGGGTAACTTTATTGACCGCGTTGCGCTGGGCTATGTTCGCGATATGCTCTATTTCAAGCTTATTGATTTTCCCGTTTTCAACGTGGCGGACAGCGCAATATGCATAGGCGCTGCAATATTGATAATAGACGTACTTTTCTTTAAGGGCAAAACGTTTATAGACAGCCTTGATAAAAAGAAAAATACCGACGGCAGCGAAGAAAAGGAATAAACCGCAATGGAGCAGCCCAATTTGCCGATAATTGAATACAGCGAATACGGCCGCACTATAAAGGCAACGGCGTCCGGCGGTGAACGGCTGGACGTATTCCTTGCATCGGCCTGCGGCGAAACGCGCTCCTATGTACGGCGGCTTATTGACGAAGGTGAGGCCAGCGTAAACGGCAAGGATGAGACAAAGGCAGGTGCAAAGCTGAAGGCTGGGGACGCAGTTGAATTGTTTATAGCCCTTCCCGCAAGCACCGAACTTGCCGCAGAAGATATACCTCTGTCTATAGTATATGAGGACAGTGACATTGCCGTTATAGATAAGCCGAAGGGCATGGTGGTTCACCCTGCTCCCGGTAACGAAACAGGCACTCTTGTGAACGTCATAATGTATCATATAAAGGACCTTTCCGGCATAGGCGGCGAAATGCGCCCGGGCATAGTACACAGGATAGACAAGCTTACATCCGGCCTTATAGTAATAGCCAAAAACGATAACGCACATAGGAGCCTTGCCGCGCAGATGAAAACACACGAAGCCGGCAGGGTGTATCTGGCGCTGGTAAACGGTAATATAAAAAAAGATAGCGGCACGATAGACGCACCGATAGGCCGCCATAAGGCGGACAGAAAAAAGATGGCTGTGCGGCCGGACGGTCGCAGCGCGGTAACGCACTTTTCCGTGCTTGAAAGGCTTGGCAATTATACGCTTATCGCCGCAAAGCTTGAAACCGGACGCACGCACCAAATAAGGGTTCATATGGCGCACATAAAGCACCCCGTTGCGGGAGACAATGTATATGGGCCTGAAAAAAACAGCCTTGGCCTTGAAGGGCAGGCGCTGCATGCCGCACGGCTTACGCTTAGGCATCCGTCCTCGGGCGAAACGTTAACGTTCCGTGCAGCCATACCCGAATGGTTCATGCTTGCGCTGAAAAAAGCCGGACATGACGGCAATATCAATATAGATAAGCTTATAGACGGGGTGAAGTTTGATGGATAAGCAGAAGCAAACGGGCAGCGCCGCAAAGGAAAAGCGCGCAAACATATTGCTCACGCTGTGCATTGTGCTTATTGGCATAATGCTGTTTCTCATGACCGATAAAGGCGCCGCAATGCTTGCTTCGCTCGGCATTAGCAATACAAATGCTGATTATTACGAGTACACCGTAATAGGTGAAAATGAGAAGGTAGACCCCGAAATTTACGCCGATATTGATCCGGAGGCAACCGTAAAAGCAATATCAGCCGATTGGCCGAGCAGCGAATGGTGGAACGCTTATTCCGATGCCGGCAAGCAGGAATATAGAATAGCTTCAGAATGGCTGAATATAGATATTACTTTTATCAGCACCGGCGGCGTTTTCAGCAGCATTACCGTTCAGTACGCTGCGCAAAGCGAACCAAGCGAACCTAAAGGCGAGCTAAGTCCAATTGAGCAATATATGTTTGCAAAAGAGCGCGAAACCTATGATGCGCATTGCCAGGAAGTACGCATAATGCTCAATGCTCTGCTTTGCGCAATAAACGGCGGCACAGACGGAATAGACACCGCGCTCAATATGTTGCACAGTGCAGCGGTCTCAGCCGAAGAAAGCGGCAAAGTTAATTCATTTAGCGAGATGCACATGGACTTTCGCATATATACAACCGGCTCCAAGGCCGAAAAGGCGATAGTTATCAGCATTGAGCAAAATAACCAAACCAAATAAAATCAGCCAAATCATACAATATGTAGATGAAAAAGGTTGAAAGTTGCCACAACGCATAGTATAATATGACTGAGGTGTTGCATCTATGGATAACAATCGCACTGTCGTGCGTATAGCCGGAATGGAATTTAAGTTGACCGGCGACGAAAGCCAGCAGTATATGGATTCTCTGGCCGAAATGGTAAATGCAAAGGTGGACGAGGTCAAGCGTACATACCCCATGCTGAGCACGGGTAACTGCGTACTGCTTGCGGCGCTCAACATGGCGGACGAGCTTACCAAGCTTCGCAGCGATTACGAAGCGCTAGATCAGCGCATATCCGATCTTAGGGAAATGCCAAAGCGCAGCGGCGCTTCCGCGCCCGTAAAGCGTCCTTTTGCCGCCAAACAGGAAACTGGCGTACACTAAAAGGGGCATTGGCGGAATAGACCACCGCAATTCATGACCATAGATTATTTGGCGCGGCCGGAGCGTTTTGTTTCGGTCGCCTTTTTTATGTTCAATAATTGCGGCGCTTGAAAGAATAACGGAGTAAACAATGGAAAAAAGAGTACTGAAAACACTTGAATACGATAAAATACTTGCCATGCTAAAGGAGCGCGCATCGTGCTGCATCTCACGGGAATTGGTGGATACTATGGAACCTTCCGGCGATTTTGATACGGTTGAACGCGAACTTAAGCTTACCGCAGAAGCCGAGACGCTTTTCTACAAAACCGGCCGCTCGCCTGTGGACGATTTTCCGGACATGCGGCACTGCCTTGAGCGTATGCATGCGGCGCTGTTCCTTTCAACCGGCGAATTGCTGGGCATAGCAAGCTGCCTTAAAGCGGCAAGGATAGCCAAAGACATACTTGCCAAGGAAGTGGGGGAGGAAAGCTATCTTTATAACCTTGCCGGCCTGCTCATTACCCACAGGAGCGCAGAGGAAGAAATAAACCGCTGCATAATAAATGAGGACGAGATATTCGACGGGGCATCGCCCGCGCTTGCACGCATACGCCGTGCCATGCGCCTTTCCAACGAAAAAGTGCGCGAAAAGCTGAACAGTATGATACGCTCCACTGCATACCAAAAATATCTCCAGGAGCCGATAATAACAATACGCAACGGCCGCTTTGTAATCCCAGTTAAGCAGGAATATCGCCAGCAGGTCCCCGGGCTTATACACGACCAAAGCAGCAGCGGCGCAACGCTGTTCATTGAACCGTCGGCGGTAGTCGAACTCGGCAATGAATACAAAAAGCTGCTTGCGGAAGAAGCCGACGAAATAGAGCGCATATTGACGGAGCTTACGGCAATGCTTGCGCCTTATGCCGACGAAATACGCGAAGATCTTAATATAATGGGCCAAATAGACCTTGTATTTGCAAAGGCAAAGCTTTCGCGTGAGCTGAATGCCGTTATGCCCAGGCTCAATCGCAATAACTATGTGCGCATAGTGCGCGGCCGTCATCCGCTCATACCTGCGGATAGGGTAGTGCCCATCGATATATGGATAGGTAGGGATTACCGCTCGCTCATAATAACCGGCCCGAATACCGGCGGCAAAACGGTTACGCTCAAAATAGTAGGCCTATTTGCGCTAATGGTACAAAGCGGCATATTCGTACCCGCAAACGAAGGCAGCGAATTCCCGGTGTTTGAGCATATTTATGCCGATATAGGCGATGAGCAGTCCATTGAGCAGTCGCTTTCCACGTTCTCTTCGCACATGAAGAACATCGTGGGCATACTCGATAAGGCCGACGAAAACTCGCTTGTACTACTGGATGAACTTGGCGCAGGTACAGACCCGATAGAGGGCGCTGCGCTTGCAATGAGCATATTGGAAGAACTTAACGACCGCCATTGCATATGCGTATCCACAACGCATTACAGCGAAATAAAAGCATTCGCAATGACGCATGAGGGCATGGAGAACGCCTCTATGGAGTTTGATATAGACCGCCTATGCCCAACATACAGGCTTTATATCGGCATTCCTGGAAAATCGAACGCATTTGAGATATCCTCACGCCTTGGGCTGCCTAACAGCATTATAGATAAGGCAAAAGGCTTCCTAAAGGGAGAAGATGTGCGCTTTGAGGACATTATTTCAAGCGCGCAGTCTCAGCACCGCATAGCCGAAGAGGAGCGAAAAATGGCAGAAGAAGCGCGCGCAGAGCTTGAAAAGCTGCGTGCCGATGCCGAACGCGAACGCAGAAAGCTGGATGAGGATAGGAATCGCCTTCAAGCCAAGGCAAAGGAGGATGCAAAGCGCATAGTTGCGGACACGAAGCGCGAAATGGAGAAGCTTATCGTTGAGATACGCTCCATAAAGGATATAGACAGAAGCGCAGCAGACAGGGCCATACAGTCAGCACGGGACACGCTTAGGGCAACCGAAACCGCCGTGAACGAAAAAGAGACAATAAAGAAGGAGGATAATACCATGCCTCCCAAAACAGTGCGCGCGGGGGATACAGTAAACATTGTTACGCTTGACCAGAAAGCAACCGTGCTGTCCGCTCCCGATTCAAAGGGCGAGGTCATGGTACAGGCCGGCGTTATGAAGCTGAACGTAAAGCTTAAAGACATACGCCTTATAGAAGAAAAGAAGGCCGCTGCGCCCACATCCGGCAAAGTTGGCCTTGGTGCGGGCAAGCAGGTAGGTCTTGAACTGGACGTGCGCGGAATGCTTGTTGACGAGGCCAACATAATAGTGGACAGATACCTTGACGATGCGTATAATGCAGGTCTCAGCGAGGTAAACATAATCCATGGCAAGGGCACAGGCGCGCTGCGAGCGGGCGTGCAGGCATTCTTAAAGCGCCATCCGCTCGTCAAGGGCTACCGCATGGGCAGCTACGGCGAGGGCGACGCCGGCGTTACCGTTGTCACGCTTAAAAAGTAAATTAATTAGGGCATTTTGTCCTTATTCATACCATGTTCACAAATTGATGCTATTATTATACCTATCATGGTGGCTTTTAAGCCGCCGATAGGCAAAGGGAGGTAGACATGGAAAACAATAACGTTATATTGGTTGTTGATGACGATACTAACATACTGGTTATAATAGAAATGTACCTGAAAAAGGAAGGTTATACCGTGGCCACCTGTACCCGCGGTGATACGGCAATAGACGCATTCCGCAGCGTTAAGCCCACGCTTGTTCTGCTGGATGTTATGCTGCCGGGCATGGATGGCTGGACCGTACTTGAAAAGCTGCGCAGCGAAAGCACCGTGCCCGTTATAATGCTCACGGCAAAAGGCGACACGCTTGACAGGATACAGGGGCTTGAACTCGGCGCGGATGATTATATTCCAAAGCCGTTTGAAGCAAAGGAGTTGCTTGCCCGCATAAGGGCCGTGCTGCGGCGCAGCGCCACACCCGGAGACGAAAAGGAACTCAGATTTCCCGGCCTTACCATATCGCTTGATAATTACACCGTAACGCTTGACGGCAAGCAGCTTGATATGCCGCCAAAGGAAATAGAGCTGCTGTTCTTCTTAGCTTCGCGCGAGGGTAAGGTATTTACCCGCGAGCAGCTGCTTGAGCAGGTTTGGGGCTTTGATTTCTTCGGCGATTCGCGTACGGTAGATGTACATATCAAGCGCATACGCGAAAAAATAGGCGAAAGGCCCGAATGGGAGATAAAGACCGTTTGGGGCGTTGGGTACAAATTTGAAACGGCTAAGTAATATGGCTTAGCGGCGGAGGCCGAATGGGCAAAAAATCGTTCAACACATTGTTTTCGCGCATGCTCAGCACATATTTAGCCATAATATTGCTGATAATATTCCTTTTGGGCATCACCATAAGCGAAATGTTCAAAAGCCAATACATGACAGAAAATGAAAACGAGCTCAGGCGTGAAGCCGCCGAAATAAACCGCGTTATAGTTACCCAATATGTGGACGCCGAAAAGCGTGCCGTTGCAAAGGATACGCTGAGGACTACCATGCGCAAGTACGACGCAATGCTTCAACTCTATTTCATAGATTCGGCATTCGGTAAGGTGATATTGCGCGACGAACTGAACGAAGCAAAGTGGGACCCGCTTTGCGATGCAGATCTTAGCGCGGACGCATCGGCAATAATAATAGGCAATGGCGAAATAGAAATAAGCTCGGATAGGTTTACTTCCGGCAATATCCCCATAATGACGCTCAGCCGGCAGATAACCACCACCGAAGGCGAAGTTATAGGCGCAATGTTTTTCCATACGGACGTGAGCCGCACAAACGATTCCATCCGCAAAGTATACCTTGATGTTTTGCTTTCGGCCTGCATTGCGGTAATACTGGCCATTCTTGCGGTAACGTACATAACAAGCCGCATGACAAAGCCGATAGTGGACATGAACAACGCTATAAATCGTTTCTCCCGCGGCGAATACGAAGCAAGGGTGAATATCACCAGCCATGATGAAGTTGGCCAACTTGGCCAAAGCTTCAATGAAATGGCAAATGAGATAAACGCGCTGGAGCAATCCCGAAGGAGTTTTGTTGCAAACGTTTCGCACGAACTGCGCTCCCCGCTCACCAGTATGAGGGGCTTCCTTGAGGCAATGCAGGACGGCACGATTTCAAGTGAGGATCAGCCAAAGTATCTTGACATAGTAATAAACGAATGCAAGCGAATGACCGGAATGGTGAACGATTTGCTCGACCTGGCGCGAATAGAATCGGGCCAATACGAATTAAAGCTTGAGCCGTTTGATTTGAATGAACTTGTTATTCGCACCGTGTTTACATTCGAAGCGCGCATCAACGCAAAGCATATAGACGTCAATATGGATTTTGATGCGGAGCATACAATGGTTGAAGCCGATCAAGCCCAGATAGCGCAGGTCATACGTAATTTGGTGGATAATGCTATAAAGTTCTCTCCCGATGGCAGCGCGCTCACAATGCGCATAGTCACGGATAAAAAGCTTGCCGTAATGAGCGTTATCGACCAAGGCGAAGGCATTTCGCCCGATGATCTGCCTTATGTGTTCGATAGGTTCTATAAAGCCGAAAAGGCGCACACGCCCTCCGGCTCGTCATCAGGACTTGGGCTTAGCATAGTAAAGCGCATAATTGAGCAGCACGGCCAAACCATAAAGGCCGAATCACAATTGGGCAAAGGCGCAACGTTTACGTTTACGCTTAAGTTATATGAACAACAGGGAAGGCCAAAGGCAAATCCCGCACAACGGAGGTAACAAAAGATGGAGTATCCAAACTATTATTTCGACGGGTACAACAATGCCCCTCAGCAGGAGCCCAAACCGCCAAAGCGCGGCATAGGCGGCTATGTGGTAACAGCGATAATATTCACAATCGTCGGCGCGCTGCTTGCCACCATATTTATGCCGGCGGTGCTAGCATCATATATGCCAAGTGCGGATAACGGCACGAATAATAACGCCCCCGAGCCTACGCCTTTCTTCGATGGGCTTATTCCTCAGCTTCCGAGCGCTACTCCCGAACCCGGCAAAACAGCGGAGCCTGAGGACAGCAACTCCGCCCCCGCAATGACTCCAATTCCGCCTTCCGGCACCATGCCCCAGCTTGACGGCGTAGCCCCCAAAATAACCAACCCCAGCAATCCGTTGCTCGATATAGTGGACAGCGTAAGCGAAGGCGTTGTTGGCATAATCAACTATGGTTACAGCGAAAAATACACCCGTGAACTTGAATTCGGCTCCGGTTCCGGCTTCGTTATATCGTCCGAAGGCTACATAATGACCAATGCGCACGTTGTGGAAGATGCATCAAAGCTCGGCGTAATGTTTGTTGACGGCGAAGAGGCGGAAGCTCAGCTTGTGGGCTACGATAAAACGTTTGACGTTGCCGTGCTGAAGGTGGATAAAACCAACCTTAAGCCGCTGAAGCTTGGCGATTCGGAGGCCGTGCGCGTGGGCGAATTCGTTATAACCATAGGCGACCCCACCGGACGTGAACTTTCCGGCACGACTACATTCGGCATAGTGAGCGCAACGGCAAGGAGCGTGAACATAGACGGCGTTACAAATGTTTACATTCAGACTGATGCCGCCGTTAACCCCGGCAACAGCGGCGGGCCGCTGATAAACATGTCCGGCGAGGTAATAGGCATAGTTTCCGCAAAAACCGTTACCGCAAGTTATGACAATTACGGCAACGCAATAAGTGCAGAGGGCCTTGGTTTCGCCCTGCCGATAGATCAGGCGATGAAGGTGGCGGAGCAGCTTATAAACGAAGGCCGCGTGCTGCGTCCCGGCATAGGCGTAAGTGTTACCACATGGGGCGAAATGTACGCCACAACATACGGCACGCCCGAAGGCATACTGGTCGCATCGATAATAAAAGACGGCCCGGGCCATAAAGCCGGCCTTGAGCCCAACGATATAATAGTTGAAATAGAAGGCCAAAGCGGCATGACTCAGGATGAATTTGTTGCATTGATAAGGGGCAAGATGGTAGGCGACAGCATAGAGATAAAGTATTGGCGCGGCGGCGAATACTATACAACAACGCTGGTACTTGCCGACCTTAACAGCCTTGGCGACGAAAACATTGGCGGCGAAGCAGACTATAACTTCTTCGGCGAATAAAAATAAGCATTATTGATAAAAGAGGGTGCAATACATTCATATACGCACCCTCTTTTTTGAATGAACAAAATATATTTGGGCAGAATAAACAACAAGTTTAGGAGGAACAGATATGTTTTTTAGATTTAATCCCGCGCGGCTGATAACAAAATGCCTGCTGTGCGGATTTGCAGCGATAACAACGCTTGTGTGCATAGGCGCATTGTTCCCGAATAAAGGCGATGCAGCTCCGCAAAGCAGCAATGCTTTACCGACAAAGAAAGCCGAGCAGCCTATGCCGGGCGAAAACGACGGCATCCAAACCGTGTCAACAGATAGGCGCATAACTGCGCTTAAAAGCACAAAAGTTGAATGGAAGCTTCGTTTTGACGGATGCGGACATTATATTACGCTGAAATCGCAGGGCGATATAGAGGGCATGAATAAGGAGGAAGCAAAAGCGGCATATTCGGATTATTCGGCGGAACTTTTCACATCCGCCTATGTAAGCCTTGTGAAGGATTCTGGTGGATGCTGTCCCGAGCATTATGTTATGCTTTCGGGGGAAGATGGCGATAGGCTTGAAGTATACAGGCGCAATAAGCAAACGCTTGAGAACGAACACATAACCAGCATAGATATTTCACCCGACAGATTCGCCGAAGATACCGCCGCACTGCAAACAGGCGGATTACTTTTCAACACATTGCAGGAAATAAATGAATATATAGAAAGCGTAGAATGACCCCAAACACCCGTTTGGGGCCTTTAGCGCTCTTGTCAAGACATTGCGCGCATGATAAAATAAAATAGAATATAAACGTGGGGGTAGCGGCTCTTTGATAATTTTGGGTATAGACCCCGGTTATGCCATACTTGGCTACGGCGTAATAAGCACCGAAGGCATTAGATCCAAGGTGATCGACTACGGCGTTATCGAAACCGTTGCGCATACACCGTTCCCGCAAAGGCTGGAGCGGCTGTATACATGCATGAATGAGCTGATAAAGCTGTATAAGCCCGACCATGTTGCGTTCGAGGAACTGTTTTTCGCAAGGAATACCAAGACTGCGCTTCAGGTGGCGGCCGCGCGCGGCGTGGCGTTGCTATCCGCACAGCAGGCTGGACTGCCGCTTTATGAGTACACGCCGATGCAGATAAAGTCCGCCGTAACCGGCAACGGCCACGCGGATAAAAAGCAGGTACAGCAAATGATAAAGCTTCTGCTTTCGCTAAACAGCATTCCAAAGCCGGACGATGCAGCCGATGCGCTTGCCGCGGCGCTGTGTCACGCGAATACGTCCGGCCCGGCAGCCGAAACATTCCGCATAAAATAACTCATACGGCAGTAAACGGAGCAAAACATATGTATGCACATATTTCAGGAATAGTTGAAGAGGTGTTAGCAGACCGCGCAATAGTTGAAGCTGGCGGAGTCGGATACGAATTGCTGTGTTCAAGCCAAACGCTTAAATGCTTGAAAGCAGGCGCGCCGCACAAGCTTTACACTCATTTTCACATTTCGCTTTCGCAGGATGTTATGGCGCTGTACGGCTTTGAAACCAAAGAGGAACGCGCCATGTTCCGTCGGCTCATTGGCGTTACGCGCGTTGGGCCAAAGCTTGCGCTGAGCGTACTTAGTTCGCTGAGCGTGCAGGATATAACATTAGCAATACTTACCGAAAACGCAGCGGCATTTGATAAGGTTTCCGGCATGGGCCGAAAAACGGCAGCACGCGTATTGCTTGAGTTAAAAGAAAAAGTGACCGCGGACGACGCCGCAATAGACTCATCTGCCGGCATAAAGGGCAGCACTGGCAGCATGGATATACGCAGCGAAGCTATAGCCGCGCTTGTATCGCTTGGGTATGACGGCGTAAGCGCAGGAAGAGCCGTTGCCGCGGTTGAAGACTGCGACAGGGTAGAGGATATGATAACCAGCGCGCTTAGGGAGATAGCCAGAAAGGGCAAAAGGTAACGCATAGTGGCAAACGACGACAGGCTCATTTCATCTTCAATGCTTGCGGAAGACGAGGCTAACGAATTCAGCCTAAGGCCGAAGTATTTGAAGGAATATATAGGGCAAAAGGCCGTAAAAGAACACGTTGAAATATATATCGAGGCTGCAAAGCGCCGCGGCGAACCGCTTGACCATGCGCTTTTTTATGGTCCTCCCGGTCTTGGCAAAACGACGCTTGCCTCAATAATAGCCAACGAAATGGGCGGCACGCTGCACATAACAAGCGGCCCGGCGATTTCGCATAAGGGCGAACTTGCGGCAATACTGACCAACATTGCCCCGGGCGACGTGCTGTTCATAGACGAAATACACCGCCTTAATGCAACCGTTGAGGAGGTGCTGTATCCGGCAATGGAAGATTACGCGCTGGACATAATAATAGGCAAAGGCCCCAGCGCGCACTCTATAAGGCTTGACCTGCCGCACTTTACGCTTATCGGCGCAACTACGCGCATGGGTCTGCTCACTGCCCCTCTTCGGGACAGATTCGGCATAAAGGAGCAGCTTCAGCCATATTCGCCGGAAGACCTGCTTGAGATAATCGTAAGGAGCGCAGGAATACTGGATATTCCGATAGACCGCGAAGGCGCGATAGAAATAGCTTCCCGCTCGCGCGGAACACCGCGAATAGTAAACCGCTTACTGCGAAGAGTTCGGGACTATGCTCAAGTGCGCGGTGAAGGCAAAATAGACCTTGCCACAGCAAGAGCCGGACTCGATATGCTCTCCATAGACGAGCTTGGCCTTGACACGGTAGACAGGCGTATACTTGACACCATGATAGTCAAATTCGGCGGCCGCGCAGTTGGACTTGATACCATAGCCGCTGCAACAGGCGACGATGCATCCACGATAGAGGATGTGTATGAACCTTATCTTTTGCAGCTTGGCTTCATAGCGCGCACGCCGCGCGGCAGAATACCAATGCCCGCCGCATATCTGCACATGGGCTACGACCTGCCAAAGGATGCGACAGACCCGCGCCAGGAGCGCATGAACTTTTAGCACAATAAACAACCATAAATATACAGGGAGGAAATGAGCATGTTTGGAAAGAAAAAGGAACTTGAAGCGGCCATAGAGGAACTGAAGGCCAAACTTAGCGAGCAGGAAGCGCTGAATGCGCGGCTTGAGCAGGCAATAGAGGAATACAAGCGCAAAGAAGGCGCAATAGCAAACGCGCTCACCCGCGCGCAGAGCGACGCAGGCAAAGTTATAGACGAAGCCAATGCAGAAGGCGCGCGCATAATAAACAAAGCCAACGAAGATAAGGCCGCTGCTCATGCGGAAGCTGAAAGCATAATTGCAGCCGCGCAGGAAGAGGCAGACAAGATAAAGCAGCAGGCCGAGGAATACTCCCGCCAGAGCGCGCTGAAAGCGGAGGCGTTCATGCAGAATTACCGCGAAAGTGCATCCAAGCTGAACAAGGCCCTACAGCGCGCCGCCGAAACAGCCGCCGCACAGGCGGAGCATTTCCGCGCATGCATAAAGGATTCCAACCTTGATAACGAAATAGAGATGGCCGGCGAATACATTCCCGAAGGAGACGCCGGCATAAACGCCGATGAGCTTCCCGAATCATATAAAAATCCTGCCGAACTGATGCGGAGCATATATAAAATAGAAAACCGCCAGACTACGCCTGCCGAGGAAGCCAAAGAAGCCGAGGTTAAAGCGGAAGAAGCTAAAGAGGAACATATTGAGCATGCAGACCGCGGCCCAACCGCAATGCTTAAAGAAGAAGCAGCGGATATAGAGGCGGAGGAGCAGCCAATGATGACAGTCAACGAAATAGTTGGCATGCGCAGCGCCGAAACATCGGAGGAACGCGAAGCCCGCGCCGCCGAAGACAGAATAGACGATGCACTTAACGCCATAATCGACGACGTGCTTCAGGATTCATAAAACATAACAATAACTAAAAGGAGCGGTTTACCCGCTCCTTAATTTGTATATCCGTTTTTTATGTACTCGATATAGTCCCGTATGGCTTGCTCCCAATCCTGCCTATACTCATAGTCAAGTCCTTCAGCCATCGTGGCAGCCGTGCGTGAAAACAGCTCCATTGCCGCGTCGATCGCCATCCAAAGCGCATCGTAACTTCCTGCGGCATAGGTTCTTGTCAGCACCTCAAAATCAAATTGAGGTATATACCTTTCAAGGTATTTGCCGCTCATGCCAAGCGATATCGAAAAGCCGTTCTCCATTGCCGCACGATAACTCAGCAGCTTTATAAGCATTGGATGCACCACAGAATTATACATCCACATGGCATAAGGAAGCTGTCTGCGTGCTATGCCTTTGGCAACGTTGTTCATGCACCAGTAAAACTCATTGCAGCAGCCCGCAAACTGCTCCGCCGTAGGCTTAGCCACATTGTACATGCTGTCATTTGACGCAGGAATGGGTGATAGAAGCCCATCCTTATCATAAAGCGGCACGGTCAGGCTGTCGCTCCCATAAACGGCCTTTGTAACATCCGAGCTCTCTATGTGCAGATCTATGCGCACATGGTCGCGAAACAACATAAGGAACGTATAGCTTTTATTAAGGTCTGCATTCTCGCCCCATGCCATATCCACGCTGTCCGGCTCCTGCATAATGGCTATATCTCCGAACGGTTTCAGCCACTTGCGCCCGTTTATCATCCTTCTTACATCGTTTACCGAAAATACTATGTCGTAGTCTCTCAGCTCATCCTTTTCAACATTTGGGTTAGTGCGAGAGCCGTTCATGTATGCAGCGCGTATGTTGTCCGATGATTTAACTACACTCAGAATAGTGTCCATTATTTGCCGTTCGCTTCGCATATACGCTCCTTATAAAAATACAGGGCGGTTTTTACGCCGCCCGTAGTTTTTGTATTGTTTTGCTTATCAGCTATTGCGCTTGAGTATGAACCATGCATGCAGCTGAGGCAGTCCGGTTGCAGAATCCGTGCCGTACGGATCGCCATAAAGTTCATATGTTTTGCCGTCGCCCACTTCTATGGTGGCCACTCCGCTGTAATAGTAGAATATCATGTCGCCATCGCTGGTCTGTATCCTTGCCTTCACATAGGGCGTAGCCTGAATCACTTCTGTCACTTTGCCGACTATCTTATAGCCCTGCTCATGATTGGGGAAGTTCTTTATCTTGTCATAGTCCATCTTGTAGACGCCTTCCATATAGGAAGTCTTATCAGGCTGATGTTCAAGATAAAGCGTGGATGTCTTGGCCGCATCGCCCTTGGTGGCGGTTATAACGGCCTCGTAAATGCCAACGCTTGCGGTCTTTACGGTAAAGCTGAAAGTGCCAGCGGTAGAATCCTGCGTCACCGCACCGTCGAGTTCAACGCCGCTCACGCTTATTGTAGCGCCGGACTCCATCGTGCCGCTTACAGTCATAGTGGATGAGGTGCCAGCACGCTTAACATCGGAATTTACGGAAAAGCTCACGTTGCCGGTAGGCGTGGTTGTCTGGCCCGCGTTAGGATCGGTGGTTGTGTTATCACCAGTATTAGTAGCTTGATTGCCGCTTCCGCTGCCATATGTGGCGTTAAATGTTGCGGTAGCGGTCTGGTAGCCGTTCTTGCGCGCCTCTATTGTTATGGTCGCTGCACCTTCGCCGGACAAGGTATAAGTAGTGGAGAAGTTTCCCGCCTCGTCAATGGCTATCTGTTCATCGTTCACGAAAACGCCAACGGTATTGTCGCTCACAGAACCGGCTATGGGCACAACAGGGGAATCAACGGTAAAGTCCGCAACGCTCGGCTGAGTCACGTTAAGATCTATCGAGGGGATGTCTATTGTTATCTCCTGATCTATCTCAAGCTTTGTCTCCTCACCGGAGGGGCTTATTACCGTGAAAAAGTCGGGCTTAACGGTGTACTGCGAAACATCCAGTGGCTCATCCGGAACAAGTATGGACTGCGGCACCACAAACGGAATATAGCGCTGGTTCTTGTTGATTGTACGTTCAAGCTGAATATCGCCGTTGTTGTAGCGCACGGTATAGTTGCGCTTGGCATACACGGTTATAAGATACGCCGGATCGCCATCCTCGGTTTTCCATGCTTCTATGGTAGGCGTGCGGGTTATGGGGTCTCCGCCGAAGGTGCAGCTTATGAACTTGGAGAAATCTCCGCCATGCACCTTGTTAACATATACCACGCCAAGTATAGCTATCAGTATTACGAGCGCTGCCGCCGCGGCAATGAATACAATGTTCTTCTTCAGCCCACCTGAAGCGCTCTTCCTTCTGGCGCGGGCAGAGGAACGATCATCAAAATCATCATCGTCATAATCGAAATCGTCGTCATCCTCGATTTCAATGTTTTCCTTGGCGGGCTTCATCGGCGTCCTTGTGACCTTGTTTACGGTCTGCTGCGTCTTTGTGCTGCGCGAAGGGGACACAGATTCTTCCGCATCGTAGCCATATGCCGCGCTTGCCGCCACGGGAGCAGCCGCTTCATGCTTGCGGCTGGGCTGCACGGCAGTACGCTTTGCGGCGGGCTTTTCGGCCTTATGCATACGCACGTTGTTGGTAAAGTCCTCGTCGCCTTCGTTAGCGGCAACCTTCTGCACGGGCGCATTGGCCGGGCGGGGATTGAAACGCGCGCCGTAACCCTGGGGAACGTCCTCCTCGCTAACGGTGTCCGCATCAAATTCCGGCTTGGGCCAGTTGGGTGCCTTGACAAAGCCCCATGCCGGCGGCGTTTCGCCGGTTGAAGCCACATAGGATTGATAATCCTGCCCTTTATTCTGTTCGTTTTCCGGCTGCTGAACTTCTTCAGGCTTTTCGCTCTCGTTATCAGCAGTCAGCGGAGCTGCGCATTTCTCGCAGTATTCAAGGTAATCCTCGTTGTATGCTCCGCATACTTTACATTTCATAGATACATCCTCCTGAATAGGGATATCGTCAGTCAATCTATTATAGCAAATTAGTCCCGCCATGCAAAGCCTTTTCGACGCCTGATTTGAAAACAAAGTATTAAATAGCGCGTATTTATTTCATTTTGTCACTCTTTAGGGTATAATGAATGCAATATATTAAGGAGAATGAAGAATGCAAAAGCATATTCTTGCCATAATTCTTGCTGCGCTGATGCTGCTCAGCCTATGCGCATGCGCTAAAGAGGATGCTGAGGCAACGCCGTCCGCAGAGGAGCTTACATACGACGGCTTCACCAGCGAAGAAACAAGCGGCGGAGCCGAACTGAACGACGGCAATTTGCGCACGGTGACCGTGAGCGAATCAGGTACCGATACCGTGATAGCGCTCGATTTCTGCTTAGGCAGCAACCTTACCGCAGGAGATACAGAGCTTTCGTTAAGAACCATGCCGGATTACAGCATAACGCTGCTTGGCGAGCCTTTCCGTCTTGCCATAAGGATAGGCAAGCTTGAACACACGGATTATCTTTTGAATAACTCCGGGCTGAACAGCGGGCTTATAAGCGGCAGCTTCAGCGTTTCCGGAGCGGATAACGATTCCTATACGCTGTATTTTCAGCTTAACAGCAATGCCATGTATGCCGTGTCAGCTTCAGACGGCATGCTCACAGTAACGCTCAGGCCGCTTGCCGCGCCGGATGCGCCTAAGCAAACGCCTGACGATAATAGCGATAATGCGGTAATAGACGTCTCCGCAGCTGAGAAGGCCGCCGATGGTGAAGCTTATTACGTTGTTGCTAATGCTTTTGATATGTACAGAAGCGGCACACTAAACTGCGGGAACGATATGACGCCGACACTTTCAAGCGACATGGAAACGATATTGCTCATATCCGCCGGGCAATCCTCAAAGGGCGATGCACAGCGGCTTATGGATAAGCTGCTTGCATCCGATGGCGCAGTAAGTGCGCAATGGAGCATTGTCAGGCTTAAATACGGCGAACTACCCGCATACGAAAGCGGTATGGAATACCTTGCCGCATATGACATTGCACCGTACCGCATAAACGGCAAGCAGGAGCAGGGCAGCATAATTATTCCCGACGGCCTTGCGCTGACCGTAACGCCGGACAAGAGCGCATGCCTTTATTCAAAACGCATAAAGGAATATTCGGACGGCGGCGAAACCATAGAGTACGAACAGCTTTGGCTCTACGGCTATTCAAGCGGAAGCAGGGCATTTTCCAAATATCAGTTTGAGCAAATAGTGTCCGCAGCATTTTCGCCAGACGGCAGGCGCTTAGCCGTGCTTGAAATGGCAGGGGAAAGCGCGCACCTTTATGTTTTTGACGTTGACTCGCGCGATCTTATAACTGACCTTTCCGCAGTTGGCTTTGGCGACACAATAAGCGCCTATTGCTGGGACAGCATGGGTGGACGGCTGTTTTCAATAGGCGGCTCCGGAGAGATAAGCGTGCATCAGTATGATTTTAATGTACCGGACGAGGCAAAGCGCCACAGCGACGTGGACAAAAAAGGCTGCGACGAAGGCATGATAGGCTTTGCCGACGGCGAAGTATATTTTGTTGAAACCACCATGGAAAACGACGGCGCAATATACAGCATAAAACCCGAAGGCGGCTCAAGGCGTGTGTTCATATCTGGCGATAACTTCAGCATAAGCCCGGATTCACGCTATATGGCGTATACACTTTCCGGCGGAGATGCGGCGGGCACGAAAGCGTCCTCCTTTGCATATATAGACATGCAAACGGGCGACGTGACCGAAATAACCCGCGGCTTCAATGTGTTTAACTTCATGTGGTCTTTGGACGGCAAAAAGATATTCTATTTTGAAAACAGATTGAGCGGCAGCAGTGACGACGGCGAAGGTGAGGAACAGCTTACCGACGAGTATCCGTATACGCTTTGGGTGTATTACACCGAATCCGGTGTAAACAAAGCGGTGGCCGATTTGATGAGTACATCCATTATTCCGGGCCGCGATACAGACACCGTATATATATGCTATACAGATAAGGAAACACTTGGCAGCGTGGTGCGCGCAACATACGCGCTGAACACCGCGCAGTAACTTTTAGCCCCGTATCACAATAAACAAACGCCATGGCGCCGCAGTTTTGTCGGCGCCAAATTCTTATGCTTTCCCTATCAGGGATAATATAGTATAATATAGATAAGTACGAGCAAAGGAAAACGCTATGGCAAACGGTAAAAAAAGCTCAAAAAAGAAAAAGACGGCCAATCAAGCCGCCCAAACAAAGCGGGAGGTTTGGGGCGTTATAGTTATAGCGCTTGGTCTTTTTTTAGGCGCGAGTATGTATTTTGATGCCGTAGGCATACTTGGCAAGGCCATAAGCGGCTTCATATTCGGCATGTTCGGCATAGCCGGCTACGCCGTGCCCGTAGGCATAATTGCAGCGGGCGTATTACTGATAGTTTTCAGCGAGGGAGACCTTGGCGCGCTGCCCGCAGTGCTCAGCATAATAAGCATAGTAGCAATACTAAGCATAATACATATCGCCCGCAGGCCGGATGCCGTTGAGGGCATGAAGGCGCTAGACTATTATAAGGATGCATATACCCTTGGCTTTACCTACCGCGAAGGCGGCGGCATATTCGGCGCGCTTGTCGCGTACCCCGCGCTGCTGCTCATGGGCCGCATAGGGTCATATATATTGTTCATTGCATGCATAATGGTATCTTTCCTGCTGATAACGCGGCTTTCAATAAAAAATGCCGGTGCTAAGCTTGGGCAAAGCATACGAACGGGCGTCTCCGCCGCAAACGAGCGCATAGCCGAGCATAAGCAGGCCGTGCGCGCGCAGCAGCAGTCGCTTTATACCGAGGATATAACCGAAGAGGTGCTTTCCGGCGCGCCAATTGCAAAGCAAAAGAAAAAGCCAACAGCAAGCAAAAAGAGCGGCAAGAAGGGCAATTCGTTTGAAGATAACATATTCACGCTCGATCCTTCGTTCAATCAGAAGGCCGAACCTATACCCGAGCCGCTTCCCGTACATAAAACGGAGCCCGTGCGTCCGAATGACGACGAGGAGGACGGCCCCGAGTTCATGCCCACAAAGGGACAGATACGCAAGCGCGCCATGAAGGAGAAGGCCGTTGAAGAAGCCTTCGACAGGCTGGATGAGGAAACCGTGAACGTTGATTATTTCCATGATTTTCAGCCGGACGAGGACAACAGAATAATAAGAAACGCGCCCGCAAAAGCCGAAAATGCCGCTGCGGATATTCCGGTATATGAACCGATAGAACCCGCGCCCGCAAAGCCGGCGCAACCTGAATACGAAGCGGAAGAGATAGAGGACATACCCTCTTCCGCCGCGCCGGTGGTAGATTATCAGCGGCCGCCATACAGCCTTTTAAACAGCCCCGCATCGGATATGCCCACCGGCAACGAATCCCCGCAGGAAAAGGCAAAGTTGCTCATAGATACCCTTGCGACATTCAACATCCCCGCAAGGATAATAAACATAAGCGTTGGCCCCGTTATAACGCGCTTTGAACTTCAGCCCGCGCAGGGCATAAGGGTGAACCGCATAACGTCCCTAAGCCAGGATATAGCGCTTGCTCTTGCCGCGCCGCTTGTGCGCATAGAGGCGCCAATACCCGGCAAGGCGGCAATAGGTATAGAGATTCCCAATAAAAATGCCGCTCAGGTATTGCTGCGCGAGGTCATAGAATCAAAGGAGTTCCAGTCAGAACGTTCGCCCATCTCCTTTGCGCTGGGCAAGGATATAGCCGGGCGCATAGTTTGCGCCAATCTTGAAAAGATGCCGCATCTGCTCATCGCCGGCGCAACGGGTTCGGGCAAAAGCGTTTGCATAAACGATATATTGCTGAGCATGGTATACAAAGCCTCGCCAAGCGATCTCCGGCTGGTACTTATAGATCCCAAGGTAGTTGAAATGCGCGTATATGCACCGCTGCCGCATCTAATGCTGCCCGTCGTGACAGATCCTAAGAAGGCCGCCGGCGCACTGAAATGGGCCGTGCTGCAAATGGAGCAGCGCTATCAGAACATGGCCAAGGTAAACGCACGCGACCTTGCACGCTATAATGCATTGGTGGAAGAAAGCGAACGGCTTCCCAAGCTTGTTGTTGTGATAGACGAGTTAGCCGACCTTATGATGGTCGCGGCAAAAGATGTTGAGGATTCCATCTGCCGCATTGCGCAGCTTGGCCGCGCGGCAGGCGTGCATCTTATAGTTGCAACGCAAAGACCGTCTACGGACATCATAACGGGTCTCATAAAGGCAAACATACCTTCACGGATAGCGTTCGCGGTGTCATCAGGCGTTGATTCCCGCGTAATACTCGATACAACCGGCGCCGAGAAGCTGCTGGGCAAGGGCGATATGCTGTTCCACGCAAACGGCGCAAGCAAACCCATACGCGCGCAGGGCGCATTTGTTTCGGACGAGGAAGTTGAGCGCGTTATGGATTTCTTCGCACAGACAAATACTCAGCCGCCGCTTGAGGAAGAAGCTTTTGACCGAATAACGAGCGACGCCGTTCAGGGTCCGGCCCATGGTAACGGCAAGCAGGAGGACGAGCTTCTGCCGGAGGCCGTGCGCATAGTTATGGACAGCGGGCAGGCTTCTATATCCATGATACAGCGTAGGCTCCGCGTGGGCTACGCGCGCGCGGCAAGGCTGATAGACATAATGGAGCAGCAGAAGATAGTTTCCGGTTTTGACGGAAGCAAAGCAAGAAAGCTGCTGATAGACAGGGCGGAATTTGAGCGGCGCTTCGGCACGGGCGCTGCCGCCGCAAGCCAAAGCGAGAATGAAACGGGCGAAAGCGAGGTAAATACCACCGATGAAGAAACATAAGGCCGGGATGATATCCCTTGGATGTTCAAAGAATCTTGTCGATTCCGAGCTTATACTCGGCTGCCTTAGGGACGCCGGGTTTGATATAACATCTGATGAAAAGGATGCAGATGTTATCGTTGTAAATACATGCGGCTTTATAGCTTCCGCAAAGGAAGAATCGATAAACACAATCCTTGAAGCCGCGCGGGACAGGAAGGACGGCGCAAAGCTTGTTGTCTCTGGCTGTCTCAGTCAAAGGTACCCCGAGGAATTGCGCGAAAGTCTGCCCGAGGTCGATCTATTTTGGGGCGTTGGCAAGCATAAGGAGCTTGCGGACACGATATGCGCATTGGTCGGCATGCAGTGCGGCTGCGCATACAGCGGAGCGCGTATGCTATCCACGCCTAAATACAGCGCCTATCTCCGCATTGCGGACGGGTGCGACAACCGCTGCACATATTGCGCAATACCGCTGATTCGCGGCGGCAGGCGCAGCGTGCCGATAGAAAAGCTTGTTGAGGAAGCGCAGGCGCTTGCGGCAGGCGGAGTTAAGGAGCTTACGCTGATAGCGCAGGACACTTCCGCATACGGTTCCGATATATACGGCGAACCTAAGCTGGCAGAACTGCTGAATGAGCTTTCCAAAATAGATGGCATAAAGTGGCTGCGGGTGCTGTATGCTTATCCTAACACGGTTACGGAAGAACTGGTGGACACAATGCTCAGCAATGAAAAGATAGTGCGCTATATAGATATGCCAATTCAGCATATCGATCCCGTTATGCTTGAAACCATGAACCGCCACGGCTCCGCAGAGCACATTCGCCGCATAACCCGCTATATACGCGAAGCATCGCCCGATTTTATACTGCGCACTACCGTTATGCTTGGCTTCCCCGGGGAAACGGAAGAGCAGTTTGAGCTGCTGTATGATTTTCTTAAAAATGAACCGTTTGATAGGGTTGGCGCGTTCGTGTTCTGTCCTGAGGATGGTACAAAGGCCGCGCTTATGGATGGCCAGATAGACGAAGCCACCGCGAAAGCAAGGCTAGATAAGATAATGCGTATGCAGCAGACAGTATCGCTTGAACTAAACAAAAAGCGCATAGGCAAAGAATACGAAGTGCTTATAGAGCACGTGGATAAGGACGCCTGTTACGGCAGAAGTTACGCGGAAGCACCGGATGTGGACGGTATAATAAAGATAATAAACATTCCCGCCTCCGTAAAGCCGGGCGACTTTGTATACGCAAAAATAACGGATGCATCCGCATATGATCTGAAAGGAGAATTTGTAAAATGAATCTTCCCAACAAGCTTACCATAACCAGAATGGTGCTTACTCCGGTATTTGTTGCATGCTTTTATATTCCGGTAAGCTGGAACATGTATCTTGCAGGCGCCCTGTTCGTTATAGCATATCTTACGGATATGCTCGATGGGCAAATAGCGCGCCGTATGAACATCGTTACTGATTTTGGCAAGCTTATGGACCCCATTGCGGATAAAATACTTTCCGCCGCAGCTATGATAATGCTAACCGCAGTCGGCCTGCTTTCGCCAATAGCCACGCTTATCACCATATCGCGCGAGTTTGTAATAAGCGGTTTCCGCCTTATATATGCAAACAAAAATATAGTAATAGCCGCAGGCCCCTTGGGCAAGCTTAAAACGCTTACGCAGTTCATAGGCATAACGCTTATGCTGTTCCTTAACCCCGTGTTTGTAAAATGCGGCGTTCCTGTCGATCAGATAATCATTTGGATATCCGTGGCGCTTGCAATATGGAGCTGCATAGATTATATAGTTAAAACCAACCGCGCCGCCAAGGCCGCGTAAGGAGGAGTGCATATGTCAGCAGAGCTTATTTCCGTAGGTACGGAATTGCTTATGGGCAACATTGTAAATACGAATGCTCAGTACATTTCCCAGCGCTTGGCCGATCTTGGCATAGACTGCTATTTGCAGACCACCGTTGGCGACAATCACGATAGGCTGGTCGAAGCCGTACACGGTGCGCTGCGCCGCGCGGACATAGTTATATTGACAGGCGGTCTCGGCCCCACGGCAGACGATTTGACTAAAGAAACGGTTTCCGATGCATTCGGCAAAAAGCTGGTGCTTGACGAAGCATCGCTTGAGTATATCAAAGCCCGCTTTTCCAAACGCGGCCATGAAATGACGCCCAACAACGTAAAGCAGGCTTATTTCCCGGAAGGATGTATCATATTGCCTAACCCCAACGGCACGGCACCCGGCTGCATAGTTGAAACCGAAGCAAAGGCCGCAATACTCATGCCCGGCCCGCCGAATGAAATGGTGCCCATGTTTGAGGCAAGCGTGCTGCCGTATCTTGAAAAGCGCAGCGGCTATATGCTTAAATCAAAGATGCTCAGGATATTTGGCAAGGGTGAATCCAGCGTTGAATACGAACTGAAGGACATCATGGCAAGTCAGACCAACCCAACCATAGCGCCGTATGCACTTAACGGAGAAATGAAGCTGCGCGTAACTGCGCGCTGCCGCGCAGGCGAAGATGCGGATGCCATAATGGCCCCCATGATAGCCGAAGTTAAGCGCCGCATAGGCGAATATATCTATTCTGAGGATGGACTTGAACTGCATGAAGAAGTCGCGCGCCTTTTCGTGCAAAAAGGACTTACTTTAGCCGTTGCCGAAAGCTGCACCGGAGGAATGATATGCTCAAAGCTTGTTTCCGTGCCGGGCAGCTCCACGTGGTTCAAAGAAGGCTGCGTTACTTATTCAAACGAATCCAAGATGCATAGGCTGGGCGTAAAGCAAGCCACACTTGATGAGTACGATGCAGTAAGCGCACAAATCGCTGCGGAGATGGCCGAAGGCATACGCACTTCAAGCGGAGCCGACATAGGCGTAGCAACGACCGGATTCGCCGGCCCTGACGGAGGGACAGAAGATAACCCCGTAGGCACTGTGTATATAGGTTTCTCTTCAAAGGATAAAAACTTCACCAAACGGTTGCAGCTAACCGGCAGCCGCGAACGCATACGCAGCATGGCAAGTCTTCATGCGCTCGATATCCTTCGGAGAAACATTTTATAATTAGGTACTGTACAAGCGTAATAGTATATGTTATAATTTCCTTGTAGGAAAAGACGGCGAAAGGAAGGAAACAAAGCACTATGGCAATGGAAAAAGCAAAAGCGTTGGAAATGGCATTGAGCCAGATCGAGAAAGACTTCGGTAAGGGAGCCATAATGAGGCTTGGCGATGCGGCATCGAAAATATCCGTATCCACTATACCTTCCGGCTGCTTGGAACTGGACTTTGCGCTTGGTGTGGGCGGCATTCCCCGCGGCAGAATAATAGAGATATACGGCCCCGAATCATCCGGTAAAACCACCATTGCGCTGCACATAATTGCAGAAGCGCAAAAGCTTGGCGGTACCGCAGCGTTTATAGATGCTGAGCATGCACTTGACCCTGTATATGCCGAAAACCTTGGCGTTGACGTGGACGAGCTTTATGTATCCCAGCCGGATACCGGTGAAGACGCCCTTGAAATATGCGAAACGCTGGTGCGCAGCGGCGCAATGGACGTTGTTGTAATCGACTCTGTTGCAGCGCTCGTTCCCAAAGCGGAGATAGAGGGCGACATGGGGGACAGCCACGTTGGCCTTCAGGCAAGGCTTATGAGCCAAGCCCTCAGGAAAATGACCGGCATTATTTCAAAGTCCAATACCATATTGGTATTCATAAACCAGCTGCGCGAAAAGGTTGGCGTAATGTTTGGTAATCCCGAAACCACCACCGGCGGCCGCGCGCTCAAGTTCTATGCTTCCATACGTCTTGACGTGCGCCGCATAGATTCAATTAAGAACGGCAGCGAGGTCGTTGGCAACCGCACCCGCATAAAAGTGGTAAAGAATAAGGTTGCGCCTCCGTTCAAAACCGCCGAATTCGATATAATCTACGGTGAAGGTATATCCAAGGAAAGCTCCGTGCTTGATTTGGCAATAGCCAACAAGATAATATCCAAATCCGGCGCATGGTATTACTATGGCGATATGCGCATGGCGCAGGGACGCGATAATGCAAGGCTGTTCCTTAAAGACAACAGCGAACTTTGCGATGAAATAGAGGCTAAACTGCGCAAGGCGCTTTCCGCCGCGCCCAGCGAAGCATCGGACGACATGGAAGGCGGAGACGACGCACAGGATTGATATGCGCCAAAGAATAATAGCAGTAGACAATGATTCCATAGCGGAGGAGCTGGGCATCAAACCCGGCTTCTTCTTGTTGCGTATAAACGGCGAGGACGTTGAGGACGTTATAGATTACGAACAGCTTACGGCAGAAACGCACGTTACGCTTGAGCTGGAAACAAAAAGCGGCAAGATAGTTACCGCGGAAGTTGATAAAGAGGAATACGAACCGCTTGGCATATATTTTGAAAGCGGACTGATGAGCAAGGTAAGAAGCTGCAAAAACAAATGCGTATTCTGCTTTATAGACCAAATGCCCAAGGGCGGACGCGATACGCTGCATTTTAAGGACGACGACTGGCGGCTTTCGCTCATAATGGGCAACTATGTCAGCCTTACAAACGTGGATGACAAAGAGTTCGATCGTATTCTCAGGCGCAGGGTAAGCCCGCTGTATGTTTCTATCCACGCTACGGACGGCGCCGTGCGCACACGCATGATGGCAAACCCTTCCGCCGCGCGCATAATGGAGCGGCTTATAGCGCTGAAGGAGCATGGCCTCTGCTTTCATGGGCAGATAGTTGTATGTCCCGGTCTTAACGATGGCGACGTGCTGAAAAAAAGCCTAAATGATCTTTATGCTCTCCGTCCGGCGACAAAAACGCTTGCGCTCGTGCCTGTTGGCATAACCAAATTCCGCGAAGGATTATATCCGCTGAGACTGCTGACAAAACAGGAAGCATCGGATATAATTGATTATACGGAAAGCTTTAATGCGGCCGTTGAGGCGCGCGGCGAGGAAGGCTTTGTATACGCTTCCGATGAAATGTATATGATAGCCGGCCGCGAACTGCCAAGCTATGAAAGCTACGGCGAGTTTCTGCAAATCGAAAACGGCGTAGGGCTTATGCGCCAGTTTGAGCATGGCTTCAATGAGGCGCTGAAGGAAATGCAGCCGCTGAAAAGGAAAGTGAAACTCATCGGCGCAACAGGCATGTCCGCACGCAATTTTTTACAGAAGCTTTTCGATAAGCTGAAGCCTTACGGCATTGAGCTTACGCTGCACAGCATAGAAAACAACTTCTTTGGCCATACGATAACAGTTTCCGGCCTTGTGACCGCAACGGATATCGCAAAGCAGCTAAGCGGCCTTAAAGCCGATGCATTGCTTATTCCTGACGATATGCTCAGGGAGCGCGACAGCATTTTCCTTGACGGAAGGGATACGGACTGGCTTGCAGCCGAAATGGGAATGCCGCTGTGGCCCATGTGCGCCGCCGACGGCGAAGAATTTTTATACAGCCTGTTTGACAGGTTAAACGAGGAGAAATAATATGGCAAAGCCGCTTGTGGCCGTAGTTGGCCGCCCGAACGTGGGCAAGTCCACGTTTTTCAACAAAATAACAGGAAAGCGCATAGCGATAGTTGAAGATACGCCCGGCGTTACACGCGACAGGATATATGCAGACGGCGAATGGCTCACCCATTCGTTCACGCTTATAGATACCGGCGGCATAGAGCCGATGCGGGAGGACATAATAAGCAAGCAGATGCGCAGGCAGGCCGAACTGGCAATAGAGACAGCGGACGTTATAATATTCATAGTAGACGGCCGCGAAGGGCTGACTGCAGCAGATGTTGAGGTTGCCGAAATGCTGCGCCGTTCCAAAAAGCCTGTAGTGCTGGCGGTAAATAAGATAGACCATCCAAAGTATGCCGATGCGCTGTATGATTTTTATGAGCTTGGCATAGGCGAGCCTATAACAATATCCGCCGAGCAGGGGCTTGGCCTTGGCGATGTGCTAGACGAAGTTGTTGCGCATTTCCCTGAACACGCCGGAGAGGACGAGGGAGAGGCCACCCGCGTTGCCGTGGTAGGCAAGCCCAACGTTGGTAAGTCCAGCCTTGTAAACGCACTGCTGGGCGATGAGCGCACAATAGTGAGCAACATACCCGGCACCACAAGGGACGCTATCGACTCTCCCTTCAGGTTTGGCGATAAGGATTACATATTGGTCGATACGGCAGGCATACGCCGCAAGCGCTCTATCGAGGATGAAAGCATAGAGCGATACAGCGTTATACGTTCGCTTGCCGCCATACGCCGCTGCGATATCGCGCTCATAGTAGTGGATGCCGAACAGGGTCTAAGCGAGCAGGATGTGCGCATCGCTGGCTACGTTCATGAAGAGGGCAAAGCGAGTGTCCTTGTGGTAAACAAATGGGACCTTATCGAGAAGGATACCCACACCATGAACGAATTTAAGAAAAAACTGGCCGTTGACCTTGCATTCATGGATTATGTGCCGATGATATTCATATCCGCACTTACGGGGCAGCGTGTGAACAAGGTTATGGAGGTTGCAAACGAAGCATACCGCCAGAACTGCGCGCGCATATCCACAGGCACGCTGAACGACATAATAGCCGAGGCTATATCCGTTACCGAGCCGCCTTCCGATAAAGGCAGAAGGCTTAGGATATATTACGGCACTCAGCCTTCTACCAACCCGCCCACGTTCGTGCTGTTCGTCAACGATCCCGACCTTATGCATTTTTCGTATAAACGTTATCTTGAAAACTTCTTCCGCAAATCCTTCGGCCTTACGCAAACGCCTATCAGGCTGAACGTAAGGGGCAAGACAAAGCCGGAGATATAATAAAATAACCAAACATTTACCCGCCATATTGGCGGGTTTTGCATTAAACGGAAACGCGGCACATATATTTTTCCATAGATAAGCTTTATAAGCCTAAGGGGAAGGAGCCTTTTATATGGATAGAAATGAGCTGTATTCAAGCATTGCCGCGCGCACCGGAGGGGATATCTATATTGGTGTTGTCGGCCCTGTGCGCACGGGCAAATCAACTTTTATCAAGCGATTCATGGATATGCTTGTTATACCGACAATAACCGATGAATATGAACGCGCGCGCCTTACGGATGAACTGCCGCAAAGCGCGGCGGGCCGCACGATAATGACCACACAGCCCAGCTTTGTGCCAAACGAGGCGGCGGAGTTGACCATAGGTGACGGCGCAAAATGCCGTATACGATTAGTTGACTGCGTTGGATACATGGTAAAGGGCGCGGTAGGCCACGAGGAGGACAACATGCCCCGCATGGTACGCACACCCTGGAGCGAGGAGGAGATGCCGTTCGACCGCGCTGCCGAAATAGGCACGCGCAAAGTAATAACCGATCATTCCACGATAGGCATAGTTATGACCACGGACGGCAGCATAACGCAGATATCACGCGAGGATTATATTCCGGCCGAAGAGCGCGTTGTGAACGAGCTGAAAGAGCAGGGGAAACCGTTTGCCGTAATACTAAACAGCGTGCACCCCCAGGACGCGGAAACGCAGGCCCTTGCAGCCGCAATGCAGGATAAATACGGTGTTCCGGTAAAGGCGCTTGATGTGCTTAGCCTAAACGCGGAGCAGCTTTACAGTGTGCTTGAAACCGTGCTTATGGAATTCCCCGTTCATTCAATATCCATAAACATACCGGATTGGGTGTGCGAACTTGGCGCGGAGCATTATCTTGTGAAGCGCATAACCGAGCCGCTCAATGCCATAGACAGCGTGGCAAAAATGCGCGACTACGGCAGCATATGCTCCATGCTCAGCGATATTGAGGATTACGAAGCGCCAAGGCTTGAACAAGTATCGCTCGGCAGCGGAGAAATATCGATAGAACTGCGCCCGGTAAGCAGCATGTTCTATAAAATACTTGGCGAGGAATGTGGCTATGAAATAAAGGACGATGCGCATCTTGTGGCATCCATAAAATCCTTTGTGGCAGCGAAAAAGGAATATGACCGCATAGAGGGCGCGCTCAGGTGCGCCAAGAGCACGGGCTACGGCATGGTGCCACCGGAGCTGGATGAAATGATGCTGGAAGAACCGGAAATTGTGCGCCAGGGTAACCGCTTCGGAGTACGGCTCAGGGCCAAGGCAAGCGGTCTGCACATAATAAAGGTTGATATAGCGTCCGAAGTAGCGCCGCTGGTAGGCACGGAGGAGCAAAGCGAAGCGTTCATGGCATATCTTATGGAAACGTTTGAAAAAGACCCGCAGAAGCTTTGGCAGACGGATATCTTCGGCAAATCCCTAAGGGATATGATGCGCGAAAGCATGGCTGTAAAGGTAAATGCTATGCCTGAAAACGTGCAGCAACGGCTGCATGATACAGTTGAGAAAATGGTCAATAACGGCTGCTCCGGACTGATATGCATAATGCTTTGATGCATATATGCATATCCATACGCGATAAGGCAGGGCAAAGCATGCCCCGCCTTATTTTAATAGATTATATATAATGCCCGAATCCTTTGACCGCGCGGCAAATGAATGCTATACTTAAATATGCAAGCAGTGCTTATATTCGTATAAGTCAAAGCAATAGCTTGCGGTTTATTATAACCCATTGTCATAGCGATAAGGAGGACAAACATGTTTTCAACCCTGAACGAAGTTAAGGAATTTATCAAAGCCAATGATGTTAAGATGATAGATTTCAAAATGACCGACATAGACGGCCGCTGGCGCCATATACTCATCCCCCAGCAGCGGCTTACCGAGGACACGCTGACCTACGGCATAGGCTTTGACGGCAGCAACTATGGCTACGCGCCCGTTGAAAACAGCGACATGGTGTTTATACCTGATCTTGCTACAGCCGCCCTCGATCCGTTTGCCACGGTGCCCACGCTCACGATGACGGGCGATGTTATGATAATAGACAGGCCGGACAACCGCCCCTTTGATCAGTACCCAAGAAACGTTGCAAAGCGCGCCATAGCATATATGCAGGAAACGGGCATAGCGGATGAGATGATTATAGGGCCTGAATTTGAGTTCCATGTATTCGATAACGTAAGCTATCAAACCCTGCCGCACAGCGTAGGCTATACAGTTGACACGCAGGAGGCTGACTGGAACAGCGGCAATCCTTATGACAATAACGGCTACCAGACGCCGCATAAGGGCGGATATCATATAGATAAGCCACAGGATATAACCAGCGACCTGCGCTCCCGCATGTGCCTTATGCTGGAGGATATGGGCGTTGGCGTAAAGTACCATCATCATGAAGTCGGTGGCTGCGGACAGCTTGAAATAGAAGTTGAGCTTGGTGAAATGACCAAGATGGCTGATGCTACCATGACCGTTAAATACATAATAAAGAATGCCGCGGCACAGGCCTGCAAGACCGCAACGCTTATGCCCAAACCCGTGCGCGACGAAGCGGGCAACGGCATGCATGTGCATATGCTGCTGCTGAAAAACGGCGAACCCGTTTTCTATGATGAAAAGGGCTATGCTCAGCTTTCTGACGAAGCGCTGTGGTTCATCGGTGGCCTACTGGCCCATGCCGGCGCCATATGCGGCATAACCAACCCTTCCACAAATTCTTTCCGCCGCCTTGTTCCAGGCTTTGAAGCGCCTGTTACCATAGGCTATGCCATGGCAAACAGGAGCGCCGTTGTGCGCATACCCGCTTATGCCAAATCCCCCAAAGCAAAGCGATTTGAGCTTAGGAATCCCGATGCTACCTGCAACCCGTATTACGCTTATGCCGCAATACTTATGGCAGGCCTTGACGGAATAGCCAACAAGATAGACCCGCATGCGATGGGCTGGGGGCCGTTTGACTTCAATCTGTTCGATTTGAGCGATGAGGAGAAAGCTAAAATAAAAGGCCTGCCCAAGAGTCTTGAGGAAGCCCTGGACGCGCTGGAGAGCGACCATGAATTCCTAACCCGCGGCGGTGTATTCCCCGAAAGACTTATCAAAATATGGATACAGCGTAAGCGCAAGGAGGCTGAGGCTATCGCCCGCATTCCTCATCCGGCGGAATTCCAGAAGTATTACGATCTGTAAGCCTAAACATCAAAAGGACCGGTATTGCTGCCGGTCCTCACCTATTTATATTAAAAGCCCCAACAGGGCGCTCACAGGCTTTTATATATTTGATACTGGATTTTTGTCCGCCTTGCGCTTGCGCCATCTCATAATGGCGATTTTAGTCCTTATATCTCAATCACTCTAAACATAACATAGCAGGGGAGAGGATAAAAAGAAAACCTGCTATCTGTCAGATAACAGGTTTTTGGTGGTCTGGGTGAGAAGATTCGAACTTCCGGCCTCTTGAACCCCATTCAAGCACGCTACCAAACTGCGCCACACCCAGACGATTCCAGTCGCACCAGCGACCTTAAATATATTAGCACTAACGCATCAATTTGTCAACCATTGTTTTGAATATTTTGCCGAAATATTTGCGGCACATATTCAAGTAATGTTTCAAAAAGCCTTACGCCATATGCTCTATCAGTATTTTTACGCCTATGCCTATAAGTATTATTCCCGCAAGTATGCCCGCGCTTTTCTCAAATATTGAGCCGACTTTCTTGCCTATGAGCACGCCTATAGCGGATATGATGAACGTGACGCAGCCGATGATAGCGGAGGAGAACCATATTTGCACGCCGGCGAGCGCAAAGCTTATGCCTACCGCAAGAGCATCTATGCTGGTGGCAATGGCCATAACGAACAAGTTCTTCGTCCCGAACGGATCACTAACGTGCTTTTCATCATCGCCGCCCTTAGCAACTTCTATTATCATTCTTACGCCTATGAACGCCAGCAGCCCGAACGCCACCCAGTGATCTATCTTTTCAATATATGTGCTTACGCCGTTGCCCAGGAACCAGCCTATGACAGGCATAAGGAACTGGAAGAAGCCAAAGAAGAAAGCAAGCTTAACTATGTTTTTCCAGTTTGGCGAATCGGACACTATACCGCTGGACACCGCAACCGCAAACGCATCCATTGAAAGCGCTACCGCAACAAGCAAAAGGTCAGCTATGCCAATACCCATAATCTTTTGTTTCCTCCGTTTTTTTGATTTCTGCACCTTGCATCCGTTTAAGAACAGGATGACATAGCAGGGGAGTGGTACAATTTATCAGGGAAAAAGAAAAGGCTTCAAATCTATTGAAGCCTTTTCTGGTGCGGGAAACAGGACTTGAACCTGCATGAAGTCGCCCTCACACGGACCTGAACCGTGCGCGTCTGCCAATTCCGCCATTCCCGCGAATATTGGTGGATGGGGATGGATTCGAACCATCGTAGTCTGTGACAACGGATTTACAGTCCGCTCCCTTTGGCCGCTCGGGAACCCATCCACGGCAAATCATTTATCAATGGAGCTGGTGAAGGGACTTGAACCCGCAACCTGCTGATTACAAATCAGCTGCTCTGCCAATTGAGCTACACCAGCAAACACTGTAATGGCATATGGTGCCTCAGAGTGGAGTCGAACCACCGACACAGGGATTTTCAGTCCCTTG
>ENA-UOOD01000125-UOOD01000125.1-human-gut-metagenome-genome-assembly--contig:-CS67-NODE-125-length-106966-cov-8.048087_pt1 | contig 106966 bp, 90 predicted proteins | sample MGYA00242464_ERZ724011 | MGnify/ENA metagenome assembly ERZ724011 | reverse complement strand
GTCCCCTGCCGGATTCAGTATGATGACGGTGGGAGCGTTGAATATAAAGCCTTAACCTACAGCATTACAAAGTATCACCGCCTTGCCCCGATTGAATCGGGCAGGGGTTTCGATGAGGGCTGGAAAATAGAGCTTTTCGGAATCACCCTTCGTGACGATTTAGCCGATATAAAATATTAACTACATCTTTCTTCGTACAATATATGCACTGCCGCCGCAGATTCACTTCGATTTCGAGGTTGACCTGCGGCGGCAGTGTTTATTGATATTGTTCATTTCAGTGAAAGGATTTCAAGCTGTTCTGCGCTCAATTTCCTCCTGCCCCATCCGGCTTCGGTGAAAATATATGCCTTTTTGGTTTTGGTGTTTATCAGCATAAGAACTCCGTTTTCGGGCTGTCTGCCGGATTCGTATATCACTGCGGCGGCATCGTATGTAAAACCTCCCAGTGTTGCATACCAATTGCTTCTGAGGATGGTCAGATATTCCTCATTGTGAATTCTGACAAAATCCGAAGCTCTGTCGGAAACAGTCGAATGTTCACGCGTGTAATCAAAGCTGAACACTCTGTCTCGGTTTTTTACACTGCCTTGACAGCCGCGGTAAACGGCTATTTCCATTTTGGGAGCTTCTAAGATAGCGCCGTAGCCCAAATCGCGGTGCGGTGGTTCATAAAGAAAGAATGCGACTACCGACAATAACAATGCCATGATAACAACGGTTTGAATTGCAATTATGAGCTTTAGTTTTTTCATGTCTGTCCCCTTTTCATCAATAATTGTAGATAAAAGCTCTGTAATCCCTGATAACCCCCTCGCAGGTCTCACTAATCCTCTGCCAGTCCTGCTGGGAATGTTCTTCAAGTATTCCTATGCATTTCATCCCCGCCGCCTTTGCGCCTATGCAGCCGAGGTATATATCCTCGAACACACAGCAGCGCTCTGGGACTGCTCCCGCCCTCTGCGCCGCTAAAAGATAAACATCCGGGAAGCCCTTTTTGCGGCTGACCTCCTCGGTGCTGGCGAACGCACAGAAGTAATCCAGCACGCCGAAGCGTTCAAGGCAGGGGCGGTAAAGCTCGGGTCTGGCGGCGGTCGCAAGGGCTATTTTCACTCCCGATTGGTGCAGATACCGCAGAAAATCCTGCGCGCCCTCGACCATTTCAACGCCGTTTTCGTATTCCTGAGCTAATAAATACAGCCATTCGTCTATTATTTCCTGCCTGCTTTCACGTATGCCATACTCAGCCTTAACATAATCGGCAGCTTCTACAAGATTCATCGGCGCAACCTTTTCGTAAAAGCCTTCCGGGATATCCATCCCCCGCCTGCGCATAAAAACATCGTCAACCCTGTTCCAGGCGTCCAGCGATTTTACCAAAGTGCCGTCAAGGTCGAAAATCACGCAGTCTATATCCTTAAAAAAATTCATGATGTCCTCCGTAAAAATCAATAAATAAAGTTTATACGATATTCCGCGAAATGTCAACAATTCACTTGAAAATCGCGGCAGGATTCGGTATAATAGAGATATTATCTTGATAGGATGGGGAGGGATATATCATGAGCCTTGACGACAGCGTTATGTATTTAAAGGGAGTAGGTCCCAAGCGCGCGGAGCTTTTAAAAAAGCTTGAAATAGAAACGGTCAGGGAGCTTATATATCACATCCCAAGAAGCTATATCGACTTCACCTCGCCCGTGCCGATAGCAGATACTGTGCTTGAAGAGATGAATGTAATAAAGGTAAGGGTATACAAAAAGCGCGCACCCGACCTTATCCGCAAAAACATGAAGATATTCCGCGTTATCTGCACCGACGGTGCGGACGATATCACCATTGTAATATACAACTCGCAGTATCTTTACAACTCCTTAAAGGAGGACTGCGACTACATTTTATACGGCAAGGTGACCGGCAACCTTATTTCAAAAGAGATGTCCTCGCCTATGATACTTGAGGCATCAAGCGAGGATAAGATACTTCCCATCTACCCGCTGACTGCGGGGATATCCATGGGAATAATGCGTTCCTGCGTTAAGAATGCCATTGAAAGGCTTAAGCCGGGAGAGTGTGAGACTTTGCCCCAAAGCGTTCAGAAAAAGCATGGGCTGATTCCGGCAGATGAGGCCATCAGAAAGATTCACTTCCCTGCTGATTCCGCCGAGATATCCGCCGCTCGCAAGCGCCTTGCCTTCGACGAGCTTCTGACCTTGCAGCTGGGTATGCTCACCCTGCGCGAAAGGAGCCGAGAGCTTACATCCTATTCGCTATCGCCGAAGTCGCTGTCGCCCTACTATTCTTCCCTGCCCTTCGAGCTTACCGGCGCTCAGAAAAAGGCGATAGAGGAATGCTGCGCCGATATGACAAGGGGAAGCCCCATGAACCGGCTTATATTAGGAGATGTCGGTTCGGGAAAGACTGCTGTTGCGGCGGCCTGCTGTTATTTTGCTTATCTCAACGGCTATCAGTCCTGCCTGATGGCGCCCACTGAGATACTTGCCGACCAGCACTATGCCACCCTTTGCGGATTTTTGGAGCCGCTCGGGGTTAAAATAGTCCTTCTAAAAGGCTCGATGACCGCGAAGAGAAAATCCCTGATAAAGCAAGCGCTTGCCGCCGGAGAGTACGACCTCGCCGTCGGCACACACGCGCTGATACAGCAGTCCACCGAGTTCAAAAACCTTGCAATAGTTATAACAGACGAGCAGCACCGTTTCGGCGTCGCGCAGCGCGACGCACTTGCAAAAAAGAGCGTGAACCCCCACCGCCTTGTAATGAGCGCAACACCCATCCCCCGCACCCTTGCGCTGATGATATACGGCGAGCTGGATATCTCGCTTCTGGGCGAGCTTCCGAAAGGGCGGCTTAAAATCGAGACTTATGCGGTAACAGGCAAGCTACGCGAACGCGCATACGGCTTCGTCAAAAAACAGCTTATGCTCGGCAATCAGGCATACATCGTCTGCCCGGCGATAGAGGAGAGCGAGACCGGCGCGGCAGATCTCAAAAGCGTAAAGAGCTATGCAAAATCGCTTGGCGAGGGCGCTTTTAAGGGATACCGCATAGCAGTGCTTCACGGTCAGCTCCCGGCGGACAAAAAGGAAAAAATAATGCAGGATTTCAAGGACGGCGAAACAGATATCCTTGTTTCCACCACAGTAATAGAAGTCGGCGTGGACGTCCCGAACGCAACAGTTATGCTTATTGAAAACGCTGACCGCTTCGGTCTTAGCCAGCTTCACCAGCTGCGGGGACGTGTCGGACGCGGAAAAGACCAGTCCTACTGCATACTTATAACCGACAATGTAAATGAGGACAGCCGCAAACGCCTAAAGGCTCTTACTGCCACATCGGACGGCTTTGAGATATCCGAAATGGATTTGAAGCTCCGCGGTCCGGGTGATTTCTTCGGAGAGGCTCAGCACGGGCTCCCTCGGCTTAAAATCGCGGATATAGCCGCGGATTCCGAGCTTTTAAGCGCGGCAGGAAGCGAAGCAAGAAATCTCCACGAAAGCGGTTTTTTGCAGACGGACGAGGGTAAAGCCCTTGCAAAAAGGGTTCAGTCGCTGTTTGAGGATGGGGTTAAAAGCTAAATCACCATGCTGCCACAGAGAATAAGAAATCCAAGTCATGAATCGCCATGGCTTGGATTTTTGTTACCTTTGCAAAATATTATCGCCTAACCGTTTTGCTCTTGGGTCAGCTTTTTGAACAGGCGAGCGTTCCAGAAGTCCATGCCCATCACATCGGTATAGAAATGAAGAATACTTTTATAGTCCTTGGTTGATGTGCTCAGCATGATGTATTCAATCCCTTCCGACTTCACCTTTTGCTCGGCGAAATTAAAAAGCTCTCTGCCTATACCCTCGCTTCTTCTGTCTGGCAGGACATAAAGCTCCTCAATTTCAAAAAAGGGCGTCCCCTCTTTTATGACCGAGCTTGTCCTTTCAGCTTTTTCCGTATGACCCAAAAGATAGCCTATTATCTCATCGCCGTCGGCCGCAAGGAATATCCGGTTGGGTTCAATATCCTCGCGGCTGTTTTTGCGATAGCCGTAGCTGATATCCTCCAATTCCCACTCGGCGGACAGGTCTATCAGTCTCGCCAGCAGTTCATCGTTCAGCTCTGTTTCGTAGATTTTCATGGTTGATACTTCCCTTGTGATTAATACTTATTTTCGTCTGAAGTGAAACCAAAAAGCGGGCACAAAACCGCTGTACGATGGGCTTTGCACCCGCTTTTTGGAACACTTTCAGACGAAAATAAGTATAAAATCAATTTCAGCGGAAGACGTAAGTCCCCCGCTAAAAATTAGCCTAAATAATCTTAAATATCCCCTGCAAGCTCTCTGTAAAGTCCCAGATAGAGCTCTGCCGAGCGTGCCCAGCTGAAATCTTCACGCAGGGCGTGGCTGACTAACTTGCCCCACTGCATACGCTTATCGTAATACGCTCTTGCTCTTACTGTTGCGTCGAGCATATCATGGGCGTTGTAGGTCTTAAAGGTGAAGCCGTTGCCGCCGGGACCGCCGCAGTCGATTATGCTGTCCTTCAAGCCGCCGGTCTCCCTTACTATCGGGATGGTGCCGTAGCGCAGGGATACCATCTGAGCCAAACCGCAAGGCTCACTCTGAGATGGCATAAGGAACATATCCGCTCCGGCGTAAATTCTATGAGCCAAATCGGGGATGAAGCCGATTTTAACTCCTACAGCCTGAGGATATCTGTAAGCCATCTCACGGAAGAAGTCCTCATACTGCTTCTCGCCCGAACCGAGGATTACAAACTTGTAACCCATGCGAACCATATCCTCAAATACCCTCTTGATAAGGTCGACGCCCTTGTGGGAAACAAGCCTTGTTACTATGCCCATTACCGGCTCGTCGCCCTCCGGCAGACCCATTTCCTGCAATAGGCTGCGCTTGCATTCCTTCTTGCCGGCCTTATCCTCAGCACTGAAATGAGCCGGGATGGCAGGGTCGGTCGCAGGATTGTAAACATCCTGATCTATACCGTTTAAGAAGCCTGTAAGCTTATACTGCTTGCTCCAGAGCACAGGGTCTAACCCGTGCGAGAAGTAGGGGTTGAGGATTTCCCCGGCGTAGGTGGGTGAAACGGTAGTTATCTTGTCGGCAGTCTCAAACGCGCCCTTCATGAAGTTTACGCAGTTGTCATATTCAACAATGCTGTAAGCCCACTCCGGCAGACCTAAGATATCGGTCAGAAGCTCCATGCCGTATTTGCCCTGGTACTGGATGTTGTGGATGGTGAATACCGTCTTGATATTTCCCAAATCCTTCTGGTTCTTATAGAAGACGTTGTAGTAAACCGGAACAAGCGCAGTCTGCCAGTCGTTACAGTTCAGAACATCCGGCACAAAGTCGATATGCTTTATCATCTCTAAAATCGCGCGGGAGAAGAAGGTGAAGCGCTCCGCGTCGTCATAGTGACCGTAGATACCGTTGCGCTTGAAGTAGTACTCGTTGTCTAAAAGATAATAGGTTACGCCGTTTGCAACGCCCTTGAAAACTCCGCAGTACTGATTTCTCCACGAAACCGGAACAAAGAAGTTTGTAATATATTCAAGGCTTTCGCGCAGCTCCCACTTGATTGCGGAATAAAGTGGCATAACTACCCGGCAGTCGTGACCCGCTTCGTTTAAAGCTCTTGGCAGAGAACCTGCAACGTCCGCCAGTCCGCCCGAAGCTATATATGGCAAAGCCTCGCTCGCCGCATAGAGTATTTTCATGTGAATCGATCCTTTCTCTGAAATAATTTTCAGACACACGCGTTAAAGAACGCGCTTTTTCGATATGTAAAGCGGGCTTCCCTCTGCGCTTGATATGCAAAGCTCGTCGCCTATCTTAACGTTTTTATCGGTGATGATGTTTGAAATCTCGGTTGACTTGCCGATTTCGGTGTCCTGCATTAAAATGCAATTCTTTACAACCGCGCCCTTTGCAACCTTTACGCCGCGGAAGAGGATGGAATTCTCAACAATTCCGTCGATAACGCAGCCGTCGGCAACAAGCGAATTGTTTACAGAGCTGTCAAGACCGTACTTCGATGGTGCATCGTCGCGAACCTTGGTGTAAACAGGGCGCTTTTTGAGGATGAGCTTTTCGAGATTCTCAGCGTTCAGCAAATCCATGTTGGCGTCGTAATAGCTTTCAAGGTCGCAGATCCTTCTGTAGTAGCCGGTGTATTCGTAGGTACGGATGTTTAACTTATCCGTCATTGCCTGCAAAACGTCCTTGCCGAAATCGCACTTTCCTCTGGGCACAAGGTCGTCAACCAAATCTATAAGCTGCTGCTTTTTAAGGATGATAACGCCGAGCCCCATTGTATAATGACCAGCCTTTGCGGGATTGATTATTACCGAGCTCACTCTTCCGTCGCCAAAGGTTTCAAAGCAGAAGGCGTCAGCGGTTTCGGCTGCGGTATAATCGCCGGTAACGGTCACGCAGGTGATATCCGCTCCGCTTTCAATGTGAGCGTCAACAACCTTGGAAAGATCCTCACTTGCGACAACGTTGCAGTCGCAGAGGACAACGTATTCACAGGGTGTCTTGACGATATAGCCCATTGCGCCCTTTATAGCTTCAAGCTTGCCGTTGTAAAGACCTGTTGTTCTGCCGTAAGGGGGAAGGATGGTAAGTCCGCCGTCAGAGCGGGCCAAATCCCACTGTCTGCCCGAGCCTACATGGTCCAAAAGCGACTGATAATTGGATTTTGTTATGATTCCGACCGTTGTCATTCCCGAGTTGACCATTGAGGAAAGCTGGAAATCTATCAGTCTGAATCTTCCTCCGAAGGGTACAGAACCCATAGTTCTGTTTGATGAAAGCTCCGGAAGGGATTCATCGTGTGAATTGGCAAAGATTATGCCCAAAACATTTGACATATTATAGCTCATAATTACATTCTCCCCTATATTATATATCCGCAGAGATTATCTGCTTGGGCGAAACAACCTTACCGGCTCCGATTGTAACATCGTGACCGACAACGGCTATGCCCCATTCTTCCTTGTTGGCAATTGTCTCAGGTCTTGCGCCGATTACAGCACCGGCTTCTATAACACTGTTCTCTCCGACTATAGAATACTCTACTACTGCGCCCTTCTTAACGGTCGCGCCGGGCATAAGGATGGAATCCATAACAACAGCGCCCTCTTCAATGGTTACTCCGCCGGAGATGATGGAGAACTCAACCGAGCCGTCGATAACACAGCCGGTTGTTACCATTGAGTTCTGAACAGTAGCCTTCTTGCCGATAAGCTGCGGCGCGCGCGAATCGTTATTGGAATAGATCTTCCATGCCGGGTCATAAAGGTCAAGAGAAACCGTGGGGCTGAGAAGATCCATATTTGCTTCCCACAGGCTGTCTATGGTTCCAACATCCTTCCAATATCCCTCGAAACGGTAGGCATAAAGTCTTTCGTGATTTTCGAGCAATGCCGGGATTATGTTCTTGCCGAAGTCCTTGGTAGCTCCAACGTCGTTTTCGTTTTCTATGAGATATTTCTTAAGGGTAGGATATGAGAATATGTAAATACCCATCGAAGCAAGCGTTGATTCGGGAACCTTGGGCTTTTCAACGAACTTGGTTATCTCACCTTCATCGTTGGTGGACATGATACCGAAGCGGGAAGCCTCTTCATATTCAACATTGAGAACGGCTATTGTGCAGACCGCATTCTTTTCCTTATGGTAGCGGAGCATATCGGAATAGTCCATCTTATAGATATGGTCGCCCGAAAGGATTACAACATACTCGGGGTCGTATCTGTCGATAAACGAAAGATTCTGATAGATGGCGTTTGCGGTACCTTCATACCACTGAGCGCCGGAGTTCGACTGGTAAGGCGGAAGTATATGAACACCGCCGTGGATTCTGTCTAAATTCCATGCCTGACCGTTTCCGATATAATCGTTCAGGACAAGGGGCTGATACTGGGTTAAAACACCGACTGTGTCAATACCGGAATTGACGCAGTTTGAAAGAGGAAAATCGATGATTCTGTACTTTCCTCCGTAGGGTACGGCAGGCTTGGCGACGTTCTTAGTCAAGGCGTAAAGTCTTGAACCCTGTCCGCCCGCCAGAAGCATTGCTACACATTCTTTTTTGTTATACATTTGTGTTCTTCCTTTCGTTTATCTTACTTTTTGGTTGTTTTCTTTGGTTTACTTTCTTCTACCTGCTTGGGCTTTCTGCCGGTTGGAGCTTTTTTCACCTTGAAATACATCACCGACATTGCAGGGATATCAATAGCTATCGACTGCTCGAAGCCATGCATAGGCTCCTTTTCCGCCTTTATGGGAGGATTTGCGTATGGGCTTCCATCCTTTGAGGATGAATTGAACACCTCGGTATATGTTCCCTTATACGGCACGCCGAAGCGGTAGCCCTTGCGTTCCACCGGAACGAAGTTGCACACAGCTATTATTTCGTGACCTTCGTTATCCATTCTGCGGAAGATGATTATGCTTTGCGTGTAATCGTCCGCCGATATCCACTTAAAGCCCTCCCACGAGTAATCCTCCTGCCACATCGGGGGATTATCAAGATAGAATTTATTCAGATTCTTTACGAATTCCTTGAAATTGCGGTGGTTTTCATATTCCTCCACCATGAACCATTCAAGACCGGATTCGTAATCCCACTCTCTGAACTGGGCGAATTCCGAGCCCATGAACAGCATTTTCTTTCCGGGGTGAGCCATCATGTAGCTCAGGAAGACCTTATCCTGAGCAAATTTAAGCTCGGTATCGCCCGGCATTTTGTTTATAAGCGAGCCTTTTCCGTGTACCACCTCGTCATGGGATATCGGAAGTATGAAATTCTCGGAAAAAGCGTAGAACAGCGAAAACGTCAGCTGACCGTGATGGTCCTTTCTGAAAAGCGGATCCATCGACATATATTTCATCATGTCGTTCATCCAGCCCATGTTCCACTTGAAGTTAAAGCCCAGTCCCCCGATATCGGTGGGCTTGGTTACATTCGGCCAAGCGGTGGATTCCTCGGCGATCATTATAGCGTTGGGTATCCTTGCAAAGACTGCCCGGTTGAGCATCTGCAAAAACTCGACCGCTTCGAGGTTTTCGTGCCCGCCGTTTTTATTGGGACGCCACTCGCCGCCCTGCCTGTCATAATCGAGATATAGCATTGAAGCAACAGCGTCTACTCTTAAGCCGTCGACATGGAACTTTTCAAGCCAGTGAACTGCGCTGGAGATAAGGAAGGAGCGAACCTCATTCCTGCCGAAGTCGAACACCCTTGTTCCCCAGCCCTTATGCTCCATCTTCAAAGGGTCGGCATATTCATAGCAGGGCGAGCCGTCAAACTCGTAAAGTCCTGCGCCGTCCTTGGGGAAGTGCGCCGGAACCCAGTCTAAAATCACGCCTATTCCAGCCTGATGGAACTTATCCATCATCCTCATAAATCCCTCCGGCGAGCCAAAGCGCGAGGTCGGGGCGAAATATCCTATTACCTGATATCCCCATGAGCCGTCATAGGGGTATTCCGTAAGCGGCATGAACTCAACATGGGTATAGCCCATTTCCTTTATATAGGGGATAAGCTCCTCCGCCGCCTTTTCGTAGCTGAAAAAGTTACCGTCCGGGTATTGCTTCCATGAACCTAAGTTTACTTCATAGATATTCATGGGAGCGTCATACAGCGGTCTCTGCGAACGCTGCGCCATCCATTCGCCGTCTTCCCACTTATAGCCGGATATATCAAATATCTTTGTTCCGGTGGATGGCTTGGTTTCCATATGAATGCCGTATGGGTCGGCCTTCATACGCTCCGAACCGTCCTTGCCGCGAACGCAGTATTTATAGGTTGTAAACTGCTTTATGCCCTTTATTTTAGCTTCCCAAATGCCGCCGTAAATCCGCGAGCAGGGGTTTGCCGAACTATCCCACCCGTTGAAATCGCCTGCTACGGAAACGCTTCTTGCATTGGGCGCCCACACTCTGAAAACATATTCGTCCCCCGATATACAGTGAGCGCCTAAGAAATCGCCCGAGCTGTAGTTTGTGCCGGCAAGAAAGCTGTCTATCTGCTGTCTGAGCCAAACGTTTTCTGACATCCGATCACTTCCTTTTTTAATGTCTTTATATGGCAGAAACAATCCCTTTTATCCAAACTTTCAAGTGGACAGACTGCCTCATAATTTTCATACTATTATTATACTAAATACTGAGTAATATTGCAAGTTTTTTTGACACATTTTTCAGAAAGTCACATTTTACAACATACAATTTTGTACATTTTGCCGATAACTTATCTTTCTTCCGAAAGCTTAATGACCAAAATTGTAATATCGTCGGAGGTTTCGGGAGTAATCGCCCTGCACGCCGCCGTTCCGAGCATGGAGGAAAGTGTTTCAGCGTCCGATTCCATTATGTCGGATATGCAGGATGGTTCTATGCCGGCAGCGCCGTCGGTCATCATGATAACCGTGTCGCCGCTCCTTGCGGTATAGGAGGAATGAACGGCTTCAACACCGTCCATTATCCCGGCAGGATATCCACCGCCGGGGACTATTGCCGCCTCGCCGGAGCTGACGATGAAGCTTTTACAGCCGCCGCATTTGTAGAAATCCATCACCCCGGTTATACGGTTTATGCGCATAAGATCAAGGGTGGCGAAGCTCTCCTCCGCGATACTGCATTTTAAATACTCCGCCGACAGGGTTATGGCGGACTCGGGCGAAAATCCCGCCGCAAGAAGCTCCTTAAGGGTTTCCACAAGCATCCGCGAGCAGATGCCCGCTTCCTCGCCTGTACCCATGCCGTCCGAAACGGCTGCATACAGATACTGCCCTGCGTTGAACACGCTCATATAGTCGCCGCTGGGTTCGCCATGCTCACGCGGTCTTTGGAAGCTTCCCGATTCCGCCGCTATGCCGCCCTCCGGCAGGATTTCAAGCCTTGCATAGCCGCCGGCTTCGCTTCTTTGCACCCTGTGGTACTGCCCTCCTGTCTGCTTCTCTATGGCTTTAACAAGCCTCTGCCCGCTCACCCTTTCGCCGCTTTTAAAATAAGCACGGCAGAAGCCATCCGGCGAGATATATGCCCCATCAATGCCCGGAATACAGCTTTCACCGACGTGCATTACAGTTCCGGACATCGCCGATACCATAGACCTGAACATCCCCCGCCGCTTTGAAGCTTCAAGCTCGTTCGCCGATTCCGATTTCAGCTTTCTTTCAGCTTCCTGAGCAGTTCGGCGCATCTCATCGAAATGTATGCAGACATGGGAAGGAGCGTCGATGCTGTCCTCTGAATCTGACGAAAAGCAGCCGGAATATTTTTCGCAGTTCATGCACACACCGGCATATACCATATCGCCGACGGAGGGGCGTTCAGCAGTCTGAGCGGATTCAAGCCGCGCCGAGAGCCTTTCAAGGGCGCTTGCCATAAACGCTCCGCGACCGTCGGACGGCTCCTGTGCTGCAATTGTCATCCTTCCTGCCGCAGGAAGAGCTTCAAGAGCTTTTTCGGGAAGAATCGCAAACGCTATCGCTCCTGCCAGACAGCATATGCAATCGGCAAGCAGACCATCACGCGATAAAATAGCAAGAATCAGAAGCGAAGCAATAGCTGTACAGCCTGCCGTCCACGTCCGGTTTTTGCGTACCGCTGTCGGGCAAAGTATGACCGCTAAAGCCGACGCAAGTGCGAAGGCTTCAGGCTGCCCTGCACCGAGAACGTATCCCGCACAGGCGAATCCCGAAAAAAGAGCCGCTTCCGCCCTTGGCAGAAGATAGACAGCCCACACCGCCGCGAAGGTCAGCGCTGCCTTGCCGAGGCTGTACCCGCCATAGCCGTATGCGCAGAAAGCACAGACCGAGAGCATAAGCAGTATCTGAACGCCAGCAGAATCCATCTGCCTGATATCTGCCAATGATGGGGTTCTGAACGCCGAAGAGAAGGCATAGACAGCTATCGCGGAGACTATGCACCCCAGCACCGCAGGCAGGAAGCTTAAGGAAGCCCGACCTGCCATCACCGCAAAAATAAGTCTTATGGAAAAGCTGCACAGACCTGATGACACAGCCGCCGCCAAGGGGTATTTGCGCTTGCTTTCGTCTGCGAACCACAGCCTTACAAGTATACCCACCGCCGCAGAAGCAAGCATTGCAACAATGCTCGGTTCTACGCCGAAAATCAGCGATGATATTACAGCCCCCGCGACCGATAAGGCGCCGTATGCCGCAGGAAGGCAGGCGGCAAGCACCGGCAGGAACGCTCCCTTCTCTCCGAGTATTGCCGCTGGCATAAGGGCGGCTCCTGCCGCAAGGCTTATCAGGCATTTTAATGCTGATTTTGGTGTTATTTTTGCTGATATCAACGCTGCTTTCATAATTTTACCATTCCTTTTTTAGTCTATTTTATAGGTAAAAATATTCTACAGCAGAGCTGGGGAGGTTTTTGTCGGAATGGCAATATCGGAAAATGTCAAGATAGAATAAAATAACAAGCCCCGAAAGAATCTCTTTCAGAGCTTGCGCACAAAATCATTTATAACATTACAATAACGCCTTAAAGCCATATGATATTCCAAGAACTATGATTCCCGCAGCTAAGACGCCCAAGCATATCATCGGGAAGGCGACCTTCTTATTCATTCCCAGAACCGTTGCGACTATCGCGCCGGTCCATGCTCCTGTTCCGGGGAGAGGGATCGCTACCAAAACAAATAGCCCGAACGCCGCGTACTTTTCAATAGTCTTTTGATTCTTATACGCCTTATTCTCCAGCCAGAGGGCGAATTTCGTGAATATACCCTTCCGCTTTTTAAGCCATTTCAAAAAGCCTTCCAAAAGCAAAAGAAGAAACGGTATCGGCAGAAGATTTCCCAAAAGAGCCGCTATAAAAGCCTCCAGCGGCTTAAGTCCGAAGCCCACGCCATAGGGCAGACCTCCCCTAAGCTCAACTATCGGAAGCATTGAAATTACAAATGTCGCTATCAGCTTGCCTATGTATGTTGATGTCAGCCATGCTATCATAATTAGTTTCGTCCTTCCTGATTTTCTTGATACAGCCCCGATATCTCCGCGAGCTTTTTCTGAGCCTCATTTACCACCCATTCCGGTGCTAAAAGCTTGGCTTCACTGCCGAACTGGAAAAGCCACCCCCAGAAAGTCGGGCTTATCGAAACATCCAGCTTGACAATAAAGCTGTCCTCCCCGCTTCTTCTTATGTGGATATCATCACCAAAGCGGTCGATAACAACGTTTATCAGCTTGGTTGACATTTCCAGTGTGATGGTTTCGCGGGTGCCGCCGTACATATTGTAGGTGCCCCTGAGCTCCTTGGCAAGCTCCTCCTCGTCGATGGTAAGGGTCTTGCGCTTTTCCTCTATGATGCAAACGTCTGTCATCCTGTCAACGCGGTATCTGCAAAGCTCCTCATGCTTGCGGCAGTAGCAGACAAGATAGTAGCAGTCGCTCTCCCATATCAAATAATACGGCGATACCTGATACACCTCGCCGTGATGGCGGTAGCGCTTCTTCTTATCTATATCATATTCGGTATACCTGAATGTTATTTGCTGATTCTTGTAAATAGCCTCATGAATGGCGTTTATTGAGTAATATATAGCCTCGTTATAGGTCTTCACCCGCCCGCCTACATATATGGAGCGCCTAAGACGCTGACCCTTATAGCGGCTGGTAAGGGTCTGAAGCTTTTTAATGAGCTCGTCCGACTTTTTTCTTGTCAGGAATTTTGAGGATGCCACAGCGTCCGCAAGGACCAAAAGCTCTTCGTCCTGAAAATACCTTGAACCGACATAGTAATAGTTTGAATGCCCTATTTTTTCAGTGACTATATCCAAGCCCGAAAGCGCAAGGGTTTCAATATCGTCGTAAACGGTTTTGCGCTCGCAGCTTATTCCGGCGGCAGAGAGCTTTTCAATAAGTTCCGCGCCGGTAAGCTTATGATTTTCGTCCGTTTCGGAAAGAAGTATCTTTTCAAGAAGCAGAAGCTTCCCCTTCTGACGCTGAGTCATGCTGTTTTCCCTCCATTCACAATCTATTGCCGCGGCTTCGGCTTGGTTATACTGCCGTCAGGCTCACGAAATTCGACCTTATCGAGCTGACTTTTGAGATTTCCCACGACTGACGCGCGGTATTCGTTTCTTAGCATGGTCTGTTCTATCTTTTCAGAATCTGTAAGTCCAGATTCCCTTGATTTTTTTGCGAGATAATTTATCCGCGCGATTTTTTCCTTATCCATCTGCCCACACTCTCTTTCCATTAAGCATCTCCGCTTTACACACTCTTTTCCTTACACAACTGCAACTTTACGCGCTCTTTCCATTTATTTGGTTTTAATTATACAATATTCTTAATCACATTGCAAGAGCTTTGCGAAAATATCCGCAATTTTTACTGTCCAAAATATCACCCTTATATCGCTTGACATTTCCAGTTTCCTGAGTATTATAGTAATTAAGGAATTAGAACGTATGTTCTTGTGCGGGATATTAAAACAAGGAGACGGATAAATGAAAAACCTTATTAATCAGTATCAGTTTGAAGCGGACAGGCTTGCCGAGCATACCGCCGTACTTAAAAAAGAGCTTGAAGGGCAGAACAATGTGGATATTGTGAACCGTCTGAGTAAGCGGATAAGGCTTCTTGAAGCGGAGCGCTATGAGATCCTTCGGGACATATCCGATATGAAAAACGGACAAAAATTCACGCAGAGCAGTCTTTTTTAAAGCTTCTGAAGGATTTTCTTTTGCAGGTATTGTATTTATGTAAAAAAGATGTTATAATATTTTTGATTTTGTTATCAATAAATACTCGAAAGGAAGTAATGAATAAATGAAGAAGTCAACAATAAAAAAGTATGCCAAGCTCATCGTCCGCGTGGGCGCTAATGTTCAGAAGGGTCAGTCGGTTCTGGTTTATGCAAATGTCGATCAGGCTGATTTTGTCGCCATGGTTGTGGATGAAGCCTACAAGGCAGGCGCAAAGTATGTCAATATCAACTGGGGATGCGACGATATAACCAAGCTTAACTATCGTCACCAGTCGCTTAAAACCCTTTCTACCGTTCTTTCCTGGCAGGAAGAAAAGCTTAAGTGGATGGCTGAGGAGCTTCCCTGCCGTATCCATATAGTTTCGGACGACCCGGACGGTTTGAAGGGCATAAATATGGAGAAGATGCAGAAGTCCTCTCAGGCAAGATACAAGATAACCAAGAAGTATTCCGACGCTATGGAAAACCGCCATCAGTGGACGATTGCCGCCGTTCCCGGCGAAGCTTGGGCAAAGAAGGTGTTCCCGGGTCTTAGAAAGGGCGCGGCTATGGAAAAGCTCTGGCAGGCGATTTTAGAATCGGTATACGTCACTGACGATAACGACCCCATCGCCGTTTGGGAGAAGGTAAACGCTGACTTCAAGTCACGCTGTGACAAGCTCAACTCCTACCACTTCGACCACCTGCATTACAAGTCCGCAAACGGCACCGATTTCACCTGCTGGCTTATGCCAAAGAGCCGTTGGTGCGGCGGTGGAGAGATGGATTTGAACGGTCACTACTTTAACCCCAATATGCCCACTATCGAGATATTCACATCTCCCCAAAAGGGCAGAGCCGAAGGCAAGGTTGTTTCCACCAAGCCGCTTTCCTATCAGGGACAGCTGATTGAAAACTTCTGGTTTGAATTCAAGGACGGCAAGGTAGTCGACTATGGCGCAGAAAAGGGCAGAGAGCTTCTTGAAAAGATGGTGACCATGGACGAGGGCGCATCCATGATTGGAGAGCTGGCCTTGGTTCAGTACGACAGCCCCATCAACAACCAGAACATCCTTTACTACGAAACCCTGTTCGACGAAAACGCAAGCTGCCATATAGCGCTGGGCAGAGGATTTAGGGATGCTGTTGAGGGCTTTGAAAACCTTGAGGACAAGGACTTTGACGAAATGGGTCTTAACGATTCCATGATCCATGTTGACTTTATGATAGGCTCGGAGGATATGGAGATCACCGGCTACACTAAGGACGGCAAGGCGGTTAAAATCTTTGAGAACGGCAATTTTGTGATATAAGCTTGTGATAATATGAAGACAGCCGCGGTGAAAATCACTGCGGCTGTTTTTGTATAGCTTATAAGTCGTCACTTTCAGATTTATTAATCCAGATATCCGACAATTCCAACGTGCTCGCCATCCTGCGGCAGTTCAAGTGCTCCCGATTCCTTCGCTGCATAGCCGAACCAGCCGGAAAGGGTCCACAGGGTTATATGCGGGCAGTAGTACTCGATAAGCTCCTTGGAGTTTTCCGGGGTGAAATCGTAAAGATTTTCCTTCTGAAGCCTGCCTATTTCAATGAATATCTGCCTGAGCGCTTCAAATTCGTCGGATATGATTTTCTGTATCTTGCTTAGCGCAGAACGCTTGAAGAGCGGAATCTCGTTGACAGCCAGCTCATTGGGGTCGTAGCTTGCGCTTTCGCCCAGACAGGCAAACATAATATAGGTTGTACTCGGACGCTCGACGTATGAATGTTCGCCGGCATAGCCATTATATCCATATTCCCCCTGCACATCGCCCATGTCCTCCAAAGCATAGACAACACCCGTAGTATTCTTATAAAGCGGACGGAATTTTGCGCCGCCGTCGGTCTCACACATGGCGCGTATGCAGAAGTACGCATACAAATCCCACAAAAGTGCTCTTTCGGAAACAGTACCACGCTCAAAGCCGATTGTAAGAATTTCGGGCAGCTTGGCTTTTATGCGGGAAAGAACATCCCCGATTCGAGCGATAAAGCGCTCGCTCATCAGCTTATAGGTCTTGTTGACATACTCACTCGGAAGCATTAAGATGTTTGACTGGTATTTGTCGCCCTGCTTTTTAAGCAAGCCATAGCGCATGAGCAGTTCGATTTCATCCTCGATATACATACTTGCCACACCGAGCTCCACCGATAGCTGCAAAACGGTCATAGGCTCGTAATAGGTGGCGTGGATTATCTGGGTTGCAAGCTTTCTGGCTAAAAGCATATCGAATTCAATGCTGTTTTCTCCACATATAATTGATGTGATTTGTATAGGTGAAGCCTTATAGCTCTTTTCACCGAATTCTCTTGTCATATGAATACCCTCCTTCAGAATTTTACGTGATTTAAATAGGATGACCTTGACCGTTTCCGGCGTGAAGCCGTATTTTGAGGCTATCTCGCGGACGGAAAGACCGTCGAAGTAGTAAGCCACCGTGCACACGCGGTATCTAAGGCTTAACAGCGCCAGCTCCCGCCGCAGGGAGTTCAGCTCTTCTTTGTCGCAGATGTCCGACAAAACGTCCTCGCAGTCGGGAAGGTTTTCGTCTATCTCCGCCGATGGATGGCGGGTTTTGCGGCGCAGATAGTTTTTATATGTATTCGAGGCTATCTGCCAGACAAAGCCGTAAAAGGCCTCGTCGCACTTTAGCTTTTCGGCGCTTTCGATTACCGCGGTTATGATGTCCGAGCACAAATCCTCGGCGTCAGCTGGGTTTGATACCCTCGAAAGCGACCATACATATATGGTTTTCATGTTCTGCGAAACAAGCTCGCCTGCTCTTTTTGATGTCATATAAGCCACCCTTTTTTCTTTCCTGAAAGATCTTTCATCTGTATAGTAACCGCAGGAGGGGGATGGTTAACGCAGTTTTGAAATTTTTTCGGGATTTTTTAATCGCCCGATAGGCCGCGTTTCACAGCAGTGAAACACTTAGCTTACGAAGCGAATATAACTTTAAATTGTATTGTAAAAAACTCCCGCCCCACCGTCATAAAGGAGCGGAAGTAAAATAATTCAACATAAGGGGATTCATATTGTTTCAACAAAGATGGAAGTTCAAATAACAAGTAAAGTACAATCAGTCTTTAAAATAACGAATCTACATAGGCATTGTTTCTAATCTTAGAAGGCGATTGCATGAGAAATATATATTAATCCTCAAGAATAAACCCACACAATTCCTTAAAATCGTCATAGCATTTTTCACAAAGCCAACAGTTGCAAGTATCCGTAAGCCTATATCCGCTGTGTAGGTCACCGTCATATTCGCTTATGGTTTCAAAACAAAACTCACAATGGGCATGATCCCCCAAACATTTCCCATGGTAATCCATCTTTTTCACATGAGTATTAAACAGTCTTTTATTTAAAAAAGAAATACGCCAATCGTTTTCTTCAATCAATTCAAGCCCTCCATTGTTAATCCGTTCCTTACCTCATCACAGCGAATCACCGCAAGTATAAGCAAATGCAGAAATGAGCAGCTCACTTCAAGTGTATGAGCGACATCACTTATCACAGCGAAGCGACATCTCCCGATAAATCTCTTCCGCCGCGACCTTGCTGTCATCGAACGCCTTAGACATAGCTTCAAGCTTTGCATCGTCGTTGACGGTGCGGGCACAGAGGACGGCTATATCCTCCTCGCTTTCCGCCGAGACCGCCGCACCCTTGTCCAGCATGAATTCAAGATTGTTCTGCTCGCAGCCGGCAACGGCGTTTACAAGCAGCATCGGAAGGTGCTTAATACGCGCCTCACTTATGCTGAGTCCGCCCGGCTTGGTTATATAAAGGTCGCAAGAGTCCATAAGCAGCGAGATATCCTTGACAAAGCCCTCTATCCTTATATTCCAGCTGTCCTTATACAAAAACTGCAAAATCACCCTTAGCATTTCATTCGTGCCGCAGATTACGGTTAAAATGCAGTTCTGTCCGAGCGTGTGCTTAAGCTCGGATGTCAGCTTGGGGATGGGACCGCAGCCCATGCTTCCGAACATCATGACCACATGGCGGGAGCTTTCGGGGATGCCAAGCTTCCGCTTAGCCTCCACCTTGGGGACGCGCTTATAAAACTCCGGGCGCACCGGTATTCCGGTTATAGCCCTGAGCTTTTCACGCGGGATTCCGTTTGCGGAGTAGAGGTCTACAAGCTCCTCGTCCGGCACAAAATAAAGGTCGCACCTTGTCTCCTCGGTTATGGGAGCAAAGGTGTAGTCGGTTGCAATAAAGCAGGAGCGGATTATACCCTTAAGCTCCGGATGGTCGTCAATAAGCTGAGTTATCATCAGAGCAGAGAATACGTGCGGGCAGATAATGCAGTCGTAATTCCCGGCGCGGATGTAATCATAGAGCTTTGAAGAGCCGGATACCAAGAATTTGCGGATAATGCTCTTATCCTTAAAAAGCTCGGGGTGGGATTCCGCGATTTTATATCCGGCGTCCGAAACCTTGGGCAGATAGCGGTAAAGCCGGGTGTGCCAGTTGCCGATTATCTGCGAAGCGGATTCAGAAATAAAGGAGAGCGAATCTATAGAATCGCACACAACATCGTGCAAAGAAAACGCCTGTGCGACTGCGCGTGTTACCGAATTGTGTCCCTGACCGGTATTGCAGGTTAAAATCAGTGCTTTCATATTTATATATCCTTATTAAAATGTCATAAAACCATAGTGCGGATCGTTTTACTTATTTTTGTCTGGAAATGTTCGAAAAATCAGGCGCAGAACCCATTGTACGGAGGTTTTGTGCCCACTTTTTGCTTTCATTTCAGGCGAAAATTAGTAATATTATTATACTATTATTTGCAATGAAAGTCAATCGAAAAAACTCGCCTAAGACCGGAACAAAATTCCAAATCTCAGGCGAGCAAAAATTATTTGATTTTAAGCGGATATTATACTATTCCACCGTTATCCTTGTGACATAGTTCATGCTTTCGGCAACCTCGGAAAAATCATATATGGCGGTTATTTCGTATGATTCGCCCCCATTAAGCCGAAGATAGAAATCAAGACTGCATCTTCCGCCGTAGACATCCGAATACACTGTTTTCCCGGATGAATCCTTGACGGTAAAGGTCACATATGCGTTTGAATCCCCGGGATAGCTTGTAAGGGTAAATTTATAATCGCGGGTTTCCGGAGCTTCAAAGCTGCCGAAGCTGCGCGAAAATTCGGGTTCTGCGCCGTCCCAATTCTCGGTCGAGCTATAAGAGAATACGCCGTTGGAAGCATCCACCGTGCTGCCGCCCATATAAAGCGATACGCTCAGTGCAAACAATGCAACCATTATCGCGGTGGCGGTGCATACGGCAATCATCATGCTTCTTTTGCTCTTCTGCTCGGGGCAAGCGGTATCGCCGATGATTCCTATAGAGCCGGCTTCATCGGCATAAGACAGCTGCTCGGGCTGATTGGCAGAAAGTTCGGACAATTCATCCTCGTGCTTTGGCATATGGGAGTGCCTGTATGCAAGGATCTCCGCCATCTTCTTGGGTCTTAAAAGGAATATGACTAAAATAACGTAGGGTATCATGGATACGAACATGAAGGGGGTATAGGTGGAAATCTCGCCTATAAGTGAACCGCCCTTTGTTACACCGGCGGTGAACGCTCCGCAAAGGTCGTTAAAGCCGTGGACGAAGGCAAGCACCCAGATATTTCGGCAGCGATAGTATATAGCGGTGAGAGCCATACCCATCATACAGGCAGCAGCCGCCTGCACCATCGAGCCGACTACAACAGACATATCCACATAATACCCGCCGCTGGATGACGCCTGAATCGCAGAAATGCAGTTTCCGAGGTGCATAAGTCCAAAGACGAATCCCGAGCCGATAACAGCCGTCCATACACCCGCCTTGTCGGTGGCGTGCTTGTCGTAGAACAGATTTGCGATGATTCCGCGGAAAAAGGTCTCTTCGGTGAAGCCGATAAGAAATACCGTCGCCACGAATACGGCTATTTTCCAGGGCACTTCGATTCCCGGGCTTTCAGAATCATTCATCAATAACACAAGCGACACGATAAGTGAATACAGCCCGCCGACGATAAAATACATCGAGGCAAGAAGCCCTTTGCCAAAGCCGTTGCCGCGTTCGCCCCATATCTTCCATACCTTGAAGATCGCAGCCATCGCAATCGCTGCAAGGGCGGTAATACACTCGCAGCTGCCCTGCATAACCCAGTCGCCGTTGGTGTAGAGGAACGCAGGACCGAATTTGATAAGTAGCGCACCCGCAACGTTCATCACAAAGAAGAATACTACCATGACTATAATTCCGAACACTATAGGGTGTCGGCGGCTCACCGAAAGATTTTTATTCATATTATGTCCTTTCTAAATCAAAGAGCGGCTATAAACCTATAGCACAGCTATAAACCTATAGCATAGCTATAGACTGCTCTATCTTTGCAAGCTTTTCCTTTGCCTTGGCAAGCTTAGCCTTTTCGCTCTCGACGAGCTGGGCAGGTGCTTTAGCCAGGAATCCGGGATTGTTAAGCTTGCCTGAAATGATGGTTATATCCTTTTCAACTGAGGTCTTTTCCTTTGTAAGCCTTGCAAGCTCCTTGTCCTTGTCTATTATCTCACTTAAGGGGATGAACAGGCGCGCCGCATCTGTGACGCAGGCAACGGCATCGGCAATTTGCGGGTCTTCATTGCTTATTTCCACCTTAGAAGCGTATGCAAGTCGCTCAAAGAACATGATACCCTTTTTAAAGGTTTCAACCTCGTCAGTCTCGATAAACAGCTCTGCCTTCTTGGACGGCGGGACATTCATTTCCGCTCTGCGGTTTCTTACCGACTTGATGGCGGCTATTATCTTTTCAAAGTCGGCTTCCTCGTCAGGATAATCAAGCTCATTTTCGTAAACCGGGAAGCGCTCCAGCATAAGCGGGGTTCCGCCCTTAAGCGCTTGCCAAATCTCCTCGGTGATAAACGGCATGAACGGGTGCAGAAGCTTAAGGATCCTTATTATCGCCCAGACAAGTATGGTCTGCGCGCTTTCGGCGGTCTTTCCGCCGGCGTTTATGCGGGGCTTGGTAAGCTCGATATACCAGTCGCAGTAAACATCCCAGATGAAGTCATAAAGCTTGGAAACAGCTACGCCCAGCTCGAACTTTTCAAGATTTTCATTCACTTCCTTGGCAAGCTTATTCAGCTTAGAGACAAGCCACTTATCCTCTAATTCCAGATGCTCGGGGAGCTCGCCGGTTACCTCGAAGTCCTCCGGCAGGTTCATCATGATAAACCTTGTGGCGTTCCAAAGCTTGTTGGCAAAGTTGCGGCTTGCTTTAACCTTCTCATCCGAATAGCGCATATCGTTTCCGGGGGAGTTGCCGGATGCTAACATGAATCTTAAAGCGTCCGCGCCGTACTGGTCGATAACCTCGAGCGGGTCAATGCCGTTGCCGAGGGATTTTGACATCTTCCTGCCCTGTGAATCCCTTACAAGACCGTGGATAAGGACAGTATCAAACGGCTTTTCGTGCATATGCTCCATGCCCGCAACTATCATGCGTGATACCCAGAAGGTAATGATATCGTAGCCTGTAACAAGGGTCGAGGTGGGATAGAAGTAGTCAAGGTCATTGGTCTTTTCCGGCCAGCCTAAGGTTGAGAACGGCCAGAGAGCCGAGCTGAACCAGGTGTCTAAGGTGTCGGAGTCCTGGCGCATTTCCTTGCCGCACTTGGGGCAATAAGCCTTATCTTCCTTAGTTACAACCGTCTCGCCGCAGTCGTCGCAGTAGAACGCTGGGATTCTATGACCCCACCACAGCTGACGGGAGATGCACCAATCCTGAGTATTTTCCATCCAGTGGAAATAATTCTTATCAAATCTTTCGGGGACAAATTTGATATCCCCGCTTCTTACAACGTCAATAGCAGCTTTTGCAAGCGGCTCCATCTTAACGAACCACTGAAGGCTGAGCATAGGCTCTATTGTGGTGCCGCAGCGGTAGCAGGTGCCGACCTCATGCTTTAAATCCTCGATTTCGGCTAAGAAGCCGCCAGCCCTAAGGTCTTCGACAATCGCCTTGCGGGCTTCATAGCGGTCCATTCCGGCGTATTTGGGATAAGCCGCAGTTATCTTAGCATCCTCGGTCAGAACTACCTCCATTGGCAGATGGCAGCGTTTGCCAACCTCGAAGTCGTTGGGGTCGTGCGCCGGGGTAATCTTAACACAGCCGGTACCCTTGTCGAGCTGGGCGTGCTCATCGGCAACTATCGGAATCCTTCTGCCGACTAAGGGCAGAACGCAGTACTGTCCTATCAAATCCTTATATCTTTCATCATTGGGGTTGACGGCTACAGCAGTATCACCCAAAAGGGTTTCGGGTCTGGTTGTTGCAACCTCTACATATCCTCCACCGCCGACAAGGGGATAGCGGATATGCCAGAAGTGACCGTCCTGCTCCTCATAGTTAACCTCGGCGTTGGAGATAGAGGTCTTGCAGTGCGGGCACCAGTTTATAATCCGCTCGCCGCGATATATTAGACCTTTTTCGTAGTACTTGCAAAATACCTCTTTAACCGCCTTGGAGCAGCCTTCGTCCAAGGTAAAGCGCTCACGCGACCAGTCGCAGGAGGAGCCCATCTTTTTAAGCTGGGAGATGATTCTTGAGCCGTACTTATCCTTCCAGTCCCATGCGCGCTTTAAGAAGCCTTCCCTGCCGATATCGTCCTTGGAGATGCCTTCCTTGCGCATGGCTTCAACTATCTTTGCCTCAGTCGCAATAGATGCGTGATCCGTCCCGGGGAGCCACAGCGTTGCATAGCCGGACATACGCTTATAGCGAATCAGAATATCCTGTAGGGTATTGTCCAGCGCGTGACCCATGTGAAGCTGACCGGTTATGTTCGGCGGGGGGATAACGATGGTGTACGGCTTCTTATCCGGGTCGGCAGTCGCCTTGAAGCAGTCATTTTCGAGCCAGTACTGATAGATTTTATCCTCTACCTCTTTAGGCTCGTAAAGCTTTCCTAATTCTTTTCTCATTGGTTTACAGTCCTTTCGTACCATTTGTTTTTGGGACAAAAAAAGCTCGCCCCAAAGATTTACTTTGAGACGAACAGCATAATCGCTATCCGCGGTACCACTCAAATTGACAGCTCTCTCCCCTGCTGAAATCGCAGAATGACAGAATCCGTCCTCTTTTGCAAGCCCTTTAACGCGGGCGGGCGGGCGAAGTCTACTTACCCGAAGGGAGATGTCTCCCCGAGCTTTCTTTTCGCCGGCTGATAAAGCTACAAAGCGGTAATCCTAACCGTGCGGGCTTTCACCATGCTTATCTTTTGTGATAAGCGCCGTCCGCCTCTCTTGACCGTATTCCTGCCGCCACTCTTCGTCTTAGCCTTTATTGAAATCATCATAACACGCAGAATGTGATTTGTCAATACAAATAAACGCAAAAAATGCCGCAAAGCTGCGGCAAATTTGCTTTAATCGGTTATCGTGGGGTCTGAAGCTTCTATTATTTCCTCTTCGTCGGATGGTTCCGGCTCGCTGACATCATCGTAGGATATTTCATTCATGTAAATCCTTTCCACCTGCGGTGCGGAGGTATACAACAGTATCTCCCCGACATTGGCTTCGAAATATATTGAAGTGGAATACTTTGTATACCAGACAGGCTTGCGCTCCTCGGGGACAAAGCCATCCAAAAACGCTTTGATTCTTGAAACGTATTCATCGCTCTTAACTTCATCAAATGCGTCGAAGTACTTCATTTCCTCCGGAACAGAAGCAGTGGAGGCGCCGTCCTCCACAGGTCCTACAACCGGAATCATATCCGGCTCGGAGTACGGATAACTAAGACCGTATTCGGCTAGGACGCGTGCGTCGATTTCCTCATCTGTGGGTCTGGCAATAAGGACTTCTATTCTTATAAGCTCATCCGGCTGAGCATTCGCTACCCATTCCCTCAGCTCAGGCGTGAGCTTTTCGGGGCGCTCGGCAATGGCTTCGGGCTCGGGCAGTGGGACATCCTCGGCTGTGGTTTGGGAAGTCTTGGGCTTTTCGGTAGTTGTGGATTTGGTCTTTTTGGTTTTGGCGGTGGTCTTTTGCGTGGTCTTGGCTGTAGTCTTCTCGGTCGGCTTTGTTGTGACCGCTTCGGTGGTTGGCTGGGTGGATGGTTCGGTGGTCGGCTCTGTTGACGGTTCGGTGGATATCTGCGTATCCTCGACCGTTGTATGCTCCGGTGTCGGCTCTGTAGATACTTCCGTCGGCAGGGATACGGAAGTGATATCCCCGGTAGACGGAGGTTCCTGCGAAGTCTTATCGCGCTCTGCGCAGGATGAGAGCAGGATGATCGCGGATGAAACAGCGATAATTATTTTAGTCGGCTTGGTTTTCATATGACCTCCTTTTATAAACCATATATGAGATGTTTTACTTATGACTTTATTTTACCGTCTCCGCGAATAGATGTCAAGTCTTGATAAATGGTGTGCGGGGCACATCCCGAAAGAAACTGTATAAATTGTGCAAAATCGTTGACATCAGACTTGAATTATGGTATAGTATGATAAGAAAATTATATTATGGAGGTCAAATTATGGCATATATTATAGGTGTAGATATCGGCACAAGCGGCACCAAAACCGTTTTGTTCGACGAAGCGGGCAAGGTTATCGCTTCAAAAACCATTGAATACCCAATGTATCAGCCCCAGAACGGCTATGCGGAGCAGGACCCTGCAGACTGGGCTAACGCTGCAATCAAAACCATCAAGGCTGTAGTTGCGCAGTCGGGCGTCAAGAAGGAAGACGTTAAGGGAATCGGTCTTTCCGGTCAGATGCATGGCTTGGTAATGCTCGATAAGGACAACGAAGTCATCCGCCGCTCGATTATCTGGTGCGACCAGCGCACCGCCAATGAGGTCGACGAGATGAACCGCGTTCTGGGCAGAGAAAAGCTTATAGAAATCACTGCGAACCCCGCTCTTACCGGCTGGACTGCCGCTAAGATCCTCTGGGTAAAGAACAACGAGCCCGAGAATTACGAGCGCTGCCGCCACATCCTTCTGCCGAAGGACTACATAAGATTCGTTCTTACCCACGAGTACGCCACCGAGGTTTCGGACGCTTCGGGTATGCAGCTTCTGAACGTCGCCGAGAGAGACTGGTCGGACGAGGTTATAGAGACACTTGGGCTTGACAAGCATATGCTCGGCAAGGTTTACGAATCCTGCGAGGTCACCGGTGGTCTGACTAAGGAAATCGCCGAAGAGGTCGGGCTGTGCGAAGGCACTATAGTTGTCGGCGGCGCGGGTGACAATGCTGCGGCTGCTGTCGGCACAGGCGTTGTTGAGGACGGCAAGGCGTTCACCACAATAGGCACCTCCGGCGTTGTATTCGCTCACACCTCCAAGGTCACTATAGATAAGCTCGGAAGGGTTCACACATGCTGTGCGGCCGTTCCCGGATGCTGGCACGTCATGGGTGTTACTCAGGGCGCGGGTCTTTCCTTGAAGTGGTTCAGGGATAACTTCTGCAACGCCGAAAAGGAAACCGCCAAGATGATGGGCGTTGACACCTATTATCTTATGGACAAGGAAGCAGACACCGTTCCGATAGGCGCGAACAGGCTTCTTTACCTTCCCTACCTGATGGGCGAAAGAACCCCCCACCTTGACCCCGATGCAAGAGGTGTATTCTTCGGTCTTTCCGCCATGCACGAAAAGAAGGATTTGCTCCGCGCAGTAATGGAGGGCGTTTCCTATTCGCTTCGCGACTGCGTTGAGGTGTTCAGACAGATGGACGTTAACGTTTCGGATATGATGGCCTGCGGCGGAGGCGGCTCCAGCCCGCTGTGGAGACAGATGCTCGCCGATTTGTACGCCTGCCCTGTTAAGACGGCTTCCTCCAAGGAAGGTCCCGCATTGGGCGTTGCGATACTTGCGGGCGTCGGTGCAGGAATCTATTCAAGTGTGCCGGAAGCTTGCTCCGCTGTCATCAAGACGGACAAGATTCAGCAGCCTATTGCCGAAAATGTTCCCAAGTATGAAGAGTGCTACAAGCTCTATACAGAGATTTATCCTGCACTCAAAGCAAGCTACAAGAAGCTTGTCAACATCTAATTAAGCCTTATAGTTTTTTCATAAACACCCCTTTCAACCCTGCGGCGGATGGTTCATAGCGAATCATCCGCCGTGGGCGTTTTTTGTATATTTTCGGGACGTGTGACAATTAATGCTCGATATCTACAGGTTAAAACTTCGAGCACTTCGAGCATTTATATACAAATATGCAGTAATTATTCAATAAAAGTGTATAATTTTATAATAACTACTATATTAATTAGGTGACAACCTTTTTTATGTTCTATTGCGTGAACAAATGTTCATTTTTAACAAAATTATAGTATTATTTTAGTGAAATTTATCAGCAATATTAAGCATGATATCAGATAAAATGCTCGAAGTGCTCGAAGTTTTCTCTCGGCACGCTTCGAGCATTTTTCTCCCGATAACGAGCATTTGCCCGCTTTTGCCACTTGTAATGTTCCATCCCCCGCTGGGCGAGCCATCCCAAAAAAGCAAAAAAACTCCGCCGTCCGAGATAATCCCCGAACGGCGAAGCCATCAATCTTAAAATCCGTCGACACACGTTTCACCACGTGAAACGCTTGACTCCTCAACGCGCCGCAAGGCGCACATCACAGCGAGCGAAGCCGCGTTTCACGGAGAGAAACGCTTGCATCACTTATCACAGCGAACGCCAGTGAGCGACATCACTTAAAGTACTTCACTTAAAATACTTTACCGCTGCCTCAAACATCCGTATATTATAGTTTCCGGGGACGTTGCGGTAAAGACCCGCGCCGACTCTCTCCGAGTGTCCCATCTTGCCGAACACTCTGCCGTCGGGGGATGTAATACCCTCAATCGCGTAGGCAGAATCGTTGGGGTTGAAGTGGATATCGCCGGTGGCATTGCCCGTAAGGTCGACGTACTGGGTAGCAATCTGACCGTTTGCCGCGAGCTGGCGAATCAGCTCCTCGCTCGCAAGGAATCTGCCCTCGCCGTGGGATATCGGGACGTTTACAATATCGCCGACATTCATAAGGCTTAACCAAGGCGACTTGTTCGAGGCTATGCGAGTGCGCACTATTCTGGACTGGTGGCGGCTGATGGTGTTAAACGTCAGCGTCGGGCAGTTCTCGTCAGTATCAATAATCTTGCCATACGGCACAAGACCCAGCTTTATAAGTGCCTGGAAGCCGTTGCAGATTCCGCACATAAGGCCGTCTCTCGATTCCAAGAGCTCGGTAACGCCTTCCTTGACTGCCGCGTTGCGGAAGAATGCGGTTATAAACTTGCCGCTGCCGTCCGGCTCGTCTCCGCCGGAGAAGCCGCCGGGAATGAATACCATCTGAGCGTCTTTGAGCTTATTCGCGAAGCTCTCAACGCTCCGGGATATGCCCTCCGCCGAAAGGTTGTTTATGACTAAGATTTCAGGCTCTGCGCCGGCGTCAGCAACCGCCTTTGCGCTGTCGTATTCACAGTTTGTGCCGGGAAATGCGGGGATGAGAACCTTGGGCTTGGCGGTCTTAATAGCCGCAGACTTGTGCTCCGATACGCTGTAGCTGAAGTTTTCAAACTTGGTTCCGCTGTTTTTGATGTTGCAGCTGTAGACGCTTTCGAGCTTGTTTTCGTAAGCTCCGAGAAGCTCATCTAAGCCTATGCTCTCGCCGCCGAGGGTTATCTTGCCGTCTGCGGTGGTCTCGCCCAGAAGCTCGCCATCGATGTCGGCGGTTGCTTCCAATATGAAGGACGCGTAATCATATCCGAAGAGTTCGTTTACGGTTGCATTATCTGCATACTTGAAGCCAACGCCGTTGCCGAAGCACATCTTCATGATTGCTTCCGCGATACCGCCCATTCCGGGGGTGTAGGCGCTGACTGCCTTGCCCTCGCGCAGTATATCGGTGACCTTATTGTAAAGAGCTATCAGCGAATCGGTCTTGGGCAGACCGTTGTCGTCAAATTCAGGGCGAAGGATGTATACCTTGTGTCCTGCCGCCTTGAACTCGGGGGATACTATATCGCCGACCTTTTCGGTGGTTACAGCGAAGGATACCAGCGTGGGCGGAACGTCCAGATCCTCAAAGGTGCCGCTCATGGAGTCCTTGCCGCCGATAGCGCCTATTCCCAGCTCTAACTGAGCCTTGAACGCGCCCAAAAGTGCAGCTAAGGGTTTGCCCCAGCGTCTGCCTTCCTTGCCCGGATGCTCGAAGTACTCCTGGAAGGTCAGGTATACATCCTCGAACTTAGCGCCCGAAGCTATCAGCTTGCAGACCGATTCAACCACAGCAAGATAAGCGCCGTGGTAAGGGCTGTTTTCGGTAATGAAGGGGTTATAGCCGAACGCCATAAGCGAGCAGTCGTCGGTGTGCTTCTTCTCGACGGAAATCTTCTGAACCATCGCCTGAATCGGGGTGAGCTGGTTCTTGCCGCCGAACGGCATTAAAACTGTTCCCGCGCCGATAGTGGAATCGAACCTTTCCGAAAGGCCGCGCTTTGAGCAGATGTTTAAATCCTGCGCCAAAGCCATATAATTCTCTTTGAATCCGCCAGAAACCGTCTTTTCAATGCTCTTGGGGGCGGCGGGGGTGATGTTAATATGCTTGTCCGCGCCGTTGGAGTTTAAGAACTCGCGGCTGATGTTTACTATTTGCTTGCCGTTCCAGTTCATAATAAGCCTTGGCTCTGCCTTAACGACAGCAACCGGGCGCGCCTGCAAATTCTCGGTGGCAGCAAGCTCTAAGAATCTCGAAACGTTTTCCGGCTCGACGACTACCGCCATTCTCTCCTGCGATTCGCTTATTGCAAGCTCGGTGCCGTCCAAGCCCTCGTACTTCTTTGGCACGGCGTTGAGGTCGATTTCAAGACCATCCGCCAATTCGCCGATAGCAACCGACACGCCGCCCGCGCCGAAGTCGTTGCAGCGCTTAATCATAAGGCAGGCTTCTTTATTGCGGAACAGGCGCTGGAGCTTTCTTTCCTCGGGCGCGTTGCCCTTCTGGACTTCTGCGCCGCAGGTTTCGACCGAGTGGGCATTGTGGGACTTCGACGAGCCGGTAGCTCCGCCGATACCGTCTCTGCCGGTGCTTCCGCCCAAGAGGATAACTACATCTCCGGGTGCGGGAACCTCACGCCTTACGTTCTCCGCCGGGGTCGCAGCGATTACCGCACCTATTTCCATGCGCTTAGCGGCATAGCCGGGGTGATAGATTTCATCAACAATGCCCGTTGCAAGACCGATTTGGTTGCCGTAGGAGGAATATCCCGCGGCGGCGGTAGTAACAAGCTTTCTCTGCGGAAGCTTGCCCTTGATGGTATCACTTATAGGAACGGTCGGGTCGGCCGCGCCGGTGACGCGCATCGCGCCGTATACATATGATCTTCCCGAAAGAGGGTCGCGAATAGCTCCGCCTATGCAGGTGGCAGCTCCGCCGAAGGGCTCTATCTCGGTGGGGTGGTTGTGAGTCTCATTCTTGAACAGCAGAAGCCAAGGCTCGCTCGCGCCGTCTACATCCACGTTGATTTTAACCGTGCAGGCGTTGATTTCCTCGGATTCATCCAGCTTGTCGAGCTTGCCGTGAGCTTTCAGATACTTCACTGCAACCGTAGCCAAATCCATCAGGCAGATTGGCTTGGTTCTGCCAAGCTCCTTTCTTACTGCCAGATACTGCTCATAGGCGGACTGCAACAGCTCATCCTCAAATGTAACATTGTCAATAACCGTCAGGAAGGTGGTATGGCGGCAGTGGTCAGACCAGTAGGTGTCTATCATCCTGATTTCGGTGATGGTAGGGTCGCGGTGCTCCGACTTGAAGTAGTCCTGACAGAAGGCTATATCATCCGCGTCCATGGCAAGACCGTACTGCGTTACAAAGTCCTCAAGACCCTTCCTGTCGAGCTTTGTGAAGCCCTCGAGGGTGCGCACCTCGGTGGGGATGTCATATTTAATATTCAGGGTTTCCGGCTTTTCAAGGGCGGCTTCGCGCGCTTCAACCGGGTTGATAACGTATTTTTTGATTTCCGCGATTTCGGCGTCGCTTAGCTCGCCGTAGAGGGCGTAGACCTTAGCCGTGCGAATCAAGGGGCGCTCCCCCTGCGAAATTATCTGTATGCACTGTGCGGCGGAGTCGGCTCTCTGGTCGAACTGACCGGGAAGGTATTCAACCGCGAACACATAAGCCCCCGACACGTCTATATCATCAGAAGCTATATCCAACTGCGGCTCGGAGAATACCGTTTTGGTGGCGTACTCAAAAAGCTCCGGGGTGATGTTTTCGGCGTCATAGCGGTTGAATATCCGCACGTCTTCTAAGGAAGATATCCCCAAAAACGCCTTAGCATCACTAAGCAATGCCTTCGCTTCGTGGGCGAGCTCCTTTTTCTTTTCCACAAATACTCTGTAAACCATTATATCTATGTCAATCCTTTCTATTTTTTGGCTGAAAGTGCTCTCTTGCCGATATCCCTGCGGTAGAAGGCGTTGCCGAAGCTGATTTTCGCAACCTTGTCATAAGCCGCCGAGATTGCATCTTCAAGGGTCGGTGCAACAGCAGTCACGCCTAAAACTCTTCCGCCGTTTGTCACAAGCTTGCCATCCTTTAAGGATGCACCGGCGACGTATACGCTCGGAAGAATCTCGGCGGGAATATCCATCTCGTAACCCTTTTCATACGCCACGGGATATCCCTTTGAAGCCATTATAACACAGCAGGCGCAGCCCGAATCGAATTCAACCTTGGTGTCCGAAAGTGTACCATTGGTGGTTGCCTGCATTACCGTCAACAGGTCGGATTTGAGAAGCGGCAGAACTACCTGAGTTTCGGGGTCGCCGAAACGGCAGTTATACTCAATCACCTTGGGGCCGTCGGCTGTAATCATCAGCCCGAAGTATAGGCAACCCTTGAAGGTTCTGCCCTCTTTATTCATGGCGTCAATCGTGGGCAGGAAGATTTCTTTCATACAGCGCTCGGCTATATCCTCGGTGTAATATGGATTCGGCGTGACAGTTCCCATGCCGCCGGTGTTCAGACCCTCGTCGTTGTCCAAGGCGCGCTTGTGATCCATCGAGCTAACCATCGGCACAACCGTTTTGCCGTCGGTAAAGCTAAGAACAGACACCTCGGGACCTTCTAAGAACTCTTCAATTACGACCTGATTGCCGCTGTCGCCGAATTTTTTATCCTGCATGATTTCCTTTACGGCGCTAAGCGCTTCTTCGCGGGTCATGCACACGATAGCGCCCTTGCCCAAGGCAAGCCCGTCCGCCTTTACAACGGTCGGAATCGGGGCGGTCTTTAGGTACTCCAAAGCCTTTTCGGCGCTGTCGAAGACCTCGTATGCCGCCGTGGGGATGCCGTATTTTTTCATGAGGTTCTTGGAGAACACCTTGCTGCCCTCGATAATGGCGGCGTTCGCCCTTGGACCGAAGCAGGGTATGCCCTTTGCTTCGAGCGCGTCCACACATCCCAAGACCAGCGGGTCGTCGGGCGCTACTACGGCGTAGTCTATCTTATTTTCTACGGCGAACTTAACTATACCGTCTATATCCTTTGCGCCGATATTTACGCATTCGGCATCATTCGCAATTCCGCCGTTTCCGGGGAGAGCGTAAATCTTTTCGACCGTTGGATTTTCAAGGAGCTTTTTTATGATGGCGTGCTCCCGTCCGCCCGAGCCTACTACTAAAAGCTTCATAGCACTCACCTAACCCATCAATGATGGAACAGGCGCATACCGGTGAACGCCATTACCATGCCGTACTTGTTGCAGCGCTCTATGCAGACATCATCTCTGATAGATCCGCCCGGCTCGGCAACATAGCTAACGCCGCTTCTGTGCGCTCTTTCAATGTTATCATCAAATGGGAAGAAAGCGTCCGAACCAAGCGATACGCCCTTGATGGAGTTAAGATACTCTCTGGCTTCTGCGTCTGTAAGCGGCTCGGGCTTAGTGGTAAAGTACTTCTCCCAAACGCCGTCCGCGCAGACATCCTCCTCGTTCTTGTTGATGTAGCCGTCGATAACATTGTCGCGGTCGGGTCTGCCTATTGTGGGCTTAAAGGGCAGGTTGAGGACTTTATCGTGCTGGCGCAGGAACCAAGTGTCTGCCTTGCCGCCTGCAAGCCTTGTGCAGTGGATTCTTGACTGCTGACCAGCACCAACGCCGATAGCCTGACCGTCGTAGGCAAAGCAAACCGAGTTGGACTGGGTGTATTTAAGGGTGATGAGCGAGATTATAAGGTCGCGCACGGCTTCCTCGGGCAGCTCCTTATTGTCGGTTACGATATTGGAAAGCAGATCGCGGTTGATTTTGAAGTTGTTTCTTCCCTGCTCGAAGGTTATGCCGTATACCTGCTTGTGCTCCTGCGGGGCGGGGACGTAATCGGGGTCAATTTTAACTATATTGTAGCTTCCCTTGCGCTTGGACTTAAGAATCTCCAAGGCCTCGGGCTCGTAGCCGGGGGCGATTATACCGTCCGAAACCTCACGCTTGATAAGCTTGGCGGTGGTGACGTCGCAGACATCCGAAAGCGCTACCCAGTCGCCGAACGAGCACATTCTGTCGGTTCCTCTTGCCCTTGCATATGCACAGGCGAGGGGGGAATCGTCCAAACCTTCGATATCGTCAACAAAGCAAGCCTTCTTTAGCTTGTCCGAAAGCGGGATTCCCACAGCCGCCGAGGTGGGGCTTACGTGCTTGAAGGAGGTTACAGCGGGAAGTCCGAGCGCCTCTTTCAGCTCCTTGACGAGCTGCCAGGAATTGAAAGCGTCCAAAAAGTTGATATAGCCCGGTCTGCCGTTCAAAATCTCGATGGGAAGCTCGCTGCCGTCGTGCATATAGATTTTAGAGGGCTTCTGGTTGGGGTTGCAGCCGTATTTAAGTTCAAATTCTTTCATTGCTTTATCCTCCGTTTATTTATTCTTGTTTATAAGCCTTGTTTCCTCTTTGCCGGTTTCAAGGTCGGTGTATATAACGTAAAGGGAAATTTTGTTGTCCTCGTTGAGATTAGCCCAAAGGGTATCGGTGAATTCATCGATATCATCCGGAATTGCAACTCTTTCAGGCTCACCCTGGAAGGTGGGAATCGGGTTGCCATCGCAGACGTAGGTGTGGATGAAGTGACCCAGACCCGCAATCGGCGAATAGCTGAACGCATAGCGGTTGCAAGCCGTACCCTCGGCATCGGCGCTCTTTAATATACTCATATCGTACTTAAAATCGCCGCCGTCAAAGGTGAGCATACCGCTGATTCTGGGGGTGAAGTTGGGCTTGTCCGGCTCGAACTCGCGCGAGGTCAAAGAGCCCGCGAAGCTGAGTCCGGCATTAACGCCGTTATAGATGGTGTCGGTCTGGTCGCCATTGGTGACTATAAGCTTGTTCTTAAGTCTTCTTACCGCGGCGTAGATGATAAGGCTGGGGTCCTCGACCTTTGAAGCGTCATACGGCTCGGTGAAGAGGGCGTTATCCCGCTCGACAAAGATTCTGTTGCGGCTGTTGGCGCTTCTTCCCATTATGAAGTAAGCGGAAACTGCCTTTTTGCCGTCAGCCGACTTGCCTATTACTATTCCTCTGCCGACGTAGGTATTGTCCTTTATAAGCTCGCCGATGTTGTTTATTGCATAGATGTTCATAATATAATCACTCCTATAATTATTTCTCGTTGATAATCTGCGCGCAGACCTTCTCCGCCGCCGCAGGGAGTATCTTCCACTCCGCCAGCTTCATTACCCGCTTTTGCAGGGTTTCGGGGGTGTCATCCTCGCGGATGGTGACCGCCTTTTGCATGATGATTTCGCCGCCGTCCGGGATTTCGTTTACAAAATGGACTGTTGCGCCGGTGACCTTTACTCCCTTTTGCAAAGCCGCTTCGTGAACCTTAAGCCCATAGAATCCCGCACCGCAGAAGGACGGTATCAGCGACGGGTGAATGTTGATTATCCTTTTGGGGTATCTCGATGTAAAGTCGGCGGAAAGTATACTTAAGAACCCTGCAAGGACGATAAGGTCTATCCCCTCGCTGTCCAAAAGACTGATGATTTTCTGTTCAAAAGCCTCCTGCGAGCCGAGTTCTTTTTTAAGAACCGTTTCGGCGCGAATTCCCGCCTTTTTGGCGCGTTCAAGCGCATATGCACCCGCCTTATTGGAGATTACAAGCGCTATTTTGCCGCTTTTAAGCTCGCCCTTGGCCTGAGCGTTTATCAGCGCCTGCAAATTCGTTCCCCCGCCGGAGACTAAAACCGCAATTTTGGCTGTTTTTTCCATGTGGCAACCATCCTTTCCGCAAAGCGTTATCGCTTATATTTATTCAAGAGTAATCTTAACGTCCGACTTGATTATCGAGCCCAATACATACGCCTGTTCGCCGCAGGATTTAAGTATCTCAATCGCTCTGTCGGCATCTTCGGGGGCTACTACTATGCTCATTCCAACGCCCATGTTGAAGGTGTTGAACATATCCCTCTCCGAGATTCCGCCGCGCTCGGCTATCAGCTTAAATATCGGCAGAACCTTAACGTCTGACTTAGCAATCTTAGCTCCCAGACCGTCCGGGATGCTTCTCGGGATATTCTCATAGAAGCCGCCGCCGGTGATGTGGGAGATTCCCTTTACCTTAACGCTCTTTAAAAGCTCCATAACTGGCTTAACATATATCTTGGTGGGAGTAAGAAGCGTCTCGCCGATGGATTTTCCGTCGAGGACATCTAAAGGTGTCTTGATGTCGGAATTTTCAACGTCCAGAACCTTTCTTACCAGCGAGAAGCCGTTGGAGTGAACGCCGCTGGAGGGCAGGGCGATTATAACGTCCCCCTCGCGCATGGTCTTGTTGTCTATAATCTTATCCTTATCGACTACGCCTACACTGAAGCCGGCGAGGTCATATTCGTCAACCGGGTAGAATCCGGGCATCTCGGCAGTCTCTCCGCCGATAAGAGCAGCATCCGACTGAACGCAGCCATCGCAAACGCCCTTGACGATATCGGCTATCTTTTCGGGATAGTTCTTTCCACAGGCGATATAATCAAGGAAGAACAGCGGCTTAGCCCCGCAGCAGATGATATCGTTTACGCACATTGCAACGCAGTCGATTCCCACGGTGTCGTGCTTGTCCATAAGAAACGCGATTTTGAGCTTGGTTCCAACGCCGTCGGTACCGCTGACTAAAACAGGCTTTTTAATGCCCTCAAGGTCGAGCTCGAACAGTCCGCCGAAGCCGCCGACATCAGAGCACACGCCCGCTGTCATGGTCTTGGCGATATGCTTTTTCATCAGCTCAACCGCCTTGTAGCCCGCGGTTATATCCACGCCCGCGGCGGCATAGCTCTCGGATTTTGAGATTTCATTCATGATTTTTATCGTCCTTTCTTTTTTCGTTGAAAGACAACAGCGCGAAAACTATAATCTCTATAATTCTCACGCTCTTGTTGCACTTATTTCAGGCTATAATGTACCCGATTTTTTGAGCACTTTAAGCCTGAAATTAGTGCTCTATTCCTTGCCGTTCCAGCAATACGTACATATATCGTCGGGGGATATGCCTATGGCTTCGCACAAACCGTCAAGCGTCTGAAACTCCAGCGAATCAAAGTGGAGTTTCGAGCAGATGGCCTTGCGCATTGCCTTACCGCGCTCGGTCGAAGCGTCGCTGTATTCATCCAGATGCTTCATACCCTCTTCGCCCTCTAATTCCATTATGGTGGCGCGGGTAATAAGCTCCATCTCGCTGGTGGAGCGGGAGAATGCTAAATACTTACAGCCGTACATAATCGGCGGGCAGGCTGAGCGCATATGAACGCTCTTAGCGCCGTTCTCGTACAAGAACTCAACAGTCTCTCTAAGCTGGGTTCCCCGAACTATCGAATCATCCACAAACAGAAGGTTCTTATCCCTGATAAGGTCGTGAACCGGAATCTGCTTCATCTTGGCGACCTTGTTTCTGTCCTGCTGGTTGGCCGGCATAAAGCTGCGCGGCCAGGTGGGGGTGTACTTTATAAACGGTCTTGCAAAGGGAACTCCCGATTTAAGGGAATATCCGATTGCGTGTGGTGTGCCCGAATCCGGCACTCCGCAGACGTAGTCGATACCCGGAAGGCTTCCCGAATCCATGTCGTTCTGCGCCATTATTTCGCCGTTGGCGTAGCGCATGGTCTCGACCGTCCTGCCCTCGTAAATCGAGGTGGGATAGCCATAGTACGACCACAGGAAAGCGCAGATGCGCATTTTCTTCTTGGGCGGCTGCAAGACCTCGACCCCATCGGGCGATATCTCCACAATCTCGGCAGGGCCAAGCTCGCGGATGGTCTGATAGCCGAGCTTTGTATATGCGAAAGCCTCAAACGATACGCAGTAGCCGTTCTCGCCATGTCCTATAGACACAGGCAGTCTGCCCAAATTATCCCTTGCGGCGATGATATTGCCGTTGTCCTTTAGGATGAGGATAGAAGCCGTGCCCTCGACAGTCTCCTGAACGAAACGTATACCCTCGGCGAAGCTGGGCTTCTGGTTGATTAAAGCCGCAACAAGCTCGCAGGAATTGATCTTTCCGCCGGTCATGGCGTTGAAGTGCCCGCCCTTGGAGAAGTATTTATCCAGAATTTCGTCGGTATTATTGATGATTCCTACTATGCAGATAGCATATGTGCCCAAAGCTGAGCGGATAAGAAGCGGCGCGGGGTCGGTATCATTTATACTGCCGATTGCCACAAAGCCCTTCATCTGCTCGAAGATATGCTCAAACTTTGTTCTGAACAGAGAATTTTCAATACTGTGGATATTGCGCTGCAGACCTATTTGCGGGTCATAAGCGGCGATTCCTCCGCTCTTTGTTCCTAAATGCGAATGATAGTCAACTCCGAAAAACACGTCGGAAATAACGTCGGTTTTTCCGACGGCTCCGAAAAATCCGCCCATAAAACTTTATCTGCCTTTCAAATAAATATCAGTGAACCGCTAATCAAGCGAAGAACAGCTTAGAAAGAGTCATAGGATCGATATACTTGCCGTCCTTGTAAACTCTCATATTGCCAGAAGCTATTTCGTCGATAAGCATAACCTTGCCATCGGAGTCGTAGCCGAACTCGAACTTGATGTCGTAAAGGTCAAGTCCCTTTGCCTTAAGGTCGTCGGCTACTATCTTGGTGATCTGCTGGGTCATTACCTTGATATCGTCGTACTGCTCGGCGGTCATAACACCAAGAGTAATAAGGCCGTCCTTAGTTACCAGCGGGTCGCCCTTTTCGTCGTTCTTAAAGGTGGTTTCAACGTATGCGGGAAGGTCTGCACCCTCTTCGCAATAATCGCTGTAGCGGCGGAAGAAGCTGCCTACTGCCTTATAGCGGCAGATTACTTCCAGACCCTTGCCGAATACCTTTGCAGGAAGTACTTCCATGGTGGTATCATCGAGATTAGCGCTTACGTAGTGGGTTCTGATTCCTGCGGCGTTGATCTTCTCGAAGAAGTAGATAGACATTCTGAGGTTGACGTCGCCCACGCCCTCGATGGTAAGTCCTACCGAGTTCTCTCCGGGATCGAAAACGCCGTCCTTGCCGGTGCAATCGTCTTTGAACTTAAGAAGATAATTTCCGTTGTCGAGTGAATAAACGTTCTTGGTTTTGCCTGTGTAAACTAACTGCATGATGATTCTCTCCTCTAATATATTAAAATTTTGAAAACTGATTTATTGCCTTACAAACCCAACTTAGCCATCAGCTCTATGCTCTATAGACCTAACTTTTCCATTACCTCGGCGTCCTTTTTGAGGACGTTTTCTGCACCCTTTGCCCTAAGGTCAACGAGCTTTTTGTAAAGCTCATCATCCGAAACGGCTAAGATTTCGGCGCAAAGCAAAGCGGCATTAACGCCACCGTTTATCGCAACGGTTGCAACAGGTATGCCGGATGGCATCTGAACCGTGGACAATAGAGCGTCAACACCGTCGAGTACTGATGATTTACAGGGTATGCCGATAACCGGAAGCGAGGTGTTTGCCGCAATCGCTCCCGCAAGGTGGGCGGCCATTCCTGCCGCGCATATAATCGCCCCGAAGCCGTTTTCACGGGCAGAGCGTGCAAAATCCCGCGCTTCGTCCGGGGTTCTGTGCGCCGAGTAGATGTGAACCTCGAAGGGGATTTCAAGGGATTTTAGGGTATCAACCGTTTTCTGAATGATTGGCAGGTCGCTGTCACTGCCCATTACTATTCCGATTTTTTTCATGATTGTAACTCCTTCCGCAAAGCTCAAAGATTATCTTCAATGAAATACAAAAGGGCGCACCCGTCCTCATTAAAAAGAACCAAGTGTGCCCAGACGGTCGGCAATCTGCTTGTTCGGCGTTTAACGCTTGACAAGCTTAAGTTTTCTGCTCCCATGCGGTACTCCGCCGACAGCCGGGGTGTAAGCCCCCGCTGTTTTTTCCGTCAGTCACAGAAAACAATATAAATTTGCGCTGAAACCGCATACAACGGCGGCTTTTTTGTTCGCCGTCAGCGGAAATAAAATTGCAATTCAAGTATAGCAAATAATTCGATTTTCGTCAAGGCTGACAAAGAAAAAATACAAACTTTGTCGAGTATCACAATACGCGGGGCGATATTTGCCGCATTCTTTGGCAGTAAGCTAAAATATGCGTTTACAGCACTAAAGCAGCCCCCGCAGGGTAGACCTGCGAGGGCTGTTTTGGAATGCTTCTTTCACGGATTTTGCGGGTTAGTGGGCGAAGTCGAAACGGGCGTCGTTGATGGTGATGTAGTCTATCTGGGCGATATCGAGGGGGACTTCAAAACTCAATACTGTCGCATCACGACCGTTTTCCTTGTCTTTGAATCCGCTCATATTGACCACCATGTGAGTTGTTTCAAATTCATTAGTGAAAAGATGCTCTGTGTAGGCTGTGCCGTCAAGCATATGAACTTCAAGAGGAGCTTTAAAGTAATAATCATAATGGTTCTTTCTTTCGTCTCCCCAACCCACGGAGGAATTATATCCGGCGGCGTAAAGCTGCTCCGCATCGGAATAAATTATAAGCTCATAAGGCGACAGCTCGGCGGTAGACTCTGCGTCCATTACCTGCGCGGTATTCGTGGACTTTATCGACTCCATGATACTTATCTGATCTACAGGCAGCCGCATTTCAACCTCTATGTCCTTAACGGTTTTAAACGTCTTATCTTTGCCTTCTATGGCAATATACCCGAGCCGCTGAAGCTTTATAACTATTTCATCCTCGGGGAGCTCAAATATATTGTTCCTGTGCAAAATACCGGTGATTATATCGCCCTCGCGCGAAAGTGTTCCGCTCATTCCGCCCGACCAATTAAAGTTTACATCTTCCCACTCAAACATATACTCCTCGCCCGGGCGTGCATCATCGGGGAGCTCCTGCGGGAGATCAAGACCTGCGGCGTTAAACTCGTATGTTATAAACAGACTGCGTTTGCTTGCGGAAACTGCAGTAATCTTTGCTTCCCCGGGTGCCGGCGGGGTATAGTTTTCAACCGCTCCGGCAGCGTCAACCACGCCGTTTACTTCCTCGGTCTGCGCTGTGGTTGTGCTTGTGGTTACCTCGTTTGCATAATCCTCGGGGTTCTGCATTATAGGCACCTCATCGGGAAGTCTGAAGCTCTGCTTGTTGCCCTCGAAATAATCCCCGAGCGTACTTATCTTGCTGATTCCAGCCGCCACCGCAGTTGCAGCCATAGTAACCACCAACGCCGCGGCTACCAAAATCGTTACCGTTCTTCTTTTATTCATAGAAATCTGTCTCCTTTCCTGTTCCTTACTGTCGTCAAGAACTTCTTCCAAAAACTTTTCGTCCACGGCATTCATTGCCTCTAAAAAAGGATATTTTTTCATCGCTTGTGCTCCTTCCCGAGAATATGGCTTCTAAACTTGCTCCTTGCTCTGAAAAGCAGCGATTTTACCTTGCTTTCAGATATACCCATATCGGCGGCTATCTGGGGGATGGTGTCTAAAAAGAAAAATCTTTTTAAGAACACCTTGCGGGATTCCGGGCGCAGTCCCTCCAAGAATTCGTTTAAGACCATCTTAAAATCGACGTCCTCGAACGCTTGGGGCGATATTCCATCCGAGAGGGTTTCTTCAAGCTCGTCGAGGGATATTTCCGCGTGGGCGGAACGCTTTTCGGCGAGACTGTAGCGAAGCTGATTGAATGCCATATTGCGGACAATCTTGCAGGAATAAGCCCGCAGATTTTCGGGACTTTCGGGCGGGATGGATCTCCAGAGCGAAAGGTAGACGTCGTTTACACATTCCTCCGACGCCCCACTTTCGCCGAGAATTTTTTGGGCAATGCCGCTAAGCAGACTGCCGTATTTTTCCTGAGTAGCCGAAACAGCAAGCTCATCGCGCGCAAAATAAAGCTCTATTATCTGTTTGTCGTCCAAGGGTTTCCCTCCTTTAATGTCCTTCATACACTAAGTAACGGTTTAAGGGGAAATGGTTGCGGTTTTTGCGAAAAGTTTTAGAAAAAAGCTCTCCCGCCGTAAAATGGTAGGAGAGCAGAGACGGATTAGTGCCTTAGTGAATAGTGAAAAGTGAATAGTGAATAAGTGAGGTGTCGCTTCGCGACGGATTTAAAGTCGGCGCTTCGCGCCTTGCGGCGAAGCTGCTTTTTAAATCATCGGCGTAAGCCGATACCGCACTTATTCACTATTCACTATTACTTCTTCACTGGCGCCGTCAGGCGCTTAGCTCTGTCGAGTTTCACAGTAAATGCAGCGATATATCCCGCCCTCTTTATCAGTCAGCTTAAACGCCTGTCTAAGTTCCTGCTCCGCCGAGGTTATGCACCGTGTATTCCGGCAGACGAACTTATCATATACGATTTCCGCCTCACCGTCGGTGTCGGGTGTATACGGAACATCATTCTCGATAAGCCCGAGCAGCTTCATAATAAGCGCCATGCGGATGAATTTGCCGTATCTTGCCTGCTTGAAGTAGCACGCGCGTGGGTCGGAATCCACCGCAACCGAAATCTCGTTTACCCTCGGAAGCGGGTGCATAACTATCATATCCGGGCGGGCGAGCTTCATCTTTTCAGCGGTCAGGATGTAGGTGTCCTTAAGCCGCAGATACTCGTCGTCGCTTACAAAGCGCTCCCGCTGGATTCGGGTCATATAGAGGATATCCAAGTCGCCGATTACCTCCTCGAGCGACTCCGACTGAACATAGGGTATTCCCTTGTTGGCGATATACTCGCGGCGGACAAATCCCGGGAGCTTAAGCTCTTCGGGGGATATCAGCACGAACTTAACGCCTTCGTACCTCGACATTGCGCCGATGAGCGAATGAACCGTTCTGCCGAACTTAAGGTCTCCGCATAAGCCCACGGTAAGATTATTCAGCCTGCCCTTTTCGTGGCGGATGGTCATAAGGTCGGTAAGAGTCTGGGTGGGGTGGTAGTGCCCGCCGTCACCGGCGTTGATTATCGGCACGGTGGAGTGCTGAGCGGCAACTATAGGCGCGCCCTCCTTGGGATGGCGCATGGCTATTATGTCGGAGTACCCCGAAACCATGGTAACCGTATCGGCAACGCTTTCGCCCTTTGCCGCCGAGCTCGAAGCCGCCTCGGAAAAGCCTAAAACGTTTCCGCCCAGCGAGAGCATTGCGGATTCAAAGCTCAGGCGGGTTCTGGTCGAGGGCTCGTAGAAAAGGGTTGCAAGTATCTTGTGGCGCGCGACCTCGTTGTATTTTTGCGGGTTCTGAATGATATCATCGGCAACCTCGATAAGCCTGTCGATTTCCTCAACGCTCAAATCGAGGATGTTTATAAGATTTCGCATAATGTCACCTCGCAGCGCTTACTTCGCGCCGTTTATGCTAAGATAATTCCTGATTCGCTGGACGTTTTCGGCGTTGGCTTCGTCCTCTTCAAGATATTCTATGATGTCGTAAACATCCACGACAGAGTAAACCGGGAAGCCGAATTCCTCTTCGATTTCTGCCATAGCGCCCTTTTCGCCCCTGCCCTTTTCCTTGCGGTCTACCATGATAAGAGCCGCGGCGACCTTAACGCCCTTAAGGCAGGAAAGTATTTCCATGCTTTCACGGATGGCTGTTCCGGCGGTTATAACGTCCTCGGTGATGACTACTTCCTCGCCCTCCTTGGGGATATATCCCACAAAGACGCCGCCCTCTCCGTGGTCCTTGGCCTCCTTGCGGTTGAAGAAGAAGGGAACGTCAAGCCCATGCTTAGTCAGAGCCACAGCGCTTGATACCGCAATGGATATGCCCTTGTACGCAGGGCCGTAGAGAACGCAGCGCTTATCCCCTATCTTTTCGGAGTAGGCTTTCGCGTAGAACTCGCCTAAGCGGGCTATCTGCGCACCGGTCTTGATTTCTCCGGCGTTGATGAAATAGGGTATCTTTCTTCCGCTCTTTGCGGTGAAGTCCCCGAATTTGAGGACGTTTGCTTCCTTTAAAAAGTCGATAAATTCTCTTTTGTAGCTTTCCATGTCGGTTTATCCTCCTATCAGTCAACAAATTCCGCGATACATCTTTCGTATGCGGCTACAGGATCTTGGGCGGCGGTTATAGGTCTGCCCACTACTATATAGTCTGAGCCGATTTCCTTAGCCTGGGCGGGGGTCATAACCCGCTTTTGGTCGCCCTTGTCGCCGTCGGCAAATCTTACGCCGGGGGTTACGGTGATGAAATCTCCGCCGCAGACCTTATGAACCTTGCCCGCTTCGAGCGGGGAGCATACAACGCCGTCCAATCCTGCGCACTTGGCGTTCTGGGCGTAGTGCATTACTACCTCATCTATGGGATGATTAATAAGCAAATCCTCCTCCATAGCCTGCTGGTCGGTGGAGGTCAGCTGGGTCACGGCAATAAGAATCGGGCGGGTGCCGTCCAGGCGGGTAAGACCTTCAATTGCCGCTTCCATCATGCGCTTTGTTCCGGAAGCGTGCAGGTTGGTCATATCAACGTCCAGTCCCGAAAGAACAGACATTGCCTTTTTAACGGTGTTGGGGATATCGTGCAGCTTTAAGTCAAGGAAAATCTTATGCCCGCGCGCCTTGATTTCGCGGACTATCTGCGGACCCTCGGCATAAAACAGCTCCATGCCTATTTTGACAAACGGCTTTCTGCCCGAGAACCTATCCAAAAAGCTCATTACCTGCTCCTTAGACGAAAAATCGCAGGCGACAATAACATCTTTACCCATTGTGCGCTCCTCCTATTATATCCGTAAGATTTTTTATACCATATTTATCCATTACCGCAGGCAGCTCCTCTATGATATGCTTGCAGGCAAGCGGCTCGACAAGGTTTTGCGCTCCCACCTCGACGGCAGTCGCACCGGCGAGCATCATCTCGATAACGTCGCGAGCATTGGATACTCCGCCCATTCCCACTATCGGGATTTTAACGGCGTCGTAAACCTGATAAACCATCCTCAAAGCCACCGGCAGGATTGCCGCACCCGAAAATCCGCCCATTTTGTTGGCGATAACCGGCTTTTTGGTGCGCAGATCAATCCTCATACCCAGCAGGGTGTTTATAAGGCTTATGCCGTCCGCGCCCGCATCCTCACACGCTTTGGCGATTGAGACTATATCCGTGACGTTCGGCGAGAGCTTTATTATCACCGGCTTTTTGGTAACGGCTTTGACTGCCCTTGTCACCTCAGCCGCCGCTTTCGGCTCTGTTCCGAAGCTCATTCCCCCACCGTGGACGTTGGGGCAGCTTACGTTAACTTCCAGCCAGCCGACCTCCTCACACTTATCTAAAAGCTCGCAGGTGTAGGCGTAATCCTCGACCGAGAAGCCGCTGACGTTCGCCATGACCTTCTTGTTAAACACCGCTTTCATCTTGGGAAGCTCCTCGGAGATTACCTTTTCCACGCCGGGATTCTGCAGGCCGACGGCGTTAATCATACCGGCGGTACACTCCGCTATGCGCGGTGTGGGATTGCCGAAGCGCGGTTCGCGGGTGGTTCCTTTAAAGGAGAATGTGCCAAGTATGTTTATGTCGTAAAGCTCGGCGAACTCGTAGCCGTAGCCAAACGTTCCGCTTGCAGGGATAATCGGGTTGTCAAGCTCAGTCCCGCAGAGATTTACCGATAGTCTGTTCATTTGCCGCCCTCCTTATCCCATATGATTTCCTCGCTGTTCATGACCGGCCCCTCGCGGCAGATTCGCTTGTTGCCGGTCAAGGTTTTGCATGAGCAGCCCATGCACGCGCCGAAGCCGCAGCCCATTCTTTCCTCGAAGCTATACTGCCCCGGGGTTTTCATCACCTTGGACATCGCCCGGAACATCGGCTCGGGACCGCAAGTGTAGAAAAAGGTGTAGTCAAGTCGCTTGATGATATCGGTGACGAATCCCTTTTCGCCATAGCTTCCGTCCGCCGTGGCGACGTATACATCCGCTCCTAAGTCCTTAAATTCCTGCTCGTAGAAGACATCATCCCGGGAGTTAAAGCCCATTACAACGGTCGGCTTAACGCCTTTGGCAACCAATTCGCGGCAGAGCTTATACAGCGGCGGTACTCCTACCCCTCCGCCGACAAGAAGCGGCCTTTCCCCGCTTTTACCTAAGTTATAGCCGTTGCCGAGACCGGAAAGGGTGTTGATTTCCGTTCCCGGCTCAAGCTCTGACATCAGCTCGGTGCCCCCGCCGACAACCTTATATATAAGCGTAATGCTATCTGGCGAGCAGTCGCATACCGATATCGGGCGGCGAAGATAGAAGCCGTCGAGCTTTAGGTTTACGAACTGCCCCGGCGCGGTGATTGCCGAGGTGTCGCCCGAAAGAATCATCTTAAAAACGTCGCGGGCGATTTTTTGATTTGATACTACTTTATAAATTACTTCTTTCATATTAACTCCCGTTAAGCGTCAATCGTGGAAACGGTTATGGTGGTTTCCTCCAAGACATCCAGAAGAACCCGAACCGTGTCAAGCGCCGTGAACATGGTGATGTTGTTGTCGGTCGCGAGGGTTCTTATCTTGTAGCCGTCGCTGGCGTGACCCATCGAGCCTATTTCGGCGGTGTTTATTACGTATGCAATGTGACCCTGGCGCAGAGCGTCGGCGATTTCGTCGCTTCCCTCGCTCAGCTTGGCAAGGGTTCTGGTCTTTATGCCGTTTTCGCGCAGGAAGTTGGCTGTTCCCTTTGTGGCCTCGATGTTAAAGCCCAGGTTATAGAATCTTCTTATAAGCGGCAGGGCTTCGTCCTTGTCCTTGTCGGCGATGGTCGCGAAAACAGTGCCGTAGTTCTGAAGGTGCATTCCGCTCGCCTGCAAGGCCTTATACAGCGCGCGGTTGAGTTTGTCGTCATATCCTATGGCTTCGCCGGTAGACTTCATTTCAGGGGAGAGGTAAGCGTCCAGTCCGCGTATCTTCTGGAAGGAGAATACCGGAACTTTTACATACCAGCGCTTCTTTTCGTCCGGGTAGATGTCAAATATTCCCTGCTCGCGAAGGGATTTGCCCAATATCACCTCGGTTGCGATATCCGCAAGGCTGTAGCCGGTAGACTTTGAAAGGAAGGGAACCGTTCTCGATGAGCGGGGGTTGACCTCGATTATATAAACGTTGTCGCTCCTATCAACTATGAACTGGATGTTGTAAAGACCGATTATGCCTATTCCCAAGCCCAGCTTTTTGGCGTACTGAAGTATTGTTCCCTTTACCTTGGGCGAGATGCTGAAGGTCGGATATACGCTTATAGAGTCGCCGGAGTGGATGCCCGTTCTTTCAACCAGTTCCATGATTCCGGGAACAAAGACGTTTCTGCCGTCGCATATAGCGTCGACCTCGACCTCCTTGCCGATGATGTACTTATCCACCAAAACCGGCTTGTCGGCGTCTATTTCAACGGCGGTTTTAAGGTAGTGGCGCAGCTGTTCCTCGTTGGCGACAATCTGCATGGCTCTGCCGCCTAAGACAAACGAGGGGCGAACCAAGACGGGATATCCTATTTCTGCGGCGGCCGCAACGCCGTCCTCAACGCTGGTTACCGCCTTACCCTTGGGCTGGGGGATATCAAGCTCTAAAAGAAGCTTTTCAAAGCTGTCCCTGTTTTCTGCCTTGTCGATTGCCTGACAGTCGGTGCCGATAATCTTGACCCCACGGTCATAAAGCGGCTGGGCGAGGTTTATGGCGGTCTGTCCACCCAAGGAGGCTATAACGCCCTCAGGCTTCTCAAATTCGATGATGTTCATGACATCCTCGGGGGTAAGCGGCTCGAAATAAAGCTTGTCCGAGGTGGTATAGTCAGTCGAGACGGTTTCTGGGTTGTTGTTTATTATGATGGCCTCATAGCCGGACTTTTTAATGGTGTTTACGGCGTGAACGGTGGAATAGTCGAACTCAACGCCCTGACCGATTCTTATAGGACCTGCGCCCAAAACTATAATCTTTTTCTTATCCGAAAGCTTTGAGCGGTTGTCGCCGGTGTAGGAGGAATAGAAATAAGGGATATACGCGCCGGTGTGCAGAGTGTCCGCCATGCGGTATATCGGCATGATGCCGTTTGACTTTCTTAAGCCGAACACCTCGGTTTCCTTAACGCCCCAGAGCTTGGATATATAAGCGTCCGAGAAGCCCATCTTCTTGGCGGCTTTAAGGGTTTCGATGTCGCCCTTATTTTCTTCTATAATCTTCTCGAAGTCGACTATTCTCTTAAGAGCTTCCAAGAAGTAGGGGGTTATCCTGGTGAGCTTGTAGAGCTCCTCGACTGTCGCGCCGAGCCTTAAAAGCTGAGCCACGGCGAAGATTCCGTCGTCGCGGAAGTCTTTAAGATATTCTTCAAGCTCCTGCCTTGATTTGCCGTCGAACTTGGGAAGATGGAAATGCGTGCAGCCGATTTCAAGGCATCTTACAGATTTTAATAGACATTCTTCGAGGGTTGAGCCTATTCCCATAACCTCGCCGGTCGCCTTCATCTGAGTGCCGAGCTTATTTGAAACGGAGGAGAACTTGTCAAACGGGAATCTGGGCAGCTTGGCAACCACGTAATCGAGCGAAGGAGCGGTGGCGGCTGTGGTGTTGGCTATTTTGATTTCGTCCAAGGTCATGCCGACGGCTATCTTTGCGGTTACCTTTGCAATCGGGTAGCCGCTCGCCTTTGAAGCGAGCGCTGAGGAACGCGAAACTCTGGGATTTACCTCTATAAGATAATACTCGCTCGAGTTGGGCGAAAGCGCGAACTGAACGTTGCAGCCGCCCTCGATTTTAAGCGCCTTTATCAGCTTTACTGCGGAATCGTTGAGCATTTTAAGGTCGTGGTCATTAAGGGTCATTATCGGGGCGACGACTATCGAGTCGCCGGTGTGAACGCCTACAGGGTCGACGTTTTCCATGCCGCAGATGGTGATAACATTGTCCTCGCCGTCGCGCATCATCTCGAATTCTATTTCCTTAAAGCCCTTAACGCTCTTTTCAATCAGCACCTGATGAACCGGAGAGAGCTTGAAGGCGTTTGTTCCTATATCAATAAGCTCTTCTTCGTTGTTGGCAAATCCTCCGCCGGTGCCGCCCAAGGTGAACGCAGGGCGCAAAACTACCGGGTATCCGATATCAAGCGCCGCCTTTTTGGCTTCCTCCAGTGTGTAGGTTATTTCAGAGGGGATTGTAGGCTCGCCGATAGACTGACAGAGCTCCTTGAAAAGCTCCCTGTCCTCGGCCTGCTCTATGCTCTTACTGCTTGTGCCCAGAAGCTCGACCTGGCATTCCTTTAAAACGCCCTTCTTTTCGAGCTGCATAGCCATGTTAAGACCTGTCTGTCCGCCGATTCCGGGGATGATAGCGTTGGGGCGCTCGTATCTCAGAATCTTAGCGATGTATTCAAGGGTCAGCGGCTCCATGTAAACCTTGTCCGCGATGGCGGTGTCGGTCATGATGGTTGCGGGGTTAGAGTTGCACAGAACAACCTCGAAGCCCTCCTCCTTGAGGGCAAGGCAGGCTTGAGTGCCGGCGTAGTCGAATTCAGCCGCCTGACCTATAACAATAGGTCCCGAGCCGATTATCATAATCTTTTTCAAATCTTTTCTTTTTGCCATAATACTTCCTCCGATATATATAAGATTAAATTATTAGCGATTTATAGTTTCCGCGATATGTGCGTCCCTGCCGGTGGCTATCCATCTTCCAAAGACTTCTCTTCCTGCAAACGGCGTTGCCCTGCCCATGGTGGCAAAGTCTGCGGGATTTATTATATACGGCTTCGAGATTTCAAACACCGCAAATCCCGCTTCGCCGCTTAAGCCGAATCTTCGGCGGGGGTTGGTGCTCATAAGCTCAGTAAGCCTTTCAAGGGTGATTACCCCCTTTAAGACGAATTCTGTATACATCACCGCGAAGGCGGTTTCCAAGCCGACTACACCCATCAGGCTTTTTTCAAGCCCGCGCGATTTTTCCTCGGCGCTGTGCGGGGCGTGGTCGGTGGCTATCATATCTATAGTGCCGTCCTTGATGCCCTCTATAAGAGCGTCTCTGTCCTCGGGTGAGCGCAGGGGCGGGTTCATCTTGAATCTGCCATCCTCCTGCAAGTCACTGTCGCAAAGCGTGAGGTAGTGCGGACCTGTCTCGCAGGTGACGTCCACACCGGTTTTCTTGGCCTGACGGATAAGCTCGACGCTTTCCTTAGTCGAAATATGGCATACGTGATACTTCACACCGGTTTTGGCGGCAAGCTCTAAGTCCCTTGCTATCTGGGCGTATTCGCTTTCGGAGCATATCCCGCGGTGACCGTGAGCGTGAGCATATTCGCCCGCGTGGATATATCCGCCGTTTAACAGCGAGTTGACCTCGCAGTGGGCGGCTATTATCTTATCAAGCTCCTTGGCCTTGCGCATGGCTGAAAGCATCATTTCATCCGACTGCACTCCCCTGCCGTCGTCCGAAAAGGCGCAGACATGGGGCGACATTGCTTCCATATCGGCTAAGCATTCGCCCTTTTCGCCCTTGGTTATCGCGCCATAGGGGTGGATATTCACGCATGGTGCAGCGTCCCTCGCGATAATATCACGCTGAACATTAAGAGTCTCAAGACTATCCGGAACGGGGCTCAGGTTTGGCATGGTGCAGACGGCGGTATATCCACCGTGAGCCGCAGCAAGCGAGCCTGATTTGATCGTCTCCTTATATGAAAAACCCGGCTCTCTGAAATGAACGTGAACATCACAAAGACCGGGAACAACAATATAGCTTACATCGGAATCAGGCAATAAGCCTTTGCGGGAAAGAAGGTCAAAGGCGGAATCAGCAGCAGATTTTTCGCAGACAGCTTTTATTCCTGATATCATAACTAAATACCTCCATATAAAACAAAAATCCTGCTTTTTAAGCAAGATTGCACACAAAACCGCACAGCCGAAAATCCCCCTAAAATGGGGCAAACAGCCGCGTGAAATATCAGACAATCTTACCGGTATCACTGTACCAACTTAAAAATTGCTTTTTCTTTTATGCGGAGCAGCACACCCCGCAGATTTATACTTTATAAAGTATAGCAGATGTTTTAGCGATTGTCAACCGCTTTGCGGCATATTTTTACACGAATTGTGCATACCGTCTTCCCACCGACAAAAAGCACCGACGGAAGAGCTTGAAAAAATTTTTCAAATTCGATTGATGATGTGTCCTTATATGACATAATACTACACGTAAATATGTTAATATTTGGAAAAGAAAAGAAAAACATCTAAATAAAGCTTAATAAAAATAAAGGAGAGATAAAAATGTCAAACGTATCGAAAAAATTAAAGGTGTTAATAGGAGACGACAGCGAGGAATACGGCGTAAAATGCGCTCAGGAGCTGCGGGAAATGGGATTTTTCTGCATTGTCCGCCCAAAGGACGGCAACGTCATACTGGAAGCCGTAACCTCGGAGGTCCCCGACGTGGTTGTCGCCGACCTATGGATGCCCGGGCTTGACGCCATCGAGCTTATGAAAAAGGTGAACAAAGCGTCGAAGTCAAAGCCGGCGTTCATAATATGCGCTCCCTGCGAAAACGAGTTCGCGCTGAGGCAGGTAATGCAGGAGGGTGCGGCATACTATCTTGTAAAGCCATTTGATTTCCATATGCTAGGTGACAGAATAAATCAGGTGATGGGCTACGATATCTTGGAGGACAGCCCGGTAATCCAGCCCCAAAGAACATCGCCGGATTTGGAGGTCGTTGTTACCGAGATGATACACCAGCTGGGAGTTCCTGCCCACATAAAGGGATATCACTATTTAAGGCGTGCGATAATACATTCGGTGAACGACCCGGAGATGCTTGAAAGCGTGACCAAGCTGATGTACCCGACCGTCGCGAAGGAATACTCCACCACACCTTCAAGGGTTGAGCGAGCCATACGCCACGCCATTGAAATAGCCTGGGACAGGGGCGACGTTGAGATTCTTAACTCCTTCTTCGGCTACACGGTAAACACCGGCAAGGGCAAGCCCACTAATTCCGAGTTCATAGCGCTGATTGCCGACAAGATAAAGCTTAAATACAGAAGCAAAACCGCCGCCGTGAGCAGATAAAGATTTTCCTCCTTCAATATAGTTACCCCTTGTAAAGCCCCTGCTGGCAGTTCAATATCGGACTGCCAGCAGGGAATTGCTTTTTAGAGACGGTAAAGAAATATGTTTATGTAAAACAAAGCCCCGGCTTTCAGCCGAGGAAAGGTGAGGCAGGATCAACGAAGCATTGCGGTGTAACACGCTTTAAAATATCACAAAGTTTGGCAGTGGCGACGAAGGGGTGTCACCTCTTCAGCGAAGTGTGACGCCGCCATTGCCGCCATTTCCGTTATTCAATCCAAAGCTGATTTGCAGGGCGCTGTTGATTTTATCCATCGAAGTTGCGTCCAGAACGCCCATGCGCTCCTTTAAACGCTGTTTGTCGATAGTGCGGATCTGTTCTAAAAGGACAATGCTGTCCTTGGCTAAGCCGCAGGTGCCGGAGGTTATCTCTATATGAGTAGGCAGACGGTTCTTTTCCCGCTGACTGGTTATAGCCGCAGCTATCACCGTCGGCGAGTGACGGTTTCCAACGTCATTCTGAACAATAAGTACAGGTCTTACTCCGCCCTGCTCCGAACCTACCACCGGGCTTAAATCGGCGTAATATATTTCTCCCCTATATACTGACATGGCTATCTCTCCTGTTGCTTTTAGAACTTTCCCGCAATCAGGTATAAGGACATATGTACTACTGATTTTCGTCTGAAATTATAGCAAAAAGCGGGCACAAAACCGCTATATTATGGGTTTTGCACCCGCTTTTTTGAACATTTCTAGACGAAAATAAGTATACATCTTTACACCCGAGCGAAGAATAGTGTTATAATTGGGTTATCTTATGTTTACAAGACCATTCCTTGATAGTTAGTCTTGCATTTACAGTATTATTCTTGACAATACTTTGCTGTTTATACAGTCAACCGGAAATTGTAGGGAGCTTAATTCAGTTTATGCCAAAGCTCGGCAGGGAGTTAATCACTTAGGATGGTGCGCGTGCCAATCTCGTGCTGTAAAAATTTACAACGTGTATTTGCAAATAAATGTGAAAAGCTATTAGCAAATAATCACGAAAGGACCATTTATATATCATGAAAACGGTTATTTCAAGAAGAACCATCGCCCGGATAGTATCCTTTTCTTTAGCAATAATTGCGGTTCTGGGCGCGGCTGACCTTATTTATATGCGAAAGCTTTCAAAAGCGGAAAACTTTATTGAGTACGGCTACCGCCAGGCTGTGGAGGAGCTTGCATCCAGTGCGGACAAGATATCCTCTACATTAACAAAGGGCTTGTATTCCGGCTCCCCCGCGATGATGACCCGCCTTTCAAACGAGCTTTTGAGCGAGGCAAGCACCGCAAAGAACGCGTTGACCAAGCTTCCTGTTTACAATTCAGACCTTGAGCGCACCGAAAAGTTTCTGACCCAGATAGGCAACTATGCCTCCTCCGTCTCTGCGGCGGCATCACGCGGTGAAGAGACCTCGTATGAGGACTACAGCCGGCTTTCAGCCCTCTGTCAGAACGCCAAGGAACTGTCACGTCAGCTCTGGGAGATGCAGTCGCGCTTTCTTTCGGACGACAAAACCATCACCCAGCTGTTTGCTGATATCGATTCAGGCGGGCAGTCGTTTATTACCGAAGGCTTTGCAAAGCTTGAAGACGGTTTCTCCTCTACACCCAAGCTGATCTACGACGGTCCGTTCTCCGACCATATCTTGGAACGCACGCCCCGGCTTATTCAAGGAGCAAATCAAATAAACGAGGATGACGCGCGACGCCGCGCCGCGCAGTACTGCGGAATGGAGGATTGGCAGCTTAAAAGCGTTGAAGGCGGCGAACAGGGTAAAATGCCGTCCTACTGCTTCCGCGCGGATGGAATCTACTGTGCCGTCACCCAGAAGGGCGGATATATAAGCTACCTTATTAAAAGCCGCGAGCCCAGAGCCTCGAAAATCACACCGGAAGAGGCGGAAGTATATGCAAGAAGCTATCTTGATTCACTTGCTATCGGCGGTATGCAGAAGACCTATTATGAGACATACAACAACGTCTGCACCATCAACTATGCTTATGAAGACAACGGCGTTACCTGCTACACCGACCTTATAAAGATATCCGTCGCGATGGATAACGGCGAGATTCTTGGCTTCGATGCCCGCGGCTTCATAGTCAACCATCACGAAAGAAATCTGGGCGAGCCTGTTTTGAGCGAACAGGAGTGTCAGGAAAAGCTTTCACCGATGCTGAGCGTTGTTAAATCCTCGCTGGCAGTAATTCCGACAAATTCTGTGGATGAAAAGCTCTGCTGGGAATTCAAGTGCAAAACCTCCAACGACGATACAGTGCTTGTCTATATCAACTCAAAGACCGGAGACGAGGAGGATATTCTCATCCTTCTGGAAACGGATGAAAGCCAGCTTACCGTGTAATAATGTTTTGATGTTGCCGTCCATTCTTTGGGCGGCAATGATTTTTTCAAAAAGATTTCACTCATCATGCAATGAACGCCCGATTTTGGTGTGTATATTGGTGAGAGCACTTATATATCAAGGCATATATGTCGAGATGAAAGTGCGCGGAAAGGGGAGAAATCAATGAACGACCATGAAATAATCGAGCTGTACTGGCAGAGAAGCGAGACTGCCATATCGGCAACCGACAAAAAGTACGGCAAATACTGCCACACCATTTCCTACAACATCCTACACAACAGCGAGGACAGTGCCGAGTGCGTCAACGATACATATTTACAGGCGTGGAAATCCATGCCGCCCAAGCGCCCGGAGAAGCTGTCGGCATATCTCGGAAAAATCGTGCGTAACCTCTCGCTGAACAGATTCAGACGATACGCCGCCGAAAAGCGTGGCTTCGGGCAGACCGAGCTTGTGCTGTCCGAATTAGAAGACTGCATACCGTCCGCGCATGGCGTTGAACAGGCGTTTGATGAAACGGTCTTAGTTGAAGCCATCAACCGTTTTCTGCGCGAACAGCCGGAGCAGAAGCGGAATATCTTCATCCACCGATACTGGTATATGCACCCGATAAAGCATATCGCTAAAAGCTTTGGGATGAGCGAGAGCAACACCGCTTCCCTGCTTTTCAGGATGAGAAACGAATTAAAAGCACAGCTTGAAAAGGATGACATTGTGATATGAGAAAAAACGAAATACTTTTGGATGCTATCGGGAAGATAGATGATGAGCTTATAGCAAATGCGGGCGAAGTAAAGGACAGAAGCAAAACGAAGATGTGGCTAAGGTGTGGAGCGTTGGCGGCTTGCCTTGCATTGGTTGTTGGCGTATGTTCGGTGGCAGGATGGTTTGCGCCCGGTGAAAGCTCGCCCGAACTGCCTATGCTTACCATCTCGGAAACATCGGGAGCAATGGGCTTTGAGGGATATATGGCTTATGATATTTCCGAGCTGATCAACGCCAATCCTTGGAGCGAGGACGCAAAAATTACCACCTTGCCGGTATTCCGAAACAGGCTCACGCGCGACGAAACCATGAACACACGCGGCATGGACTTTGAAGCCATGAAATGCCTTTTACTCGACACCGCAGAGCGGCTTGGAATGGACACCTACAGTCTTGTGATTACCGACGACACCCCAAGTGCGGAGTATCAGGCGGCTGTTGTCGAGAAGTTTGCAAGCGTGGGCGAGGAAGTGCCGGAGGGGTATTTCGACCCCACAAGCCTTATCGCCGAGCAGAACGGCATACGCATCGAGGTGGTTCCGGTCATGAACGCAACAATAACCTTTGACCCGGCAAGAGCCTTCCCGAACGACCTTGGCTTCCACTATCATTCGCCGTATGAGGACGTCGAGAAGACGGCGGAATATATAAAAGAGGAATACAAAGAGCTTTTGAACATGAATAACCCCGTAACCGACATCAACGGCGGTGATTATAACATCTACAGCGAGCAAAGCTTCGACCTTTGCTTCTACAACGGAGCAGATGACTTGACGGAAAGGATAATTAACTACAATTTCTGCTATACATCATTTTCCTGTAATGAAAACGAAGAACTTTTCCATGTATGCGTTCACAGCTGTGACCTTTCCGACAAAGTCGGGGATTACCCGATTATCACGGCAAAGGAAGCTGAAAAGCTGATGCTGAACGGTAACTTTGTAACAACAGTGCCTTATGACTTCCCGGGCGGGGAGTATGTCAAAAAGGTTGAGCTTTTATACAGAGTTGACTCCAGATACGAGTATTACATCCCTTATTACCGCTTCTTTGTCGAGCTTCCCGAAGCCGAAAGGGAGGGCGGCATGAAGACCTACGGCGCATACTATGTCCCCGCCGTTGAAGAAAAATATATCTCAAATATGCCTTTGTGGGATGGAAGCTTTAACTGATAATCCCGAAAAACATAAAAATGCGCGCGGAGTCTGTACACTTCGCGCGCTGATATCCATAATATTTACAATACGGAGCTTAAAGCTCACATTCAAGCTGGCAATCAAATGGCTCTTTTTCAACGTGCTCGGCATTATACTCCTTGGCCTCGACGCACCCCATAGAGCGGTAGAATGCCTGGCTTTCAACCGCCGAATGAGCCGATATATACAGCTTTTTGGCGTTTCTGCTCTTAGCAAAGCGCTTGGCAGCCGAAAAAAGCTCTCTTCCTATCCCCTGCTTTCTCGCATCTGCGGAGACGTGTATGCTGGAAAGATCCATATACTGTCCGGCACTTCCTATCGGCTCTGCCTCGACAGATACGAATCCCTTTAGCGTGCCGTCTATAAAAGCTCCGCAGACAAACCCTCCGGTTGCGACGGTGTTTTTAAGACAGCTTACCAGAAAGCTGTAGTCATCCTCGCTCCAGTCATCGATAAATGGGTCATCACGTATCACCCATTCGCCGTCTATCTTCCGCAAGCATTTTGTTACGACCTGTCTGCGGATGAAGCTGCTGAACAACTCACGGGTTATATCGTTTTCGGTTAATTCTTTGTAGGTTATCATTGGTTTTTGTGCCGGCATGCGGAAATGCTGTGATTTTCTGTGGCGCCGGTGTGCTCCTTTCCATAGAGATATAGTTATGTAAGTGTTTAGTTGGGCGGACGCGAATATACGCTGTTCGCAGAGTGTTACCTGCACCAATAAAAAAGGCCCTTAAGTGCCTTGACGTTTGGCTTGGCGAGACGTCGGGACTTGAACAGCGTTTAGCCGGGCGGACACGGCTAAACGCGACGATGCTCAGTTTAGTGCCGTACATCTATTTCTCTTTTTCGCTTTTGCGATTGTCGAAGTGATGTTCTCTTAACTGCCCCGCATCTACTGCAAGTTCGCAGAATGTTACCTGCACCAATAAAAAAGACCCCTAAGTGCCTTGACGTTTGGCTTGGCGAGACGTCGGGACTTGAACAGCGTTTAGCCGGGCGGACACGGCTAAACGCGACGATGCTCAGTTTAGTGCCGTACATCTATTTCTCTTTTTCGCTTTTGCGATTGTCGAAGTGATGTTCTCTTAACTGCCCCGCATCTACTGCAAGTTCGCAGAATGTTACCTGCACCAATAAAAAAGACCCTTTGAGGGGGTCTTTTTTATTGGTGCAGGTAACAGGACTTGAACCTGCATGAAATTGCTCTCACATGGACCTGAACCATGCGCGTCTGCCAATTCCGCCATACCTGCATATTATGATGTGGCGGGGGTTAACCCCACCTATTCCGCTTTATGCGACTTTGATATTGTATCACAAAAAAACCGTTTTGTCAATGGCAGAAATGCAAAAATCATTGACTTTCTTTTCAGGATTCCTCCCCGAAGCACCCATCTGCACTTCGGGGAGGAATACAATATGCTTATATACTATTATTATATACTAAAAGGTATCGGGGGCTCGTAATCTATTCTTATCTTCGGGAGCTTTTCTATAACAGTATAGCTGTCAATCTCGCCAGGGGCGTTTTCACCGGTTGCCGGAGGGGCGAATATCTTTAAATCAAGCGCTGTGTTCGGCTCTAACTTTGAATCGAAGAACGCCGGCATAAGGTCGATATAATGGCACTTAGGCGACTTATAGAACCATCTGCCGTTTATCTCCAGCATAAGGTTGGAATCGTCATCCTCGTCAAAGGTCAGCTCACAGAAGACCGGATCCTTCTCGAAAATCAGCGGGATGGATATTCCCTCGGCATCCTCTGAGCCGCCCCAGCGGAGCTTTGCAGGCAAGGTAAGCTTTTCGCCCACGGTCATTTCGGGGCTGAACCACTCGCTGTGGATGATATCACGGTATTCGCGCAGGAGCGGAAGCTCGATTCCCACCTCGGGGTTGTTGGGATCCTCCCACTCTAAGCCCAATCTGCCCCTGTCGCGGAACTGATACATTGTGAAGCCAGTGAGCCAGCTTCCTTTATTCTCGACAAGCATATCGCAGAAGCGGCGGAAAATCTTACACTGGTCGTAAGGACCGGTGACGTCGCCGTCGGCGTTGTGCTCGCTCATAACCATCGGCTTATCCATGCCGGTTATTGCCTTGTAGCGCTCATAAGTCGCCTTGCAGCAGTCGTAAACCGGCTGTGCCCCGGTGTAGCCGTGGGAGTGTCCGCCCTTAAGAGCGACGTCGTTCGGCCAGCCCCAGTGCAGGGACATATACTTATCTATCGACCAGATGTCCGTCTCCTTGGCAGCCTCCAAGAAAAGCTCCTCCATGCCGATTTTTTCTGGGGATTCCCTATCCTCCCCTGCCGCGCCCGCGCAGAGAATCGTTTTAACGTTCGGGGCATACTTATGTATTATCTTCGCGAAGCGGGCAAAGAAGTCCGCAACTTCCTTGTAAGATGCCCTCTTGTTAAATGAGAACCAGCTGCCGGTGGCTTCGTGGTTGATTCTTATCATTATTCTTCCGAAAGGCAGTAAATCCTTTGCGATAGCGATAAGATGCTCGTCCGAAACGGCGGGGTCGACCGTCAGGGTGAGTATAACGTCCTGACCGTGGCGGCGGATATCCCGCATCTGCTCAAAAACGGGGTCGTCCTTTTTGCCTTCTAATCCTCCGCGGTAAGGGAAGTAATCGTCATAGGGGTAGCCCCATGCGTTGGTTTTGTCAGTCGGCGGGAAAGCGATACTTGCTCTTATTGGCCATCCCTCATCTAAAGGATAATAGCAATACATAAGATTTACAGCGCGGTGGGGTCTTCCCAGCTTGTTAAGAATGTAGTCCTGATTGACATATTCTCCTCTTTCGCTGCCGTCGCCCAAATCGACCGCACACATAGCCTTGCCCATGTGCAAAGAGTATACCTCGGGGTTTGTAATATCCATAATCATCGTCCTTTCAGAAGCTTTTTTTCGATTTCATATTTTATGCCTTAAAGCGCTCAATATCTCATAAAATCGCCTGAAAAGGCGTTTTTTGCAGGGATATCGCCCACGCCCAAGCATAAAACATACATTAATATTCTGCAATTAAAAGTATAAAGCATAAACCGGAATAAGTCAACCGTTTTATAGAATTTTGCATAATAATTCACCTGTCTTTGCGGATTTTTTGACGGAGTAGGAGAATATCAAAAAACCATCATGAAAAAATGTAAAAACAGTTGAAATTAAAATGATAAAGTAGTAAAATAAAAGCCGCGCATTGACGGACTAATGTTTTTTGTGCTTTTTTATAGATTATTATTTAAAATAATAGAGGTATCAGACGTGTCAGTAAATTCGCTTAAATCAAGGGACAGAAGCATGGACATGACTTCCGGCTCGATATTCCCGAAAATAGTAAGATTCACCCTGCCGCTTCTTTTGATGGGAACGCTTCAGCTCCTTTACAATGCGGCGGATATAGTTGTAGTAGGAAGATGGGGCAGTGATGCTTCGCTGGCGGCGGTCAGCTCGACCGGAGCGCTTATCAACCTTATCGTAAATGTTTTCATGGGACTGTCGGTGGGAACAAGCGTAGTAGTCGCCCAGCACTTCGGCGCTGGACGGATGAAGGATGTGAGCGAGACTGTTCACACCTCAATAGCCGTAGCCGCCATCAGCGGAATAGCGGTGGGTATTTTCGGATTCTTCGCGGCTAAGGGTATGCTCGAACTGATGGATTCCCCAGAAAACGTCATCGACCTTTCTGCGCTATACGTTAAGATATACTTTATAGGTATGCCGGCGAATATGCTCTATAACTTCGGTGCGGCGGTTCTGCGTGCCGTCGGGGACACTAAACGCCCGCTTTACTACCTTTCCATTTCCGGCGTTATCAACGTCATACTCAACCTTATCTTCGTAATAGTCTTCAAGATGGACGTTGCCGGTGTTGCCCTTGCCACCATCATATCGCAGGTGGTGTCTGCTGTGCTGGTTCTTGCCTGCCTTATCCATTCTGACGGCGCTATTAAGCTTTACATCAAAAAGCTCCGCATACACAAGGATAAGCTTTTGAACATCCTTTCGGTTGGACTTCCGGCAGGAATCCAAGGCTCTATTTTCTCTATTTCAAACGTTATCATCCAGTCTTCAATCAACTTCTTCGGAGACGCCGCTATGGCCGGAAGCGGTGCCGGCGCGAATATCGAGGGCTTTATTTACATGGCCATGAACTCGGTATATCAGGCGGCAATAACCTTCACCAGCCAGAACTTCGGTGCGGAGAAATACCGCAGAATCAAGACCGTTGCTTTTGAATGCATGGGACTTGTCACCGCGGTAGGCTTAAGCCTTGGAATTATAGTAAAGCTGTTTGATTCTCAGCTTCTTTCAATCTACACTGACTCGCAGGCGGAAATAGAGTTTGGCGTTATAAGGATGTCGGTAATACTTCTGACATATTTCTTAGACGGCACCATGGACGTAATGGTGGGACTTCTTCGCGGAATAGGTCACTCTGTTCTGCCGACCATCGGAACGATAGCTTTTGTATGCGGGTTCAGAATATTATGGATATTCACCTACTTTGCACAGTACAAGGCTTCCGTCGGAAACGACCCGGCAAAGTCACTGACGGTGCTGTTCCTTTCATACCCGATATCGTGGGTTATGGCAACGCTTGCGCATACCATATGCTTCCTTGTTATCTTCGGGAAGATGGTTAAGAAGGCTAAGGCAGAAGGAAAATGGTGATATAAGCTTTCAATTTCTGTAATGATGCAGGTTGATGCTGATGTCTTTGCTTACGAAATGTGAAAGGATGAACAATCATGTCAGAACAATACTACAAGCCCTGCGCAGAGCTTGAAAAATGCAATGAGCTGATTGAAAAATATTTTAATACACAGCAATATGATAAGTGCTTTGAGGGGCATCTGGCTCTTGCCGAGCAGGGCTATCCTCTTGCCGAATGTCAGGTCGGATATTTCTATTACGACGGTCTGGGCGTTGAGAAAGACCTTGAAAAAGCTGTTTATTGGACGCGCAAAGCCGCTGAACACGGCGACCGCGACGGACAATGCAACCTTGCCTGGTTCTATGATGATGGAATCGGCGTAGAGCGTGATATGGATATGGCAAGATATTGGTATCAAAAGGCGGCATTGCAGAATCACGACCTTGCCATTGAAAAATGCAAAGAGCTCGGTGTCGAGCTGAACGCTTCGATGGTTGAGCGTTAATACTAATTCTACGTAAAAGCGTAAAGTGGTTGCTTGGGCAACCCACATACAGAATCGCCACAAAACCGCTAAGCGATGGGTTCCGCGGCGATTCAATGACTATGCATGGTCGCAACCATGCATAGTCTAGACACATTTTTAACGTAGAATAAGTATAAGATGTTCACAAAGAATGAGAAATCGGGTGAAAACTGCCGCTGACAGTCCTCACCCGATTTTCTGTTATTATAAAAGGTAAAGAATAATATCCAACCGTTCAAAAATCGTCACTGCGGTATTTCAAGTCGACTTTAAGCATCTGGTATACATAGCTACCCCAGCTTCTCCCGCAGCTCCCCCAGCACCTTCTTTTCCCTTCTTGATACCTGCACCTGAGTCATGCCGAGCCTTTGCGCGGTCTGTTGTTGTGTCAGGTTTTTATAAAATCTTAAGAATATAAGCTGGCGGTCGCGCTCATCTAAGGTGGAAAGCGCCTGATTCAAGGCAAGCTCGTCGGTGATTTTGATGTCGGGCGGGTCTACAGGGAGATCGAGCTGGGTCAGCTCGCCGTCGTCTGAGGTGGCTGTAAGGCTTACTGTCGGAGAACTTACGGCTATGGCTTCTATTACGTCCTGCCGCTCCAAACCGCATATCTCGGCAAGCTCGTCGAGCGAAGCACTCCGGCCGTTCTGAGATTCAAACCTCTCGGCGGCTCTTGTGACCATAAGTGAGCGCTCTTTTATGAGGCGGGATACCTTTACCGCCCCGCCATCGCGGAAAAGGCGGCGTATCTCCCCTAAAATCACTGGGACGGCATAGGTGGAAAAGCGCACCCCGCGGGACTTATCAAACGCCTTCACCGCCTTGACAAGCCCCATACAGCCCGCACTGTAAAGCTCTTCGTATTCAATTCCCTTCCCACGGAATCTGGAGGCGCAGAGGCGGACAAGACCCAAGTTGCCTTCAACACTTATCTCCTCGCCGGGGAACTGCTCGTTTTTTTCAAAGATTTTGCTTTCGGTTATCATTTCATACTCAGCTTAGACCTTAATTTTTTACAAAGGACAACGGTCGTTCCCGCTCCCGGCTTAGATTTTACGTCTACCCTGTCGCAGAAGCTCTCCATAACCGAAAAGCCAAGGCCCGAGCGCTCTTCGTCCGGCTGGGTGGTGAAAAGCGGCTCCATGGCTTTCTTGACATCCTCGATGCCGCAGCCCTTGTCCTTTATGCGTATGTAGATGAGCCCGCTTGAATACGCCTTTGCGGTAAGCTCGATTTCGCCGACAGTACCGCGGTAGGCATGGACTATGCAGTTTGTGACAGCCTCGCTCACAGCGGTTTTTATGTCGTTAAGGTCGTCTATGCGTGGGTCGTATAGCCCGACAAAGCCGCTTATGGCAAGACGGGCGAATCGCTCGTTCACCGAAAGTGACGGAAACCTGACCCGTATTTCGTTGATAGGTTTTTCAGCCATTTGTATCTTCCTTTCCTTTATTTGTAACAGTCGATGGCGTGCCGTGCTCCTTCTGCTCTGACATTTTTACAAGCTTGTCCATCCCGGCAAGAGTCATTACCTTTTCTATATAAGGCGGCATTCCGGCAAGCTCCACCGTTCCGCCCATTGCCTTCATGTTTTTGTATCTGCCCATGACAAGCCCCACCCCCGAGCTGTCCATAAACGTCACCGCCGAAAAATCAAGAATCAGATGCTCGGGGTGGTTATCGTTCAGGGCGGTATCGATATCCATTCGCAGCCAGCGGGCGGAGTGATGGTCGATTTCGCCGCTCAGGCGCGCGGTAAGGCTTCCTTCGCCGCTTGGGCTGATGTATACTGCCATTGTTTTTCGCTCCTTTCTGTTTTAGATAAGATTAGCATGGGCGTAGGAAGAAATATGTCAAAACAAAGAGCGCAGCACCTGAAATTCTGTACTGCGCCCTGTTTCATATACTTTTTAGTGATACTCACCGGTCGGTTATGTGAAGCTCCTGCTTTAGTGCCTTCTGAAGCACGGCGGAGACGTTCAAGCCGCTTTTCTTGGCTTCATAGTCGAGCCATGAAGGAAGCGTGACGTTCCTGCGGACTGCCCGCATATCGTTCTGCTTACGGTATTCAGTGAAGTCGACATCAACCAGCGTGACAATATCGTTTTTGGTTTCTTTGGTGACTGTGCTCATCTCTGACGGCGCGGGAAGGACTTCCTTATCGTCCTCCATGACAATGCCCATAAGCCCGATAGCGTCCCTTGCCATTTCGATTGCGTCTGTCAAGCTGTTTCCCTCGGTGTTAATGTCAAAGTCAGGAATGTAGACGATATAGCCGCCGTCTGCCGGAGATATCACTATAGGATAGGCTTCTTTCATTGCGGATCATCCTCCTTTTCTTTTATTATACACACAAAATGTGTATTTGTCAATGCTGCTGTTGGTATCCTGAAAAAATCCCGAAAAAATTTCAAAAACCCCTTGACATCCGTGAAAAAATGGTTATACTATATATTAGCACTCAGGGATATTGAGTGCTAACACTTAAAGCTTTTAATTGCCAAGCTTGTTTGGGGTGAGTGATTTGGACGATAGAAAGCTGCGAATCCTTGCGGCAGTTGTTGACGAATATATAAGAACCGGCGAGCCTGTCGGCTCTAAAGCCATTATGAGCTATATAAACGCCTCCAGCGCGACGATCCGCAACGAGATGGCGGAGCTTGAAAAGCAGGGCTATCTTGAACAGCCCCACACCTCGGCGGGCAGAGTTCCCACCTACGCCGGCTATCGTCTGTATGTGGATAGACTTCTTGAGACCGATCCCCTTTCGGACGAGGAAAAGCAGGAGCTTGACGGTATGCTCCCCGAAAATGAGTATTCCGAAGAAAAGCTGGTCAAATCCGCTTCAAAGGCGCTTGCAAAGATAACAAGCTGCGCCTCATTCGTTTCGAGCGAGAACCCAAAGTTCTCGGTAATCTCAAAGGTGGAGGTCATCCCCACCGGCAAGCGGCTTTATGTGCTTTTGATGATAACCTCCACCGGCAAAATCAAAAACCGCACCTGTCGGCTGGAGCTTGATTTAACCAACGAACAGCTTGAATACTTCACAAGCTTTGTAAAGCAGAATTTGGAAGGCGTCCCGCTGGGCGTTTTAAGCGATGAGATGCTCGAAAAGCTTGAAACCGCCATGGGAACCTACCTTATTGCAATGTCCCCATTAGTTCAGGGAATATTCGATATGTCCAAGGAGATAACCAAGCGGGATGTCGACATAAGCGGCGCGCGCAATCTTCTGGACTGCAAGGATATAGATTCCCGCGAGCTTATAAGCTTCTTCGACAATGGCGATGAGCTAAGGCGGCTTATGGACGACAGCTTCAGCGGCATACACGTGCTGTTCTCGGAGGAGGACGAAAACTTCCTTGTCGGAAATTCCAGCCTTGTAAGCTCGAATTTCTTAAAGGACGGCAGAGTCGCGGGGCATCTGGGAGTTATAGGTCCCATGCGGCTGGACTACAAAAAAATTATCCCATACGTTGAGTATTTCACCGATAAAATCACCGAAATTCTTTCAACCAATGACGATATAATATACAACGACAATGATGCAGAGGATGAAAACGAAGATGAGTAAGAAAAACGAAAACGAAGAAATCAAAAACACGCCTGAGACTGAAACAGAAAATCCTGAAACCGAAAATGCAGCAGAGGAAACTAAGACGGAGGAGAAATCTCCCATTGAAGCTGAGCTTGAAAAGTCCAAGGCAGACTTGGAAGCCGCTCAGAAGGAGCTTGCCGAGTACAAGGACAAATATCTGCGGCTGATGGCGGAATACGATAACTTCCGCAAGCGCTCGGTCAAGGAAAAGGCTGATATCTACCCCGAAGCAACCGCGAAGGCTGTCGAAGCCTTCCTCCCCATGGCGGATAACTTTGAGCGCGCTTTGAACACCGAAACCACCGACGAAAAGTACAAGTCGGGCGTTAAGATGATATACTCTCAGCTCGGCGAAGCCTTTAAGTCGCTCGGAGTTGAGGTTATAGACAGGGTCGGTGAAACGTTTGACCCCAATCTGGAAAACGCGGTAAGTCGCATCGAGGATGAAAACCTCGGCGAAAACGTAGTAGCTCAGGTCTTCCAAAAGGGCTATAAGCGCGGAGACAAGGTTATCAGACACGCGATGGTAATAGTTGCGAACGTTTAACGCACAATGTTGTGGTTGTTGCAAACGTATAACACTCCCGAAAACAGCGGCGAAAGCTGTTAAATATATACATCAGATAAAAACTTTAAACTCAAAGGAGAGAAAATATTATGTCAAAAATCATAGGTATAGACCTTGGTACAACCAATTCCTGCGTTGCCGTTATGGAAGGCGGCGAGGCGGTAGTTATCCCCAACAGTGAGGGCGCAAGAACTACCCCATCGGTCGTAGGTATTTCCAAGAACGGCGACAGACTTGTCGGTCAGGTTGCTAAGCGTCAGGCTGTTGTAAACTACGACAACACCGTTATTTCCATCAAGCGCCACATGGGTTCGGACTATAAGGCAACCCTCGGTGGCAAGACCTACACCCCTCAGGAAGTCAGCGCAATGATTTTGCAGAAGCTCAAGGCGGATGCGGAAGCTTACCTCGGCGAAAAGGTTACCGAGGCTGTCATCACAGTTCCTGCATACTTCACGGATGCTCAGCGTCAGGCTACAAAGGACGCCGGTCAGATAGCCGGTTTGAATGTAAGACGTATCATAAACGAGCCTACAGCCGCTGCTCTTTCCTACGGTATCGATAAGGAAGAGGAGCAGAAGGTTATGGTTTACGACCTCGGCGGCGGCACATTCGACGTTTCCATCATCGAGATGGGCGACGGCGTTACCGAAGTTCTGGCGACCGCCGGCAACAACCACCTGGGCGGCGACGATTTCGACCAGAGGATAATCGACCTCTTGGTTGCAGAGTTCAAAAAGACCGACGGCATCGACCTTTCCAAGGATAAGATGGCTATGCAGAGATTAAAGGAAGCCGCTGAGAAGGCCAAGATCGAGCTTTCAAACGTTCCTTCCTCCAACATCAACCTGCCGTTCATCACCGCTGACGCTACAGGCCCCAAGCACCTCGACTACACCTTAACTCAGGCCAAGTTCAACGAAATCACCGCCGATTTGGTTGAAGCAACCGTAGGCCCTGTTAAGCAGGCTCTTTCGGACAGCGGACTTTCCACCTCGGATATCCACAAGGTTCTGATGGTTGGTGGCTCTTCAAGAATCCCAGCTGTTGTCGAGGCTGTAAGAAAGCTCACCGGCAAGGAACCCTTCAAGGGAATCAACCCTGACGAATGCGTTGCCTTGGGTGCTGCATATCAGGGCGGCGTTCTTGGCGGAGACGTCAAGGAAGGCTTGCTCCTTCTGGATGTCACTCCCCTTTCGCTCGGTCTTGAAACCATGGGCGGCGTTTGCACCAAGATCATTGAAAGAAACACCACCATCCCCACCAAGAAGACCCAGATCTTCTCCACCGCCGCTGACAATCAGACGGCTGTTGATATAAACGTTCTGCAGGGTGAGCGTGAGTTTGCAAAGGATAACAAGCAGCTCGGTATGTTCAGATTAGACGGTATTGCTCCCGCTCCCAGAGGAATCCCTCAGATAGAGGTTACATTCGATATCGACGCTAACGGCATAGTTCACGTTTCCGCAAAGGATCTGGGAACCGGCAAGCAGCAGGATATCACCATCACCTCCTCCACCAATATGTCCAAGGAGGATATCGACAAGGCCGTGCGTGAGGCTGAGGCATTCGCCGCTGAGGACAAGAAGAAGAGAGAGGATGTCGATGCAAGGAATCAGGCTGATCAGTTGGTATTCCAGTCCAAGAAGTCGCTCGAAGAGTTCGGCGATAAGGTAGACGCTTCGGATAAGTCCGACTGTGAGGCTAAGATCGCAGCACTGGAAGAAGCTCTCAAGGGCAGCGACATGGAGCTTATCAAGTCCAAGCAGAAGGAGCTTGAAACAAGCATTCAGGGCATAGCCACAAAGGTATACCAGCAGGCAGCTGCTCAGCAGCAACAGCAGGATCCTCAGGGCGGCGACCAGGGCGGATACAACCCCGGCAACGGCGGAGACGATAACGTTGTAGACGCCGAGTTCACCGACGCTAACTAATCCCGCAGGATATCCCGGAAGATAATATCACAAACAGTCAATATAAGCGATAACTAAACAGACCCAAGGCGTGAAGTGCTGATTCTGCGCCTTGGGAAAGTTTCTTATCGAGATTCAACGGAGTTTTTACGATGGCAGACAAAAAAGATTATTATGAGGTCTTAGGCGTTTCAAAAAGTGCTTCTGATGATGAGCTGAAGCACGCCTACAGAGCGCTCGCAAAAAAATATCACCCCGACCTTCACCCCGACGATAAGGACGCCGAGGCGAAGTTCAAGGAGGTCAACGAGGCCTACGAGGTTCTTTCGGATAAGGATAAGCGCGCAAGATACGACCAGTTCGGCTTTGCCGGCGTTGACCCCACCTACGGCGCAGGTCAGGGCGGCGGAGCTTACGGCGGCTACGGTTCTGGCGGATTCGGCGGGTTCGGCGGATTCGGAGACGTCGGAGATATATTTGAAAGCTTCTTCGGCGGCGGATTCGGCGGCTCGCAGAGGTCGAACGCAAATGCTTCAAGGCGCGGTCAGGATATAAGGGCAAGCCTTACCATCAGCTTTATGGAGGCCTGCAAGGGCACCAGAAAACAGGTAAAGGTAACACGCTATGAATCCTGCCCGGACTGTCACGGAACCGGAGCTAAAGCCGGCACAAGCGCTGAAACCTGCCCCGACTGTCACGGCTCGGGAACAGTAAAGGTCAACCAGCGCACCGCGTTCGGAGTGTTCCAGACCACCCGTCCCTGTGAAAAGTGCGGCGGTAAGGGCAAGATAATCAAGAACGTCTGCCCCACCTGTGCAGGTCAGGGAAGAGTGAAAAGTGTTTTGCAACGCGAGGTTGAGATTCCCGCCGGCATCGACGACGGTCAGACCCTTAAGGTTCAAGGCGCGGGCGACAGCGGCATAAACGGCGGTGGCTACGGCGATCTCAACATAAAGGTAACGGTCAAACCGGATGATATGTTTGAACGCGAGGGCTTCGACGTTTACACCGAGATACCGATATCCTATATGCAGGCAACGCTGGGCGATGAAATTGTCGTGCCCACGATTGACGGAAACGTTAAGTATACTGTCCCAGCCGGAACTCAGACCGGAACGGTGTTCAGACTTAGGGGCAAGGGCATAAAGCGGCTCTACCGCACTGACAGGGGCGACCAGTATGTGACTGTGAAGGTGGAGGTTCCCCGCAATCTTACAAAGAAGCAGGCAGATCTGCTGAAAGCGTTTGATGATTCGCTGGATGACAGAAATCAGGCAAGCAAAAAGAGCTTCTTTGAGAAAATGAAGGATTATTTGAATAGCTGATATAAGATTGAGCGGTGTCGGAGTGAGTTGCTTCGACACCGCTCTTTTTGAGGTAATAAGTAATAGTGAATAGTGAATAAGTAAGGTGTCGCTTACGCGACGGATCTTAAGTGCAGCGGCGAAGCCGCTTTTGAATCCGTCGGCGTTAGCCGACACCTCAACTATTCACTATTCACTATTCACTGCGTAAGCTTACGGCGCGACCGCACCATACGCATCATCAACGTAAAAGTCCGCCTTACCGTTTGCAGTCTCCACATACAGCAACATCCCTGTCGCGCCGTCCGGTATGGTGAACTCCGGGTTACTTAGCGTTACCCACTCGCCCTTTGCAGCCTCTGCCGCCGCAACTTCGGCATAGTCGGTCTGACCGTTTATGTTATATTGCAGGGTCAGCTTGAATTCGACCGCCTCGGCAGAATCCTGCATTGCGGTTACACCGAAGCTATAGGTATTGCCGGGGATGAAAGTATTGGTGCGAAGTGTTCTGCCCGCGCCGTTCCATGCATCCTGTCTGCCAGTTACTTTAAGGCACTTGCCATCACCGTCCGGTCTGTCAACGGCGGAAACGCTCGAGCTTCCGCGCTGTTCCCAGCCCTCGGAGCCCGAATCGAATGAGCAGTTGTAGTAATAGCCGTTTTCGTCCGGCTCTTCGGGTCCTGCACCCTCTGCCGGGGCGGGTATCTCCCCGCCTATTTTAATTTCGTTTTTAAGGATGTCCGCCGAGCCGCGGCTCTGATATCCCTCAACCGTAAACGAGGCTTCATAGAGCTTGCCCATCTTCATTCCTAAAGCTTCCCAGCTTGCAAACACCTGCCCGACGTTGATTTCGCCCTTATCGCGCTTTTCCTGACGGACGCACCAGTACTGCTGGAAGGTGGTATTGCCGTCGATGGATGGCTGATTATAGCGGGTGGTCTCGTAAATATCGTAATTCGCGCCATCTATTTTGATGGTCGCATAGGGTACTCCTCCCGGCGGGCGCCAGTTGCCCCAGGATTCTACTATGTAATACTCCACCAGCGGCTCACGCGTCCAGCCATAAAGCGCCAGATATGAGTTGCCGTCAGGGTTGTAGTCGGCTTCGTATTCAAGTGTGATGTTGCCGATTTCCTGCCATGTTTTGGTGCAGTCGAACTTCATTCCCCTGCGGAACAGAGCGTTGTTGATGTCGCTCCACTCACAGCTGAATTTGCCGTCTTCCTTAAGGGTCATGCTTGTGGTGCCGTTGTCCTTCCAGAGCTCGTAGCCGTAGCCGTCCTGCTCGCCGATTTCGCAGTCGGTGAGGACGCGGTAATCGCCCGAGCCTGCACTATCGCCGCAGGAGACGCAGAGTATCACGCAGAGCGCAGCTGCCAAGGCAGCAGCCATTCGCAATGCCCTTGAAAAAGCCTTCATGTGCTTTCCTCCCTTTTATTTTTTCGGGATACTACAATGCGCGGTGAGTGCGAATCCCGTAAAAATAAAGTGAGATTGCTCCTCAGCCGGGATTGTGATTGTCGCCCAGCAGAACTTCCGTAAGCTCCTGAATCCTCTCCACCGGGAAGGGTGGTTCACAGAGGGGCTTCATGGCGATTCCCATAAGCTTTACCGGGTTATCGTCCGCCGCAACACGGTTGGAGCTCAGCGCTCCGCACCGTCTGCAACGATGGACTATCGCCCATTCGCCGTCCTTTCGCACCCAGACCGCAACAGCATCCATAATACCGCCGCAGTCGGCAGCGCGGTCGCCCGGCTCGATGTCCAAATGCAGGCTGGAAAGGCAGTTCGGGCAATGGTTGCGATGATTGCTGCCCGCGCCCTCCGGCGTGACACACCATCCGCAGACCTTGCAGGTGAAGCTGTCGTTGCAGGGATGGGTTTTGTAGTATCCTTTTTCGTATTGTTTCCGTTTGTTTTCGCGATTCATTAAATTTCCTCCCATAGGATTGAGCTCCGAGCGAGAGGAATGGCTTGAATAATAGATTTGCCAACCCTCCCGGTCAGGCCGCAATCTCCCTTACATGATTATTTTTCATAAAAAACAATCCTCCTTTTCAAATTGATGTTCTAATTATATTACTATTCCATTGGTTAGTCAAGGGTGATTCGTGCAAAAGCTTCCGTTTTCCTCTTGACAGTCATGAAAATATATGCTATATTAAAACAAACGTTTTAAAACATCAGTTTTAATAAGGAGATATCGCCATGCCGCCGAAAGCAAAATTCACTAAAGATGAAATACTGTCCGCCGCCTTTGAAATAGTCCGCTCAAGAGGGATGGAAGCGCTCACAGCCCGCTCGCTGGCGGATTCGCTGAACAGCTCTCCCCGCCCGATATTTACAGTGTTCAGCGGTATGGATGAAATCGTCCGTGAGGTTATCATTAAAGCAAAATCACTCTATGCAGAATACGTCGGGCGCGGTCTTGCCTGTAAGCCACAGTTCAAGGGCGTGGGCGTGCAGTATATCCTGTTCGCGATACAGGAGCCCAAGCTTTTCCAGCTCCTGTTCATGAATGAGCATGAGAGCGTCCCGCCGCTCTGTGATGTGCTGCAGCTTATAGAGGACAGCTTTGAGGAGATTCTTGCATCCATCACGAATGCCTACGGCTTCGACCGCGATACAGCGCTTCGGCTCTATTATCATATGTGGATATACTCCCACGGCATAGCAACGCTCTGCGCTACCAAAATGTGCAGCTTTACTGCGGAGGACATAAGCCGGATGCTGACAGAGGTCTGCGTAAGTTTGATAAAGAAAATTAAAGGAGATGGCACGCTATGATACACGCACAAAGCATAGTAAAATACTACGGCACCGGCGAAAGCCGGTTTCAGGCGCTCCGTGGAATAGACATTGACATCGGGGACGGCGAAAGTGCAGTAATTTTAGGGGCCTCCGGCTCCGGCAAATCCACCCTTTTAAACATCCTTTCAGGGCTTGAACGCCCGGACGGCGGAAGCATATTTTATGGGGATGAGGATATTACCGCCCTTTCCGACGCTGCCCTTACCCGCTTCCGCAGGGATAATATCGGCTTTGTTTTTCAGCAGTACTATCTTCTTCCCGGCATGACGGTGGATAAAAACGTCCGTATGGGTGCAGACCTCGCATCAAATAATGAATACGGCGATATCATCAAAGCTGTCGGTCTTGAAGATAAGTGCGGCAAGTACCCCAGCCAGCTATCCGGCGGAGAACAGCAACGAGTTGCAATCGCGCGGGCAATCGCAAAAAAGCCGAAGGTGCTGTTTGCCGACGAGCCAACCGGCGCGCTTGATGAATCCACCGGCAGACAGGTGCTCGATTTCATATTGCGGCTTCAGTCAGAGCTGGGCTTCACACTGATAATGGTGACCCACAACGCAAACATCGCCCAAACTGCCAAAACAGTGATAAAAATGAACAGCGGCAGAATTGCATCGGTCACCAAAAACGATTCGATCAAGACTGCTTTCGAGATTGGCTGGTAAGCAGACGGCTCAAACTGTGATGTTGTCGCACTTTCGTTTGCCGTCTGCCGCCTTTACTCCGTCTTTGGACTTAGTTTTGTGATATGAGAAACTTTCTTCGCTATCTTAAGCTATTGTTTAGGCTTATTGGACGTAAACGCCGAACTTTTGATTAGACGCTTTTGTAGTTTGTACGAAGCTCCAATCCTCAACCCTTCAAAAACTCAGATAGGATGGTGATATCATGATAATCTCCATAAAAGACTGCTTCAAGCTAATCGGCGTGATGATATGCGCCTTTTGCGCGGTGCTGGTATGCTCGATGTTTATAAACTACGGCATCGACCTCAAATCGGTCGAGCCAATGATTCAGGAGCAGTATATCCCGGCATACGAAGCTATAAAGATGAGCGGCAAAGTCACCTGCCTTGTTTCGGGCGGATGCTTAGGGCTTACAGCGGTGATAATGCTGGCGTTTTACATAAAAAACTACATCGATTCGCACAAAAAGGAGCTGGGGATCCTAAAAGCACTTGGCTACAGCAATTTAAGGATATCTTCGGGATTTGCGGGCTTCGGGCTGAGCGTATTTGTGGGCGCGTTGGCGGGATTTTTGGCATCCCGGCTTATAATGCCGATTTACTACGAGATGCAAAACGACAAAGGATATTTCCCGGATATCCCGGTGCGGCTTCATCTGTCCGTCTTCTGGGGGCTGGTAATCCTGCCCTCTGTGGCGTTTGCGGCGATATCCATAACGTATGCGGCTGTAAATCTCAGAAAACCGGCGCTGTCGCTTCTGCGGGATAGCATCACGGAAAAGCCGATGAAAAAAGCGCACCGCGCTAAAAATCACCCGGAACGTGGCTTTTTAGGCGAGCTTCGGGCGGTGACGCTGAGCCGCAAAAGGCTTCTGACGTTTTTTGTAATCTTCGCGGCGTTCTGCTTTTCCTCAATGACCCAGATGTCCTTTTCCATGAAGGAGCTTGCAAGCCCGATGATGGCAGTGTTCATGATTTTTATCGGACTTCTGCTGGCGGTGACAGCGTTCATCCTCTCCATGACCTCGGTGATAAAGGGCAATTCCAAGTCGATTGCCATGATGACCGCTATGGGCTATTCCGAAAAGGAATGCAGGCGAGCGGTTTTAGACGGATATCGCCCTTTAGGATATATCGGCTTCGCGGTGGGAACAGTCTATCAGTACCTTCTTTTAAGGGTGATGGTGGACGTTGTTTTCAAGGATGTCGCGGATGTTCCTACATACAAATTCGATTTTCCAATGATGCTTATTTCCCTCGCGGCGTATATCATCATATATGAGATGGCAATATACGGCTTCTCGAAGCGGTTAAAGCGGATATCCGTTAAGGAAATCATGTCAGAATAACATAGAAATCCGCCCTGAAAGGATTGTCTCCTCTCAGGGCGGATTTTTATGCTATTATCTTATCTGCGGTTCCCGACCGGCGCGCCCTCAAAGGGACGTGTTCTATCGCAGTTACTTCGGGAGCCTTACAGAGTGCGCGCGGAGGTCTACGCGCAAAGCGCGTGGGTGACTCTGTCACCCGGACGCCAACGGCGTCCAGACCTCCGCCACACGAAAGTACGTGGGCGCGCCTTCCCTGCTTATCGAGCGCACACCCGCCGCCTTTATTATTTCAGCTCAAAATACGCGCAGTTGTCGGTTTCGCTCGAGCCGCCTATCCACAGCTGGAATTTGCCCGGCTCTGCGGTGAAGTTCATGTCTATGTCATAGAATTTTAACATATCCTCATTTATCTCAAAGCTTACCTTTACGCTCTCGCCCGGCTTTATCGTCAGCTTTTTAACGCCCTTCAACTGCTTTATCGGGCGGCTGACGCTTCCGGAAAGATCCCTTATGTAGAGCTGAACCGGCTCTGCGCCGTCCATGTCCCCGGCATTGGTGACGGTTGCCGAAGCTGTCAGCGCCTTTCCGCGCTCAAGGATATATCCCGAAAGCTCAATCGGCGAATACTCAAACTTGGTATAGGAAAGCCCGTGACCAAATGGGTAGAGCGGCCTGTTAGGATAGTCCATATAGTTGGAAACAAATGGATAGTATCTATCGTCATTCGGCTTAGGGCGGCCGGTGGGAAGCTCACAGTAGCACATGGGCAGCTGACCGGGAGTATACGGGAAGCTCATTGGCACTCTTGCCGAGGGGTTCACCCTGCCGAAGATTATATCCGCAACGGCGTATGTGCCGCAGGTTCCCGGAAGCCAGGCTTCAAGCACAGCGGCACAGTCCTTGTCAAGCTCCGGCACGCAAAGCGGTCTGCCGCCGAAAAGCAGGGCAACGGTGTTATTGTTCGCCTCAGAAACCGCCTCAAACAGCTTTTTATGCGAAGCGCAGAGCGAGGTATCCGCAACGCTCTTGCCCTCACCTGTTCTTGACTGATCCTCACCTATGCAGAGGATTACAGCGTCCGCCGAAGCACAAGCACTTATCATATCATCGGTGACATCATCCGTGGCAAAGAAGCTGATATCGGCATCGGGGTAAAGCTCTTCAAGCGCTTTGCGCAGGGTGACTGTGTGCTCGGGCTGGGCAAATATCGCCCATGATCCGGTTATGGCACGGCTTTCGGCAAGCGCACCCGCAACCACTATCTTTTTGGAGGTGTCAAGCGGAAGTATGCCGTTGTTTTTAAGAAGAATCGTAGTCTCCTCGGCGGCTTTTCTGCTCAGCTTCAAGAATTCGTCGCAGTAGATGTACTTCTTTTCTGCTTCCAATGAACCATCCTTATATGGGTTTTCAAACAGCCCGAGCTTGTTTTTAAGCTTTAATACACGCAGGCAGGCTTCATCTATCTGGCTTTCGCTTACCCTGCCCGCTTCAACCTCCGATTTAAGATGGCTGAGGTATGCGTCTGACATCATATCTATATCCACACCAGCGTTCATTGCCTTCTGCGCGGCGTCCGCCTTGTCGCTTGAAGCGCCATGAGCCAAGGTTTCACCGATGGCGTTATAGTCGGTTATAAGCACACCCTTGAAGCCGAACTCATCCCGCAGGATTTTGCGGTTGAGCTTTTTGGAAAGCGTCGCAGGAAGCCTGTCGATGGTGTTGAAAGAGGTCATAACAAGCTCCGCGCCCGCGTCCATTGCGGCTTTATATGCAGGCAGATAATCCTCCCGAAGCGAGCGCTCGCCGACTTCGAGGGCGTTATAGTCCCTGCCGGCAGTGGCTCCGCCGTAGCCCGCGTAATGCTTTACGCAGGCGGCTATTTTGCCTTTTCCGCCGCAGTTATCCCCCCGAAAGCCCTTAACTGCGCTCTCGGCGAACCGGGAATTAAGGTAGACATCCTCGCCGGTGCCCTCCATCACCCTGCCCCAGCGGCTGTCGCGGCAAAGGTCAGCCATAGGCGCAAATGTGGCGTGAAGACCCGCAGCGGAGCACTCGCGCGCGGCGGCGCGGCTTATCTCCTCGGTAAGTTCGGGGTTAAAGCTCGCCCCCTGAGCTATCGGAACAGGGAACACGGTGCGGAAGCCGTGGATCACATCCGCCATGAATATAGCAGGGATATGGTGCGGCTGGTGAGCTATGAAGCCATCCTGAATCTTCTTGAGATGCTCAAACCCGCACTCACCAAGTATGCTTCCGACCTTGTACTGTCTTGAATCCCTGATGTCAAACGCCTGCTCAGGACCTGTCAGCGCCATATGGTCGCCGTAGAAGCCGCCGTGAAGCTGGCATAGCTGGTCTATCTTTTCATCTAAGGTCATATCGGCTAAAAGCTCCAAAAGCTGATTTTCGGTCATATACAAGTCTCCTTTTCAATGTTATATTAATATATTCGCCGGTTACTGTCGTTCGTTTTTGGATGTCTTTATTAAAAATCAGTATAACATCAGCAGGGATGGTTGTCAATAGCCGCAAACACGCATCCGGCAAAGAAAAAGCCGTCTGAAAGGCTTGAAATGCTTCTTCAAGCTCCGTCAGACGGCTGATTTTAGTCTTCAAAAATAATTATATAGGTTTCGCCCTCGGCGGCAGTAAAGCTGATTCTGTCCTTGCCATCCTTAGAAATCTTCACGGCTTTGCCCTGGGAATCGACTACCTTTGCCGAAGCAATACCGCTATATGAAACGGCTAAGCTTTCAAGCGCGGAATGAGCTGTAAGCTCAGCCTGATCAAGTCTGCCCTCGCTCCACTTCATCGAAACGTCAACATTTCCCCTTGCTCTCAGACCCGATACCGAGCCGTTCGCCCAGATATCAGGCAGTGCGGGAAGCAGATCTACGCTGTCGCCCTGGCTTTGCAGAAGCATTTCGGTCATTCCGGCGGTCGCGCCGAAGTTACCGTCTATCTGGAACGGCGGGTGGGTGTCGAACAGGTTCTGATAGGTGGATTCCTTCAATATCTGGTTCACCATGACCCCTGCATGGTTGCCGTCGCGCAGCCTTGCCCAGAAGTTTATCTTCCACGCCTTGCTCCAGCCTGTTCCGCCGTCTCCCCTGGTGTTAAGAACCTTTTTCATCGATTCGACTATCTTATCATCCTGCTTGCTCCTTCCGGCGACAACAAGCGTTCCCGGGTGGATCGAGAACAGATGGTTTACATGGCGGTGACCATAGTCGCCGGTGATGTCCATAATGGTCTCGTCCTTCCACTCTAAATACTCGCCGTCAAGACCTATTTCGGGGAGCCAGAGCTTATCCTTTGCCGCCTTGATTTCGTCTATCTCATCACCGGATATGCCCAGCACCTCCGCCGCCTTAAGGGTGAAGTCAAAAAGCTCCCAAATGATTTCCTGATCGCAGGAAGCTCCCAAGGTATAGGGCCCATGCTCCGGCGAATAGGACGGGCTTGAAACAAGCGAACCGTCGCGGGTGTCTGCAACAAGGTTATCCACCCAGAAAAGCGACGCCTGCAAAATGGTATCGAAGTTTTGCTTTAAGTAGTCCTCATCCAGCGTGAAGGCATATATCTCCCATATATCCTGACACATCCAGGCAGCGCCCGCCGGGAAGTAGAACGCGCTGGAAACCGCCGGAGCGGTGTTTCCCCAGATGTTGTTTTCGTGATATGTCGTCCATCCGCGCACCGGCTCACCGGCTTCGGTGCAGTGGTAAAGCTTGGCTGTTATCTTTCCGCGCTCAACAAGGCTGTTGATGTAATCGACTATCGGCATATGGCACTCTGTTAAATTCGTGGTTTCGGCAAGCCAGTAATTCATCTGGATGTTTATATTAGCATGATAGTCAGAATCCCACGGCGGGGTAAGACCGTCCGCCCATATTCCCTGAAGATTTGCGGGCAGAGAGCCCTCTCTTGAAGACGCAATAAGCAGATATCTGCCGAACTGATAATAAAGTGATTCAAAATACCTCTGCTCTTCCGGGGTCAGGATGTCGTATTTATATCCAGTAAGCAAGGATAACGTTGTTTTTTTCGGAAGCTTATCCGTGCCGATATTCAGCTTTACTCTTGAATAAAGGCTGTGATAATCCTCCATATGCGCGTTTTTGAGCTCCTCATAACCCTTTTTCGAGACCGTTTCAAGACGTTCAAGGCAGTCATCAAGCGGAATAGCATCGCTGAAATAGTCGAAGCTGTCATCCATGCACTGCTGATAGTTCGTTCCGGCTGTGAAGAGTATCAGAACCTCGCTCGCGCCGGAAACGCTGATTCCCTTAGCGGTCGTTTCCACCGCGCCGTCGGATATGATCTTTGCCGCGCCGGCAAATTCAAGATGATCGATATTTTCCTTGTGATCGGATGGACGTCCTGTAAACAGAATCATATCATCCTTGTATTCGGTTTTAGCCTTTGACTGGGGTGATGTGAAGCGGATAAGCTGGCTTATGCCGCCTGTGGTGTCGCAGGTTATTCTTATCGCCATGAAATTGTCTGGGTTGCTGACGAAATATTCCCTTTGATAGCCGATTCCGTTCTTTTTGTATTCGACTGTCGCTATAGAATCATCGATATTCAGGGTTCGTCTGTAATCGCTCGTTCCGGTTTCGGAGCCGGAATATCCCTCCAGTGAAATTTCGCAGAGCTGTGTTCCCCATCCGCCCTCGTTGGCTTCGATAACAAGCTTATAAGTGCGGCATGGCGCAGGGTTCTGTATATCAAAATCAAGTGTTTGCAGTCTTTCGGCAAAATCAACGCCGCTGCGCTCGTCCAAAAGCACCCAGTCCCCGCCCGATTTACCGTACAGCTTGAAGCTGGATGGGTCGCGATCAAAATCATCGTCCCCACTGGTGAGAGAATACCGTCTGACCGTCTTTTCCTCGTTGTATTCAAATTCAATTTCAACCGGGAAGGCGGTGGATGAATCGTCTCCCCAATCTCCGCCGTCAGCCGAGAACCACTTTGTCGATGTATTGCCGTCGAAAAGCGGAGATATATCAGTGTTAAGACATCCGCTTACAGAGCTTGAAACCAGGTAAGCCCCGCCCTGATCGAGTATTTCAATGTTTCCCAGGCTCTGATAGTGACCGTAAAGGCTCTTGTCGCCTTTCAAAGCGTCTATATGGGCATTGACCTCTGCCGAGCTGGGATATTCCGAGGCTACAACCTCGCCGTTCTTCTTATATGCGGCGCTATTCTTGGAGAACTCGTTTGCAAGCTCCTGCAAACCATCGCGGGCAGCTTGGAGATTTTCGTAATTTTCCGCCTGAGTGGTGTGACCCATTCCGCCGTCGTAATTTTCATCTGCACCAGGTCCGCCAGACCACAAAGTATGCTCGTTTATCTGAATCCTGTCGGAATCCACTCCGCCGAAAATCATCGCGCCGATAAAGCCGTTGCCCATCGGCATGGCCTCCTGCTCCCAGTCGGAAGCCGGCTTATCGTAAACCGCCATAAGCGGAGCTTGTGCCGTCTCTATGCGTGTGACATTTTGCACTGTCTCCCCGCCGGAGCTGTCCGCGCAGGAGGTAAGTCCCAAAATCATTGAAGCGGCTATTGCCGCGGATATAAAGCGTTTTCTTATCATAGTATCTCTCCTTTGCCATGTATGTTCGTATACTAATAATACATCATTTAGCTATATCATTCAATGCTTTATTATGACAACTTTTCGCATACGCCGTCGCTATACCGACAAAGTTTTTTTCGGAAATACCGGTTCTGCAATTATTATAGTCTTCTGTGTCAGCCGTAATACTTCCTGTCTAAGCACCGGTATCTTACCGCCTGAGCTATATGCTTACGGTCGATTACCTCCGCGCCGTCCATGTCCGCTATCGTACGGGACACCTTTAATATTCTATCATAGGAGCGGGCGGAAAGCCCCAGACTGTCAAACACCTGCTTTAAAATGCCGTCCGCCTCCGGGGTTATCGGGCAGACCTCATGCAGGATATCCGAGGTTATCTGCGCGTTGCAGGTTATATCCGTTCCGGCAAAGCGTTTTTGCTGGATATCTCTTGCCCTCTGCACCCGCTCACGGATGGCGGAGCTTGGCTCTGCCTTTGCGCCGGAGGATATGCTTTCATAGTCCGCCGGGGCGACCTCGATATGCATATCGAACCTGTCCAAAAGCGGTCCCGAAACCTTTGAAAGGTACTGCGAAACCTGCTTGGGCGAGCAGACGCATTTTCTGGTGGGATGTCCGTAATATCCGCATGGGCAGGGGTTCATGGCGGCAATTATCATTATCCGGCAGGGGTACGTCACCGTTCCTGCCGCGCGGGATATTGTCACCTTGCCATCCTCGATGGGCTGTCTCAGAATTTCGAGGGTGGGGCGCTCGAACTCGGCAAGCTCGTCTAAAAACAGCAAGCCGTTGTGTGCAAGGGATATCTCGCCCGGACGCGGGACGCTTCCTCCGCCGGACAATCCCGCCGAAGAAACTGTGTGGTGCGGCGAGCGGAAGGGGCGGACGGTAATAAGCGGGGATTCAGGGTCGATAAGCCCAGCTATCGAATAGATATTGGTGGTCTCGATAGACTCCTTGAAGCTCATTTTTGGCAGGATGGAGGGCATACGCTTTGCAAGCATACTTTTGCCCGAGCCGGGCGCGCCTATCATGATGACGTTATGCCCACCGCAGGCGGCGACCTCCAGCGCCTTCTTAGCATACTGCTGTCCCTTGACGTCGGCGAAGTCAAGCGGGTCGTCATAAGCCTTTATATCCGGGATATACGGCTCTGCCGGGGACATCGAGCCCGAGCCTGTGGCATAATCTAAAAGCTGCCTTAAGGTGTTCACGCCGTAAACCTCGATGCCGTCCGCAACGGATGCCTCGAAGGCGTTCTCACTCGGCACAAAAAGCCGCTTTATTCCGTGCTCCATGGCATACAGAGCCATCGGAAGCACGCCCCGCACTCCCCTGACCTCACCGCCAAGCGAAAGTTCCCCGACAAAGGCGGAGTCTGCAAAATCCTCGTCGTTTATCTCACACATTCCGGCAAGTATCGCAACGGCTATAGAAAGGTCGTGAGCCGAGCCGGACTTTTTAACGTCCGCCGGAGCAAGGTTGACCGTCACCCTGCATTTCGGAAAATTAATGCAGGAAGAGCGGAAAGCCGAAGCTATCCTTTCCTTGGACTCCTTAACAGCGGCGTCTGCAAGACCTACTATTTCAAACCTTTCGACGCCGCGGCTGACCTCGACCTCAACATCCACGCCGAAAGCGTTCATTCCGAAAAGACCTATGCTTTTGATTTTAGAGAACATCTGCCGCACCCTCCCATATGTATTACTTTACATGATACAGCATTTTCCCACATATTTCAACATATAAATGCAAAAAATCCGCCTAAAGAGCAAAAACTCTTACGGCGGATTAGTCTGTATCAGCTGTATCAACCCTTCTTTTTCTTTTCAGCAGCCTCCGATACGCTGACGATATAATCTACGTTTATAACCTTGACGGTTCCGTCCTTGGCAGTTACGGACATCCAGTTTTCCGAAACATCGTCAACCGTGACTGTTTCCCCGAATGAGGAATTGTAGGACATAACATAGCACTTTTTTCCGATAAACCTCTTCAATAATTCGTTGGACATCGGGCTTAATCTCCTTTTCTTCTTATTTTTTATGCGGCGGACGGTGTTCCTGTTCATCATCGGCAGGATGATGCATAGATATATCACTATAAAATATAAATACCAATATTCCACAAATACCATCTCCCACAGACCGTTCGGCTTTATTCTGAGGAAATTATAGCACACATCACATAATAAGTCAATCAAAAATAGGGTTTTGTCATTGACAGCCAATAAAAAAGCATTGTATAATTAGATACATAAACAGACAAACGCTTTAGACGTTTTTGTGGAGATGATATAAATGCTTAAAAAATTTTTAAGAACCGCGCTTGCGGCCGTTATTTCGCTTACTGCGGTTTGCACGTCGATTCCGGTTGTTCATGCCGAAAACCCGACAGTTCAGACTGCCTACACCCCCGACCCTGCGCCTATGGTGTATAATGACACCTTCTATTTCTACACCGGGCATGACGCCGACGGTGCATCATACTACACCATGACCGACTGGCGGTGCTATTCGACCACCGACATGAAAAACTGGGTAGATCACGGTGCGGTGCTGTCATATACCGATTTTGAATGGGCGGACCCTGATAGCTGCTGGGCAGCTCAGTGTGTAGAAAGAAATGGCAAATTCTATCTTTATGTCACCCTTTCAACAACTGCGGCCGGCGGAGCGAGGGCTATTGGCGTCGCCGTTTCCGATTCGCCGACCGGTCCTTTCAAGGACGCTATCGGCAAGCCTTTGTGCGGTCCAGACTGGGCGTATATCGACCCTACTGTTTTGATTGACGATGACGGTCAGGCTTACCTTTACTTCGGCAACCCGACCTTGCACTATGTCAAGCTTAAGAAAAACATGATAGAGCTGGACGGTGAGATAACCGCAACCAACATGACGAGCGAGCAGTTCGGCTCCAATGAAAGCATGAATTCACTTTATACCGAAGGTCCTTGGATTTACAAGCGGGACGGCATATATTACATGGTTTACGCGGCTTCGGGAATCCCGGAAACTATAGACTATTCCACTTCGGACTCCCCCACCGGTCCTTGGGAGTATCAGGGCAGGATAATGGATTCGCACCCCACCAGCTTTACGCTCCACCCCGGAATCATTGAGTACAAGGGTCACGCTTATTACACCTACCACACCGGCGATTTGGAAGGCGGAGGCGGCTTCACACGCTCGGGAGCTATCGAGGAGTTCAAATTCGGCTCGGACGGCTCTATCCCGCATATAAATCCCACACGTGAGGGTCCCGACCAAATTGAATACTTCAACCCCTACAAGCTCAACGAGGCGGAGACTATCTGCTTTGAAAAGGGCATAAAAACCGTCCGCGGCGAAAATGGCATATACGTAACTAAGGCAAGCAAAAACGACTATATAAAGGTTGCCGGAGTAAACTTCGCGGAAAAGGCTACAAGCTTCACCGCCTCTGCCTGCGCCGTAAAGGCGGAAGGCACCATAAACATAAGGCTTGATTCCCCTGACGGCGATATAATAGGCACCGTCACCCTGCCCGAAGGCGAGGAGGACGAGGCTTTCAAGACTGTCAGCTGTGAAATATCCGGCGCAAGCGGCGTACATGACCTTTACTTCACCTTCGACGTAAGCGCAAACCGTGGATATGTCAATTTCGACACTTGGCAGTTTGACGGAGTTTATTCCGAGGATGATTTTGCGGCTTCTCCCGCTACGATAAAGTCTTCCGACAGAACGGTGGTATTTATCGTTGTGATAGCTGTTGTCGCTGTGGCTTTGGTATTGACGGCGGTTGTTCTGCTGAAAAGAAAAAGCGGCAAAAAGTAAATAAATATGCTGTGCTGAGCTTCTACTCCCTTGCCGGATAGCTCAGACTGACACAAATACCTTCATATTCTTATATGGGGGTATTTGCATTTACAGGACTGTTATTCACGTTAAGCGAAGGATGTGTTTCTATTTGCAGAAATTCTGTCGATTTGTGTTATAAAAATGCGCAAATGTATATTGACAATACTGCGTCCATTGATTAGAATTTGATTAAAATACAGTTGACGGCGGACAAACACCCGGAAAAGCCGGGAAAACAAAAAAGGAGCAAGAATATGAGCGATAGAATATATACACCCGTAAATCCCAATGCACAGGAATGTGTTAAAAATGTGCTGAAATATCTGTCGGATATTTCATTCGACAAGGTTGTAACCGGTCAGCACACTCAAACCATGGCGATGGAGGAGCTTCATCAGATAAAAAATACAACCGGGCACGAACCCGCTCTGCTGGGATTTGAGCTTTTGTCCTATTCCCCGAACATAAATTATCTTGACACCGATGAGGACTGCATGAACGAAATCGTCGACAATTTCGGAACACTGAAAAGGGCATGGGAATGGGCTGAAAGAAAAGGTCTTATCACCTTTACATGGCATTGGTTCTCGCCTATTGGGGGACGTTCAAAAGCATTCTATTCAGTTAACACCGATTTCGACGCAAGCAGGGCTGTCATAGACGGGACCCCGGAAAACAAGGCTCTGCTGGCTGATATGGATATGATGGCGGGACTGCTCAGACCGTTCTGTGATAAGTGCATCCCCATAATATGGAGACCGTTCCACGAGGGGGACGGAAACTGGTTCTGGTGGGGCGCAAAGGGTCCAGAAACAGTCAAAAAGCTGTACCGCATTATGTATGACAGATTCACGAATCTTCACGGGCTTAACAACCTGATTTGGGTGTGGAATTCCCCCATCCCCGAATACTACCCCGGAGATGATACGGTGGATATCATTTCAAGAGATATTTACACCGAATGTCACGTCCATAAGGACTGCGCCAAGGAGTACAGCGAGCTTACAAAAATCACCCCGCAGAAAAAAATAGCTCTCATAGGAGAATCGGGAACTCTGCCGGATATAAACGGTATACATGAAAATAAGCTCGGCTGGACCTGCTTTATGACATGGTCAAAAGTGTTCTGCCTTACCGAAAAGTTCAACAGCTATGAATATCTTAAGACGCTGTACAGCAGTCCGTATGCTGTTACAAAGGAAAATCTGCCGGAATTGTATTAGAGCTTTAAGGATTCAAGCTTTTGTGTACAAATATTTGTACGCAAAATCAAAAATACCTATTGACATTTTCAGAAAAAGGAGTATTATAGTAATTAGAACGTATGTTCTATCTGACAAAAACAAATTTTGCAGGAAGGCTTAGTAGCACAGCTTACAGGTCTTTTTGCGGCACCGCACAAAAACGTGATACCGATTGAGCAGGAATCGGATTTTTACGCTTTTGTGCGGCGTTTTTAATTTTATGCTAATTCACGGTTCATGCTTATTTACGCCCGAAAAGTGCCCAAAATCGGGTAATGAATCCATCGCCGAGCGATTTTGTGCCCGCCTTTTGGTATCATTTTACGTAGAAATCAGTATTGGCTATAGGCTGACCGTGAATTAGTATTCAGAAAGGAATGATAGTATTAAATGCCAGAAGCAATATTCGACATATCCGCAGACGTGACCAGGGACAACCGGTCGTGCAGGGTAATTGCAAAGCAGTTCGATGTCAAATCGCGATATCTGAGGGTGCGTATAACCAACCACGGCAGAGCTGTTATTGTACCGAAGAGTTCTAAGGTTGTAATAAACGTCAGACGACCTGACGGCACAGCCAAGGCGTTTTCGGGTGTTGTGAATCACGACGGCACTGTTAAGGTTCCGCTTCACAGCTGGGCGTTGGAGCTTGAAGGCGAGCTTCGCTGTGATATCTCCATAATCGGGACGGATGGTACTAAGCTCACCACTACCTCATTTAAGGTAACGGTAGAGCGCTCGACCTATTCCGGCGATGATGTTTCGCAGGATCAGGAAAGCATGGACATCATAACCGAGGTACTGACAGAGATAAGCAACCGAATGCCCAACTACAAAATAGGTCCGGGACTTGCGGTATCGGAAAACACTATTTATGTCACCGCAGGCACCGGCGGGGGCGGAGCGCCTGTCGACCCGACGCTCTCGCTGGAAGGTGCCGCCGCAGACGCCAAAGCTACCGGCGACGCCATAAAGCAGATAATCGATTCCGCAAACGCCGAAGAGCCGTGGGACAGCGGCTGCTGGACGATTGACCCATGGATAAACAACGAACCGGGTTCGGCTGAGGGCTACTCCAACTCCCAGACTATACAGCTTGAGCCAAACACAAAGTACACTATATCCATAAGTGAGGATGACGGCAACACACTGTATATAGCCGGTGAAAACGGCGGAATCTATTCGGCAGTTCAGGAGCATGGCGGATATCAGACCTTTACCACCGATGAAACAGGCAGGCACACATTCTGGCTTCTGACACCGGGCAGACGATATGACGACTACATAAACGGAACGCTGAAGGTCTCTATAGTCAAGGGCAGTTTGCCTAAAATGCAGGGCAAGGGTGTCACCAAGGTTTCAAAAGACGGCTGGGTTATTAAGACGCATGAAAACGCCCCCGGAGAGCTTAATAATCGTTACCTGGATATATATTCTCCATTCGGCAAATACTTCAGTCTTAATACCGGTGCATATAACGATGACCCATCAGACGGTGATACTTGGTGCGGATTAACAATTGGTCATCCGGACTACTCCGGTGCAAATGAGGCTGGAATCCATCTGGCAGTTCCAGGTGCCGGGATGGACGTATCCTTCATGAATGCTGGTATTCTTGCTGAGCTTGTTTTTAACATGGGAGTATACGGAGCACCTTTGGAATACGGCAAATATATGTTTGCCTTTAACGAGCCGGATGTTCCAAGCTATGCACGGTTCCAGATATTCAAGGATGCCATTCCGATATCTCTCACTTCCGAAGGCATAAAGGTCAAAAACAACAATCAGGCAGTAAAAACCGAAAATGAAGCTGAGTGGAAAACAATAAACCTTTACGAACTGGAATCAAGGGTAGCGGCACTTGAAGCGCAGATACAATCGCTTACCGGCAGTTCAAAGTAACTCGACCAGGCTGCATATTGTCAAACGAAAGGATATATAAATGACTATGAGAAACATTTTCTGCGCCGTTTTTGGAGCGGCAGGAAGTATTTTCGCCTCCATATTCGGCGGCTGGGACGCCGCGATAGTCACGCTCATCATCTTTATGAGCATTGATTACATAACGGGTCTGATAGTTGCAGGGGTCTTTCATGCCTCAAAAAAGTCTCCCAACGGCTCGCTTGAAAGCCGAGCCGGATGGAAGGGACTTTGCAGAAAGGGCGTTACCCTGCTTATCGTATTAGTCGCAACACGACTTGATATGGCAATTGGGACGCATTATATCCGCGATACAACGGTCATAGCCTTTGTTGTCAACGAAGCTATTTCCATAATCGAAAACGCAGGGCTGATGGGCATTCCGATACCGGAGGTTATAATCAGAATGATAGACGTACTCAAAAAGCAATCAGAAGACGGAGGCTGTGAGAATGGCAGTTCAGATTAAAGGTATAGACGTTTCAAAGTGGCAGGCAGACAAAAGCGGAAACACCAAGGTGGATTTTTCCCTGCTCAAACGGTCGGGATATGAATTCGTGATACTTCGCGCATCTATAGGACGTTCAAAGGACATCTCCTTTGAGAGCCACTATAAGGCGGCAAAAGCTGCCGGTCTGCATATCGGCGCTTACCACTATCTCAACGCGAAAACGCGCGATGAAGCCTTGGCGGAGGCGGATTTCTTCCTCAAAACCATAAATGGCAGGCAGCTTGATTATCCGATATGCTTAGACATTGAAAGCGACGTGCAGAAAAAGCTTGGAATGGCAAAATGCACAGATATCGCCCTTGCTTTTATGCAAAAGGTCGAAGCCGCTGGATATTATACCATGCTTTACTCCGGTGCGAACTTCATAAGCAAATATCTCGATATGGAGCGCCTTCGTCACTTCGATGTGTGGCTGGCGTGCTATACGTCCGAGGAAAGGCGGGAGGAGCTTTATAAGCACGATATCTTAGGCATATGGCAGTACAGCTCATCGGTGATATTGCCCGGAGTATACCCCGGACGGCTGGACCATAACATCGCCTACAAGGACTATGCAAAAATCATCAGCCGCGCAGGACTAAATAATCTGAATTAATCACAGGCATCAGCCGAAGGCAGAAAGGTCTTCGGCTGATTTTTTTATAGGGAGTATACCGCTTCGGTGAAAACATCAATAAATTCCGAGAATATGTTAAGAAATCGTCAGTGTTCCCCTTGCCAACTGTCTGGAAAAATGCTATAATAAATTGATAGCTGTGTACCGCTTGTTCGGATTTTCACGGCAATTATAGGGAAATTATCCCGATATACCATGTCGGGATGGCAAAATCACAAAAAACAGGCTATAGGCTTGTGCCTCCGAGCAAAGGTGCAAGGGTTTGGGACAGCTTTAAGCCGGTATGAAAGGAAAGGTATAATTATGCAGTACGGTTATTTTGATCTTGAAAACAAGGAATACGTTATAACCAAGCCGAATACCCCTGCACCCTGGTGCAACTATCTTGGCTCGCCCGCTTACGGCGCTATCGTATCCAATAACGCAGGTGGATACAGCTTTGTTCAGTCTGGCGCAAACGGAAGAATCATCCGCTATCGCTTCAACTCAAACATGGCTCTTCCGGGAAGATATATCTATATAAGAGATAACGATTCGAGCGACTACTGGTCTGCAACCTGGCAGCCGGTCGGCAAGCCGCTGGATTCTTACAAGAACGAATGCCGCCACGGTACGGCTTACACCGTTATAACCTCGGAATACGCCGATATCAAGTCGGAGGTCACCTACTACGTTCCTATGAACTGCACCTATGAGGTTTGGCGGGCTAAAGTCACCAACCTTTCGGATAAGCCCAGAAACCTTTCGGTATACGGCTTCTGCGAATTCACCAACGAAAACAACTACGAGCAGGATCAGGTTAACCTGCAGTACACCCTGTTCATCACCCGCACATCGTTTGAGGGCAACAAGATTTTGCAGCACATCAACGAAAACTCGGGCAAGGACGCTTCCGGCTCCAACCACCGCGAGCGTTTCTTCGGTCTTGCAAATCAGCCCGTTTCCGCCTACAACGGCAATCTGGACAGCTTTATCGGCTCTTACCGCACCTACTCCAATCCGATAGCGGTTGAAACCGGCAAGTGCGACAACGTCTTAAACTACAACTCCAACGCCTGCGGAGCGCTCCAGTCTGATATCACCATTGCCTCCGGCGAAACCAAGGAGTTTATATATGTATTGGGTCAGCGCGACAATGCCGAAGCCAACAAGATTCTTTCAAGATACGTAAACGCCGGAACGGTTGAGGATGAAGTCGCCGAGCTCAAGAACTACTGGCACTCCAAGCTTGAAAACTTCGAGGTCAAGACCCCGAGCGAGGAGTTCAACAACATGATAAACGTTTGGAACTCCTACCAGTGCTTCATCACCTTTACATGGTCGCGCGCAGCTTCCCTTATCTACTGCGGCTTAAGAAACGGCTACGGCTACCGCGATACCGTTCAGGACATTCAGGGTATCATCCACCTCGACCCCGAAATGGCTCTTGACAAGATCCGCTTTATGATCTCCGCTCAGGTAGACAACGGCGGCGGACTTCCCTTAGTCAAGTTCAACCACAACGCCGGTCATGAGGATACCCCCGACCAGGCATCCTATGTTCAGGCGACAGGTCACCCCTCCTACCGTGCGGACGACGCTCTGTGGCTCTTCCCGACGGTTTATAAGTACATCGGCGAAAGCGGCAACAAGGCGTTCTTGGATGAAGAAATCCTTTACGCTAACGGCGGAAGCGACAGCGTTTACGACCACCTGAAGCGCGCTATCAACTTCTCGATGGAGCGCTTAGGCGCACACGCAATGCCCGCAGGACTTTATGCCGACTGGAACGACTGCTTAAGAATGGGCGCAAAGGGCGAATCCACCTTCGTTGCCTTCCAGCTCTACTACGCAATGAACATCATGCGTGAGTTCGCGGCAGAGAGAAACGACAGCGAGTATATCGAATATCTCAACAAGGTTCAGCCCAAGCTCGGCGAATCGCTTGCCAAGTGCTGGGATGAGGACAGATTTATAAGAGGCATCCGTGAGGATGGCGTAGTAGTAGGCGCCAAGAGCGACCCCGAGGCTAATATGTGGCTCAACCCGCAGAGCTGGTCGGTAATATCCGGCTTTGCTTCACGCGAGCAGGCTGACAAGGCTATGGAAAGCGTTCACTCGATACTCAACACCAAGTACGGCGTTAAGCTTTTAGACCCGCCATACATCAAGCATATGTTCGGCGGCGCGATAATGCACATCTTCAACCCCGACACCAAGGAAAACGGCGGTATCTTCTCGCAATCGCAGGGCTGGCTCATCCTTGCCGAATCTCTCCTGGGACACGGCAACCGCGCGTTTGAATACTTCCTTGAAAGCTCCCCCGCTTCGATGAACGACAGGGCGGAGATAAGAGTTATCGAACCTTATGTTCACGGTCAGTTCGTTGAATCCACAACCTCTCCGTTCGAGGGCAGAGCGCACGTTCACTGGCTCACCGGTACTGCTTCAACCGTCATGGTCGGCTGCATCGAGGGTATATGCGGTATGCGCCCGAATGCCAAGGGTCTTGTTGTAAGCCCCGCTATCCCCAGCGAGTGGGACGGCTTCACCATCTCCAAGAACTTCAGAGGACATCACCTTGATATCGAGATTGACAACTCCGCTCACGTTGAATCCGGCGTCAAGGAGCTTTGGCTCAACGGCGAAAAGCTTGAAGGCTGCCTGATCCCTGCCGATAAGATGAGCGATAAGAATACCGTTAAGGTTGTTTTGGGATAATACCGAAATCGATATATAAAAACTTATATTCGTCTGAAATGAAAGCAAAATATATGGGGCGGAGGCTTTGCGGCTTTCGCCCTACTATATATGGAGGGGCATTAAATGACCAAAAAAGAAAAACTTATATCCGCCCTGCTTCTGGCATTTTCTGTATTCTTATTCATCTGCACGTTGATCAATCTATTCACCGGACATATCGGCGCCGCCATATGCGGGCTTGCCGCCGGGGGATTTTGTATGTGCGTGTGGTATGTGTATAGCAATAAAAGCGTGAAGAACGATGAAAGCAAGCAATGAAGCAGTTTTCCGCTTGAAGATTCCTAACAGATAAACAACCGGCTTATGCGACCATCTCAGCATAAGCCGGTTAATTCTATTTATCACTTCTGGAACGTGGTCTGAACAAAACTGCCATCAGCAGGGCGAAAACCATCGCCGCGGTTATTCCTGCCGCACAGGCAGTAAGCCCGCCGGTGAATATGCCTAAGAAGCCCTTTTCATCCACCGCTTCCCTTACTCCCTTTGCTAAAAGGTTTCCGAAGCCCGTCAGCGGCACGGTCGCGCCAGCTCCCGCGAATTCCGCGAAGGGCACATACAGCCCCACGCCGCCCAGAATCACGCCTACAACAACGTAGCTGACGAGTATCCTCGCCGGGGTGAGCTTAGTGTAGTCGATAAGCACCTGACCTATCGCGCACAGCAGCCCGCCTATCAAAAAAGCCCATAAATACTGCATTTCTTCACTTCCTTAACTCTGCTTGGTTTCTTTTTCATGAGATATCCACGCCAAGTGGGATATCCCCGGTATGCTCTTTCCCTGCTGGGTCGAGGTCGGGGACAAAAGTGCGCCTGTCGCCGCAAAGAGGATATTTTTAAGCCTTCCCGCCTTTATCTCCGGGAGGAAATGTCCGCAGAGCATACTTGCTGCACATCCACAGCCCGAGCCGCCAGCGTGGACGTCCTGCTCGGATGAATATATCATACAGCCGCAGTCAAGGTGTCTGTCACGGATGTCTATGCCGTCCCGAAGCAAAAGCTCGCATAAGATCCGCGAGCCTACCTCGCCCAAATCGCCGGTCACTATGTGGTCAAAATCCTCGGGTCGGCGGTGCATATCCTTTAAGAACTGCTTTATAGTGGAGTATGCCGCCGGAGCCATCGCCGCACCCATGTTGTTGGCGTCTTTAATGCCCTTGTCCTCGATTTTGCCGATGGTTACCGCACGGACATATGGCGGTTCGTTCCCCTGCTCTACTATCACCGCCCCCGAAGCGGTTGCCGTCCACTGGGATGTCGGGGTGCGCTGTCCGCCGTATTCCAGCGGGAAACGGTACTGCCGCTCGGCAGTGCAGAAGTGGGAGGATGTTATAGCCGCCGCCCTCTGTGCCGCCCCCGAATCCACCATGAGTGATGCCAGCATCAGCCCCTCAGACATGGTGGAGCAAGCACCGTATATCCCGATAAAGGGAATTTTGAAGTCCAGCACCCCGAAGCTTGTACCTATGCACTGGTTTAAAAGATCGCCGCCGAACATCATCGAAAGCTCGCTTCCGGGGATTTTGCGCTTGTCAAGCGCGGTTTGCAGAGCCAAGCCCTGCATGGCGTTTTCAGCGTCTTCAAAGCTTTCCTGACCGAAGCGGTCGTCCTTATCTATATAATCATAACAGCCGCCGTAGGGACCTTCGCCCTCTTTTATTCCGCCGACCGCCGCAAACGAACTTATGCATACCGAATTATCCGGCATTACGGTTGATTCGCCGATTCTTTTTGACATATATTTCGCTTCCTTCTTTCAGAGCTTTAAGCTCTGATACTTTTTTATGTTATACTTATTCTACGTTAAAAAGTGTCTGACCACACTTGGTCATGACCATGTATGGTCGTTGAATCGCTGCAAAACCCATCGTATAGCGGTTTTGTGGCGATTTTACTTGGGCTGCCCAAGCAGCCCTTCTACACTTTTACGTAGAATTAGTATTATTATCCTCAGTTAAGCCGCTAATATTCCTGCATTTTATTAATGTCCCTCTTGAAAAAAACGCGGAAATAGTGTATAATATTAAAATGTAGTATTATAGCCAAAAGAAAGAGTGAAATAATATGAAAAAAGCTTTATCCGCCGTATCGCTTATAATCTGTACGGCTCTTATATTTATGATAGCGCTGTGCTCCTGCACCAAGAAGGAAGAGGAAAAGCCCGCAAACGGCGGCGTTCCGGACAGGGTTGTTTCAAGACCCACACAGTCTGACAGCGTGCCTGACGGCAGTTCGCAGATTCCGGATGTCACCACCGGCAGCACACCCGAAAATACCGGCTCTGCTGACGAAAGCGGTATTATATCCGATGTCTCCACAGGCTCTGCCGACACTCCGTCTGTAAGCGAAAACAAGCCGGACGTCACTAACGAGGATGATAATATAACCGTCAGTGAGGAAAACGACCTTTCAGACTGCAGGGCGATGGAATATCTGAAGCTCCTCAACTCGGGCAAGGTTCACGCTTCTCTTATAGAAGCCTCATCGCACGACAATGAAAATGCCTCCAGCATTGAAAGGGAGTACTTTGTAAACGGCAATAATGCGGTATTCATCAACGGCAGCACCAAAATAATCATGGATGATACCGAAGTTACGGTTATCGATTTGGACGAGATGACATACTACTCCTACCCGCGTGAGGATGAAGATACCGGCGCGAACTTCGGGTATGATATATCGGATTATTCACTTGTTTCCCGTACAGAAGATGAGGATGGTTCGCTTACCGAGGTTTACGAAATATCAAGACGCGGCGGCAATATAAAATCCACATGGACGTTCTTCCCCGGCGGCAATCTGACTGTTGCGGATGTAACTCAGGCGGGCACCTATTACTGGTACAGCTTCAGCCTTATCGAGTCGGATGTTTCCGATATGGATATGTCCATTCCGGAGGGCGTTGTGGAAACCGAGCCGGAGGATTATTTTGAATAAAATCAATAAACATTTATTATGAAAGGATACAAATATTATGCCCAAAGTAATTATCGAAATGGAAAACGGCAAAAAAATGACAGTTGAGCTTTATCCCAAGGAGGCTCCCATAACCGTTGAGAACTTTTTAAAGCTTGTTAAAGAGCATTTCTATGACGGACTTATCTTCCACCGTGTTATCAGCGGCTTTATGATTCAGGGCGGCGACCCCATGGGAACCGGCTACGGCGGATCAGACACAAGCATCAAGGGCGAATTCCGGGCAAACGGAATCAACAATACCATTCGTCACACCCGCGGAGTTATATCGATGGCGCGCTCGCAGTCCCCGAATTCCGCTTCATCGCAGTTCTTTATCATGCATAAGGACGCTCCTTATTTGGACGGCCAGTATGCCGCCTTCGGCAAGGTGGTAGAGGGTATTGAGGTTGTAGACGAGATCGCTTCGGTCGAGACTGACTATAACGATATGCCCTTGAAGCCGCAGAGAATCAAGACTATAACCTTAGCATAAAGATATGCGCGTAACCTTAAGCGACAATCCAAGGCTGGAATATCTGCGGCAGAAAACAGTCAAGCTGACATCCTCCCCCGGCTGTTACATTATGAAGAACAAATCGGGGACGATAATATACATCGGCAAGGCAAAAAACCTGCGAAACCGCGTTTCCACCTATTTTCACGACAATGACCATCTTACAAAGGTTGCAAAGATGGTTTCAAACGTCTATGATTATGAATTCATAGTCACCGATTCGGAGTATGAAGCGTTAGTCCTCGAATCCTCGCTGATAAAACAGCATCAGCCGAAGTATAATATCCTGCTAAAGGACGATAAGGGGTATTCCTATATTAAAATTTCGGATGAGGATTTTCCGCGAATCACAAAGGAGAATCAAAAAAAAGGTCCCGGAACATTTATAGGACCGTATACAAGCGGGCTGACCTCGAGCCAGACGGTTGAAGAGGTAAACCGGGTTTTCATGCTCCCCACCTGCAAAAAGGTGTTTCCAAGGGACTTCAAAAAATCCCGCCCCTGCCTTAATTTTCAGATAAAGCGGTGCATAGGACTTTGCCGGGGGTGCTTCTCAAAAGAGGATTACGCCGACATCATTAAGGATGCTATAGACTACATCAAATCGGGCAGCGGGACTTCGGTGGAGGCTCTCACCGCCGAGATGAATCGGCTTGCCGAGAATATGGAGTTTGAGAGAGCTGCGCTGCTGCGCGACAGAATCGCGGCGATAAAGAGAGCTGCCGAAACCCAGAAGATTTTTGAAAAGGATATTCCGGATACTGACGTTATTGGGCTTGCTAAGAACGGCAGCCTGAGCTGCATTTCGGTGCTGATATACCGCAACTCCAAGCTGAGCGACAAGTGTGACTTTATGCTGGGCGAAATCGGGGATGATATCTCCGCGCGGGAAGAATTTTTGATTCAGTACTACGACCGTGCTCCAAGAATCCCCAAGGATATTTACATCGACGCTGAGCTTAATGAAACCGACAATATCCGCAGATATCTGATGGAAAAATCCGGTCATGCGGTTTATATCAATAACGCCAAGAGGGGCGAAATGCTGGAGCTTACTAAAATGGCAGTCCGCAACGCCGCAGAACAGCTATCCATCCAAGTCGGAAGAACCGAAAAGGAAATAGCCGTGCTTGAAGAGCTGGCTTCGCTTTTAGGGCTTTCAAAGACCCCCATCTATATCGAGTGCTACGATATATCCAACCTTGCTTCAAGCGACATGGTCGGCGGAATGGTGGTTATGGATAACTCCCGCTTTGCCAAGAAATACTATAAGAAGTTCAATATTAAAACCGTCGCCGAGCAAAACGACTATGCCAGTATGCGTGAGGTCATTCGCCGCCGCTTCTCTGAATACCTCAACCCCGAATGCAAGGACGAGGGCTTTAAAACTTTGCCGGACGTTATTTTCTTGGATGGCGGCAAGGGACACGTTGCGGCGGTAGCTCCCCTGCTTGAGGATATGGGAATTAAAACCGCGCTTTTCGGACTTGTTAAGGACAATAAGCACCACACCCGAGCGGTTGTTGACCCGAACGGTCAGGAAATACAGATAATGAAATCACGCTCGGTATTCTCACTGTTGACACGGCTTCAGGATGAAGTCCACCGCTACACCATAACCTTCCAGACCTCGAAGCGCTCCGCACACGTCCACGAAACCGAGCTTACAAAGATATCCGGCATAGGTCCTGCAAAGGCGAAGGCTCTTTTATCGGAGTTCAAAACAAAGCAGGCGCTCAAAGCGGCAAGCATCGAGGATATTTCGGCGGTGATGAAAATAAATCCCGAAAAAGCGGCTGAGGTAAAAGAAAAATTCATTGACCAGCTAAACTACTGATCTCAGTCTGAAGCGATCCAAAAAATCAGGCGCAAACGCTGTACAACAGATTATCACCCGATTTTGGGACGCTTTTAAAGGCTGAAATAAGTGTATTATTAATTTTGCAGTTTTCGATAAAAATTTTGTAGACAAACCGCAGATTTTATAATATAATATCGTTAAACCAATAATCGCCCGAAAGGCGATTATTGCCGCACCCCGCCTGACTGCGGGATAAGTTGTGTTATAATATCCGCAGGCGTTGATTCAGCGCGTCCCCCATGATGAGAAAGGATTACCCATGGCAAAAAATCTCCCCGCATACAGCGGCACCCTCAGAAGCCACATACTCAACGTCCCGGAAAGCGTATACAAATGCGGAGGGATCCTTATTTTCGGAAGACGGATAAAATCGCTGGTGTTCTCCACCGACGTTGCCATCATAAAAAACATCAACGCGGATGGCGTGATTGCGGTATATCCCTTTACCCCTCAGCCGATAATATCTCAGGCGATAATAACCGTTTCGGATGTTCCGGTATTCGTCGGCGTGGGCGGAGGACTTACCGGCGGAGAGCGCTCGGTAAGGCTTGCCGAAAACGCCGAGAATCAGGGCGCATACGGCGTAGTGGTCAACGCTCCGATAGACCCATCCATTATAACCATGATAAAACAGCGTGTGGAGCTTCCGGTAATAGCAACCATTGTTTCGGACAGGCAGGATATCGACGCCCGAATTGCCGCCGGCGCGGATATTTTAAACGTCGCGGCATCGGTCAATACACCAGAGCTTGTACGAAAAATAAGGGAACAGTACCCGGATATCCCCATAATAGCAACCGGCGGTCCGACCGACGAAACCATCGCCCGAACCATAGACGCAGGAGCAAATGCTATAACCTATACTCCGCCCTCAAACGGTGAGATTTTTGCGCAGACCATGGAAAAATACCGCAAAAGATACGTTACAAACGATTAACATAGAAATAGTCTTTCACGAAAGGCGTGATTTAAAAATATGAGAGTAATAACAGGCACTCTGAGGGGCAAAAGGCTTATAACCTTGGAAGGCGAAAGCGTGCGTCCCACCACCGATAAAACAAAGGAAGCAATTTTTTCGATAATACAGTTCGACCTGCCGAATGCCGAGGTCTTGGATCTGTTTGCAGGAAGCGGTCAGCTTGGAATAGAGGCTTTAAGCAGAGGCGCAAAGCACTGCGTATTTGTCGATAAATCCAAGGAGTCTATAGGAGTTATCAGGCAGAATATTGAAAGCTGCAAGCTTGAAAACAGCTCGAGGATTCTTAACTACGATGCTGAGGATTATCTTAAAATGGCACACCATAGCTTTGATATCGCCATTTTAGACCCACCCTACAGTTTGGGTCTGATACCGAAAGTGCTTTCCGGAGTAGATGAGATAATGAACCCCGGCGGAACTGTCGTCTGCGAGCATGAAGCGGGGCTGGAGCTTCCGGAAAAGGTGGGCGGTCTGACGCTTAGGCGCAGATACAGCTACGGCAAATTAGTCGCGCTGACTGTTTACGATAAGGACAGCGCAGATACTGATAACTGACATTTATAAGTTAAGGACGGTAAATGATATATGAACCAAAGAATAGCGGTCTGCCCCGGCAGCTTCGACCCGGTAACGCTCGGACATCTTGACATTATGAACAGGGCTTCACAGCTTTTTGACAAGGTGATAGTGTTGGTTTCTGTAAATCCCAAAAAGGTCCCCAGCTTCACGCCGGAGGAACGAGTGGAAATGATAAGGAAGGTCACAGGACATCTTAAAAATATCGAGGTTGAAACGTCTGACGGTCTTCTTGCGGATTTCGTCCGAGAGAGAGGGGCTACGGCTATAGTAAAGGGTCTTAGAGCCGTTACCGACTTTGAATATGAATTCCAGATGGCACTTGCGAACAAAAAGCTCTGCCCCGAGGCTGAAACCGTGTTTTTGGTCACCCGTTCGGAAAATATGTATCTGAGCTCGAGCGTAGTAAAGCAGATAGCCAGCTTCGGCGGAAACATAAGCGATTTTGTGCCGCCGGAAATTAAGGACTTTATCGCCGAAAGACTGCTTAACAGCTGACAAACCAATCGATACAGATATTATCAATTTAATATAATAATATAAGGAGCTAACAAAAATGACTATTGATGAAATACTGGAAATGATGGACGAGCTTTTGGACAAGGCGACAAGCGTTCCCTTTACCAATAAGAAAAGCCTGGTAGACGTCGACCAGCTGCGCGAGTATATCGACAATATCCGCTATAACCTTCCCACCGAAATAAGAAAGGCAAAGGAAATGGTTGCCGACCGTTCAAACATAATTGAAGAAGCAAACGCCGAAGCGGAAGAGATCATTAAAAAGGCTGAGGAGCGCGCCAAGGTGCTCGTCTCCAAGGAGGAGATAATAAAGCAGGCTCAGGCGGCGGCGAATGAGATCTCTCAGCAGGCACGGATGATGGATGCTAACATCAAGAAAGCCATGATAGAACGCATGGACAGTATTCTTTCGGAATCCGAAAAGGCGGTTACAAAATCCCTCAGCGAAATCAAGCATATGCGTGACACCATTAAGGAAGCCGCCAAGAAAACCGAAGGCGACAATAAATAGATTTTTGTTTTTCTCCGGAGAGCGAGCGTTTTCCACAAGAATACACGCGTCTTTTTGACTAAATTCGTCTTCATGCCGATTGACGGGCGGCGGGTAAGATAATATAATGTAATGTAAAGCTCTGCAAATCCCGGCGGGATTTGCAGGTATCGCATCAAATACTTCATAAGATTAAGGAGAATTTTTGTGTCTACAAAAGTCGTTAAGTTCGGCGGAAGCTCTCTTGCCGACGCCAATCAGTTTATAAAGGTTGCAAATATCATCAAGTCAGACCCCGACAGAAAGTATGTCGTTCCCTCCGCTCCCGGAAAGCGCAATTCCAAGGACACCAAGGTAACCGATATGCTTTATTCCTGCTATGATTTAGCGGTGAGCGGCGGGGATTTCCTTACCATGTTCGAGCAGATAAAGAAAAGATACGTCGATATAATAAACGATTTGAAACTTGATCTTTCACTGGACAGCGAATTTGAAACCATCAAGCACAGCTTTATGTCAAGAGCGGGCAGGGACTATGCCGCATCACGAGGGGAATATCTCAACGGCAAAATACTTGCCAAATTCTTGGATTTCGCCTTTGTTGACGCCGCAGAGGTCATATTCTTCAACGACGATTCAAGGCTCAATTTAGATGAAACCTGCCGCGCAGTTAAAACCCGTCTTGAAAAGGTCGGAAATGCAGTAATTCCGGGATTTTACGGTTCAATGCCCAACGATACCGTCAAGACCTTCTCCCGCGGGGGATCGGACATCACCGGCTCTATAGTCGCGGCGGCGGTCAATGCGGATATCTACGAAAACTGGACGGATGTTTCGGGATTTCTGGTCTGCGACCCAAGAATAGTCCCCGACCCGATGCCTATCAAGACGATTACTTATCACGAGCTCAGAGAGCTTGCTTACATGGGCGCAACCGTCCTGCATGAGGATGCTATATTCCCTGTGCGCAAGGCGGGAATCCCGATAAACATAAAGAACACCAACAAGCCGGACGATCCGGGAACCATGATAGTAGAAACCGCCGGCAACGACAGCTGTATTTATACCATAACCGGTATAGCAGGTCACCGCGGATTCGTCACCGTCACTATCGAAAAGGATATGATGAATGCCGAGCTCGGCTTCGGTCGAAAGGTGCTCGAGGTCTTCGAGAATTATAACATTTCCTTCGAGCATATGCCATCAGGCATCGACACCATGAGCATAGTTGTTCATAAGGATGAGTTTGAGGAAAAGGAAGCGCTTTTAGTCCACTCACTCCGCACGGCGGTAAATCCCGATAAAATAGAGATAGACAGGGATATTGCGCTTATCGCGGTAGTCGGCAGAGGAATGAAGTCTCAGCGCGGAACTGCGGCAAGAATATTCGCCGCACTCGCCCATGCAAAGGTAAACGTAAAGATGATAGACCAGGGTTCGAGCGAGCTTAACGTTATAGTAGGCATCTCGAACGACGATTTTGAGACTTCGATTAAGGCTATCTATGATATTTTCGTAACACAGAGATTATAATTATTGTTCACAAAGGGACGAAAGTCACCATACTTTCGTCCCTCTTTTGTCTTGAAAGACAGGAAAGGAGCACATTATGCTTGACAAAAAAGGCTTCGATTTGTGGGCGGACGGCTACGACAAGGCAGTAGGTATATCCGATGAGGACGGCAGCTATCCGTTTGCAGGCTACAAACAGCTTCTGAACGAAATCTATAACAGAGTGCTTGATGGCAAAGCCCAATCGGTGCTGGATATAGGATTCGGTACAGGTACACTTTCATATAAGCTTTCACAGCAGGGCATAAAAATTTACGGGCAGGACTTTTCGGAGCGCATGATAGCGATTGCAAAGGCAAAAATGCCGGCGGCCGAGCTTTATCAGGGCAATTTTGCCGATGGGCTTGTGGAAAAACTGAAGCAGAACAAATATGATGCCATAATCGCGACCTATTCTCTGCACCATCTGACGGATGATAAGAAAGTCGGACTGATCAGTGAGCTTCTGACACTTCTGAACGACGGCGGCGCGGTATATATCGGAGACGTAGCGTTTAAAACTGCCGAGGCAAGAGCGGAAGCCAGACTTAAAGTCGGGGACGAATGGGACGATGACGAGTTTTATTTCGCGGCAGACGAACTGCAAAAGTTCTTCCCTGCTATGACATTTGAAAAGTTTTCGTTCTGCGCCGGGCTGATGTGCCTGAAAAAGTAAATATAGTATTGCCGCCGCCGAATCCTTTTTCCGGATTTTTGCGGCGGCTTTTCGTTTTATTTAACATTAGATTTATGTCCGCGAAAATGTTGCATTAAATATATTTTTGTGGTATAATTATAATGTATTATTATGTTATCATGCTGGAGGTGAGCGCGTATATGGCTATTATTAATAGAATTATCCTGATTATTCTGGCAATCGCGATATGCATGGCGCTGTCCTCCTGCTCACCCCAAAAAATCCCCGATCAAACCGAAGCTTATTCTGTCGATGAACCTGTAAACACTGAACCGTCAGAAATACTGGATGTATCCAACAGCAGTGAAGCTTTCAGCGCTTATCTCACAACCTATCATTCCTCGAAATATACCGAGGAGTTCCCATATCTTGTGAAGTTCAACTCCTATTCCGAAGTGGAAGAGTACTTTTACAGCCATGAAAGAGATTTCTTTTTCGGCGCGAGATTCACAATTGCCTGCGCTTCATTTTCAGACGATTATCTCGCCGATAACGACGTTATGATGCTTGTTATAGACGAGCCAAGCACCTATGCCAGCTTTGAATGCAAAAACGTCACCGTTGAAAACGGAAAAACCGTTTTTGATATAGAGCGGCATATCCCGCAGAACGCACCTCAGGGAAGCAGCATTGCCTATCACCTTGTTTTCACTGCTCCAAAGGGGAGCTATGATTATGTTGACACCGACAATTTCAGCGTCAATATCACGGAGGTAACAGACAATGACACCAGCGACGTTTTCGATGCCGAGCGCTTCCGCTATATCTACCCGGAGTTCTGGCCATCTTCCCACAAGGCTGACGCTTTGAACGAAGTATCTCCGGTAATAATATCCATCCACTCATATGATGAGCTTTTAGGCTTCTATGAGAACCAGAAATCAGATTTTGACCTTGATTCGGAGTTCCTGCCCCAAATCGGTTTCTCCTACACCGAGGAGCTTTTTAACGACTATGTTTTGCTGATGGCTCTGATGCCCTTCGATTCGCGGTATCCGCCGCCGACGATTCAAAACGTCTTCGTCTACAATATGAAAATATGGATATCGATAAACAACTATGCGGAACAGATACCCGAGGATAAAACAGTGTGGTATCTTCTGACCGCCGCAGTGGCAAAGAGGGATCTTGAAGGGATTGACCTCAACCAATTCAATATCGGCGGAACGGTTGAAAAACGATGATATTCAGCTGATTCGGCTTGGCATAAGGTCAGGTTAACAATTGCGCTTTCTTTGCTGACCTTTTCTGCCCGATTCGCTGTAATATATTGTGTTCATAGCTGACGTGGTGTATAATACTAATTTCCCGTAAAAGTGTAGAAGGGCTGCTTGGGCAGCCCAAATGAAATTGCCACAAAACCGCTGTGCGATGGATTTCGCGGCGATTCAACGACCATACATGGTCATGACCAAGTGTGGTCAGACACTTTTTAACTGGAAATAAGTATAATTATCTAACAATATTAATAATTGAAACTGAATTTTTACATTTCAATTGCTGCGAAAGGCGGTTATAACTATGAACTTGGAACAAAGACTTGCATCAATTCACCCTCACCCGCGCCAGATCGCGTGGCAGGAAACTGAATTTTATGCATTTGTACATTTCACCGTAAACACCTTCACCGACAAGGAATGGGGCGATGGCACAGAATCCCCCGAAATTTTTAACCCGATTGACTTCGATGCTCACCAGTGGGTCGCGGCAATAAAATCTGCCGGTATGCGCGGGCTTGTCTTAACCTGCAAGCATCACGATGGCTTCTGTCTGTGGCACTCAAAGCTCACACGGCACACGGTAGAATATAGCCCTTTTAAGAGGGATATCGTCAAAGAGACTGCCGATGCCTGCCGTGAAGGCGGGATAAAGTTTGGAGTATATCTTTCCCCATGGGACAGAAACAGTCTGCTATATGGCTCCGGCAAGCCGTATGACGATTACTTCTGCGGACAGCTTGAAGAGCTTCTTACAAACTATGGCGAGGTGTTCTCGGTCTGGTTTGACGGCGCCTGCGGAGAAGGTCCGAACGGCAAAAAACAGTACTACGATTGGGAAAGATACTATTCGGTGATTCGCCGCCTGCAGCCGAACGCCTGCATAAGCGTCTGCGGTCCGGATGTCAGATGGTGCGGCAACGAAGCCGGATATACCCGCCCGTCGGAATGGAGCGTTGTGCCGCTGAGGACAAAGGACACCGAAAAGGTTGCATCGCTGAGCCAGCATGAGGACAGTGACGAATTCAGACAGCGCAAGATTTTCGCATGGGATCAGGATCTTGGCAGCCGCGAGCTTCTTGAAAACGAGCCTGACCTGATTTGGTATCCCGCTGAAACCAACACCTCAATCCGCCCGGGATGGTTCTATCACGAATATGAGGATGACAAGGTGCGCTCGCTTGATGACCTTATGAACGTCTACTACAACTCAGTCGGCGGAAACACTGCCTTCCTTCTGAACATCCCGCCGGCAAGGAACGGTCTATTCCACCCCAACGACGTCGCGCGGCTTAAGGAAATCGGCGATACTCTCAGGAAGGCTTTTGCCGTGAATCTCGCAGACAGTGCAAGCCTTTCCGCTCTCTCCGAGGCAGAGGGATATGAGGCTGAAAATCTGCGTAAGGACAGCTATGAAGCCTGCTGGATGCCAAAAACAAAGCAAGACGCCGGGCTGACATTTGAGTGGAGCGAGCCGAAAAAGGTCGGAAACATAGTCATCAAGGAGAATATCCCGACAGGACAACGGGTCGAGGAGTTTGTTATCGAGACAAGGTGCGGCGGTGAATATAAAGAAGCGTTCCGAGGAACGGTCATCGGTCATAAAAGAATAGTCCGGCTGAATGAACCGGCTGACGGAATAAGAATCAGATTTACGCAGTCCCGCTGTGAGCCGATGATATCGTTTATCGGGATTTATGAGGGATAATAGGCTTTGCAAACACGTTTTCTCAAAAAAATTGAAAAAGCACTTGCAATTTGTGCAGAGTTATGATATAATATTTGCACGCGGCTGTAAAGCCATAGGTGTGATAAATCCATAGTACTACTGTCTGAACTGAGGATGATGGGCTACTATTCGGATATAAACGCAATAAAACACATTATCAGTTCAAAAGGAGGTAGAAATTAATATGGCAAAAGAAGGAATCCATCCTAAGTACGAGGAAACAACCATCACCTGCGCTTGCGGAAATGTTATTCATACCAGATCTACAAAGCAGAATATCAAGGTTGAAATCTGTTCCAAGTGCCATCCGTTCTTCACCGGTAAGCAGAAGTTAGTTGACACCGGCGGACGTGTTGATCGCTTCAACAAGCGCTATGGCATGAACAAGAAATAAGAAAAAGTCATTGAGGAATCTGTGCAAACCGGTTCCTCTGATTTTTTATGCGAGGTGAGAGACTTGTATAAAACCGTAAGAGAAGAGGCAAGCGACAGCTTTATCGTCGAAAAATCCGAGTTTATCGGGCGGATTTTGCCTGTAAAAACCGAGGAGGAAGCAATTGCTTTTATAGATAAGGTGCGCTCGGAAAACCGCAAGGCGCGCCACAACTGCTATGCCTATGTTCTGAGTGAGGGCAACATCACCCGGTATTCGGACGATGCAGAGCCGCAGGGAACGGCGGGTCCGCCGATTTTAGATGTAATCCAGAAAAGCGGACTGAGCGACGTCTGCATAGTCGTCACCCGCTATTTCGGCGGGATACTTTTGGGAAAGGGCGGTCTTACCCGCGCTTATTCAAACGGCGCATCCATTGCAGTCTCCGCCGCGAAAGTCATGGAGATGTACCCCGCATATGAAGTAACAGCCATCTGCGACTATTCCTTTTACGACAGGATAAGCTATGCCCTGCCGGAGTTTGAAGTCAAAATCACCGGAACGGATTATTCCGACAAGGTGAGCATACGCTTCGCAATAAAAAAAGAGCTCTTCCCCACCCTCGAGCGCAAGCTGATGGATTTGACGAACGGCGGAGTATCAATTGAAAAATCTGATGAAATACTATTTGATTTCGCCCAATAAATTATGCATATATACAAATCTCCTGATTTTTTTAGCAAAAAAAGAGGGGATTTGTTTTTTATTTCGTATAAATAATCAGAACGTAAATTAAAGGGGGTTTTGCTATGGAGCATCTGCCAAGAGAGTATACAGAAGAATCGGAGCATAAAATGCTTTCGCGCTTCGCCTGCTTTGCGGACGAAACTAAGGGGCGTGAACGCGAAGAGGAAAAGTGCCCTCTGCGAACAGACTTTCAGCGCGACAGGGACAGGATAATCCACTGCAATGCATTCTCCCGCCTGAAGCAGAAAACTCAGGTGTTCTTAAATCCCACCGGCGACCATTACAGAACTCGCCTCACCCACACCCTCGAGGTGAGCCAGATTGCGCGAACCATATCGCGCGCGCTGCGCCTGAACGAAGACCTGACCGAAGCCATTGCGTTGGGACACGATTTGGGTCATACACCTTTCGGGCACGCCGGCGAATCGGTTCTGAACGAAATATCTCCTTACGGCTTTAAGCACTACCGCCAGAGCGTGCGGGTTGTGGACTACATAGAAAAGGACGGCAAGGGGCTGAACCTGACCCACGAGGTCAAGGACGGCATACTCAAGCACACCGACGAGGTTGCCGAAACCAAGGAAGGCTTTATAGTCCGCTGTGCAGACGTTATCGCGTTCATAAATCACGATATTGAGGATGCTATACGTGCAGGAATCATCCGGGCGGAGGAGCTTCCGAAAAACGCTGTGGAGGTGCTTGGAGCTACAAAGTCGCAGAGGATAACCACGCTGGTAACCTCCTTAGTGAAAAACGGTGCGGAGGATATACATTATGACCCTGAAATCGAAGCCGCAAAGGAAGAGCTTAAGGAGTTCATGTTTTTAAACGTCTACAAAAATCCCAAGTGCAAGTCGGAGGAAGCAAAGGCTAAGGTGATGATAGAAAAGCTCTATCGGCATTTTCTTGATTATCCCGAAAAGCTCCCGGCTGACTACCTTGCCTTAGCGGACAGATTTGATAAGCCCACAGCAGTGTGCGACTATGTTGCCGGCATGACCGACAAATACTGCACCGATTTGTTTATAAACCTATACGTTCCAAAGGGCTGGAATATATACTGATCATCACGAAACAGCGCTTTACCCAAGGGGGTGGAAAAATTGCGGCTGTCTGCTGATTTTATTGACAGAATAAAGGATTCAAACCGCATTGAGGATATAATGCGGCAGTATGTTACCCTTAAGCGGAGCGGGCATGGCTATAAATGCCTTTGTCCGTTCCATTCCGAGCGAACGCCTTCCTGCACCGTGTATCCCGATAATGGCAGCTTCTACTGCTTCGGCTGCGGTGCCGGAGGGGACGTTATAACCTTCACCATGAAGATAGAAAACCTTGATTACATAGAGGCGGTCAAGCATCTGGCAGAAAAGGCAGGCATCCCCCTGCCGGAGGACGGCATACGCGACCGCGCCGCAGAAAGCAAAAAGCGGATTCTGGAGATGAACCGTGAGGCTGCAAAATTTTTCTATCAAGCCCTTAAAACTCCCGACGGCAGAGAGGGGCTTAACTACCTTATTAACACCCGCCGTCTGCGTCCCGAAACTATAAAAAGCTTCGGCTTGGGCGTTGCTCCCAACCGCTGGACAAGCCTTACAAACCATATGCTTTCTTTGGGATATACCCAGCAGGAGCTTATAACTGCTTCGCTGATAACCGAAAAGAACGGCAGATGCTTTGATTTCTTCGTAAACCGCGTAATTTTCCCGATATTCGACCTTCGTGGAAACGTAGTTGCATTTTCAGGGCGAACCTTGGATAAGGATTTCAAGGGAATGAAATACCTCAACTCCCGCGGGACGCCGGTATACGAAAAATCCCGAACCCTGTTTGCTTTAAATTTTGCCAAGAACACCTCAGTAAAATCCAAAAGGCTTATACTGTGCGAGGGCAATTTGGACGTTATCTCCCTTCATCAGGCGGGATTCACCGAAGCTGTCGCCACCTGCGGAACAGCTATCACGCCGGAGCACGCAAGGCTGATGTCGCAGTACTGCGACGAGGTTTACATCTGCTATGATGCAGATGCAGCAGGTCAGAAGGCCACCGCAAACGCCATTAACATCCTTTCCGCCGCCGGGCTTAAATCAAGCGTGGTAAGGATATCAGGAAACGGAATCAAGGACGTTGACGATTACATAAATAAGTTAGGACCGGAGCATTTTAAGGTGCTTTTGGACGGTTCTGAGGGTGCTATTCCCTATGAGCTTGCTAAGTGCCGCGAAGGGCTGGATGTTGAAAATGACGTCGGCAAGGTGGAATACCTTAAACGCGCTGTTGCCGTCCTTGCAAAAATTGAAAGCAGGCTGGAGCGCGAGGTGTATATCTCCCGCGTGGCACAGGACGTTGGAATCACCAAAGAAATTGTTTCGGCGGAGGTCTCGGCGTATCTCAAAAAGGAGAACCGCGCAGCAAGAAACAAGGAATGGAAACGTATAGAATCGGGGCGCACCGAGCGGGACGATATAAATCCCGAAGCCGCAAAATTTCCGAAGCTTGCCAAGGCTGAGGAGGGCATAATCGCCTATATTCTTGACCATCCGGACGGCGCAAATGATGTATTTTCAAGGCTTCCGGCGGAGCGTTTTGCAACGTCTTTTCATAAAAAAGTGTACGAAATACTTAAAAATAACGCAGATTCCTGCTCCGGAAGCGGTTTAAGTCTGCTTGGAAGCGAATTATCTGTGGCTGAAATGGGCAGAATATCCTATATTCTTGCGAAATCACGCGAAATCACAGTCGACGCGGCAACTCTTGACGATTATATGGATTTGCTGATGAATTCGTCGATGGACAAGCCATCCGCCGCCGAAATGTCGGATGATGATTTTTTGAAATACGTCCAGCAGCTAAGGCAGCAAAAGTAGTGGACAGCTGTACTAATTTCAGGCTAAAAGTATACAAACCTTGTGCAGCGAATCCGTGTTTAAATTGCATTCAATGATTTTGGTCTAACATTTTTATCTCTTTTAGGCTGGAATTGGTGTACTTATTTCTGCCTAAAAGTGCACAAACCTTGTGCGGCAAATTTGGTGAAAAGTCTATCATAAATGGTTTTAGCCTATCAATTTATCTCTTTTAGGCTGAAATTAGTCGTACTTATTTCAGCCTAAAAGTGCACAAACCTTGTGCGGCAAATTTGGTGAAAAGTCTATCATAAAT
>ENA-UOOD01000123-UOOD01000123.1-human-gut-metagenome-genome-assembly--contig:-CS67-NODE-123-length-107634-cov-8.425947_pt1 | contig 107634 bp, 79 predicted proteins | sample MGYA00242464_ERZ724011 | MGnify/ENA metagenome assembly ERZ724011 | reverse complement strand
ATTTCGACCGAAAGCGTAAGTCTGGTGAAAAAATCTTCGTTCTTTTTCTTTGATAGAATAGTTATAGTTTTGTGGTATTGAGTCCGGAGATCGATGAGGAAAATTCTGTTGAAAAAAGATTCACTCAAAATAATTTGGATAAATGTATATAAGTTTTTAAATTTGTCGAATCGGTGTTTAATATACACTTAATCGAGACCATGAAAAAATTTATCTTATCTATTTGTTGCGTGGCTGCTATGTGTACCGCATCGGCACAAGAGAGTCATATCTTTCCCGACAGTCTTTACTTATTTTCCTATTTTACCAATAAAGATGCCAATCGGCACGGTATGCACTATGCTTGGAGCCGGGACGGGTACGAGTGGAATACGGTAGGTAATCCTGTCGGTTTTTTGCAACCCGATACGGCGAGCGATGCACCCCGTTTGCGCGATCCCTTTTTATTGCAAGACAAGAAAGGCATGTGGCATTGTGTATGGACGACCGACTGGGAATCTCCGCATATCGGATATGCTTCGTCGCCCGACTTGATACATTGGAGTGAGCCGCAACTCTTGTATGTCATGCAGAGTGCCGGTTACGAACCTCGAAACTGTTGGGCTCCGGAGATGTTGTATGACGAGGAAAACGACAGATATCTGATATTTTGGGCCAGTACTATCAAGGTCGATGGGAAATGGAGAACCGAAGAAGGAAAAAAATACGATAACCGCATGTATTATACGGCTACACGCGATTTTAAAACGTTCTCTCCCGCCCGTCCGTTTCTCGATTACGGATACAATGTCATCGATGCGACTGTGCGTCGTGTCGGCGAGACCTATTACATGATTTACAAAGACGAGCGGGAATTGCCGTCGCCCCATAAATATTTGTTGGTAGCGACATCGAAACATGCGGCAGGACCTTATGTCCCGCTTACCGGGAAACCGTTTACACCCTCATGGGTCGAAGGTCCTTCCTTTATAAGGTTGCCCGATGGTACGTTTATATGTTATATGGATAATTACCGTAAGCATCGTTATAGTGCAATGACAACTCGTGATTTTATTCATTGGGAGGAAGCACCCCGCAAGCTTTCCTTACCTTCGGGTGCGGCTCACGGAGCTGTACTGAAAGTACCCTCTTCGGTTGTCGATACGTTGCTTCGCTATGCTTCCGGACGTTTTGAATAAAGGCTTTTTCGAATCCATGCTTAAATCGATACTGTGATGAAAACAAAAAAACTATCTTTTTGGCTGCTGGTGGTAATCGTTTTTCCGTTGTCGGCTCAACGTACGTTGTCTGTCTCGGTGAAACCCGGGGCGGAGATAAATCCCGATATGTACGGCGTGTTTTTCGAAGATATCAACTTTGGAGCCGACGGCGGATTGTATGCCGAGTTGGTGAAAAACCGTTCTTTCGAGTTTGATTATCCCCTTATGGGGTGGACTCCGTTCGGAAAAGTTTCGGTCGAGACCGAAGATCCGGCTTTTGATAGGAATCCGCATTATGTGCGTCTTACCGAGGAAGGTACATACAAACGAGCCGGATTACAGAATGAAGGATTCGTCGAGGGTATGAGTCTTGTCAAAGGTAAAGAATACCGTTTGACTTTTTATGCCCGGTTGCATGGAGAAAAGCCGGTTCGGTTGCGTTTCGAGTTTATAACATCGTCAAATAATTCCATGTCGTCTGAGAAAGTCGAAGTATCTTCGCTTGATTGGAAGAAATATACCATTTTGTTGAAAGCCGGGAAGACAGATGCTCATGCCCGGTTGCGTCTGAGTTTGGAGACGAAAGGCGTCCTCGACATCGACCATATTTCGCTTTTCCCTGTCGATACGTGGAAGGGACGGGAGAATGGTTTACGTTGGGATTTGGTACAGGCCCTTTATGATTTACGCCCCGGCGTACTTCGTTTTCCCGGAGGTTGTATTGTTGAAGGGGCTAACCTCGATACCCGTTATCAGTGGAAAAATACAGTAGGACCGGTCGAGAATCGTCCTTATAACGATAACCGATGGAACTACACTTTTCGCCATCGTCTCTATCCCGATTATTACCAAAGTTATGGCTTGGGTTTCTATGAATACTTCTTGTTGTGCGAGGATATAGGAGCAGAACCGTTGCCGGTATTGAATTGCGGCATGGGTTGCCAATACCAGTCGGGAGAACTTGTCCCGCTTGACGAAATGGACTCTTATGTACAAGACGCATTGGATCTGGTGGAGTTTGCCAATGGAGACACCACGACACAATGGGGCGGCTTGCGTGCCCGCATGGGACACCCCGAACCGTTCGGACTGAAATATCTCGGTATCGGCAATGAGCAGTGGGGCGAAGAATTTGTAAAACGGGAAGCACTGTTTGTGGAGGCTTTACGCAAACAGTGCCCCGGGATTCTTATCGTAGGCTCTTCGGGTCCGTCGGCCGACGGGGATCGATTTGACTACCTGTGGCCCGAAATGAAACGTCTCGGCGTAGATTTTGTCGATGAGCATTATTACAAACCGCCCGAGTGGTTCTATGACAATGCCGGCCGCTACGACGGCTATGACCGCAAAGGTCCGAAAGTATATGCCGGCGAATATGCTTCGCATCACAAGACACGGGCCAATAATTTTGAAACGGCGCTTTCCGAGGCGGCATTTCTCACCGGTGTGGAGCGTAATGCCGATGTCGTGCGATTGGCTACTTACGCACCGCTTTTCGCCCATGTAGATGCTTGGCAGTGGCGTCCCGATATGATTTGGTTCGATAACAGTCGGGTACTTCTTACCCCCAATTATTATGTCCAGCAGCTCTACTCTCACCACAAAGGAACGCATACATTGCGTCTTACCGAGAACGGCGAGCCGGTGAATGGTCGGGAGGATCTTTATGCCAGTGCCGTGTACGATGCCGACTCTTCGCGTATCATCGTGAAGATAGTCAATACGGCAATCGTCGAGCAGAAGGTTGTTTTGCGTTTCGACGGGTTGAAGCGTCGGCAGGCCTTGCAGGATAGGGCTCCTATCATATACTTGCAAGCCGATGATAAAGAGGCGGTCAATACCTTTAAAGAACCCGAGGCGATCGTGCCGCAAATGTCGGTTGCCGAAGTTTCCGGCAAGGAGTGTCGCTTGACCCTTTCTCCGCAATCGTTTCAGGTGATTTCTATATCCTTTGTTGCCAAATAATCTTTGAAATCATATACTATGAAAAAACTTTTTTGTTCGCTCTTTTGGGCCGCATGTACGTGTACAATGAGTGCACAAGATGTGGTGACGGTGGCGGTTCACCCTTCGCAGGGTACACAGAAGATCAGCCGTCATATCTACGGGCAGTTTGCCGAGCATCTGGGAACTTGTATTTATGGTGGATTATGGGTCGGCGAGGAGTCGCCTATTCCCAATACCAAAGGGTATCGTACCGACGTGCTTGAAGCGCTCAAACGTCTCGATATTCCCAATCTCCGGTGGCCGGGCGGCTGTTTTGCCGATGAATACCACTGGATGGACGGCATAGGTCCTCGTAACGAGCGTCCCAAGATGAGTAACAACAACTGGGGCGGACTGGTCGAAGACAACAGTTTCGGTACGCATGAGTTTCTCAATCTTTGCGAAATACTCGGTTGTGAGCCTTATGTAAGTCTCAATGTAGGGAGTGGAACGGTCGAGGAAATGGCCAAATGGGTGGAATACATGACTTCCGACGGAGATACCCCGATGGCCAAACTGCGGCGGGAGAACGGTCGCGATAAGGCGTGGAAAGTACGTTTTATCGGAGTCGGTAACGAAAGTTGGGGATGCGGTGGGAATATGCGTCCCGAGTATTACGCCGATCTGTACCGTCGTTATGCGACTTATTGCCGTAATTACGACGGGAATCGCTTGTTCAAAATCGCTTGCGGAGCCGGCGAGTATGACCTGAACTGGACGGAAACGATGATGAAACGGGTCGGAACCCGCATGAACGGTTTATCGCTCCACTATTATACCGTAACGGGTTGGAAAGGAAAGAAAGGTTCGGCGACAGAGTTCGATGACGAAGATTATTACTGGACGATAGGCAAGTGTCTCGACATCGAGAACGCGATCAAGGCACACATCGCCATTATGGACAAGTACGATCCGCAGAAGCGGGTGGGGCTTATGGTCGACGAGTGGGGCACATGGTGGGAACCCGAACCCGGTACGCAGCTTTTCCAGCAGAACACGCTGCGCGATGCTTTTGTAGCCGCCCTTTCGCTCAATGTTTTCCATAAGTATGTCGACCGCATACGCATGACGAATATCGCTCAGGTTGTCAACGTTTTGCAATCGATGATTCTCACTCGGGGCGATAAGATGGTACTCACGCCTACCTATTATGTCTATGAGATGTACCGGCCACATCAGGACGCTGTTTACCTTCCGCTCGACATTGACGCGCCTATTCGTAAGGTACGCGATGACCGCACGATACCGTTGGTAAGTGCAACGGCTTCTCGCGATGAGCAGGGTCGCATACATGTTTCTTTGGCGAATGTCGATAAGTCGCGGAAGGTGCGTGTTACGCTCGATGAGGTGAAAGCGACAAAGGTATCGGGAACGATATTGACTTCGAAAAAGATAACCGACCTCAATACATTCGAGAAACCCGATAAGGTAAAATTGCTTCCTTTCAAGGGCGCGAAGTTGGCGAAAGGGGTCGTTGAGGTGAATTTGCCGGCACATTCCATCGTTACACTCGAAATCGAATAATAAAAACTGTTATTCTGAACGTAGCATTAGCAGAATGAAGAATCCCTTGCCAAAATATATGTCATTCTGACGACTGTGAGGGAGGAAGAATCTCCCACCAAGAAAGCACGAACAGAGTGAAGAACCTCTTGGATAGGAGCGTTGAGGGAGAGATGCTTCACTGCTGCTCAGCATGACAGGGTATTGTTTGGGAGATTCCTCACACTCGACCACAGGTCTCGGTTCGGAATGACATTATTGTCATTCTGAATGCAGCGTGAGCGGAATGAAGAATCTCAAACAAATTGCAGAAGATTCCTCATATTCATTCGGAATGATAAGCGGTCAAAAAGGCGAGAGATTCCTCGCTATTGCTCGGAATAACAACGGGCTTCCACCTTCGCTCGGAACGACTGTATGCTAAATGTTGGCGAATATCTCCAATATATATTAACGTACTCTACATGCAAGCGCAATTTGATGGAGAAGAAGATATGTCCGCATTTATCGGGCTGTTCTCTGCTCGGAATGACGACAGCGGCAGAGGGCGGCCGTTTGGAAATTTATAAGGAAATACCTATCTTTGCCTTGTCTGCCGACAGGTTGGGGTAGGTTTCTGTTTTTATTCTTCCTTTCGGCTGCGAACAGTTATTTAAGAAATACCGATGAAAGCACCTGCAATCACATTTTCTCTCGCCCTGTTTTTCTTTGTACTCTCGTTTTCGGGTGCAAAAGCCGATGTGAAACTTCCGGCTGTTTTGTCCGATAATATGGTCTTGCAACAGGATACCCGTGCCCGCATTTGGGGAAAAGCCGCACCCGGTGAGAAAATCACCGTCTCTGTTTCATGGAGTCGCAAAAAACAGAAGACCGTTGCCGCTGCCGATAGCAGTTGGCAGGTCGAAATCGTTACTCCGGTAGCCTCGACCGAACCTAGATCGTTGATCGTGAAAGGCCGTAATACCGTCGAGATAAAAAATGTCCTTATCGGGGAAGTGTGGCTCTGTTCGGGGCAGTCCAATATGGAGTTTCCCGTAGACCGCGATACGACCAGCCGGTGGAAAAACGCCATGACCACCGTCAAGGAGGAGTTGCAAAACGCCGACTATCCCGAGATCCGTTTTTTCAGGGTCGAACATCAACTGGCGCCCGATGCCCCCGCCGATGATTGCAGCGGTGTGTGGGAGGTTTGCACCCCGGCGACTGCTGCCCGTTTTTCGGCCGTCGGATTTATTTTCGGCCGCAAGATACATAACGAGATACACCGTCCCGTAGGGCTTATACAGTCGACGTGGGGCGGCACTCATGCCGAGTCATGGACCAAGAAAGAGGCCATGCAAGGTGTTTATTACGACAATTTACGGGCAGAGCAGAAAAGTATTATCGAGAATGCTCCGGCCGAGAAAAAACGGTATGAGCGGGAAATAGCCGCATATAAAACGGCCAAAGCCATCAATCCCGATACCGTGCTGAAAACCCCTGCCAAGGCGAAGAAACTCAACGACAATCTGCGTATGTCGACCCTTTGGAACGGCATGATCAATCCCATATTGCCCTATACCATCAAAGGGGTTATCTGGTATCAGGGAGAGAGCAACGACAGTCGGGCGGCCGATTACCAGATGGTGTTTACCAACCTTATCCGCAGTTGGCGGGCCGAGTGGAAGCAGGGCGATTTCCCTTTCTATTTCGTGCAGATAGCGCCTTATCGCAAACAATCGCCTACCTTGCGCGAAGGGCAACTGCGCACATGGCAGACGGTGAAAAATACCGGTATGGCCGTTATTACCGATGCGGGCGACTCGACCAACATTCACCCTCGTAACAAAGTCATTCCCGGCGAGCGTCTCGCATACTGGGCCTTGTCGCACGATTACGACATCGATGTGCCGTATATGGGACCTGTATATAAGAGCATGACGGTGAGGGGAGGCGTAGCCGAGTTGTCGTTCGATTATACGGGATCGGGGCTCGACTCCAAAGGGCAACCCCTCAAAGGCTTTGTCATAGCCGGCGACGACGGTGTGTTCTATCCGGCGCAAGCCGTTATCAGAGGCGATAAGGTCGAAGTATCGTCGCCCCAAGTGTCGTTGCCCGTAGCGGTACGTTACGGGTGGGATAAGTTTTTCCGGGTCAATCTCTATAACCGCGAAGGATTGCCGGCGACACCGTTCCGTACCGATGACTGGAAATTGTAAATACACATAAAAACAAGAAAAACATGAATTGGAAAACCTCTTTTGCCGTTGCGGCCTGTTGCGCGTGTTCGCTTACCCTTTCGTCTCAAAAAATGTCGGTCGAGTTTGCTGAGTCGGAGATGAAGCGCGCACCCGAGGCTTGGCAGCTCGATCACGGTAAGCGTCTCTTCTTCGGCTATGCTCAGGGTGTGGGCTGTTGCGCCATGCTCGACATGTGGCATTACACCGGCGACCGCAAGTACTATGATTATGTGGCCGAGTGGGCCGATACCCTTATCAACGATAAGGGCGAGATCCACCTCTATGAGATGGCCGATTACAATCTCGACTTCATCAACTCCGGAAAAGTGCTTTTCGATGTCTATGCCGAGACGGGCGATCCCAAGTACAAAAAGGCGATGGACGTTCTTGTCCGTCAGTTGACACGCCAGCCCCGTACCCATGAGGGGGCATTTTGGCATAAACTCATTTATCCTTACCAGATATGGCTCGACGGCCTCTATATGGCATCGCCTTTTCTCGCCCGTTACGGAGCTACTTTTGATAAACCCGAGTTGATCGATGATGCCGTGAAGCAGTTCCTTATCTGTGCCCGCCGCACTTTCGACAACCGCACGGGACTCTATTTCCACGCCTACGACGAGAGCCGCAATCAGCGTTGGGCCGATCCCACTACGGGGCATTCGCCCAATTTCTGGGGACGCAGCATGGGCTGGTGGTTCATGGCGCTGGTCGATGTGCTCGATTATGTGCCCGAGAATCACCCCCGTCGTGCCGATCTCATCACGATAATCAAGGGCATGGCCGTTACGCTGCCCGAGTATCAGGACAAGGACGGTCTTTGGTATCAGGTGCTCGACCAGATCGATCGCGAAGGCAACTTTCCCGAGGCTTCTGTTACGTCGCAGTTTATGTATGCCTATGCTAAGGCGGTAAACAAAGGTTACATCGACTCTTCCTATATCGAGGTTGCGCAGAAGGCTTATGACGGGCTGCGCAAGGAGTTGCTCAAGAAAAATCCCGACAAGACGTGGACGCTTACCCGTTGTTGCGCCGTGGGCGGATTGGGCGGCAGCAAGTACCGCGACGGCTCGTTCGATTACTATATCCACGAGCGTATGCGCGATAACGACGCCAAAGCCACCGGGCCGTTTATCATGGGTTGCATACAACTCGAAAAGTACGAGGCTGCGCATGGGACTCGTCCTGCCCGCAAGCGGTAAAAAAATCCTAAATTTGTTTGGAATAGAGACTCGCTGTCAAAAAAAACAGTTTTAATATCAAAAGAGTTATTTCAATACACCGAAATAACTCTTTTCTTTGCCTGTTAGAAAACTCAAATCATATTGATAGATATTTTTTTCAAGTATAAACTTAACTAATACCAAAAGTATCATGAAGAAAATTACTTTTTTAGTAGCGGCTGTTCTTGCTTCGGCAGGTATGTCCGCGCAAACTGTTCAGAAATGGGCGGCAATGAACGACCCGGATTCAGAAGGGTTGCTGTTCCCGTGGAATACGACTTTCCAAGCTTGGATCGGAGCCGACGAGAATCCCGATGAGCCCGATGCTCAATCATTCGTGAGTGGCAATATCGCATTGTTCAATGACGAAGTGTATAATGTTCTCACCAATCCCGATTTTGGGATGAATACCGATTCTCCTGCGATTACGGTAGGGACAGGATTGGAACTCGGCGGAATCCAAGTCGACAACTCCAAAGTTACGTATACGTTCTCTCCCGAGTCGGAATCGGTGGCTTTCAATGCGGCAGCCACAGCAGCCGATGCTGCTTTGACCAAATCGGGCGACGGAACTTTGTATACCGATGTCGTAAATAACTTGCCCGGCGGAACCGTGATAAAAGGCGGTACGGTAGCTCGTAAGTCGAAATCGTCTATTGCTACGACTGTTTTCGGTAAGAAAGTTACTATTGAAGGTGAGGGTACTGTCGATTTAGGTAGTATGGGCAGCGACTATGCTGCTTTCGGTGCCGATGTCAACATTACCAACGGTTCTACGTGGAATTTTTATCCCTCTCGTTATACCTATATGACGAGTGATACCAATATTTATGTTACCGGAAACGGTACTATAAATGTTTATTCTCGGGGTGAACGTGTATTCTTGTCTGGTGCAAAAAATGCTCATCCTGCCGATTTCTCGGGATTTACGGGCAAGCTTAATATCTTTAAAGCCGATGATACCGCCTCTGGTTTGAACGGTATAATTTTCCCGGCAGAGTCTGCAAAAGGAACTTCTGCTTCGAGAGCGTTTTATGCTAAGCTCGATGGCGACTCTTTGCTTTATAATGTTTGGAAGAATGACAAGCTCCTTCTCGACAGCTTGTTCTACAATTGGACAGGAATAGAATTGCTTATTGGTGAAGGAGCCTCCGTAATGTGTGAATCGGCCGGTGGAACTCCCAATGTGGCTATGGTGGCAGTAAAGAGCCTCAATGTAGACAAAAAAGGTATCGTTGCCGGTTATTATAAAGACTCCAATCCTCAGTTGGTTCTCCTTTTTGGCCGCGACGGTAAAGACAGCCATATCGATGGTACCATTACTGCTGCGACAAAAGGAAATAAACCTTATCGTGAAGACGGTGTAGGGCTTATCAAAGAAGGTACAGGAACGACCTATATTACTGCTCCCGATAACCAGATTTTCTTGGGTATGGAAGTATGGGAAGGCCGTGTGCTCTTCAATAACCCCGATCCTCAAAACACGACGGCTACGGGACAAAATAAAGTATCGAGCAACAATGTGGTAACTTGTCGTCCGACCGGAACAATCGGCGGGTTCGGAACAATCGGTGGTCATACCGCTCTTTACGGAACCATGCAACCCGGTAGCGATGCCGTAGATACACTTAGAATCAATGCTGCCAATGCAATTGTCGTTTATGATACGGACAATAAAGGAATTTATTCTGAGGCTACCGGTATGAAGATTGCCGCAAGAGAATCTGGTTCGGCTGCTAATTTACTCCTCTACAACGGTGCAAATATCGAGTTCGAAATCATCGACAAAGATAAACATGACGTAGTTGCTGTAGAAAACGAAATCCGCGTTTACAGCGATACCGAAGCCGGAACAGATGCTAAGATCAACATCAAACTTGCTCCGCGCGACAAATGGTCGGTAGCCGAAGGCGATGAAATCGTCCTCATGCAAGCTGATACCATCAGAAGCTACGTCGATGGCGTAACCGATGAGAATTGCTTCAATTTGATTGTAGACGATGCTTTCAACGGCGCAACGTTCGAATTGCAATCTGTAAAAGTTCCTGCTGAGACCAAAACGGAATATGATCCGATCAAAGGCGAAAATGTAACGACCGTTATTGCTCCTGCTCAATACAAGTTGGTGGCCAAATGTACGAAAGCCGGTAATGGTGAGGCAGAACCCGATGCTATCGAAAGCGTAGATGCCGACAATAGCAACTTGCAGGTATATCCCAATCCTGCCCGTGGCGGAAATGTTACGATTGCCGTAGCTGCCGGTGAAGTGGCAAACGTGGCCGTATATAACTCGGCTGCTCAGTTGGTGAAATCGTTTGCTACCGCTGAATCGACTTTGACGCTCGACGTTTCGGATTTGCAAGCCGGTATCTATTATGTTCGCGTAACGACGGCCGACAAGGCTTATACGCAAAAACTCATCGTTGAGTAATCCGACGATTGTTTGATATAGAAGAGGGGCGCATTTGTGCGCCCCTCTTTTTTGTCATTCCGAGCGTATGCGAGGAATCCCCAAAATACCCTGTCATGCTGAGCAACAGCGAAGCATCTCACCCTCAACGCTTCTATCCAAGAGGTTTTTCACTTTGCTCGTACTTTCTTGGTAGGAGATTCTTCCTCCCTATGGTCGTCAGAATGACAGTCGTGTCATTCCGAGCGTATGCGAGGAATCTCTCGTCTTTTTGTCCGCTTATCATTCCGAATGAATATGAGGAATCTTCTGCAATTTGTTTGAGATTCTTCATTCCGCTCACGCTGCATTCAGAATGACATATTTGTCATCTCGAACGTATGTGAGAGATCTCACAATAAACTCATTTCTTGGGAGATTCTTCACTCCACTGCATTCCGTTCAGAATGACAACGTTTTTTGCGGGCAGTAATCCAAATGTCATTCCAAGCGTATGCGAGGAATCTCCTGAAAAATGCCCGTTTCTTTTGAAATTCTTCCTCCCTCACAGTCGTCAGAATGACAATAGGATTTGCAAGGGATTCATTGTTTTGCTAATGCTTCGTTCAGAATGACATGCGTTTGGGTAAGGTTTTTTTACTTCGCTATGTTCTATTCATAATGGCAAGAATATCGATAATCAGATAAAAATCATTTAAGAAAGTTCGTCTATCAATATTTGCAGTCGAATGAGAGATAATATTTTGTTTATTTGTAACCTCTAATGCCTCGTATTCTTTGATGTACCATGAAAACAATCCTTTGAATTTTCATTTTATCCGTCATAAGAATTGCCTTCATCGGACATTTTCTCCGGAAAAAGGGAGAGTGTCGGGGATTATTTGTATTTGAGATGTTATAAACCTAAAATAACTTATACACATGAAAAGAATTTTACTAACATTTTGCATGGCATTTGCTTGCCTTGCCGGGGCGGTGGCCGATGAGCTGATCGCATTCCCGGGAGCGGAAGGTTACGGCCGTTTTGCACGAGGTGCGCGCGCGGGAGAAAATCCGACGGTATATCATGTAACCAATCTCAATGACTCGGGAAAGGGATCTTTACGTGATGCTGTCAGTCAACCTAATCGCATTGTTGTTTTTGATGTGGCAGGTGTAATTCGAATTAAAAGTCCTCTTGTGTTTTCCAAGAATCTGACAATTGCCGGGCAGACGGCTCCCGGTAGTGGTATTGTCATTTACGGAGAACGCACTTCGTTTTCCGGAGCCAGCGATATTATCGTCCGTTATCTGCGTATCCGTATGGGAATGAGTGGTCGCGGACAAAATGATGCCGCTGGTATAGCCAACGGTTCCAATATGATATTTGACCATTGTTCCATTTCATGGGGAAAAGATGAGACATTCTCGATCAATTCCGACGGTAAGAACGGTGGAGTAGGAAATATCACAATTCAAAAAACCATTATGAGCCAAGGCCTTTTGCCTCACTCGGCCGGTGGTCTTTGCCAACCGACCAATACTGTGGGTGGGGTAACGCTTTACCGCAATCTCTATGCCGATAATAATACCCGTAACCATAAGGTGAAAGGTCTTAACCAGTACATCAACAATGTGGTATATAACTGGGGTAGCGGTGGCGGTTACAACCTCGGTGGTGATTCCGAAGGACGTATTTGGGCCGATGTACAGTCTAACTATTTTATCCAAGGCCCGAATTCCGGAGGAAATGGGGTCGGTTCGGGAAATCAGTTGACGACCGTTTACCAGCGCGGAAACAAAACCGATATGTCGAGGGATGGTGTCCTTAACGGTCGTGATATGGACGAGAACGATTTCGCCCGTGCGACCCGTGTTGATTCGTTTGAAGACTTGTTGCAAAGCGAAGAATATCCTTCGGAACATCCTCATGCTCCTATTGCTTCGATGTCGATGACGGCCGAGGAGGCATATCAGTGGGTCGTTGATAGTGTTGGTGCCTGTTTGCCCGATCGGGATGAAGTCGATGAATACGTCATCGATGAGTTGCGTTCTTTGGGAAATAAAGGCGTGATTATTTCGAGTGAATCCGTATTGGGATTGGTAAACGGTGTAGGAAATATCTACAACGCTCCGAAACCGTTGGATACCGATAACGACGGTATGCCCGATGAGTGGGAAAAGGCCAATGGATTGGATCCGAATGATGCAACCGATGCTGTGAAAGTGGCTGCTAACGGTTACCTCAATATCGAAAATTATATCAACAGCATACCTGCTTCGCCTGTTCCTTTCTTGAAATATCCGGTGGAAATCCTTGCCAAGTCGCTGGGTACCGACAGTATTACGGTGGCTTTTGAGTGCCACGAAAAAGCCACCGGAGCAAAAATCCGCGTAGAAGTGATGCCTGAGGGCGGAGAATATACAACCGTCGAAACAATCGGTACCGACGTTACTTCTTACACGGTGAAAGGGCTCTCGGAGAAAACGAATTATACGCTGCGCTTCACGACCTTTACCGACGATATGGCGTCGCTCCCCGCAGAGTTTTCTTTCCGGACCAAAGGTGCCCCGGGCGAACCCGACCTCTCGACCGATCCCATTCCCGCAAATGGTGAAACAATCGCCGAATATACGACGGTAACGCTTAAATTCTCAAACGAAGTAACGGGTCGTCCTTATTATTACGTATATGTAGGCACATCGCCCGATCGCCTCGATTCTGTGGCTACGGTACGTAGCAGATCGTACACGATGGACGTAGAGCCGAATACTACCTATTATTGGAGAATCGATGTGGAGAATACTTACGGCAGAACGCAGGGAGAGGTGTGGAACTTCACGACCGGACAAGAACCCGTGCGTACGAAAGTCGCTTATTTCGCGTTTGACGAAACATCGGGTTCTACGGCCGTAAATGTGCCTACCAGTGAAGAAATCATGGCCAATGATGCCACTCCTTACGGTTCGTATGTTCCGGTATGGGGTGAGGGTAAAATCAATGGTGCCATACTTTTCGATGCCGCCAATACGACCGACGGTATGATTGTTCCTTCGTATGAAGAAATCGTATTTGAGAGTGCTCCGTTCTCGTATGAGTTGTGGTTCAAGTCGACTGCCGGTAATAGCTCGCAGAGCCGTTATCTCTTGCACAAAGGTAGTCATAAGTCGGACGGTGATAGAAATACCGGAAAGTGGTTCGGTCTCGAATATAAGAAAGGTACTCTTTATTTTGGTGTAGATGACGATGTAACCAAATCGTTGGCAGAGGTTTCCGCAACTTCTTATTTCGACGGAAACTGGCATCATGTGGTTGCCGTGCGTGATGTCGAGAATGCAAAACTTCTCCTCTACATCGACGGTGAACTCAAAGCCTCTGCCAATGATGCTACCGGTGCTATCGATGGAAGCGAAGCTTTGGTTATCGGTAATGTCAATGTCAATTTCGATTCTCCATTTATCGGTTCTATCGATGAATTCACGCTTTATAACGACGCTCTCACCGAGCTCGAAATCAAGTCGAAGTATGAGCACGGTGTAACGGCTATCGAAGAAATAGCTGCTCAGGAAAGAGAAGATGTGGTTGTTTATCCCAATCCTTTCAAGGATCGTTTCACGGTAACTCTGCCGCAAAGTACGGGAACTGTCAAAGTGGAAATTTACAGTCTGTCGGGTGCTCTCGTTTACAGCAACGACTTGACCGTTTCGGGCGGTATGGTCGAAGTCAAAGGTCTCGATGACCTGCCTGCCGGTGTTTATAACTGCGCTGTTATTGCCGACGATACGACCCGCACGGCTCGTATGATGAAATATTAATAAACCTCATTCTGTGCAAAAAGGATACCTTTCAGGGTATCCTTTTTGCGTAATTTTATCGATATGAAAAAAATTGCGATTGTTTTGGGGCTTCTTGTGGCGGCGCAGTCGTTCTGCCCCTCCGAAGCGTATGCCCGGAAAGAAAAGAAAGATAAGAAGACACTCGTTTACGTGATCGGCGACTCGACCGTGAAAAACGGTCAGGGCCGTGGCGACCGGGGACAGTGGGGCTGGGGCAGCTTCATCGGAGAGTATTTCGATGATGCGAAAGCCGAAGTCCGCAACCGGGCCATCGGAGGCCGTAGCAGCCGCACCTTCATTACCGAGGGGCGGTGGGACGTCGTATGCGATTCGTTGCGGAAAGGCGATTATGTCATTATACAATTCGGCCATAACGACGGGGGAGAACTCTTTGCCGGAAATCGTCCCCGGGCCTCGCTAAAAGGATTTGACGACAGGGATACGACCGGTGTTGTGGAGATGACCGGTCGGGAAGAGACCGTCTTGACTTATGGCGCCTATTTGCGTAAGTATATCGACGATGCCCGTGCGAAAGGCGCGCAGCCTATACTTTGTACGCTGATACCTCGTAACCGTTGGAAAAACGGGAAGGTGATGCGCGACACGGCTCATGCCGTATGGGCTCGCCGGGTAGCCGAGGAGGAAGGTGTTCCCTGCATCGACCTGAATACGTTGATTGCCGATATATACGACGAGATGGGGCAGGAAGCTGTGAAGGCTTGCTTTACCGATGCCGACTGGACGCATACCTCGGAGAAAGGTGCGCGTATCAACGCCGAGGTCGTTGCCGGACAGATCGTGCAACTGAAAGGTTGTAAATTGAAAAAATTGCTCGAATAACCTCTTTCCTGCGGGCTTTTTTCGGGAATGACTCACATCAAGATATTCGGGATTTGTTGTTTCGGATATCTTGTTTTTATGTGGAAGGGATAGCGCTTTTGAAAGAAAAAACGTATCTTTGGCTGATTCTCTTTTTCCGAGAGATCTCCCGAACGAAGATTATAGAATATTTAGTTATGAAAAATAGATTGTTCATCACGCTTTTAGCTGCGTTCTGTGCCAGCCTTTTTCTTTCTGCCCGAGCGCAGGAAACCCGTAAAATATATCTGTCGGGTACAGGATTCGGAAATACGGTGAAGTGGGATTTTTATTGCACCGAAGGCCGCAACAGCGGCAAATGGAAAAAAATCGAAGTCCCTTCGCAATGGGAGTTGCAGGGATTCGGTGAATATACTTACGGAAGATGGTATAAGGATAAGGACCGGAATTCGGGTATGGTACGGAGGTTGAAAAATCCGAGTATGGAGCAGGGCATTTACCGCCATACTTTTTCTGTTCCCGCAGCCTATCAGGGCCAGCAGATCTCTTTGGTATTCGACGGTGTGATGACCGATACCGAGGTCTCGGTCAATGGTCAGGTGGTAGGCCCGAAACATCAAGGAGGTTTTTATCGCTTCTCTTATGACATAACCGATTTCATATCTTTCGGCAAGAAAAATATACTCGAAGTTACCGTTTGGAAACATTCTTCCAATAAATCGGTCAATAATGCCGAACGAAAAGCCGACTGGTGGCTTTTCGGCGGTATTTACCGGCCTGTTTTTCTTGAAATAAAACCGGTGCGCCATATCGATCGCCTGGCGGTCGATGCCCGTGCCGACGGTTCTATCGACGCTCAGGTCTTCTTGTCGGGAATCGATAAGGCATATATGGTCGATGCCACACTCTCGTCATTGGCCTCCGGAGAGGTGCTCTACGGGAAACTGCAAGCGCAGGCAGCGGCCGGCGACAGTGTCGTTACGTTGTCGGGACGTTGGAACGGCGTGCGTGCATGGAATCCCGAAGATCCCAATCTTTATGTGCTTTCGGTAAGTCTGCGCGGGAATGATGGTACGGTATTGCACCGTTATGACCAGCGTGTCGGATTCCGTACCGTGGATTTCCGTCCGAAAGACGGCCTTTATGTCAATGGCGTGAAAGTTATTCTCAAAGGAATCAACCGTCATTCTTTCTGGCCCGACGGAGGTCGTACGACCAACAAGCAGATAAGCATCGATGATGTGAAACTCATCAAGGAGATGAACATGAACGCCATACGCTGTCATTATCCGCCCGATGACCATTTTCTCGATGTGTGCGATTCTTTGGGTGTATTCTTTATAGATGAGTTGGCCGGTTGGCAGAATTCCTACGATACTCAGGTCGGGTCGCGTCTGTTGGCCGAAATGCTGACGCGGGACGTCAATCACCCTTCCATCATCATTTGGAGCAATGGAAACGAAGGTGGGTGGAATAAGAAACTCGATCCTCTTTTCGACCTTTACGATCCGCAGAGACGCCATGTGATTCATCCGTGGGCCGACTTCGACGAACTCGATACGCATCATTATCCCGCTTATCTTACCGGTGTGGCACGTTTTACTTACGGGTATAAGCTCTTTATGCCCACCGAGTTTATGCACGGACAGTATGATCAGGGACATGGCGCCGGACTCGAAGATTTCTGGAACAACTATACCTCTCACCCTCTTTTTGTAGGCGGATTCATGTGGGATTTTTGCGATAATGCCGTGAGACGTTCCGACCGGAACGGGGAGCTCGACTCCGACGGTTTCAATGCTCCCGATGGTATTCTTGGTCCTTATCGTGAAAAAGAGGGCAGTTATTATACCGTGCGCGATATATGGGCGCCTATTCAGGTCGAGAAGTTTTTTGTTACCCCCTCCTTTAATGGACGCTTTAAAGTCTCGAACAACTATCTTTATACCTCACTCGATAAGTGTCGTATGACTTATAAACTCTACAAGGTCGAATCTCCGCTTGCGAACGAGAAAGGCGTGCAGAAGGAAATCGGTGAGGGCACCGTGCTGTTGCCTGCTCTCGCGCCCGGTGAGCAGGGGTATGCTTCTATGGAACTTCCCTCGAATTTCTTCGATGCCGATGTATTGGAAATGACGGCTTATAATCCCGATGGCTCAGAGATGTGTACGCGTACGTGGAGTGTCGGTTATGCACGGGATTATTGGAAGCGTCATGGAGAGGCATCTTCTGTTTCGTCTCCGGCTGTTTGTCGGGAACAAGGAAATAGTGTAACCCTTTCTGCCGGCGGTGTCGAGGTTACGTTCGATAAAACGACGGGGTATATTACTCGTGTTCTCAGCGGGAAACAGTCTGTCTCGTTTTCCAACGGTCCTGTTCCGGTAGGCATGGTGGCTTCCGTGAAAAGTTCACAGACCCGTATGGACGGTGATACAGTGGTGTTTGCCGTGAAGTACAACGGTAATATCGATTCGATTGTTTGGCGCATGTCTCCCGAAGGTTTGCTCGATATGAACTTGCTTATGCTCAATCGCTCCCGATTGGGCGGCGGACTCGACGATGCGGCCTCCTACGATAATATTACCAATTTGGGAATTACGTTCAGTTATCCCGAAAGCTGTGTAACCGGTATGCGTTGGTTGGGCGGCGGTCCTTATCGCGTATGGAAAAACCGTTTGAGGGGAGCCAATATGGGTGTATGGGAAAAGGCATATAACAATACGATTACGGGTGAGAGTTTTGAAAATCTCATTTATCCCGAGTTTAAAGGTTATCACTCCAATCTATACTGGGCTACGATACAGAATAAGGAGCAGGATTTTACGGTATATTCGATGAGCGACGGCGTTTATTTGCGTATGCTTACGCCCGAAGAGCCGAAAAATCGGCAAGGTTCAACTCTTACAATGCCAGCCTTTCCTGCGGGCGATATATCTTTCCTGCTGGAAATACCGGCGATACGAAGTTTTAAACCGATTTCCCAACACGGCCCGAAAAGTCAGCCCGGGACGATTCGTATCAAGTCGGGAGATGAAGGAATACATCTCGACCTCGGTTTCGATTTCAGAAAAAAACAATAAAAGAACATTTCAATGAAAACCATGTATACAATCAGACAGAATATTTCCCGTATGATTTGCAGCGGGTTGTTCGTGGGACTCTCGGCTGTGGCGGCGGCTCAGGCACCGGCGTGGCCCGAGGTAACGACCGAGGCAAAACCCGGAGCTCGTTGGTGGTGGCTGGGCAGTGCGGTAGACTCGGCCAGCCTTACGGCCAATATGACCGATTATGCCCGTACCGGATTGGGAACGCTCGAAATAACACCTATTTACGGTGTAAAAAATAATGAACTCAATGACATAGAGTATTTATCGCCTCGGTGGATGCAGATGTATTCGTTTGTTTGCGAGGAAGGCAAACGCTTGGGGTTGGATATCGATATGAATAACGGTACCGGCTGGCCGTTCGGTGGTCCGGAGGTTTCGCTCGAAGATGCCGCCAGCAAAGTGATTTTTTTGAAATATACGCTCGATGGGGGCACTCGGCTCTCCGAACCGGTCGTTGTAACCGATAAAAAACAGAAACCTGTTGCTAAACTTTTGCGTTTGATGGCATATTCTCCCGACGGGAGAGTTTTGAATCTTACTTCCCGGGTCAATAAGGAAACCGGAGAGTTGAACTGGACGGCACCCGAAGGTAAAGAGTGGAAACTTGTTGCGGCATTTTTGGGAAAAACGTTTCAAAAGGTAAAACGGGCGGCTCCCGGGGGAGAAGGATATGTAATGAACCATTTCTCCAAGAAGGCGGTGGCAAATTATTTTTCCCGTTTCGATCAGGCCTTTGCTTCTTCCGGAGCACCTGCACCCGAGACTTTTTTCAATGATTCGTATGAAGTGTACGGAGCCGATTGGACTCCCGATTTTTTCGAACAATTTGCTCGTCGTCGGGGATATAAGCTCGAAAATCATTTGCTTGAACTGACAGGCGAAAAAAGCGATATACGGGCTCGCCTTATTACCGATTATCGGGAAACTATTGCCGAACTGTTGAAAGAAAATTTTACGCAACAATGGAAAGATTGGGCGCATAAGCACAAGAGCTTAATACGAAATCAGGCGCATGGTTCGCCCGGAAATCTCATCGATCTTTATGCGATGGTAGATATTCCAGAGTGTGAAGGTTTCGGTATTACCGATTTCGGCATTAAAGGTTTGCGCCGCGATTCGGTAAAGAAAGACAACGATTCCGATTTTTCCATGCTTAAATATGCCTCTTCCGGAGCGCATATATCGGGAAAAACTTATGTCTCTTCCGAGACATTTACATGGCTTACCGAGCATTTCCGTACGTCGTTGTCGCAGTGTAAGCCCGATCTCGATCTCATGTTCTCGGCCGGAGTCAACCACATGTTTTTTCATGGAACACCCTATTCGCCTCGTGATGCCGAGTGGCCGGGCTGGCTCTTTTATGCGACGATAAATATGTCGCCGACCAATACGATATGGCGCGATGCCTCCGGATTGTTCTCGTATATCACCCGTTGCCAGTCATTCTTGCAGATGGGAAAACCCGACAATGACTTTCTCGTTTACCTGCCTTTGTACGATATTTGGTACGAGCAGCAAGGATCGCTCGGACTTGCGTTCGATATTCATAAAATGGCGAAGCGGGCACCTCATTTCATCGATGTGATTGCGCAAATTACCGATTCGGGGTATGATGTCGATTATATTTCCGATGATTTTTTACGTAAAACAAAATATCGCGACGGACAGTTGGTAACGACGGGAGGTACTTGTTATAAGGCTATCATATTACCGGCCGTCAAGATGATGCCCGATGATGTACTCAAACACCTCCTTGCATTGGCTCGACAAGGAGCTACATTGGTATTTGTGGATAATTATCCCCAAGATGTTCCCGGTTTTGCTGCTGTCGAGAAACGCCGGAAAGCATTTAAGACACAGCTTTCGACTCTGCCCGATGCAGGCGGTTTTACGGCCGAGCAGGTACTGGAATATGGTAAGGGGCGCATTATTACCGGTAGCGATTATGCGAAGGTATTGGAAATGACAGGTGTAGAACCCGAAGATGTGAAGACCCGTTACGGAGCTCATTATATACGGCGTGAAAATGATAAGGGACATCACTATTTCATCGCTTCGTTGCAGAGTAAGGGTGTCGAGGGGTGGATAACTCCAGCAGTTGCAGGAAAATCCGTTGCTATTTACGATCCGGTTTCGGGTCGTTCGGGAATGGCCCGTACACGTATTCACGATGGCAAGTTGCAGTATTATTTGCAGTTGCGTTCTGGAGAGTCGGCCATCGTTTGTGTGTACAATGAAGATGTGCCCGGAGATGCTTGGCCTTACTATACGAAACAGCCCGTAAGCCTGTCTCTCGATAACGGTTGGTCATTGGTTTTTACCGAAAGTGAACCGGCCATATCGGGTACATTTACGATCGATACGCTCGGTTCTTGGACATCTCTTCCGGTACCCGAAGCTTCGATCAATCGAGGTTCGGCAACCTATACCATCACGTTTGATTTGCCCGATATACCGTGCGATGAGTGGATTCTCGATCTCGGTGATGTGAGGGAGAGTGCCCGTGTTACGGTGAATGGTACGGCGGTAGATACCCTTTGGTCGGTGCCTTTCTATACGATGGTGAAGCGTTATCTTCGTCCCGGTACGAACCGGATCGATATAGAAGTAACCAATCTTCCGGCCAATAGTATTGCCGAGTACGATCGTCGAGGGATCGAGTGGAGACGTTTCAAAGATGCCAATATCAATAATCTGGGCTATAAAAAAGGCAAATATGGTCATTGGGAAGTTATTCCCAGCGGTCTTTTGGGTCCCGTGCATCTCGTGCCGGTAAATTTGAAAAATCAATTTTGATAATATCCGCCTTTATCAATATGTAAAATAATGACCGTATATATACGGTCATTATTTTTTTAGTTCCATGATTTTATTATCTTTGTCAATCGGAATAGTTTTTCTGTCAAAATATCTACCTGTGGCAAGGAACGAAAGACTTATTTTTGTATCGGCTAAAAAACCGATGTATCGGATTTGATAGATATATTGAAAATAAATAGAGCAAAATATACATGAAAACACGCCATTTTTTTGCTGTGGATTTAGGGGCTACCAGCGGCCGTACGATTTTGGGTACTCTTTCCGACGGAAAGATGGATATGAAAGAAGTAACCCGTTTTGCAAATCCTATTATAGAAACCGGAGGACATTGTTATTGGGATATTTACGCCCTTTATCTTGAAATCATCAAAGGCTTGAAAAAAATCGCCCAAGAAGGTATCGCCATCGAGTCGATCGGTATCGATACATGGGGGGTCGATTTTGTGATGGTAGGGAAAGATGGTGCGTTTTTGCGTAATCCCTATTGTTATCGCGACCCGCATACGGTCGGTGCTCCCGAAGAATATTTCACGCACATTCCTCGGGAACGGGTATATGAGTTGACGGGAATTCAGGTGATGAATTTCAATTCCTTGTTCCAGTTGTCCACGTTGCATCGCAATCATTGTTCGGCACTTGAAGCAGCCGATAAAATACTCTTCATTCCCGACGCACTCAGTTATATGCTCACGGGTAAGATGGTAACCGAATATACGATTGCCTCGACGTCGCAAATTCTCAATCCCCGTACCAAAGAGTTGGAGCAAGAGTTGCTCGATGTCGTAGGCGTGAAAAAAGAGCAATTTGCCAAGTTTGTCTATCCCGGGGAAGTGGTAGGTACATTGACCCCTGAGGTACAGAAACTGACAGGCTTGGGTGTCGTCCCTGTTATAGCGGTTGCTGGTCATGATACGGCCTCGGCCGTTGCTGCGGTTCCTGCTCGAAACGAGCGTTTTGCTTACCTTAGCTCGGGAACATGGTCGTTGATGGGTATCGAAGTAAAAGATGCTATTATCAATAAAGACAGTTTTGAAAAGAATTTTACCAACGAAGGAGGGGTCGAAGGAACGACTCGTTTCTTGAAGAATATTTGCGGTATGTGGTTGCTCGAACAATGTCGTCGCGAGTGGTCGGCTGCGGGGAACGACTATTCCTATCCCGAGTTGATTGCCGCCGCCGAAGCTGCACCGGCATTCCGTAGTATTATCAATCCCGATTCTCTCAGTTTCGCCAATCCTCCTTCGATGATCGATGCCATACGTCGTTATTGTCGTACGACCGGGCAGGTAGAACCCCAGACGCATGGCGAACTGACCCGTTGTATCTTCGAGAGTCTGCCATTGCGTTACCGTCAGGTTTTCGGTTATTTACAGGAGATGGCACCGTTTACCATCGAACGTCTGCACGTCATAGGCGGTGGTTCGCGGAACAATCTTCTCAACCAAAATACTTGCAATGCCGTAGGCGTACCGGTTTCTGCCGGGCCTTCCGAGGGTACGGCTATCGGTAATATCATGTTACAGGCCAAAGCTGCCGGTGATGTAAACGATATTGCGGCTATGCGTGCCATTATCGCCGATTCGATAGAACTTGCCGAGTTTATGCCTCGGGACAAAGAGGTATGGGACGAGGCTTATCGTCGTTATCTTTCGGTGTATCGTGAAGATATTTAAATAAGGAAATTAACCATAAATATAAAGTCATGAAAGAAAATCTTGTTCTTAAAGCGTATGAAATAGCCAAAGAGCGTTATGCCGCTATCGGTGTAAATACCGATGAAGTATTGGATAAACTTCAAAAAGTTCAAATATCGTTGCACTGCTGGCAAACCGACGATGTCGTGGGATTCGAGTCGGGCAGTGCCTTGTCCGGTGGTATTCAGACGACCGGTAACTATCCCGGTAAGGCTCGTAATATCGATGAAGTACGTGCCGACCTTGTTGAGGCTATGTCATTGATCCCTTCTAAACATCGTGTCAATCTGCATGAGATTTATGGCGATTTCGGTGGTAAATTCGTCGATCGTGATCAATGCGAACCTGCACATTTTGAAAGTTGGATGCAATGGGCTGCCGATCTCGGTATCAAACTCGACTTCAACTCATCTTCTTTTTCACACCCGAAATCGGGCAATCTTTCTCTCTCGAATCCCGACAAAGGAATCCGTGATTTTTGGATTGAGCATACCAAACGTTGTCGTGCTATTGCCGAAGAGATGGGTAAACGCCAGGGAGATCCCTGTATCATGAACTTGTGGGTACACGACGGTAGCAAAGATATTACCGTAAATCGTATGTATTACCGTAGTTTGTTCGAGCAGAGTCTGGACGAAATCTTCTCGGTGAAATACGATCACATGAAGACCGGTTTGGAATCGAAAGTATTCGGTATCGGTTTGGAATATTATACCGTCGGTTCCAATGAATTCTGTGTGGGATATGCTACCAAGAATCAAACCTTGCTGACCATCGATACCGGACACTATCACCCGACCGAAGTGGCTGCCGACAAGGTGTCGTCGATGTTGTTGTTCGTACCCGAATTGATTCTCCATGTAAGCCGTCCTATCCGCTGGGATTCCGACCACGTAACTATCATGGACGATTCTACGGTCGAACTCTTCCAGGAACTTGTACGTTGTGATGCGATGGATCGCGTACATATCGCGTTGGACTATTTCGATGCTTCGATCAATCGTATCGGTGCTTATGTAATCGGTACGCGTGCGGCACAGAAATCTATCCTCCGTGCTTTGCTGGAACCTCTGGCTACTTTGCGCAAATACGAAGCCGAAGACAAAGGTTTCCAACGTCTTGCTCTGCTCGAAGAAGCAAAGGCTATGCCGTGGAATGCCGTTTGGGATATGTTCTGTCTCAAAAATAACGTGCCCGTCGGGGAGGAATTTATTCCCGAAGTGGAAAAATACGAGAGAGAAGTTACCTCTAAAAGATAAAAAGTACTTACTGTAATAAAAAGGTTTATGGCGGAGATTGGTTTCGTCACAAACCTTTTTAGTCATATAAGAACGATATGGAAATCTTAATAGGATTATTGATCATAGCCGTTGGCGCCTTTTGCCAATCGAGTTGTTATGTCCCCATCAATCGTATCAAAGATTGGAGTTGGGAGTCGTATTGGATCGTGCAAGGCGTATTCGCTTGGTTGATTTTTCCCTTTTTGGGAGCGCTCTTGGCTGTACCCGAAGGACACTCGTTGTCCGATCTCTTCACGACCGAAAACTCTTTCGATATAATCATGACCATCATCTTTGGTGCTCTTTGGGGAGTCGGCGGTCTTACATTCGGTCTCTCGATGCGCTATTTGGGCGTGGCATTGGGACAATCGATTGCCTTAGGAACATGTGCCGGATTGGGAACGATTATGGGTCCTGTCTTGCTGAACCTGTTTTTCCCTGAAATGAATGCTTTGCAATCGCTTACTTTTGCTGTCATCTTGGGTGTGGTCGTAACGCTGGTGGGTATCGCTATCATTGGTGTTGCCGGTGGTATGAAATCGGCCTCTCTCTCTGATGAAGAAAAGAAAGCTGCTGTAAAAGATTTTAATTTTCCCAAAGGTCTTTCCATTGCATTGCTTGCCGGTTTTATGAGCGGCTGTTTCAATGTAGGTTTGGAATTTGGAAAAGAGATCAACTTTGGTTCACTTACGTCCGATATGTACAGAACGCTGCCGGCTACCTTGTTGGTTACATTGGGTGGATTTGTAACCAATGCGGTTTATTGTTTTTACCAAAATCAAAAAAACAAGACTTGGGGCGATTATAAGAAGTCGGCCGTTTGGGGCAATAACCTGTTGTTCTGCGCTTTGGCTGGAGTTTTGTGGTATAGCCAATTCTTCGGTCTCTCTTTGGGTAAAGGATTTCTGACGGAATCACCTACGCTTACCACGCTTGCTTTCTGTATACTTATGGCGCTCAATGTCGTGTTTTCCAATGTGTGGGGTATCATACTGAAAGAGTGGAAAGGCTGTTCGCGACAGACTATTGCCGTTCTGATGTTGGGTATTGTCGTGCTTATCGTCTCGACGTTTATACCCGAATTGCTTAAATAATTCAGTATACCAAAAATTAAAAAACAGAATACAATGAAATCAATATTAGAAGGACGCCCCGCATTGGCTCGCGAGGTGGAAAAAGTAGCCGAAGTAGCCGGATATTTGTGGCAAAAAGGCTGGGCCGAACGTAATGGCGGTAACATAACCATCAACATTACCGAGTTGGTCGATGACGAAATTCGTAAAATGCCTGCTATCGGGCCTGTAACTTCCATAGGGACGACGTTACCCAATATCAAAGGGTGCTATTTTTTCTGTAAAGGAACCAACAAACGTATGCGCGACCTCGCCCGTTGGCCGATGGAGAACGGTTCGGTAATACGTATTCTCGACGATTGTGCCAGTTATGAAATCATTGCCGACAATCTCGTGAAACCAACCTCGGAACTGCCGGCTCACTTGTCGATGCATAACCTGCTTATAGGGCGCGGCTCTACTTACAAAGCCTCATTGCATACTCACCCGATCGAATTGGTAGCTATGAGCCATGCTCCGAAATTCCTTGAAAAAGACGTGCTTACCAATCTTTTGTGGAGTATGATTCCCGAGACCAAAGCATTCTGCCCGAGAGGTTTGGGTATTATTCCTTATAAAATGCCCAGTTCGGTGGAGTTGGCCGAAGCTACGATCAAAGAGCTTGACGATTATGATGTGGTACTGTGGGAAAAACACGGTGTATGTGCCGTCGGTGAAGACATTATGGACGCTTTCGATCAAGTCGATGTGTTGAGCAAATCGGCTCAAATCTATATCGATGCCAAATCTATGGGTTTTGAACCCGATGGTATGAGTGCCGAGCAGATGAAAGAATTGAGTGTAACCTTCAATCTCCCCAAATAATTAAATATTATAGAAGTACTGTTTTTATGAGAAAAATGACCTTATTGGCTTTCGCCCTCTTTGTGGGTGTGTTCGCTTCGGCCGCTCCGGCCAAGAAACGCACTGCCAAAGATGCCGCCCTTGCCATGGCCGACCGTATAGTGGCAAGTACCACATATCAGTTTAAAAATACGGAGACAGGTGAAACTTATCCGACAGTAAAGAAGCTTAAATATACCGAGCCTATCAAAGTAGGTTGTAAGTATAACGATTGGCATTATACCAATGGAGTTTTGCATATTGCCATGCTCGAACTTGCCGATAAGCTCGGCGACAAGAAGTATGAAGAGTATGTACGCAAGAACATGAATTTTGTGTTCAATGAAGGAAATCTCGAATTTTTTAAAAAGAAATTCGATAAAGCCCTTAAAGAAAGCGGTTGGATGGCCGTCCGTAAAATAAGTTGGCATATGATTTTCCGGGGTAAGAGGCTCGACGATAACGGGCCTATGGGCGCCTCATTGATCGATTTGCAAATGCATTTGCCGGCTCCCGACAAAGCTTTTCAGGCTTATATCGATGAAACGGCCGATCACCTCAATTATGCCGAGCCTCGTCTTATCGACGGTACGATTGCGCGCATTTGGCCGCATGAGAATACCGTTTGGGCCGATGACTTGTTCATGGCGGTTTCGTTCCTTTGCCGTATGGGCGAAATGACGGGCGATATGAAATATTTCGACGATGCGGCCAATCAGGTGTTGCAATACAATAAGTATCTGTGGTGTCCCGAGAAGCAAATCTATTATCATTGCTATCATACCGATACCGATGAACATGGCGTAGCCCATTGGTCGCGTGCCAACGGATGGGTGTTGATGGCTCAGGCCGATTTGCTTTCCCGCTTGCCCGAAGACTATCCCCAGCGTGAAGCTCTTTTGGAGAATTTCCGTCAGCAGGTAAGCGGCGTTTGCCGTTATCAGGGCGAAAACGGTTTGTGGCATCAGTTGCTCGATAAGACCGATTCATACGATGAGGTTACCGGTACGGCCATGTTTACTTTCGCCATTGCTCGAGGTGTGAAAGAAGGTTGGATACATAAAGATTTCATCTATGTGGCCGAGCAGGGTCTCAAAGGTATTCTCAGTAAAATTTCGGAGAAAGGCGATCTCGAAGCTATCTGTGCCGGAACGGGTATCATGCCTTCTCTTACCTATTATTACAATCGTCCCCAGTTGAAGAATGATCCGATGGGTGAGGGTCCGGTATTGCGTGCATTAGTAGAGATGATGGACGCTCCTAAATATACCGAAATAAAAGCCGAACAACAATACGACCGTATTGTCGTAAACAAAAATTAAAAACGGAATCCGTTTGTTCCTCCTCTTGGGCTGGAATAGGCGGATTCGATATTTTAAAAATCCAATAAATTTATGCGTATGAAAAAAAACTTGTTCCTTCTGTGCGCTTTCTTGGTTCCGGCCTTGATTTCGGCGCAGATTTCTTCTAAGGATGCATGGAAACAGGCTTCTAAACTTGAAAAGTCGATTGAAAAAACTTCTTTCCCGAAAAGAACGTACAACATTACCGATTTCGGTGCGAAACCCGATATGCCGGAGGCTCCTTGCCATGATGCCATCAATCTGGCTATCGTTACATGTAATCAGGCCGGTGGGGGTACGGTCATTGTGCCCAAAGGAACTTTCTATACCGGTCCCATCACGTTGAAAAGCAATGTCAATTTCCACCTCGAAGAAGGTGCCGTGTTGAAGTTCGATACCAATCCCGAACTGTATATGCCGGCTGTCCTTACCCGCTGGGAAGGAGTAGATTGCTATAATATGCGCCCTTTGATATATGCTTATGGTGAGACCAATTTGGCGATCACCGGTAAAGGTGTTATTGATGGACAAGGTTCTATGGAGACATGGTGGCCTATGTGTGGTGCGAAAAAGTACGGTTGGAAAGAAGGTATGATAGGACAAAACTGCGGTGGTCGTGCCAAGTTGTTGGCTTGGGGCGAATCTGGTGAGCCTATTTACAAACGTCTGATGACCGTGCAAGACGGTATGCGTCCTCAGCTCGTGAACCTGTATCGTTGCGATAGAGTACTGGTAGAAGGGGTAACGATGCAGAATTCTCCTTTCTGGACACTCCACCCGCTTTTCTGTACAAATCTTATTGTGCGCGGTGTTCATTTTATCAATCGTGGTCCGAATGGAGACGGTTGTGATCCCGAATCGTGCGACGGCGTAATTATCGAAAATTGTGTTTTCGATACGGGCGACGACTGTATCGCCATCAAGAGCGGTCGTAATCGCGATGGCCGTACATGGGGTGTTCCCAGCCAAAATATCATTGTTCGCAATTGCAAAATGTATGATGGACACGGCGGTGTAGTTATCGGTAGTGAAATTTCCGGCGGATACAAAAATCTCTATGTGGAAAACTGTGAAATGGACAGCCCCAATCTCGATCGTGTAATTCGTATAAAGACCAGTAATTGCCGGGGCGGTGTTATAGAAAATGTGTTTGTACGCAACATAAAAGTGGGAGTATGTCGTGAAGCCGTTCTCCGTATCAATTTGCAATACGAAAACCGCGAAATATGCGACCGCAACTTCCCCCCGACGGTACGAAACGTCCTCTGCGAAAATATTACCTGCGAGGGTAGTAATCTTGGCGTTTATTATGTAGGTCTCGAAGGGTCTGATAATGTATATAACATTCAGGTCGACAACTGCGAGTTCAACAACGTGAAGAAGGGATCTACCAATCCCGAAGATGGAATCTTCATAAAAGGAGGAGTCAAAGATGTCCGTTTCAATAATTTGAAAATCAACGGTCAGATTGTGAAATCTCCTGCTCTCTGAACAGTTAATTCACTCGGTTAAAAAATCCACCTCGAATTATTTCGAGGTGGATTTTTTGTTTTTACTGTTTTTTATATGTAATATTATTCCTTCTTTGTTTCAAAGAGGTTTAGCCGAAAGTCGTAGAGAGTCGAATTTAACCGAAAAGTCCTCGCTACAACAAAGTAGATCTATGTTCTGCCGGCTAAGACCAATTTTTGTAGGAAAAAGGGCAAAATATAGAGCTTTGAAAACTCTTTTCACCTCTATTTTTGCCCCGTGAAAATTCTTATGTGCTGATTTATATACTTAAAAGACAAAATAATGAGTAATAGGGTCATTTTACGCAGTATGCTCGCATGAAATAGGCTCTATCTTTGTAAAGATAAACAGATGTATACCATGAAAAGAATGCTATTTTTGTGCTTAGTTCTTTCTGTGTGCCTTTTTTTCTCCTCTTGTGAGAGCGGCAAAAACGAGCCGATCGACAGAGAACAGGTCGTACAGAGAAATCACCCGAAGAATACCGAATTCAATGAATTAGCCTCCCTTTCAGTAGGTAATGGCGAATTTGCTTACACCGTCGATGTAACCGGGTTACAGACTTATCCCGAATCATATAGTGCCGGCGTGCCTCTGGGAACGCAGTCCCAATGGGGGTGGCATTCGTTTGCCAATCCCGAAAATTATCGCTTTGAGGAGACCCTGAAATCGTATGATTTCGGTCGCGGACATGAAGAACTTTATGCCGTGCAGTTTAATGAAGCCGGTCGCCCCCGGGAAGCCGCCAACTGGTATCGGGTGAATCCGCATCGTCTTCATTTGGGCGCTGTCGGTTTGGAGTTGACGCATAAAAACGGATCTCCCGTAAAAATTGATGAGTTGTCGGGTATCGATCAGGAACTCGATTTGTGGGACGGCCAGATAGTCAGCCGTTTCGGTGTCGACGGCCAGCCGGTTTCCGTTGTTACTGCTTGCGATAGTCTCCATGATGAAATCGGTGCACAGGTTGTTTCTCCGTTGCTTGCAACGGGACAAGTTGGAATAAAATTGCGTTTCCCGTATCCTACTGGAAAACATGCCGACGATGCCTGCGACTGGACGAAGCCCGATAAACATAAAACGACCATCGTGGCCGAAGATGCACATTCGGCAACCTTTAAACGCCAGCTCGATGAGACGACCTATTACGTGCGTCTTTGCTGGGAAGGAGATGCCAAATTGACCGAAAAAGAAGCCCATTATTATGTGTTGACTCCGCAGTCGGGCGATACTTTGTCGTTTACATGTGCTTTCACCCCGGGAGAACCGGCTGGTGAAAATTCTTCGTTTGAGACTGTCCTTGCCAGTGCCACCCGTTATTGGAACAATTTCTGGTCGAGGGGTGGTGTTATCGATTTCTCGCATTGCAAAGATCCCCGTGCCAAAGAGTTGGAACGTCGTGTCGTTCTTTCGCAATATCTCATGGCTATACAATGTGCCGGGTCGGTTCCTCCTCAGGAATCGGGTCTTACCTATAATACATGGTTTGGTAAGTTCCATCTCGAAATGCATTGGTGGCATGCCGTACATTTTGCATTATGGGGACGTCCCGAACTGTTAGAAAAAAGTCTTGCATGGTATAAAGATTCGGCCTATGTGAAGGCTTGTGCCATTGCCGAGCGTCAAGGATTCAAAGGAGCTCGTTGGATGAAGATGACCGATCCTTCGGCAGTCGAAGCTCCCTCTAAGGTAGGTTCGTTCCTTATTTGGCAACAGCCCCATTTCATTTATATGGCCGAGTTGTTGTATCGGGCGAATCCCAGTCAGGAAGTTCTCGACAAATATAAAGACCTTGTCGCTGCTACGGCCGAATTTATGTATTCTTTTGCTACTTATGACGAACTCGAAGGTCGCTTTGTTCTCAAAGGCGCTATCCCTGCACAAGAGACATTGCGTGCTGCCGATACGGTAAATCCTCCTTTTGAGCTTTCTTATTGGCATTACGCCATCAGCGTGGCGCAGAAATGGCGCGAACGTCTGGGGTTGGAACGTAATCTTCAATGGGACGAGATGCTCGATAAGCTTTCTCCGTTGGCTTACCAAGACGGCCTCTATTTGGCAGCCGAGACAGCTACCGATACATATAAGGATATACGCTTTACCTCCGACCACATGGCGGTGCTCGGTGCTTACGGTATTTTACCCAAGTGCCCGTTGGTGCGTGAAGACATCATGCAGAATACGCTCGACTGGGTATGGGATAACTGGAACTGGGGAAAAACCTGGGGCTGGGATTTCGCTATGACGGCAATGGACGCTGCCCGTCTGGGAGACACCGAAAAAGCCGTAGGGGCCTTGCTTATGGATAAACGCACCAATACTTATTTGCCCAATGGACATAATTACCAAGATGCCCGGTTGCGCGTTTATCTGCCCGGAAACGGAGGCCTTCTTACTTCGGTCGCTATGATGTGTGCCGGTTGGGACGGTAGCGAAGGTGAGAACCCCGGATTCCCCAAAGACGGGAATTGGGATGTGCGTTGGGAAGGTTTGCAACCTATGCCCTAACATTTTTTCTTGATTTGAGAGATAATTAAACTACATACGGAAAAAACATGCGAAGTATTATGAAAAAATGGACTAGTCTTTTAGCCTCTGCCTTTCTGTTATTCTTCCTTTCCTGTAATGAAATGGACAAGTATTACGACAATGATCGTCATGCAACATCTGTTTCGGTGGGAAATGCGTGGGATTATTTGGAAAGTCGAGGCAATTTCACCAACTTCCTGGCTGCTGTTCAAAAAGTGGGTTATGAAGATTTGGTACGCGGGAAAGGTCTCGCAACGATTTTTGCTCCCGATGACGAAGCATTCCAAAAGTATTTTGCTCGTCATGGTTACAGCTCGGTTAATGACGTGCCTGACGCAGAGTTGAGCAATATGGTTACCTATCATTTGCTTTATTACAGTTTCAATGCCGATCGTTTCATGGAGTATCGTCCCGAAGGAACAACGGCCGATGACGATTATGTGGGACTTTATTTCAAGTATCGTACCCGTAGCCGTGATGCGAACGAGATGATCGAAGACCCGTCGAAAGGTAAAGAAGTAGAAGTGCTTCATCAAGAGAAGTACATACCCGTCTTTACTCCCAATCTTTACGGTTGGTACAACAATCACGGTTCGAGCGGATCTACCGGTGCGGTGAACTATAATTATTTCTATGATTCCTATGGTTCGGACTTGTGGCAAGGTGATAATTGGGTTGCAGGCAACGAACCTTATTTCAGAGTATCTAATGCCGGAGTAAAAGAGTACAGTATTATTACCGATAACGGTTATCTGTATGTTCTCGACGATGTTGTAGAGCCTCTCAAAACTATTTATCAGACCATTGCTGCCGACGACAACTTCTCGACTTTTGCACACGCGTATGACCGCTTCAAAGATCTTACTTATAATGAGTATTTGTCGTTGAATTATAACAATCGCGACTCGGCATTCCTCTATCAGTCGACCGGTCTTCCTTCCATCGCCTATGAAAGGACTTCTCTTACTATTAGTTCAGGAGAGTCGACTTCCGATATGGAAGCTACGCTTTTGGGCCCGTTATCTTCTAATACCCTTACTGTATTTGCTCCGAGCAATCAGGCAATGGAGTCTTTCTATACGACTTATTGGGAGCCTTATTACGGAGTGAATAATTGGGATTCGATCAAGTTTACCCCTCTGCTTGCTTTGATGGGCGAGCAAGTTGGCACGCACAGACTTTGGGCATCGGCAGGGCCGCTGCTTCCCAGTGAAATTTCCAAAGGAAATGCGGTAACGGCGGTAAGTTATACCCCTATAACCATTGATCCTGCATCTGATGTGGTTACGAAAGCGTTTTGTTCCAATGGTACTTTGTACGGTGTGAACAGTTTGATTTCAGTGCCTAAGTATTTTTCTTATGTTACGGCACCGGCGTTCATGAATCCCAAGTACAATATGTTCCTCTTGCTGATGGCGCGTTCGGGTGTTCTCGATCTTTACACGGCTGAGACGCAGACTTTCTATGCATTCTATCCTTCCGATGATATGCTGAAAAATACACAAGTGGGTGATGGTAATTCCGAAACATTGATTTATGAAAATGCTCAACCCAATAAGTACGGATATGAAGACATTACCTATTCCGACGGAGAAGCAACCGTGTCGCTCGGAATGGCAGCTTCTGCCCGTATTGTCCGCAGTCAGGTATGCGATAATATGATCGAAGTGGCCGGTAGCGATGAGAAAATTTATCGTACGACATACAGTACGTTCAACTATCTCTATCAAAAAGGCGACAGCATTTTCTCTACGGCGAAATATAATTCGCATTACGGTTTTCAAGGAGCCCAAGACAATAACGACATGATAACCATTACCGAGATGACCTCCGATTTGCCCGAGGTGCGCAACGGTCGTGTCTTCTCTCTTGACGGAGAAAAATCGGCAACGGCTCTTATGCCCGAAGAGAGATCTTTTGAAGAAATTTCTCCTAATCAGTCTCAAATTCCGTGGGAATTTTTGGAAACCACTGCCGGTACACGTAACTTTTACCAGACCGGTATTGCCGGCTCTCTCAACGATTCGACGGGTCGCCTTCAAGTATACGAAACGATAAAAGCCCATGACGGTGGCGGTACGACGGTACCTCGATATATCGTTTTTGCTCTTTCCAATCAGGCTGTTGTAGATGCTTGGGCCGACCGTATCATTACAAACGGACGTAATAACCTTTTCAGCCGTTATATGCCCAATCTTTTCGTTTCGGTAGAGCGCAGCCGTCTCATCGACTATCCTTTCCCCGGCGACGGTATGGGAACCCGTACGTTGTACACGTTCAAGACCAAAACCAATACCGAGGGAGAGTATACTTCGATACAGCTCGATGATATGGGTACGCACTTGCAACTTACCGATAGCAAAGGCCGGAAAGTGAAAGTCGTCAATTCTTTCCCCTATATCTATGCCGATTGCGCCGTATATATAATCGATAGTTATCTCGATTTCGGCGACGATAATACTTCTACTGTGCAATAAAATAATAAACAAGTAAATACACGCTATGAAAATAACACGGAAAATATACCTGTTGTTGGTCGCTTTTGTTGTCTCTCAGGCTATGGCGGCGCAAACGGTTTTGACCGGTAAGGTATTGGAGAAAGCCTCAGGCGAACCTCTTGCCGGAGCCAGCGTTTTTGTGCAGAACAAAGATGAACGTACTTTGGCCAGCGTGCTTGTCGATGCCAACGGCGAGTACCGTATCAAAATACCCGACGAGCAAAATCTCGTAATTAATTTCTCGTTTATCGGTATGCAGAGCTATACCGTAAAATATACCGGACAAAAGGTCTTGAATGCATCCCTTTCCGAAGATAGCCACGAACTCGACGAAGTCAGCGTTTCGGCTAAACGGGTGGAGAGAAACCAAATGGGTCTTACCCCCCGTGAAGAACTCGGTGCCGTGCAACGTATGAGCATGGAGGGTCTCGAAACCGCTCCTGTTACCTCGGTGGCCGAGGCCTTGCAAGGAGCCCTTTCCAATGTCGACATCGTTACCGGAGCCGACCCCGGTTCCAACAGTACCATTCGTATTCGTGGTACGCAGTCTCTCAACGGTAACGTCGATCCTTTGATCGTTGTCAATGGCGTTCCGTTCCCGGTAAGTATCGATGACGATTTCGATTTTGCTTCGGCTTCGACCGATGATTATTCCCAGTTGCTCGATATATCCCCGGCCGACATCGAGTCGATCGAGGTATTGAAAGATGCTCAGGCTACGGCCATGTGGGGTACCAAGGGTGCCAATGGTGTATTGGTCATCAATACCAAAAAAGGTGCTAAGGGTAAAATCTCTTTCACTTTCAATACCAGTGCCGAGGTGAAAAAAGAGGCGAATACCTACCCTCTCTTGAATGCGGCGCAATATGTCTCGTTGATGCAAGATGCCCTTTGGAACTCGATCAATGATTTAGGTTATTCGAGCAGTAATGCCCAAACATATTTGGATCTTTTGAATAGCGATGAGATCAACTTCAATCCCCAGTCGTTGCTCTTCAACGAATACAATGTCGATACCGACTGGCTCGATGAAGTATCGCGTATCGGTTACACGGTCGATAATTCGTTCTCTATGTCGGGTGGTGGCGACAAGGCTACCTATCGTCTCTCTTTGGGTTATCTGAAAGAAAACGGTACGACGATCGGTGCCGACGTGCAACGTTTCTCGACCCGTTTCAATATGAACTACCGTTTCTCCAAGAAATTGGATATCACTTCGGAGTTCTCGTTTACCTACAATATCCGTAATTCCAATTGGTCGGAAAAAGTTAACGGTAAAGAACCCTCCAATCCACGTGGTATGGCCATCAATAAGATGCCTCAGGAAAGTCCTTACTTCATGACGGCCGACGGGTCGGCTCGTACCAATACCTATTTCTCTCCGTATGAAGATTTCGGTGAGACCTTTATCGATAATCGCAACTACAACCCGGTCGCTATGGTCAATGAAGCGGTAAACCGACTCGACTCGTATTCTACCCGTCTCAGTTTCCAGCTCCACTACCAGATATTGCCGGTGTTGAATTATTACGGTACGGTAGCTCTTACCGCCGACAGCAAACGTACGAAAAAGTATCTTCCCAATGAGGTAAGCGGTGTGCCCTGGATCAGTACGAGCGATCCCAATTTGGCCAATGACTGGTACAACCGCAGTTCCGATGCGTCGAACGAGCAGCTTTATCTCTATACCGAGAACCGCTTGGTGTATAACCAGACTTTCAATGATATACATAACATCGTGGCTTCGGGATTCTTGCAAATCGAGCAGACGACGGCGACCAACTACGGAGCGCAAACAGCCGGTAACGCATCTTATTACCTCTCCGATCCTTCGACGGGCGGTTATATCGTAGACCTTAGCAGCGGTGAGTCTACTACGCGCAGTATGTTCTCCAACTTCTCTGCCCAATATAACCTTTTCGATCGCTATATGTTCAATGCAACCTTCCAGGTCGAAGGTTCTTCGGCGCTTCCCAGTCATACCCGTTGGGGAATGTTCCCGACATTCGGTATCGGTTGGCAGCTCGGCGACGAACCTTTTATGATGAATCAGGAAGTTATCTCTCTGGCGAAACTGCGTGTGAGCTGGGGACAGACCGGTAACGCTCCTTCGGGCGTATCACCTTATGTGGGAACGTTCAGTGCCAACTCATCGGGTTATCTCGATATGCCGTCGATTTATCCTTCTTCCATTCAGTTGGACAACATCGATTGGGAGGTTGTCGACAAATGGAATGCCGGTATCGACCTCGGTATCCTCAATGACCGTATCCTTTTCACCGTCGATCTTTATAAGAACGTAACCAATAATATGTTGCAGAAAAAAATGAAACTCCCGACTTCTACCGGTTTTAGCAATATCGCTTGGTTCAACTCCGGTAAAATGACCAACCGCGGTTGGGAGTTCCGTATCGACCTCAACGATATTGTAAAGACCAAAGATTGGCGTTTTACTTTCTCGTTCAACATTTCTCAGAATGAAAACAAGGTAAACGAATTCCCCTCGAACCTCGATATGGAAAACTACGAGTTCGACAATGGAAAGTATGCCTACCTTATCATGTCGGGTAATCCGCTGGGATCTTTCTACGGTTATCGTTATAAAGGCGTGTATCAAAATACCGAAGATACCTATGCGCGCGATCTCAACGGTAACATAATCAACGACATCAACGGAAAACCTGTTGTCGTGCAGAATGGTACCGAAAAGGTTTACCCCGGTGATGCCAAGTATGAAGATATCAACGGCGACGGTGTGATCGATGCCAACGATATTGTGTATCTCGGTAATTACAGCCCGAAGATTATCGGTGGTTTCAACTTCCGTCTTTCTTATAAGAACTGGCAGCTTTCGGCCAACTTCCAGGGTCGTGTCGGCCAGAAAGTATTCAACCAGACTCGTCTCAACTCCGAGATGATGAGAGGAAAAAGCAATCAAAGTACCGCTACTTTGCGTCGTTGGAGAAACGAGGGTGATGTTACCGATATGCCGCGTGCTCTTTATGGCAGAGGTTATAACTCGTTGGGTTCCGACCGTTATATCGAAGATGCATCGTTCTTGCGTATGAAAACGATAACATTGAAATATTCGTTCCCGAAAAATCTTACGAAGAAAATGCACCTCACGGCATTCGACCTTTACTTGACGGCTTATGACTTGCTTACTTTCACCAAGTACTCAGGACAAGATCCCGAGGTCAGCGAAAAGAAGATGGACGATAGCGGAATCGTTCGTTTGGCTGTCGACGGCGCGTCTACGCCCAAGCCTATTCGTGTGAAATTTGGTATTAACCTTCGATTCTAATAATTTACCGATATGAAGAAGACATATATATATTTACTTGCATTCGTCCTTTCTTTCTCGGCCGTGTCGTGTGAAGACTGGATGAATATCGACCCGGCCGGTAAGCAGAATACCACCAATTACTGGCAAAATGCGGGCGAAGTAGAGGCCGTCTTGGGAACTGCATATCTGAATATGCGCAAAGCGATTACCAACAAGACGTTTGTCTATTGGGGAGAAATGCGGGGCAACGGGCTCGGCATCATTGAGGGTAGCGCATACGATATCCGTAACGGAAATATCCTACCCAGTAACTCGCTTTGCAAATGGGAAGACATGTACAATGTCATAGGTATGGCCAACTCGGTGATCAAGTATGCTCCTACCGTAGTAGAGAAAGACGCATCGTTCAATGACGGAGAAATGCGCTCTATATTGGCCGAAGCCTATTTCTTGCGCGCATTCTGTTATTTTACGCTTGTGCGTACTTTCCGCGATGTGCCTTACGTTACCGAACCGTATGTCAATGACGATGCCGATTTTTGGCTTCCCAAGACCGACGGAAATGAGATCCTCCGATCCGAAATAGCTGCCATTACTCCCTATATCGAGTATGCTAAGGAATTCTTCCCCGAAGAAGTCGATACCAAAGGACGGGCTACCCGTTGGGCGATCTACACGCTCTTGGCCGATATGAACCTGTGGCTGAGCGCTTCCGATGCAAGCAATGCGCAGACCTATTTGCAGAATTGCGTCAACGCTTGTGATGCGGTAATTAATAGTGGCCGTGTAGGTCTTATCGCCGGATCGGAATGGTTTACCAATTTCTATCCCGGAAACAGTAACGAAAGTATTTTCGAATTGCAATTCTCCAATGCTCTTTCACAGACGAACTCGTTTATGAACTGGTTCGGTGGTACACAAGACGTAATATCTACGGCAAACGGACGTTATTTCTATACCAGTGCTATCAGCTACATGAGACTTGCTTCGCTTGCTCCGACCGATGTACGCGGAGCCGGAGGTTCTTATCCCGCTACTACGACAACTTATAATTATACGACGGTGTGGAAATACTATGGTTCTGATATGCAGGGGACCGTCAGAAACGACTTGGAAAATGATCAGAACTGGATCATTTACCGGTTGGCCGAGGTCTATCTGATGAAAGCCGAAGCTCTTGCTTTGCAACAAGATTTCAGCGGGGCGATAGATATTCTCAATGATGTGCGTACCCGTGCCGGTAGCGATGAGTTGCAAGAAACACTGTACGGAAATGAATATGACGTGATAACGGCTATTTTGGATGAGCGTGCTGTCGAACTTTTCGCCGAAGGAAAAAATTGGTACGATTTGTTGCGTACCGGTCTTCGTTATGAGCATAATCCCAATTATCAGGATCTGTTGCTCGATGAGTGTACCAATGGCTTGACATCGATTTCGGCCGCTTTGGTACGTTCCAAGATGAAAAGAAATATCCCTTATTCGTGGTATTTGCCGATCAGCACCAGTGAATTGGAGGCCAACCCCAATTTGGTACAGAATCCGGCTTATGCAAACCTCGGAAATTAATTTAGTAAAGTAATATCCTATGAAACATAAAATTTTATATCTGTTCGTGGCTGTAGCTATGCTTTCGGCATGCAACGATAATCTTGAGGATTCGACTTTTACGATCTCCGAAGAGGTTCCGGCAGCTACATGGCTGAAAGAGAACGGCTATTCCCAGTGGGTGAGTCTTCTCGAATATACCAATCTGTACAGTACCATCAATCTCAATGCCGGAGATTACACCCTTTTCGTCCCCAATAACGAGGCGGTAAACGCTTATCTCTCGGAAAATAACTATCCTTCGGTTTCGTCGATCAACATGGATTATGCCAAATTGCTGGTAAAATACCATACCATTGCGGGTAACCAGTATTCGCAGGTCGATTTTACCAATGACGTGTTGCCCGATACGACAGCAACCGGCGACCGCCTTACGGTAACGTTCGATGATAATGGCGATTATTTTGTGAATACCGAAGCGAAAATTACGAATTTCGACATCGCGACGACCAATGCCACGCTCTTTATCATCGACAAGATGCTTTCTCCGGTAACGGAGTATATCTATGATCGGTTGGAAAACGATGCCGAATGGTCTCTTTTCAAGGAACTGCTCGAAGCTACGGCTCTTGATTCGCTCGTTAAGCAACCCGAGAGCGGTAAGGCATCGCAATATACGCTCTTCGTCGTTCCCAATTCGGTTTTTGGTGCAGCTAATATTTCCAATCTTAGTGCTTTGGCCGATACCCTCAATGCTGGGCAGGATCGCGAAGCATGGAAAGCAACCGATAATGCCATGTATCGTTATGCTGCTTACCATTTCCTCTCGGGGGCATATTCAACCAATGATTTTGTCAAAGTCGATACAACTTCTACATCTTCTCAAGTTCTTATTTTGGAGACGCTTTCAGAAGCCGATTTCCTCGAATTCCAGAGTATCGAATCGAATTTCTATATCAATTACGATACGGCTTCCATGTCGGGCGTACAATTCCTGGAAACGACCAACCTCCTTTGCAAGAACGGTATGATACATACGGTCGATGCCCCGATGTATATCAAGGCTCCGAGCACGATTCCTGCCACGACGTGGGAGTTGACCGACTATGATGTATTGGCTCGTGAAATACCCGAGTACCGTCTCTCGTCGCTTACGTCGGCATTGGACTATCCTCTCGGCGATCTTCTCGAGAAATACGGTGCGTCGTTCCCCTATCAGTGGCAGACAGTCGCTTCCCGCTTCTCTCCGGTTTCCTATTATGTGGGAACATCGACCGACTCGATCGGTAAATACTTTATGAACCACGATGCATTGAATATCGACCTCGGACAGTATGGTTATGTCGAAATGGAATCGCCTACGATTGTTGCCGACTCGACGACTTATTATGTAGGGTTGAGCTTCTACAATACGTTTGGTTCTGCTCCCGGTAACCGTATTACCATCTATCTCGATGACGAGCTGGTAGGTACGATGTATACCAGTGGCGGCAAAGCTCCTTCCCGATTCAAAAAAGATCCGAAACCCGAGGAATGGATTGCCATACCTAAGGTAGATCAGAAAAAACCCGAAAATAACGAATATATCGTAGGTGAAGTAACCTTTGAAACTACCGGTAAACACAAGTTGCGTATCGAGGATAATCAAGGTGGAGATATTTACCTCGACTATATTTTGTTCACTCCTAAAAAATAAAAGCGATGAGAAATATGAAAAAAACAGCATTCTTTCTTCTCCTTGCTGTCTGCGGTCTGTGGGCTTGCAATGACAATTGGAATGATTACTACGACGGATCGTCAGTGAGCGGGAGTGTCGATACGGCAACAACAGTATTGGATTGCTCTATCATAGAGTTTTTCCAAACCCATGCCGAGTATGCCGAGTTTTATAAACTCCTTCAAGACGTAGGTGCCATGTCTTCGCTCGAAGCCGATCAGGAACTTACGGTTTGGGCAGTTGGCAATTCCGGCGTAACGGCTGCTGCCGGCGAATATACCGAAGGGTCGCTTGCCACCGATACGACCCGTGTCAAATACCATGTCAATTATCTTTCCTTCAATCGGGATCAGCTCAAAAACGGAGCCCGTTTGAAAACGTTGAACGGTATTTATGTGCAGATTACCATCGACGAGGCCGGCGATATATATGCCAATGCCTCGAAAGTCCTCAAAACCTATCGCCTCAACAACGGTGTGATACATGTTATCGACGAAATGATGGCTGCCCGTATCAATCTTTACGAGTATATCAAGCAGTTGCCCGATGAATATTCGATATACCGTGATTCTATCATGGCATACAGTGTCGAATTGTTTGACGAGTCGAAATCCACACCTATCGGCGTGGACAAGACGGGTAACACCATTTACGACTCGGTATTTGTCGTGTACAATCCGTTGTTCGATACGGTCGAGATCAATTCGGAGTTCAAGCAGTTCACCTGCTTCATTCCCGACAATAACGTGATGAAAGACTGTTTCACAAAAATGAACTCCACGTATGAGGCTATCGGTCGTCCGCTTATCGACGAAAGTGCCGAATATCCCTATTTGGCGCAGAGCGATATGGAACTTGCCATAAACTGGATAAAGAGGGCTACCATCTTCGAAGGTACTCTTTCCGAAGCCGAAGCTTCGGTACCGGATCTTTACTCGGCTTATGATAAGCAGTGGAAGAATACCGATATGAACGGAAATCCCGTGCAGGTAATTGATGTGCAGAACCCCGAAGAGTTATCCAATGGCCGTGTATATTACATACAAGATTTGAAAGTTCCCAACAATGTGGTTATAACGCGCCTCAAACAGTTTGTTTACCACTATGAGAATATAACCAATCCCGATTCGCTGGCGGCTCTTTTCTGTATCCGAGGAACAGCGGGGGCAGTAAAGGTTTCAGATCAAGACGCCATTCCTACTTTGGCCGCCAATGCGGGAGCAGATTGGAATTCGCCGGCTTTTGCCGAGTACACCTATACCTACTTTGCCAATTATAGGGTATTGGAGGCAACTGGTGCAGAAGATGCAACCGAGTTCTCGGTTGCGTTCTCTCCGGTAACACCGTATGCTCCCTATAAGATAACCGAGTATAAAATTCCGGCAGGTGAATATACGCTCTATTTGGGCTTCCGTTCCTCGGCCATGTGTACCGGTAACGTCTATTTTGCAACGGCCGATACTCAAAACGGCGGGCTCGAACTCGACCCCTCTTCGGCCGATGCCGCCGGTGTACAAGATGTGAAGTTGATGTCGCCTTATAAACTTATTGCGTCGAATATCGACTTTACGGCAGCTACGCCGTGGAACTACGACCGTGCCGAGGGTGGTGAGATGCCGCAGTACTCGAATGGTAAAAACCGTTGGAACTCCAATGGAGGTAAAGTGGGTACCGTAACCGTAGAAGGTGAAGGTATGCAATCGGTACGTATCAAAGTCTCGTATGTATCGGGAAATCTGAAAATGCAACTTTATCACTGGTGTCTTGTACCTACCGAGAATAATTATTGATATCAAACACACAATACGATATGAAAAAACTTAGAAACATATTTCTGCTCCTGTTGATTGCTTTGGTGTCGATGCCGGCAGTTGCGCAACGTACCTATACGATCACAGGTCAGGTGGTCGACCCTTACAACGGGTCGCCCATCGAAGGAGCCGTTGTTTCGGCAACAAACCTGAAACAATCGGTAACGACCGATGCCAATGGCGCGTTTAAGGCTGAACTTTCAAGCCTAAAAGGAGAATTGAATGTTTGGTATCCCGGTTTTTATACCAAAGTGATTCCCGTTAACGGTCGTACGAACTTCAAAGTCATACTGATTCCCGAAGACAAGTACGGTTATAACGACCAGATTCTTACACCCAATGCCGTTACTCCCGGTCAGGATAAAAATACCAATACGTATGCTCGTCAAAGTAAAGATTTTACTTCGTCGACAGTCGATGTAGAAAAGACATTTACCAATATTCCCGGTCTCTATGTGGCCGAGAAAAGCGGTATGCCCGGAGAGGGGGCTTTCTTCCAGATTCGCGGTAACCGCACGGCCAATGCTACCGGTATGCCTTTGATCGTTGTCAACGGTCAGCCTTATTTCGGCGACTTGAATACGTCGGGTGTCATCAACGGGTATTCGTCGAGTATCTTCGATGCGCTCAATGCTCAGGATATTGCCAGTGTTTCGGTATTGAAAGGTGCCGATGCCGCCATGTACGGTTCTTTGGCATCGAACGGCGTTATCGCCATCGAGACCGAGCGGGCTATCGACCTCGATACCCGGGTGGAATTTATCGGACAATATGGTGTCGATCTCAATCAGTCGACTTTGCCGGTTCTCAATGTAAAAGATTATAAAAAGTATGTCTCGGCATTGGGCCTTACCGATGGTACCTATGAGGATATGGACGATCTTATTACCGATTTCCCGTATCTCTCGCAAGATCCATCGACCTATGTCAATCCTTATCTTTACAACAACAATACCGACTGGCAGGACGAGATTTACAGCCCCGGTTTCGTAACCGACAACACCTTGAAAATAAAAGGTGGTGATGCCATTGCCAAGTATGACCTTTCGATCGGTTATAAGCGGAAAGAAGGTCAGGTCGATAAAACCGACTACAATCGCTACTACGCCCGTTTGAACTCCGATATCGCTTTGAGCCGTAACCTGACGCTCACATCAGCTTTGTCGTTGGCTTACATCAACAGCAATTTGCAGGAGCAGGGACTCTCTTATGAGACCAATCCTCTCCTCACGGCTTTGCGTAAAGCTCCTTTGTTCTCGCCTTTTGAAAAAGACGATAAAAACCAGCTTTTGCCCGAATATGCGCCTATTCGCGACGAAAACGGTGAAATCATCACCAATAATGCCGTATCCAATCCCTCGGCTGTTGTCAATACGATACAAGCCAAAAACAATATCTATGATGTTCAGGCTCTTTTCGGTCTGAACGGAAAGATCAAAGAACATTGGACGCTGGGTGCTTCGGCCGGTCTTTATTACTACAAGAAACAAGAATCGATCTTCATTCCCGGTGCAACGAACCAGACCATCATGCCGTTGCAAAACGGATTGGCCGAGAATACTTCGCGTGTGGGTGAAACCGAGTTGCTCAACTTCTATTTTGCGGCTCGCACAGGTTACAACCAGACTTTTGCCGGTATGCACAACCTGAAAGGTTCTCTGGGCGTGCAGGCTGTTATCAACAGCACCGAGTACGATAGCGGTGAAGGTATAAACGCCGAGAGCGACTACTATTATCTCTTGGGTAGCACCAGCAGCAATATCGGTCGTAAAGTAGGCGGATATATCGACAAGTTCAACTGGGTCAACATCAATGCCAATTTGACTTATACCTATAACCACTTGGTAGGAGTAGGAGTAACGTTGGCTTCGGACTACGCATCTTCTTTCGGAAACGATGCTCCGTCGATGGCCGTGTTCCCCTCTGTGAATGCCGCATTCTATGCCAAGAATGCTCCCGGTGTGCGCAATGTCGATTTCATCAATCAGTTGACTCTTCGTGCCGAATATGTAACAACGGGTAACAGCCGGTTCTCTTCGGGTCTCAGCAAATATGCTTACTCGCAGGCCAGCTTCCGTGCTTTGTCCGGTCTTGTACGTGCCGGCGTTGCCAATACCGGCCTGAAATGGGAAACCGACCGTACGTTCGATGTCGGTCTCGATATTTCGTTGTGGAACAACCGTATCGATGCTTCTGTCGATTATTATAACGGGAAAACCAACGACGTGATCATGCTTCGCAGTATTCCGTCGGTATTTGGTACCAGTACGATGTATGACAACATCGGAACCTTGAAGAACGAAGGTGTCGAAGTGGGATTCCAGTTTGCTCCCGTATATACCAAAAACTTCAAATGGTATATCGGTGCCACACTTGCCCACAATAAGAACCGTCTTTCTTCTCTCGACGGCAATGCCTCTATCATAAGTGAAATGAGCGACGGAGCAGCTATTATTTCAGAAGTGGGTAAACCTCTGTACAATTTTTACGGCTATGAGACAGCCGGCGTATTCTCTACGACAGAGGAGGCTGCGGCTGCCAACCTGAAAACTCCGGGCGGTGTTGCTTTTGGTGCCGGTGATGTACACTTTGTCGATCAAAATAATGATGGTGTGATCGATGAGAAAGACCGTGTAAACCTCGGTAGTGCCGATCCTAAAATTTTCGGTAACATCTATACGACGTTGCGTTATAAAAATTTCGAATTGTCGGTTAATTTCGGATACAGCCAGGGTAATAAATCTTATAATGCCGTGCGCCGTATCGGAGAGAGCATGAGCGATTACGGTAATCAGCTCGTGTCGACCAACCGCCGTTGGCAAAGCAACGGCGACATCACCACGATGCCGAAAGCCACTTATGGCGACCCGATGGGCAATAATCGTTTCTCCGACCGTTGGATCGAAGATGCTTCGTATCTCAAAATCAAAGAGATTTACGTAAGCTATAAATTCAACTTCTTGCGTGGAACGACCCTGTTTGCTTCGGCCGAGAATGTATTCACCTTTACCAAGTATTTAGGTCTTGATCCCGAAACAACTTATTCTTACGATGCTTCGTTGCGCGGATTCGACTATGCCAAAGTGGCGCTTCCTCGTTCGTTTAAAGTCGGTGTTAAGCTCGAATTCTAACCATAAGGAGATTTAAGATTATGAAAAATATAATGGAAAAATTTGCTGCCTTATTTATCGTTGCGGCTCTCTTTGTCTCATGTTCCGATGAGACGACCGACCTCCTCGATGAAGGCAATTATGTAGGAGTCAACTCCGAACTTTATTCCGGTCTTTGGGGGTGTGCCTCGACCGTAGCCGATGTGGCCGATCAGGCGCTTATTCTCGAAGCTCTCCGGGGCAATCTGCTCGAACCGACCGAAAATGCCGGAACCGAGGTATGGAATATCTGGAAATACAGCGACCTCAATGGTAACACCCTTGCCGACCCTGCGGGTTATTACCGTGTCATCATGAATGTCAACGACTATGTGGCGCATGTCGACAAGTATCGCAAAGAGAACCCTACGGCCCTTAATTTCGAGGAGAAATACGGTGTAACATTCGACTTGTATATTTCTACCGCGATCCGTTATAAAGTATGGGCTTATATGATGCTTGCCAAAATATACGGTGAAGCTATCTATTTCGACGATCCGTTGAGCGAGTATCAAGACATTGCCAAATATCCGAAACTCGGTTTCGACCAGATTATCGATAAATGTCTGGAACTCATGAATACCGGTATGTATGGGGTCGACGGTAAACAGATAACACGGTGGAGAACTTTCCTTTTCCCGAGTATTACGGGCGAGAACGAAGGACACATGCGTTACGACCGTTATCAATTTACCCCGCAATGCCTGTTGGCCGAGTTGTACTTGTATAAACGAGATTATCACAATGCTGCCATCAATGCGATGACCGAGATTACACTCGGCGGTCGTACCGGCGGCGGTGAATGCTATATCATGCCTTTGCGCGGTGCTTACAGCAGCGGTTGGAAAAATTGCATACATACATATTTCCGTTGGGAAGACATTACGATGGCTTCGTACAATCCCAGAATGTATGAGACGAACCGTCTCGAAGATTTTGCTTCGAATGTTTCTCCGTATAGTTATTATGTGCGTCCTACCCAAGTGGCTATGGCCCGTTTCGATACGACAAGTGTACCATGTATCGAAAATGCAATCTTATCCGACCGTTACCGCGGTAGAGGAGGAACGTTTGCCGAAACGGAAACCGGACAGATCATTCTTCAGAAATGGGTCAGCGGTGTAGCACAGACGACCGAGACAGTCATTCCTCTGTATCGTGCCAGCGGCTTGCACCTGATTCTTTGCGAGGCTTTGGCCGGTTTAGCCAAAGATCCTTCGACTACGGAGGAGATGAGAAATGCTTTTATCGAAACCGCCCTCGTGCTTCTCAACCAGGGTATCGGAACTTATTGGGACACGACAACCGGTGATTTTAAGGCCGGTAGCTGCTTCGATAAAGTTATCAAGTATTTCGATCCCAGCAATGCGAATAAATATCTTGCCAACTTGTATCGGGGAACCAACCATACGCAAAGTGCTTCGCAGTATATTCACAAAGGTATACGCGGTCGTGTAGCCATGGGTAATGTAGGTGGCGATATTTTGTCGACCGATGAAGATTCGGGCTTACCTTTGTATACTCCCGAAGAGCAATGCTGGAAACTCGATTCTTTGCTTGCCGATGAGTATTTCTTCGAACTCTCGGGCGAAGGTCAGGTAATGTTTGCTTTGTATCGTATGATGCAAAACTATCCCGAAAAGAAAGAGTATTTCATCAAATCGATGGCCGCCGGACGCGGTGATGTCGAATCGATACTTTCTGCCGATAAAGGTTGGTTTATCGATTATGATTTGACCGAAGGAAATTAATGTCTGTCGACATTGTTTAAGACAAGGTGTCCGGAGCGGAATATCCTGCTTCGGACACTCGTGTTTTCCCGATATTACATATATAATTTTTTTTTGACGCTATGCATATATCACGATTATTCTGTTCTTTGCTTCTATCGGCGGCTTGCCTTGTTCCTGCGCAGGCGCAGTTGTTTACCTCTTCCGACTCGAAGCGTACCGCTCCCGGCCAAAACCGCACGTTGCGCTACCAGCCCGACGGAGAAGATTTTGTCATCGTCAATGGCAATCGCAAGTTTACCCGAGCTTTGTATGGCAGTAATACGGGTTTCAGACTCGAAACGAGCGATGTTCCCGAGTTTGCCCTGTATATGCCCCGTATGGGGGGAAATCTTTCGCTTGGCGTGATTGTCGGCGGGAAAAGCCTTTGGCTAAACGATGCCCGACACATCGAGTCCCGATACAGTGCCGGAAGCCGTATCTATACGATTACCGACTCTCTCTTGGGAAAAGGTTCTATCGTCGTTACAGCGTTGGCCATGTATGAGGCCGATGGTATGATACTCAAAATCGAAGGCAATAAGTTGCCTTCGGACACCCGGCTCGTATGGCTTTACGGTGGACCTACCAACAAGCGTTTCAGTCGGGAAGGAGATATGGGAGTAGATGCACCCGACTGCTTCGACTTGAAACCCGATTATTGTGTCGATAATATTTATCGTTTGGACGATGACGGTTTCGATGTGTGGTATGGTACCTCACGCGAGAATATCCAACGATATTTGGCCGGTAAGAATCCCGAAACGGGCAAAAATCCTGTATGCCAACTTACGGCTGTCGTGCCCGACGCATCTTCGCTGTTACTGGGTGATGCTATGGCGCGTACTACGCCGATCTCTTTGCGTGAAACGGCTCCTTCCGACAAATATCCGGTCGTTTCGGGAACGGTCTCATTACGTAAGAAACCCTCTTATATAGCGATATATAATCCTAAAACCGCTCCGGCCGCATGGCGTTATGACGATTTGGCGGCCTGTTTCGATCGTGCCGACAAGAGCCGTGCCGAGGTCGCCTCGACGGTGAAGCTTGTTACGCCCGATCCCTATTTCAATACGCTCGGGCCGGCATTGAGTATGGCAGCCGACGGTATTTGGGATTCCTCCGCCAAGGTGTGGATGCACGGAGCCATTGGTTGGCGTATGCCTTTGAACGGTTGGCGTGCCGCTTATACGGGCGATGCCATAGGTCGCCACGACCGGGCAAGGGAACACTTCGACGGTTATGCCGCTTCTCAGATTACCGAGATAGAACCTGTCATTCCGCATCCGGCACAAGACAGTTCGCTCAATTTGGCTCGGGCTTTGAAGAAATGGGGAACGCAAATGTACAGCAACGGTTATATTACCCGTAATCCCAATCAGAAGAAGCTCATGCACCACTACGATATGAATCTTTGCTATATCGATGAGTTGTTGTGGCATTTCAACTGGACAGGAGATATGGACTATGTGCGCCGTATGTGGCCGGTACTGAAATCGCATCTTGCTTGGGAGAAGCGTAATTTCGACCCCGACGACGACGGCCTTTACGATGCCTATTGTTGTATATGGGCAAGCGATGCCCTCCAATACAACAGCGGCGGAGTAACGCACTCGTCGGCTTATAATTACCGGGCCAACAAGATGGCGGCCGAGATAGCCGAAAAAATAGGAGAAGATCCCGAACCGTATCGTCTCGAAGCCGAAAAAATAGGAAAGGCTATCAACGATAATCTGTGGCTGTCCGATAAAGGCCATTGGGCGGAATATAAAGACTTCATGGGCTTGAAGCGTGTACACCCCGATGCAGCTTTGTGGACGATATATCATGCTATCGACTCGGAAATTCACGACGATTTCCAGTCGTGGCAGGCGACCCGTTATGTCGATACCGAGATACCCCATATTCCCGTCAAGGCCGATGGTCTCGATAGAGACGATTATGCAACAATCGCTACAACGACGTGGTTGCCTTATGCATGGTCTATCAATAACGTCGCTTTTGCCGAGGTAATGCATACGGCATTGGCTTACTGGCAGAGCGGTCGTAGCAATGAGGCTTATAAACTTTTCAAGAGCTCGATTCTCGATGGAATGTATTTGGGCGGAAGCCCCGGAAACTTCGGGCAAGTAAGTACTTATGATGCCGCTCGCGGAGAGTGCTATCGCGATTTCGGCGATCCGGTAGGTGTAGCATCGCGAGTTATCGTGCAAGGACTGTTCGGTATTCTGCCCGATATGATGAACGACCGTGTTGTTTTGCGTCCCGGTTTCCCGTCGGATTGGGAATATGCATCGTTCGAGACTTCCGATATTGCTTATGATTTCAAGCGTAAGGGCAATAAAGACGTATATGAAGTGCAGCTTCATTTCGAGCGTCCGGCTACGCTTGCGTTACAGTTGAAAGCCCGTCGCGATAAAATCGCTTCGGTGAAAGTCAATGGAAAGAAAACGACTTGGACATTGAAAGAAAATAGTGTGGGAGAGCCTCAAATCGAAATTCTCGCACAACCGGTACCCTCTTGCAAGATCGAAGTGGCTTGGGAAGGCAAACCTTTGTCTATGCCCGAGTATGATACACTGGCGATTGTGGGTTCTTCTTGGAAATTGTCCTTGCCGTTGAGCGTGCAACTCATGGCGGTACGCGATGAGCAGAATCTGCTGTCGCAGACGAGATGGGACGCCCACTCTGTCTCGGCAGTCGTTCGGGGTAACGTCGGCGAACGTACATTGTTTGTGCAACTTTCTCAGGGCGATATGACATGGTGGCAACCTATACCTCTTACAGTAATGCAGCCTGTAACACTGGCTTCTTCGGCTACCGAAGGATATGCTTTGTCATTTGCTTTGGCCAATCATACGGCAAAGCCGCTTTCACTGAAATGCGTCGTCAATCCCGGACGCTACGAGTATGTCGTGTCGACCGAGATCCCGGCCAACGGTACATCACCCGATATTTTTGTACCGGCCTCTTGTGCCGAGCCGGGTACCAACCGTGTCGTAGTGTATGATAAAGAGAAAGAAGTTGCCCGTTTCGACTGCATCAACTGGGAGGTTAAGAATTCCAATGCCTTGCATTATGAATCAGTAGATTTGGATACCTGCATGAATGCTCGTGTAACAGATATATTTGAGAATCGCTATTTGTCTCCCCGGTCGCCTTATACAACATTGCAAGTGCCTGTGCAGGGTATAGGGGAGTGGTGTCATCCCAAAGCTACCGCTGAGATCGATGATAGCGGATTGCGCCGTGCAGCTTCGGGCGATGTGCTCGATACACCTATCGGTGTTCCTTTCCGTATCCGTCAGGATACGACGGTGAACAATGTTCTTTTTACGACCCGTTGGGATAATTATCCCGACTCGGTAACCGTACCTTTGTCGGGGAGAGCGTCGCGAGCCTACCTGCTTATGGCCGGATCGACCAACCATATGCAATGCCACATGGTCAACGGACTTGTTACCGTAACTTACACCGATGGGACGACTTCAACACTTCCGCTTGTCAATCCCGAAACATGGTGTCCGATCGATCAGGATTTTTATGTAGACGGATATGCTTTCAGTCTCAAAGCCCCCCGTCCTTATCGAGTACTGTTGAAAAGCGGTGTGATAACCCGAGATGTAGAGTCTTATCTGAAACTGAGGGGAGCCGATAACCGGAATATACCCGGAGGAGCCGGTGTCATATTGGACTTGCCCCTCGACGGTACACGTACGTTACAAAGTATAACCGTTTCGGCAGTATCGACCGAGGTCGTTATTGGGCTTATGGCCGTTACACTCGAACGATAGCTCTTGTTTTTAACAACTCTTATCGTATTGTATCGTTAAATTTAATGCGATATTTGTATCTTTGAATGCAGAAAGAGGGAGTATACAGAGATTTTTCTCTCGTATCTTCCTCTTTTTTAGTTTCTAAGAAAGAAAATAAACTCGACAAAACCAATTAAAATAAACCGATATGATGAAGAATTTCATGAAAAAAATTTTCTTTGTCGCTTGTTTGTTGGCTCCGGCGTTGTTGTCGGCCCAGCAGCCGCTCAAAGAAACTCTCGATCCGGCCATTCGTGTGGGTAAGCTCGAGAACGGCCTTACTTATTACCTCTGCCATAACAATCTTCCCGAAAACCGGGTCGAGTTCTATATTGCGCAGCGTGTAGGTTCCATTCTCGAAGAAGAGCATCAGCGTGGTTTGGCACACTTCCTCGAACATATGGCGTTCAATGGAACAACCCATTTCCCCGGGAAAGACATTATCAATTATCTCGAAAACAACGGTGTGAAATTCGGTGCCAACCTCAATGCCTATACATCTATCGATGAGACGGTATATAATATTTCCGATGTCCCTGCACGAGAAGGTCTCATCGATTCCTGTCTGCTTATTTTGCACGATTGGGCGTCGGGTATCTTGCTCGAAGGCGATGAGATAGATGCCGAGCGTAAGGTTATCCACGAGGAATGGCGTACAAGAAATTCGGCCAATTTGCGTATGCTCGAAGCAATTTTGCCTATCATTTATCCCGACAGTAACCGCTATGCCTATCGTATGCCTATCGGATTGATGGAGGTTGTCGACAATTTCCCCCATCAAGCTATTCGCGATTACTACCACAAGTGGTATCGTCCCGATTTGCAGGGTATTATCGTGGTGGGAAATATCGATGTCGATAAAGTTGAAGCGCGTATCAAAGAATTGTGGAAAGATGTCCCTGCACCCGTCGATGCTGCGGTAAGAGAATATGTACAGGTTCCTGATAACGACGCCCCTATTGTTGCTGTTGTGTCGGACAAGGAAGCGCTTTCCAATTCATTGCGTATTGCTTTTAAACAGCCTGTCGATACGACCAGTAAAATGACCGTTGAAGCAACCCGGAAAGATTTGGTGCGATCTCTTGTTTCGATGATGTTTGCTACGCGTTGTAGCGAATTGTCTCAACTCGAGAATCCGCCTTTCATCATGGCTGCCGGTTCTTATGGCGATTATTTCTATTCCCCTACACGTAAAGCTTATACGTTGGTGGCCATTTTCAAAACCGGGCAGTGGAAACAAGCTCTTGAAGGACTGGTGAGTGTAACCAAGCAGGCTTACGAATTCGGATTTACCCAATCGGAACTTGACCGTGCCGTGGCCGAAATGGAATCTTATGTAAGAAAGTCGTACAACGAGCGTTCCACACAGAAAAATTCGAAATTCGTAGATAAAGCATTGACTCATTTCCTGCAACAGGAACCCGAGTTTTCAGAAGAATATTCTTACGAACTCTATAACCAACTGCTGCCCGGTGTAACCTTGAAAGATGTCAACGAGACATTCCGTCAGTTCTTCCCGACCGATTCCAAGAACATGTCTCTTGTTCTCATGAGCGATGAAAATGAGAATAGTGTTATTCCTACGGAAGAGGAGCTTTTAAATACATTCTTTGAAGACTGCAAGATTGCGGTAGAACCGTATAAAGATGAGCATCAAGAACGTTCGCTTATACCTCAAATGCCCGAAAAAGGCCGTATTGTAAAGACGACCGAAAATAAAATTTTCGATGCGACCGAATATACTCTTTCCAATGGCGCGAAGGTCGTTATCAAAACGACCGACTTCAAGGCCGATGAGATACAAATGTATGCTCTCAGTCATGGCGGTACAAGTCTTTTCGATGTCAAAGACCGTCCGAATTATTATGTGATGAATTCGCTCGTTTCATTGGGCGGTATGGGCGATTTCAGTACGATGGAACTCATGAAGCAGCTTAGCGGTATACAAGCCAGTGTATCGGCCAGCGTATCGTCTTATGCCGAGACGGTGTCGGGTAGCAGTACGATCAAGGATTTCGAGACTTTGTTACAACTTACTTATTTACGGTTTACGACGACCCGAGTCGATAGTGCCCGTTATGTGGCATGGAAGAGCCGCATGGCCAATTCGTTGAAACTTTCCGAGTCCGATCCTATGCGTCCTATATCCGATACGGTATCTTATCTTACTTATGGAAATCACGAACGAGTACGCCGCTTTACACAGGACGACTTGGATAAGGTCGATTATCAACGGGCTCTCGATCTGTTCTCTTCAAGAGTAGACAATGCTGCCGATTTCGTATTTATCTTTATCGGAAATATCGATAAAGAGGCAGCCAAACCGCTTATCGAACAATATATCGGGGCGTTGCCTTCGACCGGAAAACATGAAAAAGCCAATGGGAAAGTAATGCCGAAAGAGCGTACCGGTTATCGCGAGTCGATCTTCGACCAAAAAATGGAGACACCCAAGACAATGGTGTATATCACTTATTCGGGAAAAGAGAAATACAACTTGAAAAATACGATCGTCATGTCGATGCTTTCACAAGTGATGCGCACGGTTTATACCGAGACCATACGGGAAGAAGAAGGTGGTACGTATGGGGTTTCGACATCGGGTAGCCTTTCCCGTACACCCAAGAATAGTTTCTCTTATGTTATCGCTTTCGATACCAATAAAGAACAAGCCTCTTCGCTGGCCGACCGTACCATTGCAGAGTTGAAGAAAGTGGCCGAGGAAGGTCCGTCGACCGAGACGTTTGACAATATCAGAGCTTATATGCAGAAAGAGTATGAAAGCAGTATCAAGGAAAATAAGTACTGGGCTTCATCGTTGATCAACTATTATATGTATGGAAACGACTTTTATACCGATTATCTTAAAACGCTCAATTCGGTAACGCCCCAAGATGTGCAGAAAATGGCCAAGAAGGTAGTAACGTCCAAGAATCTTATGAAAGTGATACGTTACGGTATACCCGAGGATAGTGCCGAATAGGTATTTAAGGCTATTATAAAAGGGAAGCAAGACAACATTGCTTCCCTTTTTTGTTTATCGCTGAAAGTTTCTACCTTTGGAACGTTTGTAAACGAACCTTCCGGTTTTCGGCCGGTATAGATTATACAGACTTTTGATATGTCTTTTACGATTATAGAGCAGAGTGTCGTCGGGAAATATAGCGATGTGTCCCTGTGTGAAGATGCACTTGTAATTACCCCTTTCTTTGCTGCGGTTGTCGATGGAGCAACAAGTAAATGCGATTTGAGTTTCGATGGGAAAACAACAGGTCGTTTGGCATCGGAATTACTCTCCGGTGTAATACGGTCGTTGCCGTATGATGCGACGATGTCGGAGTTTATAGATGAGGCCGGTCGGGTATTTATGGCTTTTTATTGTAGAAACGGTCTTCGGGAAAGAGTCGTTTCCGAACCACAATGCCGGCTTTCTGCTTCGGTAGCGATATATAGCGATGCAAGGAGGGAGGTTTGGACGGCGGGCGATTGTCGCTTGCGCATCGGTGATGAAGTGTATATGCCGGAAAAGTCGGTGGATTTACGTTTGGCACAGAAGCGTGCCGAGATTATAGAAAGATATTTATCGCAGGGAGGAAATATCGATAGTCTTATCTTTGAAGATGTAGGTCGGAAAGCCATCGAAGGAGATTTGCGACGGCAGATGTTCGCTCAGAATAATCCTGCTGCCATCGATGCTTATGGGGTTATCGATGGTTTTGCTCCTTATACTCCCGATGTACGACGTTATGAAATTCCGGTCGGGACGGAGTTGATTTTGTCGACCGACGGTTATCCCTATCTTTACCCGACCTTAGAAGAGTCCGAGCGATATTTAAGAATGATATTACGGGAAGATCCGTTTTGTTTCAGGCAATATAAAGCCACTAAGGGAAAAGGTGCGGGACAGTGCTCGTTCGACGATCGGGCGTATATACGCCTGCGAGTGGAGTCGCTTTCGGATTTATCGGAGAGTCCTATTATCCGATAAACAGATTGATGTCGAGATAAAAATATTCTTTTTGCCCCGATTCGTCAGTGCCGAATTGTATCTTATTTTCTCTTGCCAGCCATCCGATAGCTGCATTCAGCTCTCTGTCCGACAATCCGGTGGCTTTCTTCAATTCTCCATACTCCCAATGTTTGTTATTGTCCATCATTCTCCAAATGATTCCGGCATTTTCTCCGATCTTAAATTTGTCCATAGCTATTTTATTAAGAATTCTTTACGTAAAGTACACCGTTTTTTCGTTCGAGATATACTTTATTTTCTCGGGCCAACCAACCGATAGCCAAAGCTGTATCTTCTGCTCCCAAATCTAATTTACGGGCGAGCTCTTGAATCGGAAAGCTTCCGTTTTCATTTAGTTTTCTCCATACAAGTCCCGCATTCAAACCTATCTTGGCTGTTTCCATGATAACTGGGTATTAGGGTTGATAAAAAAAGCGCGGAAGAGCATTTTCCTATCTGCGAGGTCGGGAGTCGAAGCCCTTATGCACAAACAAGAAACGCCTCCCGCTGGTTGATGGGGACGGCGTATAGTCTGTTTCCGGGTGCATTGGGGATTTATTTTCGACTTTTACCTCGCACAGAAAGCAGCTAAACGCTTACTATATGAACTTTTTAATGAATTCGTTAAAAAGCAATACAAAAATAGATTCTTTTTTGCATAAAACCTATCATTCTCTATACTTTTTTACCCACAAATCGTGAACTGAATACAATCCTTTTATTTTCGATGCGATATTTTGCATAGGTTTGGGTTTCGACTTTTTCCCTTCAAAGAATAATATCTTTGATTTTGTAGGTGTTACATGGTGATGAGTGTTCCATGAAATTCTATTTTTCTTTCGATAGATGCTGTACCCGAAGATGCCTTTGTCTGTGATGAAAAAGGTGGGGATAGGAAAGTGGAATATACCGGAAAATCGGGATTCAGATATGTATTTTGTAAATTTTGTTCCCGAATATTTATAATGTTTCGGTGCTTTTTTCTTCCTGTTGTTTGTGCAGATGCAAACGGAAGCGATCCGAGCGAAGTATCGAGCGCATGAGCCAGAAATTGACGGGGAAAATGATTGCCCATACCGGGATCAGGGCTACTTTTTCGGGGACTCCTATGGTGATAAAGACTTTCAGTGTGATATACTGCATGAAAAAGTTGATCGCTTGGCAAATAGAGAAACGAACGCCGTTTTCGAAATCGACTTTTGTTTTGAACGTATAGTAATTGGTCAGGAAGAAGTTGCAGGCGAAGCTGACAACGAATCCGGTTGTAAAAGATATATCGACATTGAAATCCATATACAGCATGGTATAATATATGCCGTATAAAATAGCAGTAACGATGGTTCCTGTGATACAGAAACGGACGATTTCCAATTTTGTCTTCGGAGAGGTATTTGACATAATTCCTGAAACTCTATCGGCAAAGATACGGATAAAAAGCGATATAATATAAATCTTATGAAAGAATACTTTTTAGAAAAGTTTTGAGAAATGAAAGGGATAAATTTAAGTAGAATAAATGTGATTGGAAGTTTGTTATTATATATGCAGAATATTTGTTGTATATAGTCTTTAATAGCAAAAGTAATATGTGGCTTTAAATGGTTTGATGTTTTTTGTGTTATATGCTTTTATATCTCTTAGTGATAAAAAAACAGCCCGAAAAATTTTTCGGGCTGTTTGGGAGTAAAGATTTGTAATTATTTTACTTCACTAAAGTCAAACAGCCTGAATGTATTTCGGGTGTATTGCAATACGGCTTGCAATTTTTCATCTTCTTCCTTTTCTTTCTGTTGAAGATATTGCTGTTCCTCATGCTGTTCCTCATAATGGAATAACTCCATCCGTTTCATTTGAATATTGTCATCACCAGCCATAGATATAGCAGTTGCTAAAGTGCAATCATTTTTAGTTTGTCGGTTAGATTGCGTAATCTTGTAGCGGAATGAAGAAACAAGGGATATTATATGCGCCGACAAAGAGAGGCATAAATGGTAAATGAATTTTAGAGCAACATAACAAGCTACCATGACAAAAGGGAGAATGCTTAACCGCACCCCCAAAGCATCACTCACAGGGAATGATATTGTGGACGCCAGAAGCACTGTTACTACTTCTATTGCCCAAGATTGGAATGTATGTTGCCTTTGCTTCATAACTATTTTTATCTATGGTTGTTTTGCAAAGGTATAACGTATTTCCGTAAAAAACGAAAGGTAAAAATAAGCAGCAAAGAGGCAACAACTTTATTTTATGGTGTTTGTGCAAACAAGAGCATAACAAGAGAAAATACCAATAAGAAAATGAAAACATCTGCAAATAAGAAATGGATAGTTAAATAAATATAAATCTTTCTTTGGCCTACATAAAACCATGTTTGTCCTTATGCTTTCTGTATGTCAGTTATAAAATCACCCTTATTTGTACCATAAAAACATAATTCACTGATATTCATAGCATATTATATTTGAGGAAGAAGAAATCTTCCAAATCTGCGAATGTGTCCGATACTTTGTCACCAATCGGCAAGCGCTTAGTGTAAATATCCACATCAAACGACGCACTGCTGTTACTCAAATTTCACTAAAGAACTTCGCTTGGAACATTGCTTTTCAATACAACATCAGCCGGGATGTCACGGCGCAATTCGTTATGCAGACATTCCACGAATGGTTTGCCAATTCCACCATTGATACTATCAGGAAGAATTTACGCACAGCAACAGGAAGACATAAGATTAAAATAGATGAACACATCGCCTCCATTACCCGTCACGCATAGTTTGCTGCATAGGCAAGTGGGTCGATGATTTATCGCCCCCCAACTTTAGACGTTTTATCTCCCAACTATCCACATATTCCCATAAAATAATTGATTATGAATTGTAATCTGTTTAAAGAAAATCACTAAATTTGCATCCAAAGCAATAAATTGAAATACAGTGGAAGATTTGAACCAGTTAAAATAGGTGTTGGTAAAGAAAAAAAGAACCAACAAATGGTTGGCTGAACAGTTGGGTGTTAACCAAACGACTGTTTCCAAGTGGTGTACTAATACTACCCAGCCTGATTTGGCAACGCTGAAGCGTATATCTGAGTTGCTGGAGGTTAGCGTGAGCGAGATTATCAACTTTGAATAAGATGTACGATTATGGGCAATAACAAATTTAATGAGAATGCCAGAGTACAAGTCCCGGCAGCACTCCATCTGTGCAAGTTAGGATATACTTATTTGGATAACATCTGTGCCTATGACACAAAGACAAACATCTTGATTGACGTTTTCTTGAATACAGTAAAACGCCTTAACCCCGGATTGTCAGGCTCGGAGGCATCACTATTGTATGCCAAAATCGTGAATATTGCCAATAACGATGATTTGGGACGTGAGTTTTACCAGTTGCTTTCAACAAATAGCGGCACAAAGCTTATTGATTTTGAAAATCCGGAAAACAACGATTGGCATGTAACTACGGAATTTACTTGTGAGAATGAAGATACAGAAGATGAGTTTCGTCCTGATATCACTTGTTTTGTAAATGGTCTTCCTCTTGCTTTCATTGAAGTCAAAAAGCCGAACAACCGTGAAGGTATTTTGGCGGAAAGGGAGCGCATCAACAAGCGAATGAGCAGGTCATGCTTCCGCCGCTTCTTCAACATCACCCAGCTGATGATTTTCTCCAACAACCAAGAGTATGACACTGATAGTCGTGTGCCTATACAAGGGGCATTTTATTGCTGCACGGCTAAAGAGAAGGCATTTTTTAACGTGTTCCGTGAGGAGGACAAACGGTATGTACCAGATTATCCTTATCGGACTATAACCGATGAAATAGAGAACAGGGTATTAAAGCACCGCAACTGTGTGGTCATTAAAAACTTGCAAGAATACCAGACCAATAAAGCTGTAACCATGCCGACAAACCGCATCATTACTTCCATGCTAAGCAAGGAGAGATTTTTATTCTTGCTACGTTATGGGTTCGCATACGTGGAACGCAAAATCGAATTGGATGATGGCACACAGGGAACTCAATTACAAAAGCATGTGATGCGATATCAGCAGTTGTTCGCTTCGTATGCTATCCGCAATGCTTTATTAAAAGGTGTGAAAAGCGGTATCATTTGGCATACGCAAGGCAGCGGAAAGACCGCACTCGCCTATTACAGTGTGAAAAGTCTAACTGACTATTTCGCACAACGGAATGTGGTAGCAAAGTTCTATTTCATAGTTGATCGTATCGACTTGATGGAACAAGCTACGGATGAATTTGCCGCCCGTGGGCTTGTAGTCCACAACGCCAAGAGCCGCAAGGAGCTGATGGATGACATAGCAAATCGGGAAGTAACAGGCAATGATGAGGGAAAGCCTGAAATTATGGTGGTCAATATCCAAAAGTTCAAAGAGGACAAAACTAAGGTAATGGTTGATGATAGTTACAGCACCAATTTACAACGTATCTTCTTCGTTGATGAAGCGCACCGAGGATATAACCCACAAGGCAGCTTCTTGGCAAACCTTTTGGAAACAGACCAAAGCGCAGTCAAAATAGCATTAACAGGAACACCGTTACTAAAAGAGGAACGCGAATCGTGGCGAGTGTTCGGCGACTACATCCTACTTATTATTACGACAAGTCCATTGCCGATGGCTACACTTGCAAATTGATGCGTGAGCCTGTCGAAACTGTCTATAAGGAGAAGATTGAAAACATCCTCGATCAGCTGGCCGGTAATGTGGAAGTTAAGAAGTCCGACATCGACCGTAATCAAATTATGGAACATGAAAGCTACCTGAATGCTCTGTTGGATTATATCATATCAGACTTCCGCTGTTTTCGCCGGGAACAAAATGATGAAACAGTGGGTGCCATGATTGTATGCCGCACAAACCCACAAGCAAGAGAGCTGTATCGTCTTTGGCAGGAACGTTTCAATATTGCAAGTAAGGTAAGCCAATACCAAGAGCAACAAATGTTTATGGCGGCAGAGCCAATGCTTCAATATGGGAATTACAAGCCACTTACAGCGTCGCTCATTCTGCATGACGAGGGTGACAAACAAGAACGCAAGGAATATATTGAAGGATTCAAAAAACAGCAGGAGATTGATGTTCTCATTGTCAACAAGATGCTTCTTACTGGCTTTGATGCACCACGTTTGAAGAAATTGTATTTGGGTCGTTCTCTTGATGGACACGATTTGCTGCAAGCCCTTACAAGGGTAAACCGCCCTTATCATGATTTCAAATATGGATATGTAGTGGACTTTGTGGACATTAAAGAGAACTTTGATGCAACCAATGACCGCTATCTGCGAGAACTTAACCGCACTTCGGACGAATCGGACAATACGCATACAGAAAATATTGCCAACGACATATTGGTTAGCAAAGAGGATGTAGAAACCAAGATAAAAGAAATAAAGAGTGTGCTTTTCAATTTCACTGTCGACAATGTGGAGGAGTTCCGTAAGCAAATAGACGAGATTGAGAATAAGGACAGTCTGTATGAGTTACGCAACGCGCTCTCCGATGCCAAAGCTATCATCAATCAAGTGCATTCTTTTGGCGATGAAGAAACCAAAGAAAAACTTGCTTCGCTCCCTGTTGGAAGAATACCATCACTTATCACAGAAGTCACCCACCGCATTGAACGCATCAATCTTTTTGAGAGTACAGAACATAAGGCTGATGTTTCCGGCATTATCAATGTGGCTCTTTCGGAATTAGAATTCAAGAAAGGAATACCCGAAGAGTTGCGGATTGTTGTTAATGACATTCGGGAGCGTTGCGAACGGGTACAAGCGGAGTTTGAGGCGAACTTTGATACCAAAGAAGAACGATACGTTATCCTTGCCGATGAGTTCCGCGAGTATTTCCGCAAGAAAGGATTTGTGCCTCAAAGCACCGAGGATGCCAAAGCAAGCATTCAATATATGGATGAGGTGATGAAGAAGATACGCGAAATCAACCGCCGCAACAACATCCTTAAACGCAAGTATAAGGGGGATGAGCGTTTTGTCCGTATTCATAAGCGCATTGAGGAGCAGAACCAGAAACGTGAACGTCCCATCATATCGGCACACGAATACGAGATAGCCGAGAATTTGGCAAAGATGAAAGACGAGATTGATAGACGGTTATTTCTCGACATCAACATCCTTGACAATGAGCCTGCATTTGGCCAGGATGTACTGTCTATTATAGGCAAGGAACTGATAGCAATGAAGATACGTGCAGACATCAAAGACCGCAAGTATCTGAGCAACTTGATTACAACAGAGTATTTACAACAACGCAATTACGCTTATTAAGTATATGGGTAATATCAATATATCAGAGGCTACAATAGCCCTTATCGATTCTCTTAAAAGCACCACCGGGGCTTTTGGTTTGGCTGGAACAGGAAGTGAGTACAAGATTGTGACCGAAATGTTCCTATATAAGTTCTTCAATGACAAGTTTGGCTATGAAGCCAAGCGTGATCCGATGTATGGTGAACGCTTGTCAAAAGCGGAGAAATGGGATGCCGAATATGACACATTTACCGAAGAGGAAGTGGAAGATTTGTTCAGCTATCTGCCGCATTCCGTGCCACGCTTGAAACCCGAACATACGTTGTCGCATCTCTATAACTCTGCGACAAAGGGCGATTTCTCCACTTTGCTTGATGCCACATTGGTAGATATTGCTTCGCTCAATGCCGAAACATTCTCTGTTACCACATCGGGAAAGAGCAAAGTCAATATCTTCTTCCCGTTGACAACCTACGTTACTGATACACAAAAACGTGACGAGTTCGCCAAGTCGCTGATGCGCAATGTGGCTTCATTCAACTTTGAAGATGTTTTTGACGAGAAATACGATTTCTTCTCACGCATTTTCGAACATCTATTAAAGGGGTTCAACAACGCAGGAGGCGGAAAATATGCCGAATATTACACACCACGCGCCATCGCACAAGTGATGGCACGCCTGCTGGTTGGCGAAAACACCGACTTACGTGGCGTGACTTGTTATGACCCCTCGGCTGGAACAGGCACATTGCTTATGGCACTGGCACATCAAATAGGCGAAGAACGCTGCACTATTTTCTCTCAAGACATTTCAGAAAAGTCCTCGGAAATGCTTCGCCTGAATTTGATTCTTAATAACTTTGCTGCCTCGCTCCCTAATGTAGTACAAGGCAATACGCTCACAGAACCGTCACACAAGGAAAGTAACGGCGTGTTGCGCAAATTTGATTTCATAGTTTCAAATCCGCCGTTCAAACTTGATTTTCCCGAATACCGTGACACATTGGCATCCGACACTATCCGCTTTTGGGCTGGAGTGCCCAATGCGGTGAAAAAGGTTGACCCGATGAAGCCAAAGATGGCTATCTATACCTGTTTCATACAGCATGTGCTTAATTCCTTAAAGCCAACAGGTAAGGCTGCCATTGTCATTCCAACTGGTTTCATCACAGCCAAGAGCGGTGTGGAGAAGCGTATCTTACAGCGAGTTGTGGACGAGCGATGGGTGTATGGCGTGGTTTCCATGCCGAGTAATGTATTCGCTACAACTGGAACCAACGTATCGGTAATCTTCTTCGATAAGTCGGCCAATCACGACAAGGTCATCTTGATTGATGCCAGTAAATTAGGTGAAGAATATAAAGAGGGAAACAATCAAAAACGCCGTCTTCGTGACTTTGAGATAGACCAGATAGTCAATACATTCCAAAACAAGGAAGCTGTAGATGATTTTTCAGTAGCCGTGACTTATGATGAGATCAAGGAGAAAGGCTACAGTCTTTCAGCCGGGCAGTATTTCGACATCAAGATTGACTATGTGGATATAACAGAGGAGGAATTTAATGCTCGAATGGATGAGTATAAACGGACGCTCGCTGAACAATTTGCCGAAAGTCGCCGATTGGAAGCAGAGATAATGAGGCAATTGGATAGTCTGCAATTCAATAACATTAAAGAATAAGCATCATGGCAAACGAAATACAATTTCTACTTTACAGTATGCCAGAAGAAGAGGGCAAAGTGCAGGTCGTCATCAAAGACGATACGATTTGGTGTACCCAAAAGGCAATGGCTCAACTTTTTGGCGTTGATAAATCGGGAATCAGCCGTCACATTGCCAACATATACAAAGACGGTGAATTATCTCCCGATACGACAGTTGCAAAAATTGCAACCGTCGTGAACAGAGGTATAAGAGGAGAGGTTGAAGAGCTTGTTGATTTCTACAACCTCGACATGATTATCTCCGTCGGTTATCGTGTGAATTCCACGAAAGCCACCCGTTTCCGCCAATGGGCAACAAAGATACTCAATGAGTATATTCGTAAAGGTTTCGTATTGGATGATGACAGGTTAAAGCAAGGAACGGCTGTATTCGGCAAGGATTATTTCCGCGAGTTGCTTGAAAGGGTACGCTCCATTCGTGCGAGTGAACGGCGTATCTGGCAACAGATTACGGATATTTATGCCGAATGCAGTACAGACTATGACCGCAATTCCCCGACAACAAAAGAGTTTTACGCAATGGTGCAAAACCGCTTCCACTATGCTATTACCGGACAGACAGCAGCAGAAATCATCTACACCAAGGCAGACCATACCAAAGAACACATGGGGTTGACCACGTGGAAGAACTCACCCAAAGGGCGAATACTCAAATCTGATGTGTCGATAGCAAAGAATTATTTGGACGAGAAACAAATCCGGCAACTGGAGCGCACGGTAACTTCTTATTTTGATTATATAGAAAATCAAATTGAGCGTCAAAACCCTTTCACTATGGAGCAATTCGCCGCAAGCGTAAACAAGTTCCTGACGTTCAATGATTATAAAATCTTGCCCGACAAAGGGCGTATATCCTCAGCGCAGGCAAAAGCAAAGGCTGAAAGTGAGTATGACATATTCAATCGTACACAACGCATAGATTCCGACTTTGACAAGGAAGTCAATAATATGCTGGGAAAATGACGAATAACCATCATCCGTTCCAAATCGGTAATTGCAATTACCGATTTGGAAATGAGAATTTAAAAGCAGGACAGACAATGAATAGCAATGACAACATAGATGGTTATGACTGCTTATTGGAAAGCATAAAAGGGATTGCTGAGCAGATGCAAGGACTTACTGATATGGCGGTGGTTGAATACACTCCGTTAGTAAATGACATTTGCCATCGCAAAGCTACGGAAAATGAAGTGGGACTTCTGTTTGATTACATGTTCAGCTTTCTTGGCGACGAACGTATGCTTTCGCTGTTCAAGCAGGTGTGCCGACACTATTTCTATACCTATCCCGGTTTGATAGATTCATACATATTGGATTATCGGAAAGAGTATGATCCGGAAAGTTTGAAAGGAACGAAATATGAGCATCTTTTGAATAACAAAGAATTAGAAATCGAGAAGAGTTAACAATGGAATTGAGAAAATATAAATTAGGAGAAATTGCCAAGATTGAAATCAGCGGAGTTGATAAGAAAACCATTAATGGTGAGATTCCTGTAAGGTTATGCAATTTTGTTGACGTATATCGAAACTGGGCAATCACACAGAAGCTATCAGAATGCTTTATGATTGCATCTGCGAAAGAAACAGAAATTGCCAAATGCTCTATTCACAAAGGGCAGGTCGCTATAACAAAAGATAGCGAAACGAGAGATGATATTGGTATTCCTGCTTATATCGCTGACGATTTTGACAACATACTTCTTGGCTACCACTATGCCTTGATTACACCTAATGAGGATGTTTTAGACGGAAAGTATCTAAACGCTTTTATGCACACACGTTATATACAAAAGTATTTTGAGAACAATGCTTCTGGAAGCGGGCAAAGATACACCCTTTCTAACGAAACGATATTTCAGATTCCCATTCTGCTTCCATCATTGGAAGTGCAAAAAACTATTGGAAATCTGTTGTCCAATATCGACCGCAAAATAGAACTCAATCGTCCGATAAATGATAATTTACCGATGCTTGACCGTTCATCAGAAGGGGCAAAAGGTCGTTACGCTGCATAGTAAGCGATTCTATTTCTTTTTTAAGTATAAACTGCTTATCTGCTATTCCATTTTGTAATTCAATCCATTGTTTATAAGAGTCTTTTGCTCCAATAATAAGAATTGGAAAATTACAAAGGTCTTCTCTTGAAACTTCTTTGAAGGTCGTACCAGAACCTAATTGCTCTATCAGCTTAATATGATGCTTTATGTAGTAGTACAAATAGATGGAGTCCTCCATCTTCTTTGGGATAAAACTTTTGAAACCTTGATTTGTGCATACATCATATTTTGCGATAGACACAAGACCAATTGGAGCACGACTTGACATAAGTACAGAGTTTATTGGAAGCATACTTGTACTACAAGAATCAAAGCCTTGTTTGGTTATATTTCGTTCCCCTTGGTACACGAATTTTGATTGTTGGTCTGATAAATCCTTTGGAGTTATCCACACAATATCACCTCCGTAATTTGCTTCATCAGCAGTTGAAGGAGTTGCACCATTCTTGATTTCAGCAAAGTCCATTAGGTTCTTGACTTGCCAATCAATAGGGATTTCTCGCTTTAATCGTTTATTGTAGATCATTTTACCCCCACTTGATTTATAAGGTCGTCCGTTCTCATCGGGAAAGTCGAACTGCACGAACCAGTAGTCGTAAAGCTGCTTCGCCATCTTCTCTAAATTATCATTTATCGGAATGGAGTATTGGATTTTTATGCCTTGATATGCACATAGAATATAACAAAGGCATTGTACAAAAGGAAGCAGACAAACAGGATTTTCACCCATTTGTCCGAAAGCCATATTCCTTTACTTTTTTCAAGCATACAAGCTATCCGTGTCTCGTGTTCCTCTTGCAGGTAAAGTTGCTTGTCACGATGAGCCATAAGTTGCCGACCAACTTCAACTACAAAGTTCGTACAAATGTTATTCAAAGATTTCAGTGTTTGGGGATGTACTTGTGCACCGATTTTCTTTGCCTGCATTTCTTGAATAGAGGCATTGAAGTTTGAGACAATGCTTTCCATACGGTCAATAGCGGCATTGAGTGCGGCGGTCGTTTGTTTCAGTTCCGCTATTTTTTCAGTAAGGTTACATTCTACCAGCAATGCCTCGTTTTCATTGTCAGTACCTTCTATAAGGCCGTCAATGTTTATCTTATCGGATTTTCCTTTTCCTATTCCCATATTCATTTTGATTTTGAGTGAAACAATTATCTGTGTAAACCCCTCTTACGCCGACAAAGACGGTTGGCCATTTGAGCACAACGCCTTGCCCATTCACGCTCGTCCTCATCTTTATCTTTTCCCCAACCGCTCATATCAGAACCTCCACCGCCACTGGATGCCGCCATGCTCGTTGCGCCGTCAAGGTATTCAGCAAAAAGGGGCAAGGCGGTTTTCTGCACAGCTTCTATAGCCGCAAACGGATTGTCGTCCGGCACGGAACATTCCTTGCGGATGATTGCGTCTGCTTCTTCAGATATTGCCACATGGTAATGGTGGTATTCATCTGTGGAAATGTCGTAGTGCCTGATAACGGAAGTCGGACGGTTTGCCTGTGGCATTTCAGTCGAAACGATAGCTGTCCGTATTTTCTGTTCGGTATTTGGAATTACTGAAGATTTCCGTTCTCCATGAAGCCTTGCCCATGTCGCTTCTATCTTTGACGGCATGAGGTGTCGGCCTTTACCGAGAACGGAAGATTTATAACTGGAGTTGCCCGACAAGACAGAATAGCCTCGTACATTCCCCTTGTCATCCTTTTGTAAGTGTATGCCGTAGCCGTGCGCTTTCAGTCCGGCTTCGTAGCTTGACCAACTGAATTTCGGTAAGGAGCGGAGTACGTTCATGCAAATATCGGCTATCTCCTGCCTACGCCTTTCGTAAATATCCTCCGGCTGTACCCATCCTCGCCGCTCATTGATAATATACGCAGCCGACACTGCCCGTTCCGCTATCAAGTGGTCATCGTTGACTTTTCCATCCATATCTACACGGTTCACATCTATGTGCAAATGAGGTATGCCACTTTTCGCATCATGGTGGAGAGCAACCACATACTGGCTGTTCTTCACGTTTGTGGACTTCGTACTGGCACGTTTAGCCTTTTTCGAGAGGTCGATGGAATCAAATACTCGGATGTACTCGTTTGCCAACCTTGCCCAATCGTCCAACGTCCATCCTGCGGATTCCTCTTTAGCTGGGGATATTTCCATTCTTATCACATTACGTTTGAGTGGTCTGCCTTTGTTGATTGTACTGGCAAATTCTTTTTGCTTGAGTACCATGCGCTGATACATGGCTTCGGCCGATATGTCATCGGGCAGAAAGTTCACTTTCACTATCTCCGCTTTGTCCTTATTGACCGAATAGCGGACGGCATTTCCGCCGTGGCTGATGGTGGCCGCTTTTGCTATCATCTGGTTGGGGATTTATTGGGTGATGTATTACTGAATTTCATTCCAACGGGCTATAAGAGGAACGGCGGCACGCATCCACTGTTCCACAAAACGGGTGTCTGCGAAGTATTGTGCCCGATGGCTGCCCTGTATTGACTTGACGGCTGCCGTTATTCGCATTAGCTCACCTCGTGCATCGGAAAGACTGCAAAGGGCTTCCACCTCCTTGTCGGTAAGCCGCCGTCTCGGATGCTGCCCCAAGGCACATTTACGGATGTAGTTGCTCAAAGTCAAACCGCAGGTCTCGGCAAGTTCTATGGCTTTTGCATATTCCTTTTCGGTCACTCTGGCCTCCAGTCGCTTTGTACGCTTTATAGCCTCCTTCTTTTCGTCCTTGTTATCTTCCGTTGTTGTCATATCTTATGTTTATAATAAGGTGATACGATAAAATAAAATGGTCAGCCCAGTGCGAGCTTGCGAGCGGCTGTAACGGCTTATGTGGCATGAAAGCGCGGAGCGGTTTTGTGCGACATAGGCAATTCTAACTCTAACTGAAATTGGTCAACGAGCGTTTGCAAACTCGGACATCGCTTTATCATTTTTTGAAGTATTATCATGGGTGTGTCTGTCATCAACAGGAAGTCAGCTATATCCAAACCCTTTTCCCTTTGTTCGCTTGTAGCACACTGCTCCAGTTTTTCACTGAAAACCACTTTTGAGCAAACGGAAGAGAGCAACTGCGCTTTCTCCTGCCAAACCTTCTTCGCTCCCAAATCAGGACAAAGTATGACGGCACGGTTCTTCAACACGGCAATGGTGTCAGCCTTGAAACAGCCGTGTATTCCTCCGGTCGCCAGCCAAACAAAGTCAGGCATGAAGTGGCTGGCCACTAAAGCGGATTTCTCACTCTCCACAATGGCTACAGCTTTTGTTGGATAGCCAGCTAAAAGATGTTCGCCAAACAAACATTGCTTCATGTTGAAGTGGTCAAGCCCCAGTTCTGTATGCACCCAACTCACATAGCTTCTCGGTTCTTTTACCCGATGTCCTGTTGCCGGATTATACAGCATAATCTTTCCGGCTCGCACTCTTCCTTGTTGGTCAATCTGCCAGAACACCGTGGAGCCTCCCCATTTCTTGGATGTCCCGACACTGTATAATTGGAACAGCCGGGATGTTTCTTTCTCACCCAATACACCCGAAAGGAAAATGAATAACGGATTCCGTTCATAGTTGGCAAGCGAGCGGTGCATAATGTCACGGTCAATATAATCTGTTGGCTTGGGCTGCATAATTTTTGTTTGTGACTTCCACGACTTCCTATCTTCCAATACAACGGGATTATCTTTGAAATAATCCGATGGCTTATAATGGTATTGGCACGAATGTTCGTGGTCGCACCTACCTACATAATCAGGAAACGCAATCTGTCCTTCCGTATCAATATACTTGACGAAACATTGCTTCCTTCCGCATTTAGGACAAGTCAGCTTAGAGCCTCGTTTGTATTTCTGAAGCGTAAATCGGTATTCAGTCATAGTTCCTCCTTATTTTATAAATGCAGTTCGTGCAGTTTGCAGTTGTTGCAGTTTTGCAGGTTACCTATCTCCTCTGAACTGCAAACTGCAAATACTGCAGGGTGCAAACCGTGTAGCTTATTGCAGTTTTTCATATTCTCCTCTCTTGATTTTCCTGATTACCTTACTCGTTGTAAGGTTGACCAGCATATACATTACCGATCTTTCGGAGAGGCCGACTTCTTTTCCGGCTTGGATTGCATCGGCGGTGGAAAACAAGGCAGGTACGTTGTCAAGCAATTCTTTCTTTTGCGGTTCTATGCTCTCCATCAACATAAATCTTTGTATGTTTGAATAACAGTCTTCAAAATAAGAACTTAGTCTGATAGCCGATTTAATGGAATCTATATCCACGAAATCCTTGTGTACTTCGCCACAAGCCTATCGGAGTATCTGAAAGACCAAAGCCAACCGTGCGGTAATCATGGGAATTTTCATTACCCGACTGTCAACCAAGCCGTCATCCTTTATTTGGTTTACCTTATGAATTAGACCATTGCGCCAGTTGGTAAAATAGGTACCAGCCTCTGGAGAAAAGTTCAATACGTTCTGTAATGCGTAGTCGTTGTTCTCATCCGTTATAAAACAAATCTCGCAAATACGGTTGATCACATCTTCCCACAAGGCAGAATACTTCTCAAACGATGAAGCTGTGAAATCTTCGTCAATCGGCCAGTCTGATATTTCCTGCGACGAGGGATAAACGAAAATTATCCTATCCAGTAAGCCATTGTCCTTGTACCCCTTATCAACCAGTTCATGTACACGGGTAGTCTGCATCGTGCCGACTATGTTTATAAATGGCCGTTCAATGTGAATGGGTATCGACATACTGCATCTTGATACATCAAGAGGTTTACCGCTGAAAGCTGTCAAAAGTTTTTCTATCAGTTGCCCCTTGCTGTATTGGTTCACGGCATTGAACATTCCCATAATTTCATTCACATACACGGCTATCCCTCTTGGATTGTTATTAAGCGCACGAATAAGAGCTTCAGGAGTGAAATCAGAAATGATTGTCCGCTTCAAAATCGGCTTGGGCGGCAATGACGGTTTTTCATCTTTCTTGCCCTTCTGACTTTCCAGTATGGAATTGTAGTTTTCCATATCTATCTTGAATTGCTTAATGATTTTAGCGTCACGTTTACGAATGGGACAGAAAGCAAAGTCAAGTGGAGGAGTCTTACCCATGCCTGGCCGTCCGACCAATATCATGTATAGGATAGGACTGCTAACCCAACCGCCACGGATGCGGATGTTGACCGCATTGCCGATGGCCGTTGATGCTGCCGTAATAAGGGATGCCATCGTGTACTCAATGGAATAGTTCTCTTGCCGTGCCAATGACAGAACCGTGTCCTGCAACTTGGCAGGAAATACATCCAAAGGTATCTTGTTTTCAATGACACCCTCGAACTCCATTCTGATGCTGTTGCACAAGTCAAGTGAATCCATTAGAACGGTCTGTTTAGTTTGGCATTAATGAATTGTGCAGCTTCTTCCGCCAGTTCCTTCTGCGATTTCCGTTTGCCGTCATGAAGCCATGCGTCAATTTCCGATTTGAGGAACATAATACGTTTGCCCCTCTTATGAAACGGTATCTGATGGCAACTCGTCCATCCATAAACGGTCTGCTCCGCCGGATGGCTGGGCAAGTATTCACACAGTTCTTTCAGGCTCATCCACTGGTCGGCAGGCCGTACTTGCGGGATGTTGTTCAGACCGTCAATCTTGGAATCAAGTTTATTGAGCTTGTCCATCATCCATGACATTGCCTTGGGCAAATCTTCAAATGTAATGTTCTTGTCTTCCATATCGTTTTCAGTTGATTTTGCCACAAAGTAACGGCAAATCCCAATACTGATTTATGGGTGACAAATATCACATAAAGAAACATCTGAGAGTCATAAGAATCATAAACGATATGCGCTGATTATCAGTACCTATAATGGGAAATTTCATTATTAGATTTTTTTGCTTATGCCTCCCATCATAAGGAAATCATCATAGCGTCATAAGGTAATAGGGCAAAAAGAGCATAGAAACAGAAAGCCATCCACATGAAAATGCAGATGGCTTATGATATAAATGGAAAATTATAGAAACTATCAGATTCAATTTTAAGTTGTGCTCTCTATTTTATAGTAAATAGTTTCTCTATTTCTATTTTAATATTTGCAAATATTGTTTCTAATTCAACATCTGGACGAGCACATATTGCATTACATAATTTCACCTTATCAAGAGATGATATATGTGATTCTGCACCATATTCATCAATTTTAGACGATTGGGTATAAAAGTTTTGTTTATCGAAATCTTTTGGTAATATAAGAAGATTTTCTACGCCGATTTTATACACATCATTAGATTCATTTTTCTTCATCATTTTGATGTGTAATAAACCATCATCTTCTTCTTGTTTATTTGTATCGCAGTCATACAACAATATGATATGATTTCTCTGTAAAAATGAATTAGACTTAAAAAATAGCGCAGCGTTATCTAATGCTTTTTTCCCAGTATTTTCACTCTTTCCTTTTGCTATATTCCGCCCGATCCATTCTATTTGAATTTTGGATTTATCATACCCAAATACATCCAACGCTTTATTATAATATTTTTCATCAGTTTCTCCTTCAACAAAAATAATATTTCTATCTGATTCAAAAGCAAGATTTACATTGAATGCTTCTTTTACCATTTCTTTAGCTCCCCACGAATAAAACTCCGGTCTATCTGGTACTTCAATATTTCCTTCTGTGCTTTTCTGTAAAATAATTACTTTATCATTTTGCCTATTACTATTGTGAATTATGAATGGTGAGTGTGTTGTCACTATGATCTGAGAGGTTTGTCGCCCACTATCATTAGTAAATAGTTTCTTAATAAATGGAAGAATCTTTAATTGCCATTTAGGATGTAAGCTTATTTCAGGTTCATCAATCAGTATGTATGCACCTTCAAGACTCTTTTTATCCTTAAGAAGAAAGCCCCCTCTAAAAACGATTTGTTTCTCTCCAGAACTCAATTTATCTATAGACATCTCCTTGCCATATTCTTCAAAGATAACGGTGATTTGCCCATTTATGTTTTCAACAGCTTTAAAACGTTTTGTTTCAAACATAGAATGAAATGCATTAATGAAACGCTTCATCCTTATTGAAACCATATCTTGTGGGGGGACTTGTCCTATATGTGTTTTTACCCAATATGCCAATTCTCCATTATCTAATGTGTTAATATCTATAAGCAATTGAGTTATATCAGTCGCTAGATTCCTCTCAGATTTCAATGATAAGCTATTTTCTTGGTCTATATTTTTTGATGTGACGGTTCTGATCTGGTTCGGCATAAAATTAATCTCCACATTAGAATATATTTTCTTAAATATATTCTGTAATGAACTAAAAATATGTCCTGGCATTGAATGCTTATCTATATAAATTTTGATTTGCTCCCAATTATTCTTGATGTTAAAATCTTGAATAATCGTAATTCTTGATGTAGAAATTCCTTCAGGAAATATTCTTTGTACTTCCGGCAAATTATTCACGGTAAGACATTCGTCTTCTGTAAGCTCTATTTCTGTCTTAACAATGCCAACTTTAGTTTGATTTAGTGTTGTAGGATTATACTCAAATAATTCATTTAAAAGTACAGTTTTTCCACAACCATTTTCGCCAGCAATGATAATAGTATCAACCGTACTGCCATCAATATTAGTAAAATCAAATTGGCAGTTTCCTAGGATCGGATGATTTTCAAATGTAATATTCCGAAATTTCATATTCAGTTATGATGAAAATTTGTAATAAAATTCTATATAGATAGATCTAACTTAATTGTCTTTGTCGCTTCTTCCTTTTTGGCATCAACTACTTTTGCATACACTTGCGTAGTTCGCACATTCGTATGACCCAGCATTTTGCTGACCGTGTAAATATCTGTTCCTCCGGCGAGTTGCAGGGTCGCATACGAGTGTCTAAAACAATGGTAGGTGATGTGCTTCGTTATTCCGGCTTCTGCAACCCATTTCTTTATCGGGCGGTTAATCCATGACGGTTCGGGCAGTCCGCCAAAAACTAATTGTTCGCCGTCTTTCCTTTCACCACATAATTGAAATGCCTGTTCGGATATGGGCATATACTCAACTCCTTTGGTCTTTTGCTGGGTGAAGTTCAATCTGTAACCTCCGTTGAATATCTCTATTTCTGACCACTTCAACTTTTGAATGTCGCAATGGCGAAGCCCAGTCAGTGCGGAAAAGAGAGCTGCGCGTTTCAATAACGGGTCGCATGGAGTTTGAGCCAAGCGGTTCAGTTCGTCAATAGTCAAGTATTCCCTACGGCTTTCTTGGCCTTGAATGCCTTTGACCTTTGCCCCAATATCAACTGTCAGATAGCCGTCAATGAAAGCCTGCTTCAGTGCGGCCTTGAATATGGAGAAATAGGTGGATGCCGTATTTTGTGAGATGACACCTTTCTTGCCACCTCCTTGTGGAGCGTTCAATAAGAACATACGGAATGATTCTATCAGCTTCAAGTCTATCTGCGAGAAAAGGATGGTGTCGCCTTTCGCAAAGATTTTCAACAGTTCATGCACACGCTTCCAGTTGATGATAATGGAATCGGATCTATGGGTGTGACGCAACCGCTGCACATGGTCGAAGTATTCTATGAAATTGCAACGTGAACGCTCCAGTTGCTCTGCCTGTTCCGCATCGGTTTCTGAATACAATGAGGCATTGTCATATTCCTTTTGGCGCAGGCTCCTTACCTTGTCGGCATAGATGCACGATTCTTGGTCTAACTGTGATTTACATTGGATGATGCCATTCAAATCACGTTTAGGTTTATAAGTGGTCTTACCATCCTTGTCCGTTCGGGCGTTCCGCGACTTATCCCAAATGGGAGTGGTGATGGTACGGTTCAGATACTCACGCACCCTTTGAGGAGTGGGCTTGTCTGCTTGAAAAACCGGATAGGCTTCCACATATAGATACCATTCCTCGCGGTATTCCGACTTGCGGAGTTTTACCGAAACTCGTGTATTGGCCAACGCTTTCTTCATTGCTTCGTTCCTTTATATAGGTTATCAATTTCTTTCTTGGGCGCATAAACGAAGTTACCTATCTGACGGGTAGGAATAGAGTATTTGCGGATATGCAGGTAAACTGTACTGTCTTCTAAATGAAACTTCTTGGATATTTCGCCGATGGTATAACAATCCTTAGGCTCCAAGCTATACAGTTTAGCTACAGGTTTTGGTTTTGCCAGAGTTTTCTTCCGTAGCGGATAGAGTTTCAGCAGTTCTTCTTTGCTTACACGAATTTGGTTCGTGCCAAGGTTTATATGTGAGATAGAGCCTTTATGTATCAGACGATACAGCGTATCTTTGCTGATACCGAATAGGGCATAGGCCTCCGACACCTTAATATAATCTTGGTGCTTCGGGATGCTTTTCACTATTTCATCCAATCGTTGGTTCCGCTTCTCCTCGTCTTTCCTACGCTTATACGCAATGTTGGAACAGCGTTTAGAGCAATACCACGACTCTATGGTCTTGGCAATGAACTCCTGACCACACACTTGGCATTTGCGCTTTATCTCGAACTTTGCTGCTGGCATAATGCTGATTTTTACTTGTTTGTATTCAACCCGTTTATATTTTGTCGCAGATTTCCCACTTTTTTATCGCGGCACAAATATGGTACAAATATACAATAAAAATCCGAATAACAAGCAAAGTCAAGGAGAAGTGATATAAAAAGAAATAGGGCATAACTCATTGAGTTACACCCTATATTCTTATTTATAATTATCGTTGTTTACCGATACTTACTTCACTTCCTCGAAATCGACATCGGTTACACCGCTGTCGCCTTTGTTCGAGTTGTTATCGGCTTGTGCATTACCAGCATTTTGCGAGCCGGCTTGTTGGCCTTGTGCATTGTACAAATCTTGGGCGGCAGCCTGCAATGCGTTGTTCAATTCGGCCATAGCCGTGTCGATAGCTGCTATGTCTTGTGCTTTGTGGGCATCTTTCAGTTTGCCGAGTGCGCCCTCGATCGTAGCCTTCTTATCTGCCGGGAACTTATCTCCTAATTCTTTGAGTTGCTTTTCGGTCTGGAAAATCATCGAATCGGCTTGGTTGATTTTGTCGATACGTTCTTTCTCTTTTTTATCGGCTTCGGCATTGGCTTCGGCTTCGGCTTTCATACGTTTGATTTCTTCGTCGCTCAATCCGCTCGAAGCCTCGATACGTATGCTTTGCTCTTTGCCGGTACCCTTGTCTTTCGACGATACGGTGAGGATACCATTGGCGTCGATGTCGAAAGTAACTTCGATTTGAGGCACACCACGCGGAGCGGCAGGTATACCGTCGAGGTGGAAACGACCGATGGTCTTATTGTCTTTGGCCATGGAACGTTCGCCTTGCAATACGTGTATTTCGACCGAGGGTTGGTTGTCGACAGCCGTCGAGAAAACTTCCGATTTACGGGTAGGGATAGTTGTGTTGGCTTCGATAAGCTTGGTCATTATGCCACCGAGGGTTTCGATACCCAACGAGAGCGGGGTAACATCGAGCAGCAACACGTCTTTTACATCGCCGGTGAGCACACCGCCTTGTATGGCGGCACCTACGGCAACGACTTCATCGGGGTTGACACCTTTGGAAGGAGCTTTGCCGAAGAATTTTTCCACGATGGCTTGTACGGCAGGGATACGGGTCGATCCGCCTACGAGGATTACTTCGTCGATATCCGAAGCCGACAATCCGGCATCTTTCAATGCCTGACGGCACGGTTCGATTGTGGCTTGTATCAGCTTGTCGCACAGTTGTTCAAATTTGGCACGGGTCAATGTTTTTACCAAGTGCTTGGGCACACCGTTTACAGGCATGATGTACGGCAGGTTGATTTCGGCCGTAGTGGAGCTAGACAATTCTATTTTCGCTTTTTCGGCGGCTTCTTTCAATCGTTGCAATGCCATAGGGTCTTGGCGCAGGTCTACGCCTTCTTCGGCTTTGAACTCATCGGCCAGCCAATCGATAATTACGTGGTCGAAGTCATCACCTCCGAGGTGGGTATCTCCGTTGGTCGATTTTACTTCGAATACGCCATCTCCCAATTCAAGAATAGATATATCGAACGTACCGCCACCGAGGTCGAATACGGCGATTTTCATATCTTTATTTGCTTTGTCGAGACCGTAGGCCAAAGCTGCGGCAGTAGGTTCGTTGATAATACGGCGCACATTCAGGCCCGCGATTTCGCCCGCTTCTTTGGTTGCTTGACGTTGGGAGTCGTTGAAGTAAGCCGGTACGGTAATAACGGCTTCGTTGACCTCTTGTCCCAAATAGTCTTCGGCCGTTTTTTTCATTTTTTGAAGGATCATGGCCGATATTTCTTGCGGAGAATAAAGACGCCCGTCGATGTCGATACGAGGCATATTGTTTTCGCTGCGTACTACTTTATAAGGTACACGGGCGATTTCGTTTTGGACTTGATCGAAGTTTTCACCCATGAAACGTTTGATCGAGAAGATCGTACGAGTCGGGTTGGTGATAGCCTGACGTTTGGCGGGGTCGCCCACTTTACGTTCGCCACCATCTACAAATGCAACAATCGAAGGAGTCGTTCTACGGCCTTCGCTGTTTGCTATGACAACCGGATCGTTGCCTTCCATGACGGCAACACAAGAGTTGGTTGTTCCTAAGTCGATACCAATAATTTTTCCCATTTTATTCTAAGTTTTATTTGTTTATAATCGTTTTTTTTGTCTCGGTCGTGATCAGTTATTCCGGTGGGATTTCCTTTGCGTACCGCGACACAACGGAAGTTCCAAATCCTGTGCCAAAATGTCTCGTCCCGGGAATTTAAATTTTTTGGCAGAAGGCAATCGGTTTTTGCTAAATCTTTGTCAGTAAATTCTGCCGATTTGTCAGTTTGAGCCTTTGTTTCGGAGCATCTGTCTTTATGATTTTGGAATGTTTTTTCTCTCTTTGACAGGGGGCTTGTCCGGCTCACTTTTTTAGGTAAAAGGTGTGGAGTTCAAGATATTTTTTTATCTTTGCCACGAGAATTTTATGTAAACCTACTCCGTTTATGTTTCGTAACGATGAGACCGTGGCGGAGTTTTAATTTTTTATATCTATGAAACTTTCTCATATCGAACATTTGGGAATTGCCGTGAAAAGCATTGCCGATTCCCTGCCTTATTATGAAAATATTTTGGGATTGAAGTGTTATGCCGTAGAAGAAGTGGCCGATCAAAAAGTGAAAACGGCTTTTTTTAAAATCGGAGAAACCAAAATCGAACTTCTTGAGCCGACTTCGGAAGATAGTACCATTGCCAAATTTATCGAAAAACGGGGAGAAGGGATCCACCACCTTGCTTTTGCCGTAGCCGACGGAGTCGCTAATGCCCTGACCGAAGTTGCAGAAAAGGGAGTAAAACTTATCGATCAGGCACCTCGTCGTGGAGCGGAAGGTCTCGATATAGCATTCCTTCATCCGAAATCGACTTGCAGCGTTCTGACCGAGTTGTGTGAGAAACCTGAAAAATAAACATTATATCGAAAAAATATGAGTAACCAACTTGAAAAAGTAAAAGAGCTGATTGCCTTGCGCGAACAGGCTCGTTTGGGAGGCGGCGAGAAAGCGATCGCCAAACAACATGAGAAAGGAAAATATACCGCTCGCGAGCGCATCGCGATGCTCCTCGATGAAGGTAGTTTTGAGGAAATCGATATGTTCGTAACTCATCGCTGCCATAATTTCGGGATGGAAAAGAAACATTATCTGGGCGACGGCGTTGTTACCGGTAGCGGTACGATCGATGGTCGCCTTGTTTATATTTTTGCACAGGACTTTACTGTAAATGGTGGTTCTCTTTCTGAGACCATGGCACAGAAAATCTGTAAAGTGATGGATCTTGCCATGAAAATGGGGGTGCCTTGTATCGGCATCAATGACTCGGGCGGAGCGCGTATTCAGGAAGGTATCAATGCGTTGGCCGGTTTTGCCGAGATTTTCCAACGCAATATTTTGGCCTCGGGCGTAATACCTCAGATTTCGGGTATTTTCGGCCCTTGTGCTGGTGGTGCGGTATATAGTCCCGCATTGACCGACTTTACATTGATGACAAAAGGAACGTCGTATATGTTCCTTACCGGGCCGGCTGTTGTAAAAACCGTAACGGGAGAAGACGTCAATGCCGAGCAACTGGGCGGAGCGAGCGTACATACGACCAAATCGGGTGTCGCGCATTTTGCCGTAGATACCGAGGAGGACGGATTGAAGTTGATCCGCAATCTGCTTAGCTTCATTCCGCAGAACAATCTCGAAGAAGCTCCTATCATTCCTTGCGATGACCCGTTGGATCGTGTGGAGGATTCTCTCAACGAAATTATTCCCGATTCTCCCAATAAAGCGTACGATATGTATGAAGTGATCGGAGCTATCGTCGATAAGGGCGAATTCCTTGAAGTGCATCGTGATTTCGCACGGAATCTTATTGTCGGTTTTGCCCGTTTCAACGGGCAGTCGGTGGGTATTGTTGCCAATCAGCCTTGTCAGATGGCTGGTGTACTCGATTGCAACGCTTCGCGTAAAGGTGCGCGGTTTGTCCGTTTCTGCGATGCCTTCAATATTCCTATCGTATCATTGGTCGATGTACCCGGATTCCTTCCTGGTACGGGACAAGAGTACAACGCCGTAATTTGGCATGGTGCTAAACTCCTTTATGCATACGGCGAGGCGACAGTGCCTAAGGTTACCGTAACGTTGCGTAAGTCGTATGGCGGATCTCATATCGTGATGAGTTGCAAACAGTTGCGCGGAGATGTAAACTTTGCATGGCCTACTGCCGAGATCGCGGTAATGGGTGCCAGCGGGGCCGTTGCCGTATTGTATGCTCGAGAAGCGAAAGAACAGGCCGATCCGGCAGCCTATTTGGCAGAAAAAGAGCGCGAATATACACAACTCTTCGGCAATCCTTATAATGCTGCTAAATACGGATATATCGACGATGTCATTGAACCTCGCAATACCCGCTTCCGTATTTGCCGTGCATTGGCACAGTTGCAGACCAAGAAAGTGGTTAACCCGGCAAAGAAGCATGGTAATATACCTTTGTAGTATTCTTAAATCCAGAGAAAATGAATGTAAGAAAAATAGGGTTGTTGCTGCTTGCTTGCTGCGCGGTTGTCGGTGTATCGGCACAGTCGACATCGGCCTTGCGTATCAACGAGGTACTTACCAATAATGTGAATAATTATGTCGATCCGTTCGGAAACAGAGGAGCATGGATCGAGATATACAACAGTTCGGCAGGTACGGTACAAATGGCAGGTTGTTATATTACCAACGACCCGAATAATCCCAAGAAGTATATGATTTCCAAGGGCGACCTGAAAACCAAGATAGGACCTCGTCAGGTAGTCCTTATCTGGGCTGACGGTTTCGCTCATCACGGAACATTCCATACAAATTTCAAACTTGATCCTACGACCGAAAACTATATCGGGCTTTATGATGCCGGTGGAAAGAAACTTATCGATGAGGTAACGGTTCCGGTGTTGGCTCCCGATCAGAGCTTCGGTTCGCCCCGTGACGGAGTGAAAGAACGGATTGTTTTGAAAAATCCTACACCCGAAGCTGCAAACTATGTGGAAAATTCCAATCCGAAAGTCGACAAATTCGCAGAAAAAGACCCCGAGGGAGTTTCCATGTCCATCACGGCCATGTCTGTGGTATTTATAGCTCTTATCGTGTTGTATCTCTTTTTCAAGTTGGTCGGTAAGACGGCGATTCGCATGAGTGCCCGACGAGCGATGAAAGCCGGTAGCGCTACGACAATGGCCGAAGCAAAGCAGGAGGCCGATGTTCCCGGAGATATTCTAGCTGTAATTTCTATGGCCATTTATGAACATCAGGAGGCCGAACACGATTATGAAGATGCCATTCTCACCGTGAAACAGGTGAAACGGAGTTATTCACCGTGGAGTTCCAAAATTTATGGATTGCGACAAATACCACAACGAAAATTTTAAAAATCAGCGCTATGAAAGAGTTTAAATATAAAATCAACGGAAATCTTTATACCGTAAATATCAACCAGATCGAAGATAATATCGCAACGGTCGAGGTAAACGGGACTCCTTATAAGGTGGAGCTTGATAAGCCGGCCAAGAAACAGATCAAACCGCTTACTCGACCGCAGGCAGCTCCTGTTACGCCTGCCGGAGAACCAGTCGTAAGCCGTCCTGCCGCTGCGTCGGTAGCCGGTGCCGTGCGTTCGCCGCTGCCCGGAGTTATTCTCGAAATAAACGTGAGTGTGGGCGATACCGTGAAAGCAGGGCAAAAAGTGGCTATTCTCGAAGCCATGAAAATGGAGAATGTGATTGCAGCCACCCATGATGGAAAAATCATGGCAATAAAAGTTAATAAAGGCGATTCGATACTCGAAGGTGCCGATATCGTTGTTATCGGATAAGGCTTATGGGAGAGTTTTTGAGTTTTTTAGGTGAGAATATTCAAGAGTTTCTCACTTATACAGGTTTCGCCAATATCACGATGGGGAATTTCATCATGATTATTGTCGGTTGCTTTTTTATCTATTTGGCAATTGCGAAGGAATTTGAACCTATGTTGTTGATCCCTATCGGTTTTGGTATCCTTATAGGTAATATACCTTTCAAGGATGCCGGATTACAGTTGGGGATTTATGAGGAAGGTTCGGTTCTTAATATTCTCTATCAAGGAGTTGTTCAAGGTTGGTATCCGCCGCTCATATTTTTGGGTATAGGAGCTATGACCGATTTTTCGGCTCTGATTTCCAACCCGAAGTTGATGCTTATCGGAGCTGCGGCTCAATTCGGTATATTCGGTGCTTATGCTATTGCATTAGCGATGGGATTTGATCCTAGTCAGGCTGGTGCTATCGGTATTATCGGTGGTGCCGATGGTCCTACGGCGATATTCCTTTCGTCGAAACTGGCTCCGAACCTGATGGGGGCTATCGCTATATCGGCCTATTCATATATGGCATTGGTTCCTGTCATACAGCCGCCCATCATGCGCTTATTGACGACCAAGAAAGAGCGTCTTATCCGCATGCGTCCGCCGCGTGTTGTTTCGCAGACCGAGAAAATAATTTTTCCCATTGTAGGGCTGTTGCTTACATGTTTCCTTGTGCCGTCGGGTCTTCCGTTGTTGGGAATGCTTTTCTTCGGGAACTTATTGAAAGAAAGTGGCGTTACCCGTCGTTTGGCCGAGACTGCCCGTGGCCCACTTATCGATGTCATCACTATTTTGCTAGGAGTAACAGTAGGAGCCTCGACACAGGCGTCTCAGTTCCTGACCGGTGATTCGGTGAAAATTTTTGTACTTGGAGCCATTTCATTCATTATTGCGACGGCGGCTGGCGTATTGTTTGTGAAATTCTTCAATCTCTTTTTGAAGAAAGACAATAAAATCAATCCCCTTATCGGTAATGCCGGTGTATCGGCAGTACCTGATTCGGCCCGTATCTCGCAAGTATTGGGTTTGGAATACGACCCGTCGAATTATTTGCTCATGCATGCCATGGGTCCGAATGTCGCCGGTGTTATCGGCTCGGCTGTTGCCGCCGGTATCTTGCTGGGATTCCTCGGATAACTCATCTGCACAATATTCAATGCGGTGTGTAAACTTGTTTTACACACCGCATTTTTGTTTCATGGAGTGATACTACATTGCCTCAGGTAGTGGTGGGAGAGTGGGGGCGTTTTCGATTGCCGTTTTTCCCTGTTTCCGCGATTTCCACCCAATAGACACCGATACAGATGAGAATCATGGCGACGACTTGTTCCCAGCCGAATCGGTCCTGTCCTACGGCAAAAGAGACGATTGAAGCTACGATCAATATCAGGTATCCGTATATGGATACGACTGTTGTATTCAGATATTTAAGGCCGATGGGAATGAGTAGGTAGCTGATGACGGTAGGGAAAATCAGAACGAAAAGCAGCAATGCTATCGGCCAAAACTGTAACGGTGGTGTCGTGAGTGGTGCATCGTATCCGGTAAAGGATAAGACGATGAGGCTTGAAACGGCAGCCCCCGAGAAAGTATAACGCATGAGAGTATAAGTACCTGTTTTTTTCAAGAATTGGTTGCTTAATATCAAATACACAGCATAGATGACAGAGCTGGTCAGGCAGAAAAGATTTCCCGATAAGGCATCGGAGGCGAGGTCATCGCTTTTTTGTGTCGAAATACATAATAGCGCTCCGCTTAACCCAACTAAAATTCCGATGATCTTCATAGTCGTTATTTTCTCTTGGAGAAAGAGTGCCGATAAGAGGAAAACCCAAATCGGTTGCATGGAGGTGAAAATCGCCGCAGAGACGGGAGTCGTCTTGCTCAGTCCCATCAGATATGTAAACATATATCCGTAAATACCGATTGCCCCCAGCAGAAATAAGAATAATTTGTCTTTAACCGAGGCTTTTTCGGGTTTTGCCCAATATCCGATGATCCAGAAAGCGACGGCGGCAAAGACACAGCGGTAGGTTACGCCGGTAAGAGGTGCTATCCATAACGGTAACAAGTATCGCAGGGCGTTTACGTTCAGCCCGCTGAATGTTTTCGATACAACCATTGCCAAGTTGGCTTCACTTGTTTTGCGGATCATAGTTCTTCCAAAGATGATTTATCGTTCTCCAAATTATCGTTGAATAAGAATGTATGACGTGCCGCATAGGACCATATGATAGCCAGTAGCGTTATGGAAAGGTTGAATGAGAAGGCGAATTGCTGGGAATGGATATGGAATAGGGATTGGAAGGTGTCGATGATTGTCGGGCAGAGTAATATGGCCAAATAATTCATCGACATGACAAATGCCAGAGCCAAAGTTGTTTTTTCAGGGGTGGCGACTTGGCTGGTCTGGTCGTATATGAGCGGTTGTATGACACCGTATCCGAAACCCATGAAAACGGCTCCTGTTCCTAATATCCATACATTACTCGATATTAAGACCAACAAGAGTCCGGCAGCAATACATAACAGACACATGCACTTTGTAAGGTATTTGAATGTCGAGAGGATCTTGTTCAGGAAAAATCCCGGGACGACAATTGCTGAATAAAACATCGAGATGATGATTCCCGAAGTTTCGGCATCGAAACGATATTCTTTCATCAGAAACGGTAAATTAAAACTGATGATGACAACCAGATAAGTTACCAGCCCGTAAAATGCCATAAGGCCGATGAGGTGTTTTACATTGATTTTTCCGGGATTGTTCGTTCTGACGGGAGCCGCCGAGACAGGGTCTTTTTTCAAGTAGAAAGAGAAGACGAATGCGACGATCGGAAAGAAATACACGACAAAGGGTAAATGCCAGTCGATGCCGGCCAAATATCCGGTCAATAGGGTTGCCGATACCAGTGTGATGTTGGTAATTGCGGAACTCAGACCGAATTGTCGCGTTCTATATTTCCCCGTGAAATAACGCGAGATCAGTCCGGTCGATAAAGGAACGATAAGGCCCGAGCCTATCCCCAGCAAAGCACTTACTGCAATCAGTTGCCACATTTCGGTAGAGAGTATGTAAAATAATCCGCTCAGAACAAAGATGATAAGACCCGTTTGCAGCAAAAAGATGTTGTTGATATGTTCTGTCAATTTTCCCGATAACAAGATAAATGGGATTGTAAGCAAGGACGGGAGGGAGGACAATAGTTGTATGTCGAACTCTGATGATTGCGGAAATATCGTAGACATCTGTCCCAGAATAGGGGAGACGGCCAGACCCGGTATCGCGTTCAAAGCCGAGATGGACCATATTCCCAGAAGTATGACTAAGGGCATTGTGCCTTGTCCTGTTTTTATTTTCATAATTATGTCGTGTATTATGATTCCCTGAAAGATTTATACCTACAACAATCTTCATTTTCTGAATGTTTACCGGGAGGATTTCTTGTAAATTTTAATAAGTGCCAAATTGTGTATGAATAGATGAATGGCTCAAACTTTCGTCTTGTCGATCTGTTGTTTTATTGGTGGGTCGTTTCAAAAACCGGCCTTATATTTCTAACTCATAAATTTTTATGCAATGAAAGATTTGAATTTCAGAACAGGCGATGCCAAGACCAGTATCTTCGGCTCCGACGAAATGTTGAAACCCTCTCCCGTAGATCGTATTCCCGATGCCCCGACAACTCCGGAAATAGCCTATCAGATGGTGAAAGACGAGACGTTTGCACAGACACAACCCCGGTTGAATCTGGCTACATTCGTAACGACTTATATGGACGATTATGCGACGAAGTTGATGAATGAGGCCATTAACATCAATTATATCGATGAAACGGAATACCCCCGTATTGCCGTCATGAATGCGAAGTGTATCAATATTATGGCTAACTTGTGGAACTCTCCCGAAGAGGAAAAATGGAAAAGCGGAGCTTTGGCGATAGGCTCTTCCGAGGCCTGTATGTTGGGAGGAGTTGCAGCTTGGCTTCGATGGCGCAAAAAACGTCAGGCCGAAGGAAAACCGATCGATAAACCGAACTTTGTCATTTCCTCAGGTTTTCAGGTCGTATGGGAAAAATTCGCTCAACTTTGGCAGATCGAAATGCGGGAAGTGCCTTTGACGCTCGAAAAAACAACCCTCGATCCCGAAGAAGCCTTGAAAATGTGTGATGAAAACACGATATGTATCGTACCTATCGAAGGTGTTACGTGGACGGGACTGAACGATGATGTAGAGGCTCTCGACCGGGCTCTCGATACATTCAATAAAAAGACGGGTTATGATATACCTATCCATGTTGATGCAGCGTCGGGCGGATTTATTTTACCTTTCCTCGAACCTCATAAAAAATGGGATTTCCGGTTGAAGTGGGTCCTTTCTATCAGTACGTCGGGACATAAGTTCGGACTGGTGTATCCCGGTTTGGGCTGGGTTGTCTGGAAAGACAAAAAATATTTACCCGAAGAAATGTCGTTCAGTGTAAATTATTTGGGGGCAAATATCACGCAGGTGGGTCTCAATTTTTCTCGTCCGGCGGCACAGATATTGGGTCAGTATTACCAGTTTATCCGCTTGGGATTTCAGGGCTATAAAGCTATCCAGCACAACAGTATGCAGATTACTCAATATCTGCACGATGAAATAGGCAAGATGACACCGTTTGTCAATTACAGTAATCGGGTAGAGAATCCCCTGTTTATTTGGTATATGAAACCCGATTATGCCAAGAATGCCAAATGGACCTTGTATGATTTGCAAGACAAGCTGAAACAAGGTGGCTGGATGGTACCTGCCTATACATTACCTGAGAATATCCAGAATTATGTGGTTATGCGTATTGTTGTCCGTCAGGGATTTAGCCGCGATATGGCCGATATGCTGCTGAACGACATACGCGATGCAGTCGCTTCTCTCGAAAAGTTGGAATATCCCACCAATACGCGCATTGCACAAGATAAGAATATCGAGGTACAGGGTTCGGTGTTTACACATACCGGAAGTTGTCATAGGACTAAAAAATAGAGAAATGGAAAAATCTATTTCTTTTTCTTCGATAGAACAGGCTGTGCACGAAGCCTACGACATGTTTAAGGATAATCAAGATGGGAAAAACGCCGATTATATTCCTTATCTCGCCAATGTCGATAAAAATTTGTTCGGTATCAGTGTCTGTCTGCTGGACGGGCGAATGATTGAGGTCGGTGATACTCGATACCGATTCGGTATAGAATCTGTCTCCAAAGTATATACCGCCATATTGGTATTGCGCCAGTATGGGGCCGAAAAACTGCTTTCGATGATCGGTGCCGATGCGACCGGATTGCCGTTTAATTCGATAATCGCTATTCTGTTGGAAAACGATCACCCTTCCACACCGTTGGTCAATGCCGGTGCCATAACAGCGTGTAGCATGGTCAACCCGATGGGTGATGCCGATAAAAAATGGGCGGCGATCGTAGAAAACATAACCCAATTATCGGGAAGTGCTCCCGATTTGATAGAAGAGTTGTACCGTTCGGAGTCGGAGACGAATTTCAATAACCGATCTATTGTCTGGTTGCTGAAAAATTATAATCGTATCTATGATGATCCGGATTTATCTCTTGACCTTTATACCCGGCAGTGCTCTTTGGGTATTACCGCTGAACAACTTTCGGTGTGCGGAGCCACGATAGCCAACAGAGGTGTCAATCCAAAGACGGGGAGGAGCGTGTTTGATGCCTCTTTTTCTCCGCAGATTACCTCGCTTATTGCTACCGTGGGTTTTTATGAACATACGGGAGACTGGCTTTATACTTCGGGCATTCCGGCAAAGACGGGTGTCGGTGGCGGAGTCATGGGTGTCCTTCCCGGTATTATGGGAATCTCGGCTTTTGCTCCGCCGATAGATGAGTCCGGTAATTCGGTAAAGGCCCAGTTGGCGATCAAGCATATTATGAACAAACTCGGACTGTCGGTATTTAGTGGAGATTCTGTGAAGATAATTGCGTAAGTTCTCCGATGAGATGTTTTTTAGAAAAGAAAGGAGAATCCGGGATCGATCGGATTCTTCTTTTCTTTAACAAAGAAATGTCAGATAGTTTTTTTATTGCGGTCTGTGTCGGCTTGTTTGCTGTACCAGATGGGTAACATAGACCGTGAAAATCGGAAACATCATCATGCCCAGCGCTGCCAGAACAACCGAGAGTGTCTTCCCGGTGGCGGTAACGGCGTAAATGTTGGAGCCTACCGTCGTTACGTCCATGAAAGCCCACCATAGGGCATCGGTATATCGGTTGACCATCGGATTGACCGTGTGTTCCAGAACAAAGAATATGAGACTTGAAAAATAGACGGTTGCCAGAAGCATGGTTACATACGATATAAAAAGACTCGATATTTTGTTGTATGAGAGCCAACCGATGACGATAGCCAAAGCATATCCGCTTCTCACAAGGGGAATGAACCGTAGAAAATAGTATGTTTCGGGAGAAAAATCCACATTCAGATATGAGAATATATTCATATAGGGTATCGATACCAAAAAGAAAACGAAACGATTTCTCAGATATTTCCATTTATGCTTCGACAGGATAAACTCCAAAATAAAATCCAGTATGAAAAAAGCGCATATCCATAATTGTATTTTCTTGTAATAACCCTGGTTGAGAAACGATATATTGCGAAATGTGTCGATCGATATGGTGATGATGAGGAATACCGATAACAATAAGATCAAAATATGTAATATGTTATAAACCTTTGATTCGTAATCTCTCCACCTCACGGTTTGTATATTTTTCATATTCATGTTCGAATAAAATCGTCTGTATGTAAAACAACAAGCGGTCGCCGATTGTTTATCTACACGAAAAACAGGAATTACTTAATTATAATATAGAGATAATATGGCAAACATCGGAAAATCAGTAAAGTTGGGCGTGTTTACGTTGGCAATTATGAATGTAACGGCTGTCGTATCGTTACGGGGGCTACCGGCCGAGGCCGAGTATGGTGTCAGTTCGGCATTTTATTATTTATTTGCGGCATTGGTGTTTCTTATACCTACGGCTTTGGTTGCGGCCGAGTTGGCGGCTATGTTTCAGGACAAGCAGGGCGGTGTATTCCGGTGGGTAGGAGAGGCATTCGGCAAGAAAGCCGGTTTTTTGGCGATTTGGTTACAGTGGATAGAGAGTACGATTTGGTATCCGACGGTGCTTACTTTCGGCGCTGTTGCGATAGCGTTTATCGGAATGAATCATTCCGGAGATATGTTGTTGGCATCGAATCGTTTTTATACATTGGCCGTTGTGTTGTTTATTTATTGGTTGGCGACATTTATTTCGCTGAAAGGATTGGACTGGGTAGGAAAAGTCGCCAAGATAGGAGGTCTGGTAGGAACGATTATTCCGGCCGGTCTGTTGGTCGTTCTGGCGATTGTCTATTTGTTGATGGGCGGAAAATCCCAAATGGATTTTTCGGGCAGTTTCTTGCCCGATTTATCGAATTTCGATAATTTGGTTTTGGCGGCCAGTATCTTCTTGTTTTACGCCGGAATGGAGATGGGGGGTATCCATGTGAAAGATATAAATAATCCGTCCAAAAATTACCCGAAAGCCGTCTTTATGGGCTCGGCCATTACGGTGCTGATTTTCATATTGGGAACATTTGCACTCGGTGTCATTATTCCACAAAAAGATATCAACCTGACGCAAAGCCTTTTGGTGGGTTTCGATAATTATTTTGCCTTTATCAAGGCTTCTTGGTTATCGCCGGTCATCGCCGTGGCATTGGCTTTTGGTGTTTTGGCGGGGGTTCTGACATGGGTTGCCGGTCCATCGAAAGGTATTTTTGCGGTGGGACGGGCCGGTTATTTACCGCCTTTTTTCCAAAAAACCAATAAAATCGGCGTTCAGAAAAATATTCTTTATATACAGGGTGGGGCGGTTACGTTGCTGAGTCTGTTGTTTGTTGTTATGCCTTCGGTACAAAGTTTTTATCAGATTATGTCGCAACTCACCGTAGTGCTTTATCTGATTATGTATATGCTCATGTTTTCGGCGGCGATCTATTTGCGATATAATATGAAAAAAGCCGATCGTCCTTTTCGTATCGGAGGTAAAGGCAATGGGTTGATGTGGTTTATCGGCGGTTTGGGATTTTGTGGCTCCTTACTGGCTTTCATTTTGAGTTTTATACCGCCCAGCCAAATATCGGTGGGTAGCAATGCCGTATGGTTCTCGGTCCTTATCATAGGCGCATTGATTGTCGTTATAGCACCTTTTGTGATTTATGCTTCGCGTAAACCGAGCTGGAAAGACAGCGATACGCAGTTCGAACCGTTTCATTGGGAAGAGAACGGGGGAAGTATGCATTCTCCCCATTCGGTAGAAATACCGAATGGAAGTCTGTCAGAGAAGAAGTAATCAGTTCGGTGCGAGGATAATAAGATTTACCACTCGGGTTGCCAGTTGAGGATTTTTGCAGGGTCGAGGTACATCTCGATCAAGCAGTCGTCAGCCGGCAACCTGAGTTGTTTTGAGAGCGGGTGGCGACGGCTCGTATCGATGGGATTGCCATCTTTATCCCTACTGTCGAACTCTAAAAAACGCAAGTGATGTGCCGGTCCCCCGATGTTACCCCAACCTTCCGGCGCGATATTTTCGAGCGTGCAATTTATGAGTACGGCCTCGGCATAGGGATAGCCCTCAGGAAGTTTGTTTAGCGGAGAACGTGCCAGAACGGTATTTTTTCTCGTTCCTATGAAGTGGCAATTTACGAAGATATTTCCGTGATTGGCTTCGGTATTGCGTATCCACATAAACGGGCCGGGGCTTTTCAATAGGCAATCTTTGAAATAAGCGGGACCTCTTCCCAAAATCATGTCGCCGCCGCCATCGATGATGCAACGTTCGAGATAGACCGATCCGTTGATTTGCAGAGCATCGCCCGACCCGACAACCCGTACGTTGCGCAGATAGTTGCGGGAACCCATGAGCAGGAGGCCTTCGGCTTGCCCCCGAAGGTCGGTCTGTATGGTCATGTTTTCGAAACGCATATCGTAACAGTTATCGGCGGCAAAGGCTGCGCGACGAGATGGGAAAGTTCCCGGCCATTCATTCGTTTTTACATTGAGGGGATGAGGATTGAATGTTTCATTGTTGGCGTAATGAATCAATACGCTGTCTCGATTTTCCCCTTGAAGAAGAACGTTTTTCTTGTTCCGGAAATAGACCAGTTCTTCATAGTCTCCGTTGTGGATAAAAACGCTCCACGACTCTGCACTGAAATCGGGTATAAAATCCATCGCCCCCTGTACGGTACAGAAGTCTCCGCTCCCGTCATGATTTACGATAAGGTGACGTCGGGTGGCTTCCGGAGCGTTTTTGCGGATGCTGAATTGCCATGTCCCGCGATCGTAAATACCCGAGAACACACTTTTTTCGAGGGTGAAAACCTCTTTGTCGATAGTAACATAGTAGCTTTTTCCGTATTCCAGCAGATTGTTATGCGGATAAATGGTGGCTCGATTGCCGTCGATGATGACCGGATAAAAGTGGAATCCGTCAGAGAAGCCCCCTATGATTGTCAGTTGGTAGGGCCCGGTCGTATCACGTATGGCAGTACCCGATGGAGTCCCGGCTTTTGTGTTGGCGTTGGTAATGGAGTGGGAAGAGTCGTAAGGATACGGTTCGGTGGTATAGGTCGCTTTTTGTTTCCGTATCATATCGGGTTCGGTAGGGCCGGCGGGAATACTCATGTCGAGTGTGTCGACCAGTCGTCCCGTATGCGATTCGTAGATGCGTATGACTCCTTTATTGTTGAGTTGTACCGGACTGTCGAACTCGATGGTGAGATGAGTATCGGGCGGAACTCCTTTGGCCTTGTTTGCGGGAAAAAGTCGGTAAGATGGAGTTGTCTCCACCTTTTGTACCGGCATGCTGGCTCCGGTTTTTGCATCGACGTTGTAGTCTTTTTCGGCGTATATCCAAGATGCGAGGAACAGTATGATCGTTGATACGAAAATCTTTTTCATGGTTGTTGCGTTTATATTCGCAAAGTTAGAAAATAATTTTTCTTTTTTGTTGAGAGAAGATCGATGAGTGGAATTCTTTTATACAAAAAAACAGGAGGAGATTGTTTTCCCCTACGAAAAAAGATGTATCTTTACGGTAGCACCAATTACAAATCAAATTATTTTATTCCATGTCATTCAGAATCGCTTTTTTCGACACAAAACCTTATGATGAGGATTCTTTCAGTAAGATGAACGAACGTTTCGGTTTCGATATCGTTTATTTCAAGGGGCATCTCAATCCAAACAATGTGATGTTGACCCAAGGATTCGATGCCGTGTGCATTTTTGTAAACGATATTGCCGATGCCGGTGTGATAGATACGTTGGTGAAAAACGGTGTCAAATTGCTGGCTTTGCGGTGTGCCGGTTATAACAATGTCGATTTGGCGGCAGCCGAGGGGCGTTTGCCGGTAGTCAGGGTTCCGGCTTATTCTCCCTATGCCGTTGCCGAATATACGTTGGCATTGATGCTTGCGCTCAATCGCCGCATTCCGCGTGCTACGTGGCGTACCCGAGACGGAAATTTTTCATTGCATGGTCTTATGGGGTTTGATATGCACGAGAAAACCATAGGTATTATAGGTACGGGAAAAATAGCCAAAGTATTGATACGTTTGTTGAGCGGTTTCGGAATGCGTATATTGGCTTACGACCTTTATCCCGATAAAGAGTTTGCTGCCGCCTATCATGTCGAGTACACATCGCTCGACGATCTTTACCGGAATTCCGATATTATTTCGCTTCATTGTCCGCTTACCGATGAGACGCGTTATATCATCAACGATGAGGCGATTGCCAAGATGAAACAGGGGGTAATGCTCATCAATACCGGTCGGGGAAAACTGATACACACTCATGCATTGATCAATGGGTTGAAAAGTAAGAAAGTGGGTTATGCCGGTCTCGACGTATACGAAGAAGAGAGCGGATATTTTTATGAAGATAAGTCCGACCGTATTATCGATGATGATGTTTTGGCCCGGTTATTGTCTTTCAATAATGTGATTGTAACTTCCCATCAGGCTTTTTTCACCAGAGAGGCTGTCCACAATATCGCCGAGACAACATTGCAGAATATTGCCGATTTCGAGGCGGGTCGTCCGTTGGAGAATGAAGTAAAACACTGATTGTCGGGCAATGATGAAGACCGCTTTACCACAACGCCCGGGTTTCCGGGCGTTGGTTCCATTGTTTGTTTTTTTAGGCGTTTATCTGCTTGCGTCGGTATGGGTCGATGATTTTTATGCTGTACCCATTACTGTTGCTTTCATTATCGCATCGATGGTGGCTGTGGCCCTTACCGACGGATTGTCTCTGCCCGAGCGCATCGCCCGTTTTTCCGAAGGTGCTGCCGATAAAAATATCCTTATCATGATATGGATTTTTATTTTGGCAGGGGCTTTTGCGCAGTCGGCCAAAGCAATGGGGGCGATCGATGCGACGGTAAATCTTACGTTGTGGCTTTTGCCCGATCATTTTTTATTGGTGGGTCTTTTTGCGGCTTCTTGTTTTATTTCTCTCTCGGTCGGTACTTCGGTCGGCACGATTGTTGCCTTGGTTCCGGTAGCGGCCGGGTTGGCCGATAAAACGGGAATCGCTTTGCCGTATATGACGGCTATTGTTGTCGGAGGTGCTTTTTTCGGAGATAATCTGTCTTTTATCTCCGATACGACGATAGCGGCTACCCGCACTCAATTATGCGAAATGAAAGATAAATTCCGGGTAAATATTCTTATCGTTTTTCCGGCGGCTGTCGTTTTACTTGCATACTATACGGTGGTGGGCTTCCGGCTCGATATTCCGGCACCCGAGGCTGCTGTGGAGTGGGTGAAAGTCATTCCTTATATTGTCGTATTGCTTACGGCGTTGGCGGGTGTGCATGTAATGCTGGTCCTGACATTGGGCATATTTACGTCGGCTGCAATAGGAGTATTTACCGGAGGGTACGATATCTTCGGTTGTCTGGCGGCGATGGGAGAGGGTATTACGGGTATGGGGGAACTCATTATCGTAACCCTATTGGCCGGCGGTATGCTCGAACTGATTCGTTATAACGGCGGTATGGAATATATTATTTCCCGGCTTACGGCTCATGTCTCTACCAAACGATGGGCCGAGTTGAGTATTGCAGCTCTTGTATCTTTGGCCAACCTTTGTACGGCCAATAATACCATTGCTATCATTACGACCGGTCCGATAGCCCGGGATATTACCATGCGCTTCGGCCTCGATGCCCGTAAGACGGCAAGTATTCTCGATACCTTTTCCTGTGCTGTACAGGGGTTGATACCTTATGGAGCACAGTTGCTTATCGCTGCCGGTCTTACGCAGCTCTCTCCGTTATCGATAATCCGTTACTTGTATTATCCGGTATTATTGGGACTTTGTGCGTTACTGGCTATTTTGATCCGTTATCCCAGCCGTTATTCCTGATCTCCCATTTGTTGTACCATCTCAGTTTTGTGTAAGAAATGATACTGGACCGATAAAACATCTCTATTTCCTTTTCGACGAATCGAATTACAACTTTCTTACTTGGTGGTATAGAACATATTGCTTACTTTTGCACATTCTCATAAAAAAAATAAAACTTAGAGAAAGAATGTCTGTACAAAAGCCTCCGTTTTTTCATCTTTTTATGGCGACGGGTTTCGGGTCTGGATTTTCGCCCGTAGCCCCCGGAACTGCCGGAGCTTTGCTGGCGGTGCTTTTGTGGATAGCCGGTTATTTCCTATTGCCATTTGGAATCTTGCAGACCGTATTGGCAGCGGCCATTGTCTATTTTACCGTGCAGGGAATATATTCGAGTGCGGTTATGGAAAAATACTGGGGTGAAGATCCGTCTCGTGTCGTCATCGATGAGATGGTGGGTGTGTGGATTCCTCTGCTTGTCGTTCCGGACGGAGGCTGGTGGTATGTCGTCGCTGCTTTTGCCCTTTTCCGTTTTTTCGATATTGTGAAGCCTCTCGGCGTGCGTCGTATGGAGCGTTTTAGGAGAGGGGTAGGAATCATGATGGACGATATTTTGGCCGGGATATACAGTGCGATATTGTTGGGTATTATCCGTCTTTCGATAGAATAAAAGCAAATTATGTCGAGGCGTTCTTTCATATTATTTCTCAAAGCCATGTGTTCGGCTCAAATTGCCAGTGCGGTCGATTTCATGGCGACTCTGGCCTTAGTCAATTTTTGCGGACTTTATTATGTCTATGCGACTTTTCTCGGTGCTCTTTCGGGAGGTGTGGTGAATTGTTGCATCAATTATAAATGGGTGTTTTGCGTATCGTCGTCCAAGTGCCATATCGCTTTGAAATATATGTTGGTATGGGGCGGGAGCATCATTCTCAATACCTATGGGACGTATTTCCTTACCGAGTGTATGATGCGTATGGCGTGGGTCGGCCGGCTGACTAATATGTATGTGTCGGTCAATCTTTTTCTATTGCCCAAAGTTGTCGTGGCGCTTATCGTTTCATTTTTTTGGAATTACCAGTTGCAACGCAAGTTTGTGTATCGGGATTGTTTTTTCGACAAATTATTCATATCACATAAACGATAAATCGATATAAATCTATGCATTACCGTGATTATCTGCAACAGTTGATTTATAAAATCATAAACCCGGTTGTAAAGGGACTTATAAAAATGGGTATCACACCCAATATCATTACCACAACCGGCCTGATATTGAATATCGCCGCTGCGGCTGTTTTTATTTATGCCGGGTATTTGGCGAAATCCGAGGCCTATTTCTATGTGGGCTTAGGAGGAGGTGTCGTACTTTTTGCCGGCTTGTTCGATATGCTCGACGGACGTGTTGCGCGTCTTGGAAATATGGTTTCCCGTTTCGGTGCGTTTTATGATTCGGTACTCGACCGGTACAGCGAGCTGTTTACCCTTTTCGGAATATTCTTTTTCCTTATCCTGCAAGGGTATATGGCGTGGGCTATCGTCGCGTTTGTTGCCCTTATCGGGTCTATTATGGTAAGTTATGTCCGGGCGCGAGCCGAAGGATTGGGGTTGGAGTGCAAGGTGGGGCTTATGCAGCGTCCCGAACGGGTCGTACTGACCAGCCTCGGTGCTCTTTTCTGCGGGATATTCGGAGATTGTACGGCATTCGATCCGATTCTTATCCTTGCCGTGCCGCTTGCCGTCATTGCCGTTCTGGCCAATGTTACGGCATTTGTGCGGGTGGCGCATTGTTATCGGTTGTTGAACGACAAGAAATAATCGACTTATGAGTTACCTGCCGCCGACCCGGAAAGAAGCTGTTATCGTTCTCGTCAGTACGTTGTCGTTTTTGCTTTTGACTGCCGTTTTTATCGGGCTGAGACCCGAACATATTGCTATGGCGGTCGTTCTCGATGTGTTGCTTTTCGCTTCACTTTATACCCGGAAGTTGGTGGTCGCTTTGCTCCCTTTCGTTGTTTTTGCCGTTTCGTACGACTGGATGCGGGTATGGCCCAATTATATGGTCAATGACATTGACGTTGCGGGTCTTTATTCCGCAGAAAGAACAATTTTTGGTATCGATGTCGACGGTGTAAGAATGACTTTGTGCGAATTTTTTCATGAACATCATTGTTCTGTGGCCGATTTCTTTGCCGGACTTTTCTATCTTTGTTGGGTCCCTGTTCCCGTGCTTTTTGCCTTGTCTCTTTTTATCAAAGGGCGTCGGGAACTGGCGTTACGTTTCTCGCTTGTTTTCCTGCTGGTCAATCTTATCGGTTTTGCCGGATATTATATTCACCCGGCCGCACCGCCGTGGTACGTCATGCAGTATGGTTTCGAGCCGATACTCGGTACGCCCGGCAATGTAGCGGGTTTGGGTCGTTTTGATGCATTGGTGGGTATGGATATTTTTGCACCCATGTATGGGCGCAATGCCAATGTTTTTGCCGCGTTGCCCTCGTTGCATTCGGCCTATATGCCGGTCGCTTTTACCTATGCGGTTATGGGGCGTTGTAAGAAATGGCTTATCGCTCTTTTCGGCATTATCATGGTGGGAATATGGTTTACGGCGATTTACTCGGGACATCACTATATGATCGATGTCCTTACGGGTATCGCTTGTGCGGTTATAGGTATCTTACTTTTTGAGCAAGTTTTTATGCGTCTGCCGCTTTTTCGTCGATTTATGTTCCGATATATTGCTTATATCTCATAATCGATCGTGAGACTAATTCAGAAATTGGTGGTGAGATTCCTCCCTATCCACCAGAGAATTACGACAATGAGGTAACACCGGATATATATCGGCCGGTGTATGGCGATGTAGAGTTTGGGGTATCGAGTACGGCCCATTTCGGCATAGAGAAGTAGGGCGATATAGGGGAGTGAAAAAAACAGTAACGCATTGTACCGTAGGGCATCGATGATGTGCAGATGCAGCAAGCTGTGCAAAGCGCGTTGGGTACCACAACCCGGACATTCCAGTCCTGTAAGCACGAGAAACGGGCACTTGGGGAATAACGGACATTCGAGAGGGTCGAGAAAATAGAAAATAAAACATATCGTAAGGACGCCCGTTATCCCTACGATATATTTCGATTTCCTGCTCATGAATTAAAATGAAGATGCCATAAATGTGTAAACGGCGAGAAACGCGATGTACAATAAGGTTGCCACTAATCCGACAATAAAGCCTATTTTGGTCCATTTCCCCGCATTTTTGCTGGCTTCGACGGCTTCGGCATAATTCCCGCTTTTCAATAACGAACTTACTCTGCTGGCATAGACGATACCTACGATACCGAATGGCAGGCAACAGAGTACTGTTACGAGTATCGATTCGACCAGCCATGTCTTGGGTGCGGTGGTCGGGGTTGCGGGTGTCGTGTCGATGGGAGGTACGGGCGGGGGTGTTGATGTGTTCCATAAAAATTGTAACTCATCTATTTGCCCGGCAGGCAACCACGATGGCATACCCTGATGCCATGCCAGTGTTTGAGGGGTTATATGCATTTCGTTCAGTCTTTCAAGAGCGAAAGGGCCTTCGGGTTTTTCGTTTATCAATATGTAATATTCCATAACAATAGAGATATACAGACAAATATAATGAAATTACCGGGAATAAATGGCTTTGGTGCTGTTTTTATAAAAAGCCAGAATCCTTTTTATTTTCTTCCGGAAAAAGAATCCTATTGTTTTAATAGGTATTTGGCATTAATTTTTTATTAGTAGAGAGTTCCGGTACAATGCAGTTCGCAAAGTGTCGATCCGGTTAACGTGCTGAAAACGAACTTTGTTCCTGTCATTTCAAACTCATTGCTTTTGGAAAAAGTGAGAGTCGTCGTATATTGGAAACTTCTCACATTCCCTACAACGCTTTGTACGATCGAGAAACTGAGTTTGGCTGTATTGTCTCCGGTTTTGGTATAGGTATAAGTTCCCCAATCGACCGACCAACTCGAACGGCAATCTGTTTCATTCAGAATCGTCAATTGTTGAGTACCTTCTCCATAACGTTTATCGCCTACGAGATAATAGCCGCTCCATTCAATTGTAGTTCCGGCAGGGAGATCTTCCGGGGCTTTACCCTTACCTCCGGGATTGTTTGTCGTATTGTTTCCGAAAGGATTCATCAGATCGCCCAAATCACCTTCTTTTGCACAAGATGAAAAAAATATACTGCATATAGAACTTACAATGAAAATATATAAAATACCTTTTATTCTCATGATATATAGTATTGTGTGATTTCTTTGTTTATTCGAAAAAATGATATAATTGTCATTGAAATGTTTTTAGTCCGTTTTTTTGATCTTTTTTATCCGAACAAAGCATCAGAAGTTTTTTATAGCTAATCCTCCCATTCATGTTGCCTTTTCATTTCTTCCTTTATTCGTTTTTTTGCGTTGATTATAATTTGACAGTTGACGCAAAAACTCACAAATGCGATAACAAAGAAAAATGAACACAAAGCTATTACCCAACTCTTATCGGAGAAAAACGCATATGAAACGAATATCAATACAAAACCCGGGAAATATAGGAAAGAAGTTATTTGGTAAACCTTATTATTTTTAAGGCTGGCCTCTGCTCTTCTCTGTAATTCTTCCAGTTGTTGCCTATCCATATCGATTTTTTGTTTGTAGTTTGAAAGATAAGATTGTATGGAGGAAAATAAAATATCCTCTTACACGCAAATATAATGAAATTACTCGAAAATTATATTTTTACAGAAAGGGAATTTTTTTAGAAATCTATTCTTTGATGAACTTCCCTTTTAAGATACGGTCGGGGTATTCCAATATCATCAGGTACATACCTGTATGGAGATGAGATACATCGATTTGGTTTCCTACGATGTGTGTTGTCTGAATGAGTGTTCCGTCAGACGAATAAATATGTATATCCCCATCATATTCTTCCGGTAGAGCGATCATGTCTTTAACAGGATTGGGTACTATATTCCAATCTTCCGTAGATGTTACTTGGGTAAGGGGTGTTGTACTTTTATCTTCAAAAACGGCTGTTGCCGTTACCGGAGTATAAGGGACGGTGTATTCTACCATGTCCGTATCATATTCGGTTTCGTTGATAATCCATTTGGCATAAGTGTTTCCGTTCATGGGGATTGCCGACAGTCGTATATTGGTTCCTGCAATACATTTCATCGGGGTATTGGATATATTCCGTAAAGGAAAGGTCAGTCCGGCACCTTGTTCCTGTATCAAAACGTCGGTGAGATGTATTTCCATACCGTCGGTTATTTTCATTTTTTGAAAACCCGAGGAGAGTAATCCGGCCGAAGGATATACATAATAATAGGTATTCTCCCTTAAATGGGATGTCAATTTTCCGTTTACACAATTTGTTGTGATGGGTGTAAAATTTTCATCATAGAAGTTTATAATACCGGTATAAGGCTTCCCGTTATCATAAACATTGATTGTTACCGATATGGCGTTTATATCTATACGAGTATTACTATTCAGAGTTAAGGGTAATTGTTGAGATAGAGAGTTCTTACAATAATATTGATATGTATAGGTATTGCTTATAAAAGAATATTTCGTGTTGAACTTAAATGTGCTATAAGCGTTTTGGGTATTTGTAATACGGATATAGTCGCTTTCGTTTGTCTCTTTATTGATGAACTCTATGTCGTACAAAGGAATATTGATTGCTCCATAACTTGGAGATTCTATCGTGTAGGAGCAGATCTCATTTATAACGACGGTATATTTCCCGGGAAGAAGTTGTATGTTGCATTTCCCGGTGTTGTCGGTCATAAAGGATTCTTTGACGTCGTTTCCGTCATATTTAATGGTGAAATTGAAGTTTGGGTAGTAATTTCCTGTTTCCTGATTTTGTAAAATAATGGTGGTCGGATAGCTTGTGAGGTCTATTTGTATATCCCAGTCTTCGACGACAAAGGTTCCGTTACCAGAGAGGTGAGTATAGGTATATACCCCCGGTAATAAGTAAAATTCGGCAAAACCTTCTCCGTCGGTGATTTTATTTTCAGAAGAATACCCCTCGTGTTTTACCGTGATATTTTTTAAAATGTTGGGGTCGTTATTCTGAGATATGAATTTTACTTTTTTGTATTCCAAGTATATGGTTTTATTGGTATCGGTAAAGCTCACGGGGGTTACAATCCCTAATTTGTTTTTTATGAAATAATCTCCGGCAGGTACATAAAATTTTACTTTTCCGGAGTAGTAAGACGGATATATGCTTTCCGAGGCTATGGGGGTTGTTGGGTTATAGGTGGAGTAGAGAGAAAAGCTTTCGTTTTGAATGGGATAGTCCCCGTATTTGGCGACGATTTCAAGGCAGGATTGTTTTATCGTGATACTTGTATCGGCAAGAAGAGGAACTGCTCCTTGTGAGAAACTGCATTTATAAGCATATTGTTTACTGGGCTTCAGAAAAAATGTCGCTTCCCCGGCTTTGTTTGTAGATTGGTGAGTAACAGAATTGCCATTTTCATAAATATCGATGGATTCCGATGATATGGGATTATTTTCTTGGTCGACCAATGTTATGGTTAACTTTTGGCAAGTTAGTAAAATATTCGATTCCGATATTTGACCGGTGTGGTTGGTTTCTGTTATATAATATCCCGAAGTAATATCAAATGTTTTTTCTCCGTTTGAGTCGGTGTATCCGTTTTGCACTCGTTCTCCGGCTTGGTATATGTCGATGTCTATCGATGATAATTTCTCATTTTGGTGTCGTATGGTAAATGTAGTTTGTCCGAGAGATTTTTCCATATGGAAAAGAGTACACGCGAGAAATAGCAGAAATGGAAAAAGTTTTTTCATGTTTTAATGAATTAGACAGATGGATAAAAGAGGTTATATTTTTGATGCAAAGATATATTATAATTTCGGGAGGGGATACAAATTTTAAGAAAATGTTTCAAAGGAAGGATTTACATTGAACAAATCATATTGAAATTACTCCAATAAAAAATAACTATATTTCATTGATAATCTAGGATTAATTTTCATTATAACATACTCTCAAAGAGACCCCAAATAGATATTTCTAACATCAAAAGGTTTCGGTATTTCTTGTCGAGGCTCTTTTTTACTCCTAAAAAATAAAAGAGAGTAACAATACTATGATTGTTACTCTCTTCTCCTATAATCAGGATTTAATTATTTGCTCAGAGCGGTAGCTACGTCTACGGCGCAAGCCACGGTACAACCTACCATCGGGTTGTTACCGATACCGAGGAATCCCATCATTTCTACGTGAGCGGGAACCGAAGACGATCCGGCAAATTGAGCGTCGGAGTGCATACGGCCCATCGTGTCGGTCATACCGTAGGATGCGGGACCGGCAGCCATGTTGTCGGGGTGAAGGGTACGACCCGTACCACCTCCCGAAGCGACCGAGAAATACGGTTTGCCGGCCAACACACGTTCTTTTTTGTAGGTTCCGGCTACGGGGTGTTGGAAACGGGTGGGGTTGGTTGAGTTACCCGTGATCGATACCTCAACGCCTTCGTGCCACATGATGGCAACACCTTCGCGCACATCATCGGCGCCGTAGCATTTTACTTTGGCACGGGGACCGTCGGAGTAGGCGATTTCGCGAACGATTTTCAGTTCGCCCGTATAGTAGTCGAATTGGGTTTGTACATAGGTGAAACCGTTGATACGCGAGATGATTTGAGCAGCGTCTTTTCCGAGACCGTTCAGGATACAACGCAGCGGTTCTTTACGAACTTTGTCTGCCTTTGCTGCGATTTTGATAGCACCTTCGGCGGCGGCGAACGATTCGTGTCCGGCGAGGAATGCGAAACATTTGGTCTCTTCACGCAATAAACGGGCGGCGAGGTTACCATGTCCGATACCTACTTTACGATCATCGGCAACCGAACCGGGAATGCAGAATGCCTGCAATCCGATACCGATGGCTTCGGCAGCTTCGGCAGCATTTTTACAGCCTTTTTTCAAGGCGATGGCCGAACCTACTACATAGGCCCATTTGGCATTTTCAAAACAGATGGGTTGTGTTTCTTCGCATGTTTTATAAGGATCGAGACCGTATTTCTCGCAGATGGCGTTTGCCTCTTCGATGTCTTTGATGCCGTTTTCGTTGAGAGCTGCGATGATTTGTTTGATACGACGCTCTTGGCTCTCGAATTTTACTTCTCTTATCATAGTTGTCTGTCCTCCTTATTATTCTTTACGTGGGTCAATGTATTTTACTGCACCGGCCTCTTGGGTGAAACGTCCGTAGGTACCGGTTACTTTTTTCAAGGCTTCGTTGGCATCGGTACCTTTTTTGATTTCATCCATGAATTTGCCCAGATGAACGAATTCGTAACCGCAGATTTCATCGTTTTTATCGAGGGCGAGGGTTTTGATGTAACCTTCGGCCATTTCGAGGTAACGGGGGCCTTTGGCGAGAGTTCCGTAAAGAGTTCCCGTTTGGCTGCGGAGGCCTTTGCCCAAGTCTTCGAGACCTGCGCCGATCATGAGGCCACCTTCGGAGAATGCCGATTGAGAACGACCGTAAACGATTTGGAGGAACAGTTCGCGCATGGCGGTGTTAATGGCGTCGCAAACGAGGTCGGTATTGAGGGCTTCGAGAATGGTTTTGCCCGGGAGTATTTCCGATGCCATAGCAGCCGAGTGGGTCATACCCGAACAACCGATGGTCTCGACGAGCGCTTCTTGTATGACTCCGTCTTTGACGTTGAGTGTCAGCTTGCAAGCTCCTTGTTGGGGGGCGCACCAGCCTACACCGTGGGTCAGACCCGAAATGTCGATGACTTCTTTGGCTTTTACCCATTTCCCTTCTTCGGGAATAGGTGCGGGGCCGTGGTTGGGGCCTTTCTTAACAACACACATGTGTTCTACTTCCTGTGAATAGATCATAATGCTCTGGTTTTAATTGGATAATATAATGTGTCTTGAATTCGTTAAATTGTTGATATGTGCACTCTTGATACCTGTGGCGACTGTCTCGGTGTTTCGTTTCCCGCATACAGTAACGTGTCGGAAAAAGTCGAAGCAAAGGTATGTTTTTTTTCCTAATCAGGCAATATTCCGGAAACCGGAAAATGTGGGAGCAATCGATTTTTTGTAAATCGAGCATTAATATTTGGCAATCAAGAAAAAAAAACGCATATTTGTAAGACATTTTTATAAATACAGGTTAACTCATTAAAAAAGAATATCTATGAAAAAGAGTGCATTGCAGGTGGCTCGTGCCGCATATCAGCCCAAATTGCCCAAGTCGCTGAAAGGAACGGTACATATCAAAGAGGGAGCACCGACGCAATCTGTTGCCAATCAGGAAGAGATTGCCGCCCTTTTCCCGAATACCTACGGAATGCCAGTCTTGACATTTGAGGCCGATGGTGAAGAAAAAAGTTATCCGGTTATTAATGTCGGCGTGATCCTTTCGGGCGGACAAGCTCCCGGTGGCCATAATGTCATAGCCGGTCTTTTCGATGGCATCAAGAAAATGAATCAAGGTTCCCGGCTGTTCGGATTCCTTTTGGGACCGGCCGGGCTTATCGATCATAAATATATGGAACTTACCTCCGATATTATCGATGAATATCGTAATACGGGAGGATTCGATATCATCGGGTCGGGCAGAACCAAGCTCGAAACTAAGGAACAATTCGATAAGGGACTTCAAATCTTAAAAGATCTCGATATAAAAGCATTGGTCATTATCGGCGGAGACGATTCCAATACCAATGCTTGCGTTTTGGCCGAATATTACAAACAGATAGGGGCTGGCGTGCAGGTGATAGGTTGTCCTAAAACCATCGATGGTGATTTGAAAAACGAAATGATCGAAAGTTCGTTCGGATTCGATACGGCGTGCAAGGTATATTCCGAAGTAATCGGAAACATTCAGCGGGATTGCAATTCCGCAAAAAAATATTGGCACTTTATCAAGTTGATGGGACGTTCGGCTTCCCATATCGCATTGGAATGCGCGTTGCAGACTCAACCGAATATCTGTCTTATATCGGAAGAGGTAGAAGCAAAACAGCAAACGCTCGACGATATTGTAAATTGTATTGCCGAGGCTGTTGCCGTGCGGGCTTCCGAAGGTAGTAATTTCGGTACGGTATTGATACCCGAAGGTCTTATCGAGTTTATTCCGGCGATGAAGAAACTTATTTCGGAGTTGAACGATTTTCTGGCGATGAACGGTTCGGAGTATGCTATGGTGCGTAAATCGGAACAAATCAATTATATTACAAAACACCTTTCGCCCGAGAATGCCGCAATATATTCGACGTTGCCCGAAGCTGTCGCCCGTCAACTTACGCTCGATCGGGATCCGCATGGAAATGTACAAGTTTCGCTTATTGAGACCGAAAAATTATTAGCCGAAATGGTGGGACGTCGTTTGGCCGAGATGAAAGCCGAAGGTACTTATATTGGAAAATTTGCGACTCAGACTCACTTTTTCGGATATGAAGGCCGTTGTGCAGCGCCCTCTAATTTCGATGCCGACTATTGCTATTCGTTGGGATATACGGCGGCCATGCTTATCGGTGAAGGCCGCACGGGTTATATGTCGTCGGTACGCAATACGACTCGTCCGGCCGAAGAGTGGATTGCCGGAGGCGTGCCTGTTACGATGATGATGAATATGGAACGTCGTAACGGAGAGATGAAACCGGTGATACAAAAGGCTTTGGTGAAACTCGACGGAGCTCCTTTCAAATATTTTGTGTCTCAGCGTAAGCAATGGGCTCGAGAAACGTGTTATGTATATCCCGGTCCTATTCAGTATTTCGGGCCTACCGAGGTATGCGACCAACCGACCGAAACACTTCGTCTCGAACATCAATAAGATTGATGCCGATTCGGTGTGTGGAATAAAGCAGAGGCCTCCCCTTGTCGGGAGGCCTCTGTTCGTCATATCGAATGCAGAACGATGTTTCTATCGGAATTAAAGTGCTGAAAAATTTTTATTTCGTGAAAACGAGCGGATATAATTGAGAAAAGTTGTCGATAAGGAAATCGGCTCTGGACGATTTCAGAATATCCCGATTGTGATTTCCGTAAGTAACGCCGCAGGTCATGCAGCCGGCCGCACGTCCCATTTCTATATCGAATGTCGTATCTCCGACCACTATGGCTTCGGCAGGAAGTGTATCTGTCAGGCTCAATACTTTCAATGCCATGTCGGGTGCAGGCTTTTTGTGGGTAACATCATCGTCGCAAACGATAGTTCCCGTTAAGGGCAGCAAGTCGAAATCTTTCATCATTTGCAACAATACCCGTCTGCTTTTTCCAGAGGCGATGGCGAGAGTTGTACCTTCGTCGTGCAATCGGGTGAGCGTTTCTTTTACATGAGGAAAAAGATGTGCGGTACGGGGACTTATCTCATCGAAAAGTTGGCGGTATATGTCGACGGATTTTTCGAGTAACGTCCCGGTTGGAATGTGAGCGCCTTCGGTGAGTACCGTGCGTAGAGGAAGACCGATGCGCGATATGATTTCTTCTTGGGGTACGGAGGGTAGCCGTAAAACATTCAGTGTACTTTGCACAGAAGCGACGATACATGCTTGTGTATCGGCCAAAGTCCCGTCGAAGTCGAGAATAAGGGTCTTTATCATATTTTTTGTGTCGATGTTGTTTTTTTATCGGCTGTTTTTTCGAGCGAATAGAACAAGCGGGTGAGCGTGTCTGCAACCTCTTTTTGTACCCGGCCTCTTGGAGAGGAAAAGTGATTGACCATTACGACGACGGCATAAGTGCGTTTCCCTTTATAATAGCCCGCATAACATTGTACGCCCGTCATACTCCCACTTTTGAGTCGGAAAGACGTTGCCAGTTCCGAATCGGCCATAAACCGTTTGAGGGTTCCCTCTCCCGGTCGGGGCAGGAGGTCGAAGAGTATGTTGCCCGTTTCTCCGTTACCGGCAACATAGGCCAATAGGCGGCACATCATAAGCGGTGTAATACGGTTAAGCGGAGACAGTCCCGAGCCGTCGTAAAGAATGGCGTCGTCGATGGGAAATCCTTTTTCTTTCCAAATGTTTTTCATGGCTTCGATGCTACCCGAAAGTGTCGCCGTCGGGTGGCTTGCCAATTCTACTTGCCGTAAAAGAGATTCGGCGTAGAGGTTGTCGCTTTCGATGAGGGTATGCCGCAGCAGGTCTACGAGAGCAGGAGAGTAGTATGTAAGTAGAACGGGTTTGCCGGGGTCGTAGGGGGCAAGTGCTTTTCCCGTTTCATGCAAAATACGTGCCGTGGTTGCTTCGTGCTGTACTTTTATTCCCGAGCGGCGTAGTGTCTCGGTAAGTTGTCGGGCAAGATGGTGCGGTGGGTCGGGCAGGTCGCCTTTGATGGTGAATCGGTCTCGATTTGCCGGTAAAGAGCCGTATATGCGGCGTGTATATTCATACGGAGCTCCGTAGATATAGGCGCTGTCTCGTCCCGAACGGTTGGTCGACAAGTAGTCGTAGATGCGTAGGTTTTTTATTTCAGGAGTTATTTCGAGCAGTGTGGGTCGGCTTCCGGGCTCTCTGGTACGAAAAGTTGCAGCGAAGCGGTTATCGGCATAATTGATGCCGTAACATCCTGCGGCATAATAGTTCCCAACATCTTCCCATAACCATTTGCTGACGACAGGATTGTCGGGTATTGCCCGATCATCGGCAATGACTTGTCCCGAGATAGAGCGTATTCCCGCCGATTTTACCGCTTTCACGACTTCTCGGATAAAGGTATCGGGCGAGACGTCGCTGTATTGCGAACCCAACGATGGATCTCCGCAACCCCGTATATAAAGGTTTCCGTGTAACCGCCCTCGTGGGGAAATCTTCCCATCGTGGTAAACTTGGGTGGAGAGTCGGTGCCCGGGTGTATAACAGAGCAAGAGGGTTGTCGCAGTGATGAGTTTTTGTGTCGAAGCCGGTATGAAAAAATGTTCGGAATGATGAGCGGCGACGACATCACCCGTCTCGATGTCGATGACGCATATTCCCGATACAGCATTTTCGCCTCCGATCGGTTTTATGGAGAGTACGTTTTGGGCGATTATCGTTTGCATTCCCGAGAAGAGGAGAATGATTGCAAATATGACGATCGGTCGTAAGATCGGCGGTCGGAACAGGTATAGATTTCTCATATCGACAAAAATAATAAATCTTGTCCGAAAAAAGAGTCTGAATGTAAATTCTGCAGGTATTTTGTGTATTTTTGTCCAATAGACAGGTATATCTGTTTTTTTGAAAGAAAACGATATGTTATAAATTGATGACGTTATTATGAAATCGGTTCGACAACCCTTTACATTCGATCGTGTGATTCGTATCTTGTTTACGGTAGTGGCGATTGTTGCGGTTTTTTATCTGATAGGGCTGCTTAAAAACGCGTTACTGCCATTCCTTGTCGCGTGGTTGCTGGCTTATCTTATCAATCCTTTTGTCGAGTTCATTCAGTATCGGTGTCGGGTGAAGATACGTATCATATCCATATTTCTGGCACTTCTTTCCGTCATTGGGATTATAGCTTTATTTATTTGGCTTATCATGCCAGGTATAGTGGAGGAAGCTACCAAAATGCGGACTTTGATACACGATTATCTTTCCCATGGAGCATCGATAACTCCGTTTATACCCGAAAGCTGGCATACGTATTTGCAGGAGAGGATCGATTTTACCAAGATTGCCGAAGCGATGAATCCGCAGGATTGGCGTGAGCTTATAGAAAAAACAGCGACGCATTTATGGACGGTGCTTACCGGTTCGGTCAATCAGATTATCAATATTATCGGTTGGCTCATTGTATTCCTATACCTGATATTTATATTGCTCGATTACGATAAAATCATCGTGGGATTCAAAGCACTTATACCCAATCGTTATAGGGCGAAAACGCTGGAAGTATTCGATGATGTGAAAGAAAGCATGAATCGTTATTTTCGCGGACAAGCTTGTGTCGCTTTCTTGGTAGGGATTCTTTTCAGTATAGGCTTCTCGATCGTCGGTTTGCCTCTTGCTATATTATTGGGCCTTTTCATCGGGTTGCTCAATATGGTACCTTATCTGCAAGTCGTAGGTTTTCTGCCCACGTTATTGCTATGTTTGTTGAAATCGGTTGAGCCCGGACAGAGTTTTTGGTGGCTTGTGATTGGTTGTATCATTGTGTTTGTTGTGGTGCAGATCATACAAGACATGATACTCGTTCCCCGTATTATGGGGCATGTCATGGGTCTTAATCCGGCTATTATTCTGTTGTCGTTGTCGATATGGGGAACTTTGTTGGGACTTATAGGCATGATTATAGCATTGCCGCTGACAACCTTACTGCAATCGTATTACGAACGGTATATTTTAAGGGAAGATGTCAAAGTGTGTTCTCCTCCAAAAGGTATTGAAAATGAGAATGGTATTGATGTGTAACATTTTTTAATATATAAAAAGTCTGCTGAAAAGTTGGTATAATCCAAAATAAGCCATACCTTTGCCACGCATTTGAGAAAAACAATACTTTTTCCGATGCGATGATTCGCTAGCTCAGCTGGTAGAGCACAACACTTTTAATGTTGGGGTCCTGGGTTCGAGCCCCAGGCGGATCACA